>Ga0307372_10007931_pt1 | contig 15064 bp, 20 predicted proteins | sample OX1MG_FD_202533 | JGI IMG/M metagenome (GOLD analysis project Ga0307372, IMG submission 202533) | Soil microbial communities from Risofladan, Vaasa, Finland - OX-1 | ecosystem: Environmental > Terrestrial > Soil > Coastal area > Acid sulfate soil | place: Finland: Risofladan, Vaasa | collected... | reverse complement strand
TGTCTTGGTCGCCGGGTTGTAGCTGCCGATCACCCTTACGTTTTCCCCGGCAAATGCCCGCGGCTTGATCTGGTTGTCTAGTTTGTAAATCGTCTTTGTGGCCGAATTGTACAGAACGAACTTCGCACCCGCCTTTACGCACGCCAGCGTACAGTCCTTCGGCGTGTGGGTTCCGGTCATCTTGTAGCCCGCGTCGTGGTTGCCCACCTTCGCGCAGGCGCTATCCATGATCTGGCCGGTGAAAGTGCGATTCGCGGCGACTGCAACTGTCGCTCCCAGAAACAGCAAAAGTACTCCCACAATCAACTTTCTCATTGCTATCCTCCCTCTTCGATAAAGTATTGGGCCCGGAAAAAGCTGGCCGAGGCTGTTGATCGCTGACGCACGACGCTCACCCTCCAAAATTCGTTATGCCGCTCTCGCTCCGTTCATTGCCGCCGAACCACTTCCTCCAAATCCTCGGCCAGCCGTTCGAAACCATGGTGGATTCCCGGCCCCAACTCCGACTCCACTTGTTCGAACTGACTAACCAGCGATTCCTGCTCTTGGGGCGAGAGGAGTTTGTCCGCCATCGGCAACAGGAGGTAATCTTCCTTCCAGATATGTCCTGGCAATAGAGCCAACAGGCCATGGATGGTCTTTCCCAGGGAAGCTCTGGCTTCCCCGCTCGTGGCGGCGTACTGTTCCACGGAATCGGCAAATTGGGATACCAGCGTTTGCACCTTGGCGTGCTCGTCGTGGAGTACGGCAAGCGGGCAGCCGGTCGTGGGCACTCGCTTCGTCTGGAGGACCGTGAAAAGATAGGCTTCTTCCTTGCGGTGGTGGCAGCGCATGACGAAGATATCCAGGAACTGAGACAGTATCCGCAGTGTGTTGGTGGGCACTGTTTTCCCTTTTTCCAGGTCCTCGCCGACCATCGCCAGGGACGCGGCCATACTCTGAATCACCCGATGCTCTTCCTCCAGAATCTCCGTCACCTTCATTGCCATCGCTCCATTCCTTTCGACATCCGATAGGGCTTCCCCGTCCCGGCTGGCCGCGCAGACCTCAAGCAGCGGAGGTCTCGATCCGATTGTTTCTCTTGTTGGCGAGCTTCCTTTCGAGGTATTGCTTCAGCGCCACGGCATTATTGTGCTCGCTGTCATGAGAGCTGTAGAGGAGGGTTACCACCCCGTCCGCTGCGGCTTTGGCGATAGGCTCCCAAACCTTCGGCTTCGCATCCAGCTCGGCGAAATAGCGCCGCCGGAATGCGTCCCATTTCGCTGGGTCGTGATGAAACCACACGCGCAATGTCGGGCTGGGCCCGGTTTCCTTGATCCATGCATCCATTTTCAGCGCCGAACGCCTCACGCCTCGTGGCCATAAACGTTCGATTAGAAATCGATTGCCGTCCTTTGGACTGGCCGGCTCGTAGACCTCCTTGAGCTGGATCATGATTTTTCGCCTCCCTTTTAAGAGCATCGCCCGCCAACCGGAACGTTCACCTGGTTCAGGAGGGTTGTCTCGGCGGATGGATCCTGCTCTTTCTTGCCATATTCGCGACGGGGTTGGACCACCACGCGCTTTGCCATCTCGATTTCCAGCGTTTCGAACCCAAGCATTGCCCTGGACATGGAGGGGTCAACCTCAGCCGGCAAATTCTGGATATGAAAGAGCCGCTGCAATCCGTGCTTGGTGACGGTTTCATTCCGGCTGCTGTAATCGATATCGATCTCTCTTTGGGCGCAGACGATCAATCGCCGTGGCTCAACGCTTACGGTGACTTGGTCAGCGGCAAAATTGCCCGGTAAATCGATCCGGAACAAGATCGCCTCCGGGGACTCGATGGTGTTGTGCCGGCATGGGCTTACGATTTCCGCTTCCGCCTGAAGCCAGTCGGACACGTCCTGGCCGTTAGCCCTCCCGCGAGCTTCATACAGTTGATAAGCTCGCTGCACAATCAGATGATAGAGATGACGACCGCACTCGAGAAGCGCCTCGGGAGCAGCCAGCGTCAGGGGAACCCGCTCAATACGAGCCGTTTGACCAAAAGCCGCCGTGGCCATGATGTTCAGCTCCTCTTTCGGGAAACCCTTTTCCTTGGTTTCGCAACCCGGTGCAAAGCCTCAACCTTGTGAATCGCCAGATGATCGCTCTTACCGCTCTGGATGATGTATTGCGGCTCCTCTCGCGAGGCGTGGTGAATGTAGCCCTTCCATCGAATGTCGGATGTGACCCGCTTGATGATCTTCCCGCTCACCATGCCAGCCTCCGAATTCCACCGCACGCGATCGCCCACGCGAAACCTGCGCATCGTCGAGTCCCGCTACCGGCTCTCGCCGTCGCCGCAGACCTGGAGAGACGATTCCCGCTTTGCCGGCCTTTGCTGGCCATTCGCTTTCGTCGGATCGTACGTTCCCGCCAGCGCGCGGAAACTCACCGCAAGCCGGTTCCACCCGTTGATGGCGATGATGGCCACGGTGAGGTCCATCAGCTCCTTTCCGTTGAAGTGCCTGCGCGCCTGGTCGTAAACGGCGTCGGGCACCCGCGACGCGCTAACCAGCGTTACGGCCTCCGCCCACGCCAGCGCCGCACGTTCGCGCTCGCTGAAAAACGGCGTTTCCTGCCAAACCGCGACGGCGTACAGTCGCTGTTCCGTTTCTCCCAAAGTGCGTGCGTCCTTGGTGTGCATGTCCACGCAATAGGCACAGCCATTGATTTGCGATGCGCGCAGCTTCACGAGTTCTACCAGCGATCGCTCCAGCCCGCACTGGCGAACGTAGTCCTCCACTCCTCTGAGCGCCGCGATCGCCTCCGGCGCCACCTTCGTGTAATCCATCCTTGGTTGCATCAGGCCCTTCTCCTGCGGATCTCGATCAGTGATAGAGACCCGTGCTGCGCTTGCCCGTCACGATTTCCATCTTCTGTTCGTAAAGAATGATTCGGTGGATGTGTGGATAGCCCGGCTCGAACGTCCAGCCTGCTTCGCCGTACTTTTCCATCAGCCGGTCGAAAAACCACGTTTTCTTGTCCAAATCCTCTACGATTCGCACTCCGCCAAAAACAACGACGCTCGCGTACACCAGCGCGGAATTGCAGGCGTAGGGGCGTCCGCGATGCACCGGGCCCATTTCGCCGACCTCGACGCAAATGCGTGGATTCCGCTGAACGTTCGTGAGGAAATGGCCCTGATGATCGCCTGTGTGCAGATACAGAATGTCCCCACCTTCGTAGATGTAAACGAGCGGCACAACGTAGGGCCAGCCGCGATCCTCTAACGTCCCCACGTGGGCCACCTTGTGTGATCGCAGGAATTCCCGCGCTTCCTCGTCCGGCATCAGGCGGTTCGCGCGATGCATTTGGCCCCGCGAATCCGCAGCAGCCGGCCCGGTGGAAGCCGTTTCCCCTCCTTCGCTTCCGGCCAGTTCGGCAAAACCGCCTTCCGTGCTCGCATCCTCTATCGGACACATGTCGCACCCTCCGCTATTGCCTCCTCGAATTCGCGGGATAGCGATTCTTTGTCCAGAAAGATCCCTCGCCGAGCGACGGCAGTCATCGTCACCGAAGGGCATTTCACGCCGCGCGCTGCCACGCAATCGTGTTTGGCGATGGCTTTCACCGCGCAGCCCAGCGGCTTTACCACGGACATGAATGCATCGGCAATATCCGCCACCAGATCTTCCTGCACCACTGGGCGGGCGGCCAGCGCATGCACCAGGCGGGGGATTTTCGAAATTCCAACGATTTGGCCGTCAGGCACGTAGCAGAAGTGGATTTTGCCTCCGTAGGGAAGGAGGTGATGGGGGCAGAGCGAATAGAAATCGATCGAGGAAACCGCGATCAGCGCCGACGACTTGGATTGAAATGTCTTGAGAATGTCGGCTGGCCGCGTTCGATTGCCCATCGTGAATTCCCGGTAATACCGAGTCACTCGCCGGGGCGTTTCCCGGAAGTGCTGGCTATTGATATCCAACCCCAACTCGGCGAGGAGCAGCCGAATGATCGCCTCCAAGCGGTCTCCTGTTCCTTCGCGAACGAAGGAGGGAAGCAAAAGCAAGTTGTCCTTGCTTCGCGCTCTCGCTTCAAAGCCGTTTGCCCATTTGCGTTCCATCGAGTGATTGCCATTTCCGTTGTTCACGATTGCGCCCTCCTGCCGTCCACGCTCACCAACCGTTTGGATGCTCCCTCCTTAATCCACACCAATCTTCCGACGGGAACCGATTCGGGACAATGAACAGAACGTAACTTTGAAAGGGACAAACGTAAGCGACCTTCGGGTACGAGATTGCGACCGAAACGCTGCTTCCGAGATCTTGGACACCGCCAGGCGCAGATGAATCCGGCCAGAGAGATTTGGGCGGAAAAGGAACGGCGCATCTGCCATGAGAATCTATTCACTAACGCTGGCGCGTGGTGTTTCGCGACTTGGTTGGCTCGAGAATCTCACCAAGTACCGGACGCGCCTTTTCCCAATCCTTCAGAAATGTCTCCAGGCCCCGATCCGTCAACGGATGGCTGAATAGCTGTTCGAACACCTTGAACGGCATCGTGGCTACGTGGCTGCCCATTTGTGCCGCCTCGACCACGTGCATAGGATGACGCAAGCTCGCCGCCAGCACCTGTGTCGAGAAATTCTGGGCGCGATAGATTTCCAGGATTTCCCGCAGCACGCCCAGCCCGTTCTCGGCGACGTCGTCCAGTCGGCCAAGGAAGGGGCTTACGAAATAGGCTCCCGCTTTTGCCGCCAGCAATGCCTGCGCCGGCGAAAATACGAGCGTAACGTTGGACCGTATGCCTTCTTCCTTAAGGATGTGCGCTGCCCGGATGCCGTCGCGCGTCATTGGCACCTTGACGACAATGTTCGGGTGCCAACTCGCCAGCTCGCGCGCCTCCCGCACCATGCCTTCTGTCTCGGTGGAAACTACCTCCGCATTCACGACGCCTTCCTTCAGAAGTTGGCACATCTCCAAAATCAGCTCGCGGAACGGCCGGCCCTCCTTTGCCGCGAGCGTTGGATTCGTGGTGACCCCATCCACAACGCCAAGATCCACAGCCTGCCGGATTTCCTCCAGGTGACCCGTATCGAGAAAAATTTTCATCGCACCATCTCCCAGTTGAAACGGTTTGCCCGTTCACGATTCTTCAGTCCGAGGTACTGATATGTCTTCATCCAGCTTTCTTGCATGGCGTCTCGGGAGCCCTCTTCATTGTGCGTGATGTGCAGAGCGACGTGGAAAATCCTTGTCTCCTTTCCATTCACGAGTCGCTCGAAGGCCGTCGCGAAACCCTTTTGTGCCTCCTTCATCCAAGCGCTGCCCAATCGGCCGATCGCGTCGGGCCCGTGCGCCGACACTCGGATCGCTGACGGGTTCGCACACGAACCGTCCATGGCAGGACCTTAAGGGTGATTCGTTCTCTCGTCGACTATCGACCGTATTGCTCCTCGTCAGAATGAGGGAACTAAGCGGCGTGCGCTGCGCCGGCGAGCGCTAATGTCGTGAGTCAGAAGTTCGTTGCGCGGTTTTCAGTGGGTCGGAGCTTCAGCTCCGACATTAAGCCCCACATTGTCAAGGGCTTTAGCCTCTGAAGCTCCGCCCCATTTAGGCAACGAATTTCTGAGTCACCGCACTAGCCGCGAACGCTCCCTGAGCACGCGCGCCAGCTCTGAAGGGCCAATCGCCGGACGGCCCCAGCACGCGCGCCCTTGCTCCATCGCCGGTACCCAAAGGAAACCGTCTTCGACGGCAACGCACACATACGCGGTCACAGGAAGTCCCGATAGCGCGTGCACCAGTTGGAATCCGCTGCCATCGGTCAGCCGCTCCTGGCTCAAAACCACGTCAACCGCTTCAGACCGCAGCACGTCCCGCGCCGCATCAAGCGTAGGTGCAATGTGACAGTCAAAGCCCCAACGCCGCAATCGCTCAAGCGTACCGGGGGCGGCGCGAAACTGCTCACCGACCAAGAGCAATCTATTTTTTCCAGGCAGCATTAACTCCCCTTACCCCCGGAATCCGGTCCGCACCTGCCTGCCGGTCGGGTTCGCAGGTCATGCGAAGGCTGAAGGCATATCGATTGTCTTGCCGAGACTGAATCGTGACAATGAACCGAACATAACGCCGGCAATGACGAACGTAATCGCCACGCGGGACCGTCTTGAAATGGCGGAAATACCAATTTTACGGCAGGGTGTTTTCTCGATTCCTCTTTCGACGTAATCCGCTGCGCATGTCGATGTTGCGGGCGTGGCACGCACTGAGGATTACCCACGCAAAAAGCGCTACAACCAGCACGCCGGCACCGATGAAAATCCAGACTGCTTCCGTTTGTGCCGTCACCTGTCTCGCCGAGCCTCGGATGGTTTCCGCTTCTGTCGCAAACTCTCGCATTGGGCGCGCAGGCTGCTCGCGACGACCCGTGGCGGTTTGGAGTTCAAGGAGGCGGCGGGATCGGCGAGGATCGGATGCCGGGAGGTGACTCCGCCCACCGAGGGCACCGAAGCGCCCATGACTACCGTGCCGATGTTCGTCTGGCGGATGGCGTAAGAGCACATCCAACAAGGCTCCGCTGTCGTGTACAGCACGCATCCCCGCAGATCGAGGGATTTCAGCGTGCTGCAAGCCTTGCGGATAGCCTCGATTTCCGCATGAGCGCTGACGTCCATGCGCGTCTTGACGGACTCGATGCCTTCGGCAATAACCTGTCCAGCGCGCACGATGAGCGATCCCACCGGGGTGTCGCCATTTTGTTGCGCCATGCGAGCCAACTCGATACAGCGTCGCATGTGGTCTTCGGCGGATGCCATCGGCTTTTCTTCCGTAAAGCACGCGCGCTGCGACGGCTTTTCTGGAGACAAACTCCCGGACGAAAACCGATGCCGTCGCCGGCACAACGGCACCGTCTTCTCGGTTCGGGTCATTGTGACCGGCCATCTGTCCAGGAATGCGACTGATGAGCAGATGTCTCGGAGCCCGCATCCGGCAGGCCCAGTTCCCGAGCCAATTTCACCGGATCGAACGGGGAACAATGAAACACCCGGCAATCCACTTCGAACGTCGGAGTGCGTCGCTTGCCCTCGTTCACACTCATGACCAATTTGAGCGCAACCTCATTTTCGTCAATATTCACTTCCTCGATGGACAAATCATGCCGCTTCAGAAACTCCCGCGCCGCATCCGAGTCTTCGCAGCCGGGCCTCGCATACATGACGATTTGCTTCGCTGGCACGTGCTCGCCTCTTTCCTGCGCTCGAAGAGCCGCGATGCTTGTCCTTCCGACCTTGCCCTGCCGCCGCGCCACGACGCTCAACCCTTGTAGCTCACCACGCGACCCCATAAGCTCTTCGTTCCCCATATCCCCGCGCGCAGGCATTCGAGTTGCACAATCTGGCTGTGATCCACGAATAGATTCACTTCCGGTCCGTAATTCTTGATGTACCACGCGAACACTTCCGGATCCGCGGCCTCGAACATCACTTTTTCCAGGCCAAGGGTGTTGATGGTTGCCGCCGGAACCTCGGTGCGCCACGTTTTCACGTTTTCCGTGATCCCTTCCGATTCGATCATGATCAGATAAGCGCCTGCCGAAAGGAATCGCTGGGCCAGATGGATCGGCCAGGCGGCGTCGCGCGTGCCTTCCGCTTCCAGTTCTTCGGCCCGCGTCGCTCCGCCCGCTCCGAACTGAATGCCGATTTCGGGTTTTGCCTTCAGCCCCGCCTTCACTACCTTTTCCACCAGCCTCAGCCAGTCATCGGCAGGCAACGTGATGAACCCGCTCGAAATCTCGACGATGTCGAAGCCCACGTTTTTGCACTCGCGAATGTACGTATTCACAGCCTCGCTGCCCTGCGTCAGGACCTGCTCGATGAATCCTCCGGTCGAAACCATCACATTGTGCTCGTGACATAGTTCAATAATCTGCCCGAGCGCCCGCTGCGGCATCAGGCTGAAAGAGCCGCCGGCGAACTTCAGCGAGTCAATGTACTGTCCCATGGTCTCGAGAATGTCTCGAAGCTGATTTGCGCCCAAAGGGGTGTAATACGGCCCGCGAATCTCGGTGAGCCCCGTTTTGCGCGGCTTCCCAACTCGCTCATTGATGCGAAGGGATGAAAACGCGCGCGCGGCTTCTGTGGCTTTCGGTTTAGGCGGCATGGGTGTCACTCCTTCCGCACGGGCACGCCGCCGGCGAGCTGCGCGTGACAACCACGCCGACGTCGCCGAACAGGCGCGTCAAGTCCGATACGGGAATCGCGTCCAAACTCTTTACCGTATCCGCAATTGAGCGGCGAAGCTGGGAGATCGCATACGGCTCGGTCAGACGCTCAAATTTCTGGAATGTTTCCTCCCAGCTCATCGGCCGGCGGAAGAATCCCGGATAATCCCGCGCGGTTTCGCTGCAAGTGCGCCCGTCGCGCAGCGCGATGGTCACTCGACACGGCATCGCCTCGGGAAATTGGTTGGAAAAGTCCTCATTCGGCAGCACCGTCACGCGGTGTAGCAGCCCTTGCACGTCCTCCCGGCCGATTCGCTCGGCGGCGTACTGCTCCGGCATCACGGTTCCGTCGAGCAGCGCCACGGCAATCAGATACGGTAGACTGTGATCGGCCTGCTCCTTGGTTGCCACGATGGTCTTGTCTCCTTCATCGCCGCCGCCGATGATGTGATAGGCAACGTCGAAGATTTCCACTTCGATTTTCTCGATCTGGTCTGCTTGAATTTGATGCTGCCGCTTGAGGGCGAGCGCCGCATCAATCGTCGATTGCGAATGGATTTCCGCATTGTACTTTTTCAGGCTCGTTTTCCGCACGCTCTCAAGATCCTCCCGTTCCCAATCGATCTCGAACATCCCCGAGATCGCATCCATGAACCCTTTCTCGCCTTCGATCGCTTCGAGCGGCCCAGTGATCCCGTGCATCGCCAGAAACGTCGCGTTGGTGCACCCAGCGGCCATATGCGGATAGGCGAGTCCTTTCCAATGCGAGAGCTTCCCGGTGCGCGTTACCCGCAGCGCGTTAAACGCCGTTCCGCAAATAGCGATTGCGTTCGCCGCTTCCTCGCGCCCCAGCCCGAGCGCCCTCGATACCCCGGCTGCTATCGCATATGAGCCCTGCACCGTGTGGTCGAATCCAGCCGCGCGAACCGGCGCCACTTCGCTCAGCCGGCATTGCACCTGATAGGCAACAGCCAGCGCTGTCAGGAAATCCCGTCCCGAAGCTCCCGAGTACTCGCTTGCCGCCAGCACTGCCACCACATTGTCGCTGGGGTGACACGTCTCGCCCTTAGCCAGATAGCTGTCGTTGAAATCGAGATAGCGCACCAAAGCCCCGTTGTAGAATGCGGCGGCAGAGGGTGAAACGCGCCGGCCGCCAATCAGCATGCAGGGGCCTTCCCCCTCGAATCCCGCCAGGTGAGCGCGCAGGATCCGCACGGGCAGCCCTTCGATCGCTCCGATTGCGCAGCCCAGCGCATCCAGCACGCGGATCTTGAGTTGTTCGCACGCAGCTTGCGAGAGGTCTTCAAATCGGCAGTGAATGGCGAATTCCGCGATGCGTTCGGCGTGAGTCATGGCGTGCCCCTTCGTCAACCGGTTTCATCTTCCATCCGGAACCAAAGGTGCGCAATGAATCGTTCATAACGCAACGGAGGACAGGCGTAACGCTTCGGGCCGCACGGGCACCAGCGCCTGAGTCGCCCAAGCGAGGCGAAACGCGCTCGTGAAGGGGCAAAACGCCCGCCCGATGATTAGATCAGCTTGCGTTGGAGAGCGTGGGTGACCGCTTCGAGGCGGTTGTGCGTGCGTAGCTTTTGATTGACGTGATGCAGGTGATTGCGTAGCGTCTGCAGCGTAATCCCAAGCTGCCGCGCGATCTCCGCCGAGTTCTTCCCTTGCGCGAACAGCCGCAAAATTTCCGCCTCGTGCTCGGAAAGCGGAGAAACCGGCGCTGGCCGGCCCGCACCGTCGGCAATTCCAGCGAATTGCCGCGAGAGTTCCGTCATTTTGTGCAGCAGCTCCTCGCGCTTCTTCTGCTCGGAAATGTCCCGAGCGAAATGCACGATCAACGTCCGTCCATTCGTGGGATTGCGGTACACCAGGTTCGAGATGTTCACCCAGATGCGCCGACCGGAGCGAATCCGCACGTGGAGATCGAAATTCGATTGCCGCACCTGCTTCGTCGCGCAGTGCCAGATGTCCCCGTGCGCCTTGCACACCTCGGTGCCCAAAGCCCCGTGCCCTTCAAGCAGTTCGTAGCAGGTCTTGCCGAGCGCTTCCTTTGCACTGTAGCCAAACAGCTTCCCTGCGGCCGCATTCCAGGAGAAAATCTCTCCTTCCTCGCTGACGCTAAATGCCGCGTCGTCGGTCCCTTCCAGCACTTCGAAGAGTTCCCGTTCCAGCATCGCCCCGCCCCCCTGACAAATCCCTCATCAATGACCGAGCAGCAGATCGAGCCGATCGCGCGGTGGCACATTTTGGCACCGGCGCGGAAATGCGGGCGGCCGGGGCGATGGCTGCACGTTCATTCCATGTGCAGTTTCCCCGCCGCCCGCAAGGATTCGAGCAGTAAGTGAAAGTAAACCAGGCCCGCGTAGGGCCGCCACCGCCGAACGGCGCGCAAGACGCCCTCGGAATCCATCGGTCTTCGTCTTCCGAGCCAAAGGCCCAGCCCGTTTCTCGCCCCAACGTCGTCTGCGGGAAAGATGTCGAGCCGCCCGAGCCCTCGCAACAGCACGTATTCCGCCGACCAACGCCCGATTCCACGGAGCTCGAGCAAAGACTCCATCGCCGGTTCGTTGTCCACGGCATCGAGCCCCTCAATATCACAGTCACCGCGAAGAACGCCTCGCGCAAGTTCCCGGAAAGCGTTGGTTTTCTGCCGGCTGAAGCCGATGCTCCGAAACGTGCGCACAGGCAAACGCAGCAAATCTGCCGGCTCAGGGAAACCATAGTGAACGCCGCTTGTGGTCCGGATCCACACACCTCCTAGGTGCGCCAGCTCCCCCAGCAGATTCAGGCCTGCCGCCAGGGTGAATTGCTGGCAGGCAATTGCGTTGGCCAATGCCTCGAAAATCGTCGGAAAGCGCACCGGCTTCAGCCCACGATACCGCTCGGCCAGTGCGCCGAGCTTTGCGTCGCTTGCCGCAATTCGGTAAAACGCGCGCAAATCGGCTTCCAGGCCAAGCATTCGCGTCAGAAGGCGGGCTACTTCCGCTTTCGCCGTCGAGCGCAGGTTTTCACCGATGACTCCAACTTCCAGCCGCGCCGCTTCCCGCCCGCCCTGCTGACGCACTTGAATCTCCGCCGGCCCTCCTTCGAGCCTCACCACCCGCCGGTACGTCCCGTTTTCCCAAATATCCACCAAATTCTGGGGCCGCCGCCGCAGCGCCCACGCGGTATATTCCAGTGCGAATGGCGGGACGGGAATCAACGCAAAAGTGAACGAAGAAGGCATGACCGCTTTGGACCGGGTGAGCATTGAGCAGTGGCTCTCAGCTTAAAACTTCGGCACGTGGGTGTCTCCGTAACGAATGTTCCTTCTCCGAGTACAAACGAATCATTGAAAATCATGTTCCGATTGCGGATTCTATCACTGGCGGCCGAGCCAGGAGAGATCGGCGCGGTCCACTTGCCCTTGTGTTCGTCGCTGCCGTAGGGAGAACTCCGATGGAGGAATACACCACTCGTCTCAAGAGCCGCGAGGAAATCGCCGAGCGCACCATCGCGTTTCATCTGGAAAAACCGCCCGGCTTCGACTTCCGTCCCGGTCAGTTCGTTGATTTGACGTTGCTTGATCCGCCTGAAACCGATTCCCAAGGCACGGTACGAACTTTCACGCTCGCCAGCGCTCCCTACGAAAACGAATTGGTCGTCGCCACGCGAATCCGCCAAAGCGCTTTCAAGCGCGTTCTCGCCACTCTCCCGCCCGGCACTCCGCTTCGCCTGGAAGGTCCCATGGGCTCCTTTTTGGTGCATAAGAACCCAGCCCGCGCCGCCGTCTTTCTCGCTGGCGGAATCGGCATCACGCCGTTTCGCAGCATCCTTCGTCACGCGGTCAGGGAAGGCTTCCCGCATCCTGTCTACCTGTTTTACTCCAATCGCCACCCGGAAGACGCTGCATTCCTGAAAGAGATGGACGACCTCGCCGCGTCCCATTCGCAGTTCCTCTTCATTCCCACGATGACCGAAATGGAGCGGTCACAGTTGTCCTGGAACGGAGAACGCCGATTCATTGACCGCGACCTACTGGCTCAGCATTTCTGCGACTTGAAAGGACCGATTTTCTACGCCGCCGGCCCTCCGGCGATGGTTGCCGCGATGCGCGATTTGCTGATCCGCAACGACGTCAGCGAAGGCGATATTCACACCGAGGAATTCGGTGGGTACTGAGACCTGCTTCTAGGCATGGAAACTGTGCACGAAAGATCAAGAGTGTTGGCGGAAAGATATTCGTCGGAGTACGGCTGCCCAGTTATCTATGCCGATGAGATTGCGGAAGGGATTCTGGACAATTTCGCAGTTTCGTACAAGACGCCGCCCGAAGGCCCGCAACGCGCTGGAAATTCATCGCGCTGTGTATCCGGCGGCGATCAAAACCAGATCGACACGAGACAAACGCAGACGCCGGTATCTTCCTGCTTTCCTCTCTGGGTGCGGTGAAGGGGATTCCGATTGAGTGATGAGGATGAGGCGTGCCAATGGCGGTAACCAACACATTTCCGCTCCCGTACGAGCCGGTTCCTTCCCTCGAAAGCTATGTGTCGATGGAAAGCGGTGAAACCCAGGCGAAAGCGCGTCGTATGACGCGGGGACAAATCATCTCGGAGGTCACGAAGTCGGGCTTGTGCAGCCGGAGCGGGGCCAGGGTAAGGATCGGCCGGCTTTTTCGATTTTTTCGCCGCCGCGTCGGTCGTAGTCCATCTGAAAACTGGCCTAATTCGCCGTTGCTCCGCCGAGCCCACGCAAAATGACGGAGGTCGCATGCCGATGCGATATGCTTATGTTGCCATCCCTGATTCACAAGTGCCTCGCGCTACGCGTCCGCTCTTTCAGCACATGCTCGATACTTACGCCAGTGAAACAAATAAGGTGATTTCTCTCTGGCGCGCTTTCGAGTCCGCCGATATGGCTTTTCAGCCGAATGCCCGCTCGATGAACGTCGAGGAGATCATGAAACACCAACTCCTCTCTGAGCGGCGCTTTTTCGGTGAATTTCTCGGCGCGTCCGAGCAGCCGCCGGAAAGCATTCTGCCGATCGGAAAGACTCCGGAAGCCTACGCCGAGCGCATGCGCGAACTAGCCTTGCCGCGCCTCACCTACCTTGCAGAGCGAGAGGAGCAGTGGTGGCTTGGCCACGCACCGTTCTTCGATGTCGAACGCGAGCGAATCTGGATTTTCTGGCGTCGTCTGCTGCACACGGCGCATCATCGTGCCGAACTCGTTGTTTACCTGCGGCTCGCCGGCCGCCGTGTTCCTCCCGTCTACGGCCCCACGGCTGATTTTTCCTGGGAGGGCGCGGATCCCACCACCAGTATCGCCGCCGCTGCCCGCAAATAGCTACTGATCGGAAGCGAACGGAGAGCAGTGCAGGGTGGCGGCGTCGCAGAGGAGGGTGTCAATGACAGTGACCAATGCATTCCTGCTTCCTTGCGAGCCGATTCCCTCTTACGAAAGCTACGTGGCTGCGGGAGGCGGTCAGGCGCTTGTGAGGGTGCTTCGTATGCCGCGGGAACAAATCGTTTCAGAGATCATCAAATCCAGCTTGCGCGGCAGGGGCGGGGCTGGATTTCCAACCGGCTTGAAGTGGGCGGGAGTGGCCCATGACCCTTGTCCCACAAAATACCTGGTCTGCAATGGGTCGGAAGGCGAACCCGGTTCTTTCAAGGACCGTCTGCTCATGCGGCGTAACTCCTACCAGCTTCTTGAGGGAATTGCCATCGCCGCCTTTGCTATTGGTGTAAAGAAGGCGTTCGTGGGTATCAAGAAAAGCTCGAAAAAGGAGGTACAGCGAGTCAGTTGCGCTCTGGAGGAAATGGCCAAGGCGAATGCGCTCGGCTCGGTGCCCATAGAACTGGCGCTCGGTCTGGAGGACTATCTTTTTGGTGAAGAAAAGGCGTTGCTCGAGGTGGTGGAAGGACGCGACCCGCTCCGGCGTGAAGCCGACAATCCGCCGTACGTCAAGGGGCTCTTCATCACGGACCCTTCGGAAGCAAATCCCGCCGTGGTGAACAATGTCGAGACGCTATCAAATGTGCCTCATATCGTGTTGCGAGGTGCTTATTGGTTCCGGGAAATCGGTACACCGGATTCACCGGGAACGATGTTGTTCACGGTGTGCGAGGACGTGCAGCGGCCAGGAGTCTACGAATTGCCGATGGGAACTCCGTTACGGACACTGCTCTATGGGTACGCTGGCGGGTCCCTCCCTGGCCGTCAATTCAAGGCGATCCATTCGGGAGCCGCCAACCCCGTTCTTCTGCCCTCCGATCTGGATACGCCGCTGGACTTCGGCTCGCTTCGCGCTATTGGCTCGGGGCTTGGCTCCGGCGGGTTCATCGTGTACGACGAGACGGCCTGCATGGTTCGCGTTGCGCAGATGCTTGCGAAGTTCCTGTGGATTGAATCCTGCAATCAGTGCTGGTCGTGCAAGCAGGGCGGACTAGAGGGCCATCTGATCGGGGCGCAGAGCCAGGGCCAGGAATCCCCCAACCACGCAAAGCACCGACATCTGCGTCTCCCCCGCAAGCAACCATCCGCCGTGACTGGCGAGCGCTCCCAGTAGATATCCGCCGAAGGCGGCAGGCCCGTAGAGGGTCGTGACAAACATGCCCGACCCGCGATTGGCCAGGGTGCTGCGCAGCGTCTTCACATGGTAGGCGGCGAGGTTGACGTACAGGACGGCGCTGCCGATCACGCCGTAGATCAGCGTCAACATTTCCCGCATGAAGACAGTCTCCGACGGCTGGAAAAACAGGTAGCCGAGAATGGCGACGCAGAAGAACGATACGCTCAGCACCAGCCGTGGCGGAAGGATGTCGCCAACCCAGCCGCCGGCGATGGAAGCCAGCGCCCCCAGCCCATAAAAACTCATCAC
>Ga0307372_10007930_pt1 | contig 15066 bp, 13 predicted proteins | sample OX1MG_FD_202533 | JGI IMG/M metagenome (GOLD analysis project Ga0307372, IMG submission 202533) | Soil microbial communities from Risofladan, Vaasa, Finland - OX-1 | ecosystem: Environmental > Terrestrial > Soil > Coastal area > Acid sulfate soil | place: Finland: Risofladan, Vaasa | collected... | reverse complement strand
CGCTGGGAGCGTGTGATCGCCTGGGTGGTGCTCGGGGCCGCGGCCGTGCCCGCGGTGCTGGGCATTTACGCGTTGTGGCAGCCTTCGGCTTCGCGCTCACTGCACGAGACCGCCACCGTGATGCTGCTCAGTAGTGCCATCTTCGCGGCGCTATCGTACTGGTGCTTCCGCTCCGCGCGCCGGGGCATCCGCGTCAACGACTCCAGCGTCACGTTGTACGGGGGCCAATCGGCGATCGAAATCGCCTGGGCCAGCGTCACCCGCGTGACCACCGACCTGACCGGGGCGCTGCTGATCTGCAGCTCCACCGGCTCGCAGATCGCCGTGAACAAACTGCTGGTCGGCATCCCGACGCTGGCCGCCTACATGCGCCGGCACCTGCCGGAGAGCATGTACTCCGGCGCCTTCATGAACTACAAGCCGCGCGCGCACCTCGATCCGATCTGAGAGGATCTGGCGCCGACCACGCCTTGGGCCGAACTGCCGCCGCAGCCGCAATTCGGGTGGCCGCTTGCGCCTCGAGCAGGGGCCTTGGCGGTCTTCCGTCGCGACGGCCCTGCTGCCGCTTCCCATGTATTGGACTATATCACAGGCGTCTCATATACTGGACCTATGAACCTCGCATCGATCGGCCGCATGGTTGCGGAGCGCCGGCGTGCAAAGCGGCTCACGCTCGCCGAATTCGCTCGATCCGCGGGCGTGGGTCGTTCCACCCTCGCCGCGCTCGAGGCGGGCAAGCTCTCGGAGCTCGGCTTCGTCAAAGTCGAGCGAATCTGCGCGGCGGCCGACCTCGCGGTGGACGTGCGCGCGCTCGCGCTAGATGAGCCATTGATGACTCATCGCCATCTCACCGAGGCAGCCGGCCGTGATTTGACCAAGGCCGCCATCGCCGACGTCGTGGAGCGAGGAGATATCTCGGCCTGGCGGGGACTGGTCGCGGCGATTCGCGCGAGCCGGGACGGCCTGCTTGCTCAGCGCGTCGCGGATGTCGTCCGCGCGCTCGATGCACAGGATGCGAAGGTCCGTGCTTTTGGCACATTGCTTCCCGAGATCTTGCGAGCGGCGCGACCTCGCGCGGCGAGCCGTGGCTAGGTCCCCGAAGCCCCCCGATTGGGAGCAATTGCTCGCGCACGCGGCGCTGCTGCAGGCCAAGATACCGAGCGCTGTGCTCGTCGGCGGCACCGCGGCGGCCTTGTACGCGCACCATCGCGTCTCGTTCGACCACGATCACGTGATCGAGGATCTCGCTCGCCACTACGACACCGCGATCGCGGCGCTGGAATCGATCGTCGGGTGGCGCATCGAGCGCCGGGTGAGAGGCAAGCTCCTGCTGGGGAAGATCCAAGGCATCGAGGTGGGATTGAGGAATCAGAGGCGCTCCGCGCCGCTGGAGACGACCATCATCAAGCTGCCAGGCGGCCGCAGGCTGAGACTTCCCACGGTCGAGGAAATGCTCAGGATAAAGGCCTTCCTCGTCGTTGAGCGAAATGCGGCGCGCGACTACCTCGATGTTGCGGCGCTCTCTCACCACCTCGGGCCCCGCAAGAGCGCCAGCGCACTCGATCGAATGAACGAGCTGTATGCGCAATTCGCTGGCGAGGGCGGGGACATGCTCAGCAGCGTCGTCGTCAAGCTCGCAAAACCCGATCCTTATGATCTCACCGAGATCGATTTGAAGGAATACAAAGGCATCGTTGCGCCGTGGAACGACTGGCGCGCGGTCGAGACCCAATGCCGCTCGCTTGCGGTCGCACTGCTCGAGGGACCGGCCGCGAGCTGATTGGCACCCCCCTGACGGAGAGCCGGGGACGGCTTTCGCAGCGGGCTGTGCGAGGCGTGGGACTGGCGGCAGGCGAACGGGGCGCTCCGGGACATGGTGGCTCGGGGGCTGTTGAGGATGCTGGCGGCCATGATGGCGCCGTGCTCGGTGAAGGCGTAGGGAGGGAAGCGCGGATCGCGATGCTTCTGCGAACCGGTCACAAACTGTGACCGGTTCAGCTCTTCGGTCTCGGCTCGGGTGAGGCGAAACATGAGGTCTTCGGGGAAACGCTCGGTGTTGCGCTCGACCGCCTGGTTCAGCGCCTTGGTGGCGACGCCATAGAAAGCAGCGAGCTCGACATCGAGCAGTACGCGCTGGCCGCGCAGGACGAGGATGGCGCCGGAGGCCGGAGCGCAGCGATTTATACTCAATATCGGCGTCTGGCGGATGGGTTGGTGGGGTTACCCGGGCCGTCACAACCCCAACTGGCTCAGCGACGGATGATCCGCAGGCCGCGGGCCCAGCGGCCACTGGTACTTGCGTTCGCCGGCCGCAATCGGCACATCGTTGATGCTGGCGTGACGCATCCGCATCAGGCCTTCCTCGTCGAATTCCCAGTTCTCGTTGCCGTAGCTGCGGTACCAGTGCCCGCCGTCATCGTGCCATTCGTAGGCGAAGCGCACCGCGATGCGGTTGCCGGCAAATGCCCACACCTCCTTGGCCAGCCGGTAGTCGAGTTCACGGTCCCATTTACGCTTCAGGAACGCCTCGATGGCCTCGCGGCCCTGCAGGAACTCGGCTCGGTTGCGCCAACGGCTGTCGCTCGTATAACCCGACGCGACGCGCACCGGATCGCGCGTATTCCAGGCATCCTCGGCCAGGCGCACTTTCTGTGCGGCAGTCTCGGCGGTGAACGGTGGCAGTGGCGGACGGCTCATCGGCTCTCTCCTGCGCGAAGCGGTTGCTGGGCGGCGGCGGTAAGGCGCGTGGCGCTGGGAGCCACTGAGGCCGCCGGTACCGCTGCTATAATAGCGGTTCGCATTACGGCCGTGCCTGCCGGCGACATGGCGAAAATCAGGGGTTACCGATGAAGAAATTGCTCTGCATGGTGGCTTGTGCCGGTGTCATCACAGGGTGTAGCCAGGCACATGCGCCAACGCCTGCGTCGCCGCCGCCGCCGGCCCTCATCTCGGGCATCGACATGCAATACATCGATCACAGCGTCCGGCCGCAGGACGATTTCTACCGCTACGTCAACGGCAAGTGGCTGGATACCGTGCAGATTCCGCCGGACAAGGGGCGCTATGGCGCCTTCGACAAGCTGCAGGATGATTCCCAGGCGCAGCAGCGCGACATCGTCGAAGGATTGTTGCAGTCCGTCGATGCTGCGGACCCGGACCAGCAGAAAATCGCCGACCTGTACGCGAGCTTCATGGACGAGTCGGCGCTGGAGCCGCTCGGCATGAAGCCTCTCGACGCGGAGTTGGCCCGCGTCGAGGCGCTGAAGGACAAGGCGCAGATCCCGGCGCTGATCGCGCACTTCAACGAGATCGGCGTCACTGCCCCGTACACGCCGCAGGTACATCAGGATGCCAGGGACTCGTCCAAGTACGTGTTCGACCTGGGCCAGGACGGCCTCGGACTGCCGGACCGCGATTACTACCTGCTGAAGGATCCGAAGCTCGAGCAGATCCGCACCCAATATGCCACCTACGTCGAGCAGATGATGGATCTCGCCGGTGACCGCCGCGCGGCCAGGGACGCCAAGGCCGTCGTCGCGCTGGAAACGGCGCTGGCCAAGGTGCAGTGGACCAAGGTGCAGAACCGCGATCCGCTGAAGACCTACAACAAATATCCGTACGCCAAGCTTGCCGGATTGGCACCCGGCTATGACTGGAAGGCATACCTGGCCGACTCAGGTGTTCAGGACAAGACCGACTATCTGGTCGTCAGCCAGCCCAGCTACATCACCGGCTTCGACAAGCTCGTGCACTCGACGCCGCTGCCGGTGTGGAAGGCGTACTTCCGCTGGCACCTGCTCAACGATTACGCGCCGTACCTGAGCAAGAAGTTCGTGGATGCGCACTTCGCGTTCTATGGCACGGCGCTGCGCGGCATTGAGCAGAACCAGCCCCGCTGGAAGCGCGGCATCAGCCTGGTGGACGAGGCGATCGGCATGGGGCTCGGCAACCTGTACGTGGCCAAGTATTTCCCGCCGGCATCCAAGGCGCGCATGGACCAGTTGGTCCACAACCTGATCGCCGCCTACCGTGCCGATATCAGCACGCTGGACTGGATGGGCCCGCAGACCAAGCAGAAGGCCGAGGATAAGCTCGCGAAGCTGACGACCAAGATCGGCTACCCGGTCAAGTGGCGCGATTACAGCGCGCTGAAGGTCGTCAAGGGCGACCTGGTCGGCGACGTCATCCGTGCCAATGAGTTCGAATATCAGCGCAATCTCAACAAGATCGGCAAACCGGTTGATCGCACCGAGTGGCAGATGACTCCGCAGACGGTCAACGCCTACTACGACCCCGAGCACAACGAGATCGTGTTCCCGGCGGCGATCCTGCAGCCCCCGTTTTTCGACCCGAAGGCCGACGAGGCGGTCAATTACGGCGGCATCGGTGCCGTGATCGGCCACGAGATCAGTCACGGTTTCGACGACCAGGGTAGCCAGTATGATGGCAACGGCGATCTGCTCAACCCGCCCGGCTGGTTCACCAAGGCCGACCTGGCGCGATTCAAGGCCAAGACCCATGCGCTGGTCGCCCAGTACTCGGCGTACGCGCCGGTGGACGGCTTTCACGTCAACGGCGAGCTGACCCTGGGCGAGAACATTGCCGACAATTCGGGACTCGCCATCGCGTACAAGGCCTATCAGCTGTCACTGAAGGGCCATCCGGCGCCGGTGATCGACGGCCTGACCGGAGATCAGCGCTTCTACATGGGCTGGGCGCAGGTGTGGCGCAGCAAGGCGCGCGAGAAGGAGGCGATTCTGCTGATCAAGTCCGATCCGCATTCGCCCGCACAGATCCGCGGCACCGTCCCGGAAATGAACCAGGCGGCGTTCTATACCGCGTTCGGCATCAAGCCCGGCGACAAGATGTACCTGGCGCCCGACCAGCGCGTGACGCTCTGGTAGATGAGCGGTAGGCGAGACCGGGCGAGGCCGACGGCGCAACCGCCGCCGGGCCTCACCCGCCAAATACGCCAGCGGGTCTCGTGCCCTAGTGGGTCTCGCGCAGCGTCTTGTGGATGAACGCCAGCACCGGGCCTGAGACCGTCTTGTCCGGTGTATCGATCGAGAACACCTCGCCCATGTGACTCTCGCCCTTGCCGACCATCATGGTTGGGCAATGATCGGGACCTTCGGCGCACAGGGTGTCATGCAGCGCCTTGTTGAACGCGGAAACACCCCCATTGACCGACGGGTTGACGCCTGGGTCCATCCCGGCGTTCGCCAGCATGATCTTGACCGAGGTTGTCTTCAGCGCCGGCAGGCTCGAATGGGCCAATTGCACGGCCGGATCGGGCGCGGCGCCGAAGCCGCCGCGAGGCCGCGCGGGGGCAGCGCCGGCCTGGCCACCCGCCGCGCGCGCTTCCGGGGGACCGCCCGGATGACCCGCCGGCACGCCGGGCAGGACACCGGCCGTGGAAGCCATGCCGCCGGGCTCGTGGCAGGTCTTGCCGGCGTTGGCCATCATCTGCCGGAAGGTGCCGGCATTGAACGCCGCTGCCGGCCGCACCGGCGCGATGTCGAACGCACCGGACATGAACACCACGCCGATGACGCCGACACCCTTCGGGCCATAGAGCTCGGGACGGCCGATGTAGGTGCCCAGCGGCCCGTTGCCGGCCGAGTGTGCCCAGATGAACATGCGCTCGGGATTGCCGTGGTACTGCGCGATGTGCGCCTCGACCCACTGCAGCATGCTGGAGACGTCCTTGGCGCCGCCATCCCAACCGGGGCTGCGGTGACGCTGCATCAGCACGCCGACCATGCCGTGCTGCGTAGCCCAGCGGCCGATGTTGTCGTAGAACGCATTGGCGGCCTTGTCCTGGGTCTCGATCTTGTTGCCGCCGCCGCCAGGTACGTAGATCAGCACCGGGCGCGACGAGGCGCCGCGGTCGGCGGTAAAGATGTCCACCGCGTCGTCCGGATTGGCGCCGAAGGACTGGTTACGCGCGATCGCGATGCCGGGGTAGAGCGGATGGGCGTCGCTGGTGATGTCATTCTTCGGCATCAGCGGACGGTACAGATCGGCCGTGCAGGCCGGATCGACGATCGGCCCGATCTTCTTCAGGCCGGCCTCGATATTCGGTGGCACCTGCGCCAAGGCGACGCCGGTCACCAGCGACGTCAGCGCCACCAATGCGGCGCGGCGGACTAGGTGCGCGCGGCCCACCGTGCCGCCGGAGGCGACGGCGCGGGATTGTTCGGATTTCATGCTTACCCCCTTCGATTTATCCTTAAATAACGTGGCGATTGCTGCGGCGTATGCTCGCCGGTACGGCCGTGCAGTGTAGCAGCCTGCGGCCCTGGCGGCCGGTCTGGCTAATGGGCCGGCGCCTGGATCGGCGCACAGTTGGTCCGGCCCGACATCACGCAATCCTGCAGGCGCGACATATTGCCGAGCTCGTGCACCAGCAGCACTCCGCCCAGCACCAGCAGCAGCACGATGAGCAGCCGCAGCAGTGCAGCCCGGCGCGGATCCTTCGGGTCCGGGGGATCCGGCGGGTTCGACGGGTCGTACCGGCGCAGGTCGTCCATCCGCGCATTATCGACCCGCGCACACCGCAGCGGCTACTTGCGCCAGAACGCCGGCGTGAACAGCACCGCGAAGGTGATGATCTCGATGCGGCCGACGAACATCGCCGCAACGCACACCCAGCTCTGGAACCCGTTCAGGGCCGAATAGGTGCGGCCCGGCCCGACGCGTTCGAGGCCGGGGCCGATGTTGTTGATGCAGGCAACGATCGCCGATAGCGACGAGGTCAGGTCCAGACCGGAGATCAGCAGCGCCGCGGTCAGCACCGCGATGGTCATGAAGTACAGGAACATGAACGCCAGCACCGAGTAGACCACGGCATTGGGCACTACCTGCTTCGAAATCTTCAGCGGCGATACCGCCTGCGGATGCACCAGCGTGAACATCTCGCGCAGCGGTTGCTTGATCAGGATCAGCGCGCGGAACATCTTGATGCCGCCGCCGGTGGAGCCGGTATTGGCGCACATGCAGCCCAGGAACAGCATCCACCACGGTGCGAAAATCGGCCATTGACCATAGTCAGTGCTGAAGAACCCCCCGCCGGTCGCAAGCGACACCAGGTTGAAGGCCCCGTAGCGGAACGATTTGAAGTAGTCGGGATAGACATGCTCGAGATCGAGAAACAGTGCGATCGCGAGGCAGCACACCCCCACCACCCACAACAGACAGCGCACTTCCGGGTCGCGCCGGTAGACGCTGAAGTCCCCCTTGCGCAGCGCCACGAAATGCAGCGAGAAATTCATGGCCGCGATCAGCATGAACAGCGCCAGTACGAACTCGATCAGCGGCGAATGGAAGTAGGCAATGTTGGCGTCGTGAGTGGAGAAGCCGCCGAGGGACATGGTCGAGAACGCATGGCAGATCGCATCGAACAGCCCCATGCCCGCGGCCCACAACGCGATCGTGCAGGCGCCAGTCAGGCCCGCATACACGAACCACAGCACCTTGGCGGTCTCGGTGATCCGCGGCGCGAGCTTCGCGTCCTTGACGGTGCCGGGCGCGCCGGCGCGATACAGCTGCATGCCGCCGATGCCCAGCAGCGGCAGGATTGCGACCGCCAGCACGATGATACCCATGCCGCCCAGCCAGCTGAGCGCATGGCGCCACAGATTGATGCAGTGGGGCAGGCTGTCGAGCCCATGCAGCATGGTCGCCCCCGTGGTGGACAATCCCGACATGGCCTCGAAGTAGGCCTGCGTGAACGTCAGGCCCGGCAGATCGATCAGCAGCGGCGTGGTTGCCACCGCGGCCACCGCCAGCCAGCTGACACTGACCAGCAGGTAGGCATCGCGCGGCTTGAGGTCGTAACGATGTCGTCGGGTCGCAAAGCGCAGCAGCAGTCCAACGCCCACCGTGATGATCCCGCCGATGACAAAGCCGCGCAATGCGGCGAACTCGCCATAGATCAGGGCAGTCAGGATCGGCAGCAGGAAATACAGCGCGAACCACGCCAGCAGCGATCCGACGATATTCAATACACCGAGCAGCGAGCGCACGCGGCTACGGCTCGGTCTGGAACAGCCGCTCCACCGCCTCGATATGGCGGCGGTCAGACAGGAAGATGATCAGGTGGTCCTCGGGTTCGATCGAGGTGTCGTGGTGCGCCATGATCACCTTCTCGCCGCGCACCACCGCGACGATGCTGGCCCCCTGCGGCAGCGCGATCTGCTCCAGGCGCTTGCCGACCAGCGCCGAGCGGCCTTCCGAACCGTGTACTACCGCTTCGATCGCCTCGGCCGCGCCGCGCCGCACCGAATGCACCCGCACCACATCGCCGCGCCGCACATGCGCCAGCAGCGCGCCGATGGTGATGGTTTGCGGCGAGATCACGATGTCGATGGCGTGGTTCTCCATCAGCTCTCCGTAGGAGGGACGATTGATCAGCGCCATCACACGGGTGGCACCCAGGCGCTTGGCCAACATCGCCGAGAGCACATTGGCCTCCTCGGAGTTGGTCAGCGCGGCGAACACGTCCGCGCTGTCGATATTCTCCTCGACCAGCAATTCCTCGTCGGCGGCGTCGCCGTTCAGCACGATGGTGTTCTCGAGAATCTCGGAAATGCGGCGCGCGCGGCTCGCATCGCGCTCGATCAGTTTCACCTGGTTGCTCTTCTCCAGCGCGCGTGCGAGCCGCAAGCCGATGTTGCCGCCGCCGGCGATAACCAGCCGGCGCACCGGCGCCTCGGAGTGGCGCAGCTCCGCCATCACGCGTCGCAGATCCTCCGACTCGGCGACGAAGAAGATCTCGTCATGCTCTTCGATCACGGTATCGCCGGCAGGGCGTATCAGCCGCTCGTTGCGATAGATCGCGGCAACGCGCGCCTCGGTATCGGGCAGATGCTCGCGCAGCGTGCGCAGCTCCCGGCCCACCAGCAGGCCGTCGCGCCGCGCACGCACGCCGACCAGCTGCACGCGGCCGTCGGCGAAATCGACCACCTGCAACGCGCCCGGGTACGACAGCAGTCGCGCGATGTACTCCGTGACCAGCTGCTCGGGGCTGATCCAAACGTCCACGCCGAGCGCGCCCTCGGCAAACAGCTGCGAACGGTTGGTGTACTCGGGCGCGCGAATGCGCGCGATTTTGGTCGCCGTGCGATACAGGGTGTGGGCGATCTGGCAGGCGATCATGTTGACTTCGTCGCTGCTGGTGAGCGCCACGAGGATATCGGTGTCGGCGATGCCGGCGGACTCGAGCACGTTCGGATAGGAGCCGTTGCCTGCGACCGCACGGATGTCGAGCCGGTCCTGCAGCTCGCGCAGCGCATCCTCGCTGATGTCGACGACGGTGACCTCGTTGGCAGGCTCGCGCGACAGGTGATATGCGGCCGTCCGGCCGACCTGGCCGGCGCCCAGTATCAATATCTTCATCAGCGCTTGCGCTCCCCGCCGCTCACACCGTTAGTCCGCTTGCGCAGATCCATTGCGCCGGCTCACACCACCTGCAGATTCGCATATTGAAGCATGAGCCATTTGGAACCCTGCCGCTCGAAATTCACCTGCACGCGCGCGTGCGGCCCCTGTCCTTCGACATTGAGTACCACCCCCTCGCCGAATTTGCCGTGACGGACCCGTGTTCCGAGCCGCATGCCGCCCTCGATGACCTCGCTGAGCGTGCCGCGGCCGCCTGCGGAGCGGCCGTTGCCGCTCGCATACGCGTTGCCGCTCGCATGGGCGCTGCCGCTGTAGGCTTCAAGCCCGGGACGCGACGGGCGGATGCGCGGGCGTACCTCCTCGAGCAGCTCTGCCGGGATCTCGCTGAGGAAACGCGACGGGGCGTTGTAGCTGTCGGAGCCGTGCAGCCGCCGCTGCTCCGCGTAGGTGAAATACAGTTGCCGCATCGCGCGCGTCATGCCCACGTAGCACAGGCGGCGCTCCTCCTCGAGTCCTTCCAGATCGCTGTGCGAGCGCTGGTGGGGAAACAGCCCGTCCTCCAGGCCGCACAGGAAGACCAGCGGGAACTCCAGCCCCTTGGCGCTGTGCAGGGTCATCATCTGCACGCAATCCTCGTGCGCCTCGCCCTGGGACTCGCCCGATTCCAGCACCGCGTGCGCCAGGAAGCTCTGCAGCGGCGGCAACTGCTCATCGGGGACATAGCCGCGCGCGGCGCTGACCAGCTCCAGCAGGTTCTCGACCCGCGCCTCCCCACGGTCGGCCTTGTCCCTCTGGTGGTGGGCGATCAGGGCGCTGGCCTGGATGATGTGATCGACCTGTTCGTGCAGCGGACGATTGGCGACCTCGGCAGCGAGCCGTTCGATCAGCTGCAGGAAGCCCGCGACGGCGGCGGCCGAGCGCCCCGCCGCCGCGTCGCTCAGCAGCGCGCCGGTGGCGCGCCACAGCGAGCTGCCGGCGGCGCGCGCCGCCTCGCGCAGCGTATCGAGGGTGCGCGCACCGATGCCTCGCGGTGGCACGTTGATGACGCGCTCGAACGAGGCGTCATCGTCGCGGTTGACGACCAGGCGCAGGTACGCGAGCGCATCCTTGATCTCGGCGCGCTCGAAGAAGCGCAGTCCCCCGTACACCCGGTACGGCACACGCGCCATGATCAGCGCCTCCTCGAAGCTGCGCGACTGGGCGTTGGAGCGGTACAGGATGGCCGCATCGCGCCGCGCGCCGCCGCGCTGGCCCCACTCCAGTATGCGCGTGACCACGAAGTCGGCCTCGTCGCGCTCGTTGTAGGCGGCGTAGACCTTCACCGGCTCGCCGCGTGCGCCGTGCGTCCACAGCGTCTTGCCCAGGCGTCCGGAATTGTTGGCGATCAGCGCGTTGGCCGCGGCCAGGATCGACGCACTGGAGCGGTAGTTCTGCTCCAGGCGCAGCAGCTGCGCCCGGGGGAAGTTCTCGCGAAAACGATGCAGGTTCTCGATGCGAGCCCCGCGCCAGCGGTAGATCGACTGATCGTCGTCGCCGACCACGAACGCCGCGCCGCTCGCCCCCACCAGCAGCCGGATCCACGCATACTGGATCGCGTTGGTATCCTGGAACTCGTCCACCAGCACGTGGCGGAAGCGCGCGCGGTACTGCTGCAGCAGTTGCGGCTGATCGCGCCACAGCTCGTAGGCGCGCAGCAGCAGCTCGGCGAAGTCGATTACGCCCGCGCGCTCGCACGCCTGCTCGTAGTCGGCGTACAGCTTGAGCATCTGCACCGAGGTCTGATCGGCGCTGCCCTTGACGTCGCGCGGCCGGCGGCCCTCGTCCTTGTGCTTGTTGATGAAGTACTGAACGTCCTTGGGCGCCCAGCCGGCCTCGTCGAGCTTCGCGGCCTTGAGCAGCTTCTTGATCAGCCGCAGCTGGTCCTCGGCGTCCAGGATCTGGAAGCCCTGCGGCAGGCGCGCCTCGCGCCAGTGCAGCCGCAGCAGCCGGTGCGCCAGGCCGTGAAAGGTGCCCAGCCACAGCGCTGTGCCGGGAATGCCCAGCAGCTGCTCGACTCGCGAGCGCATTTCGGCCGCCGCCTTGTTGGTGAACGTCACCGCGAGGATCCCGTGCGGGGAGACCTCCTCGGTGCGGATCAGCCACACGATGCGGTGCGTGAGCACGCGCGTCTTGCCGCTGCCAGCGCCGGCCAGGACCAGGACCGGTCCTATCGGGGCAGTGACGGCTGCACGCTGCGCGTCATTGAGCGCGTTGAGAATGGCAGAGAGGTCCATGTGGACCGCGAATTCTACCAGCGGTTGCGCAGCTCGCGCAGTGCAAGAAAAATCTCTCGTGGCGCGGCCGCAGGCGCTGGGTCCGCCGCCGTGCCCGCCGCCGCGGCGCGTGGCGCGTTCAGCAGATGGGCGCGGCGCAATCCCTCGATGATCTCGGGATTGCCGAGGCGGAAGAACACATTGATCTGCCGCTCTTCGCCCAGGGTGAGGATCGGCATCGCCTCGCCCCCGAGCGCCGCGATGCGCTGCGCCAGCGCGCGGGCGGGCGCATTGCCCGGCTCGCGGTCGAGCGTGAAGGCGAGATTGCGCAGCAGGTAGTCGTGGCCGGGGAATACCCGCGCGTCGTCCGGCAACGTTCCCAGCGGATCGGTAAAGCTGTCGTACAGCAGCTGCGGATCGCCACCATGGCGGCAATTGCCCGCCCCGGCATTGAACAGCGTGTCACCCGAGAACAGCGCGGGCGCCTCGCCGGCACCCCCGCTCGCATACAGGCACACGTGTGAGCGTGTGTGGCCCGGCGTATCCAGGCAGGTGAGTTCGACCGTGCGGCCGACGCGCACCACGTCGCCGCCGGCCAGGCCGCGCGTGACCCCGCCGATGCGATCGGCGGCCGCGATATGCGCCAGCACCGCCGCACCGGTGGCCGCGACCACCGCGGCATTGCCGCCGGTGTGATCCCCATGCTCGTGCGTATTGACGATCTGGCGGATCGTCCAGCCGAGCGTACGCGCGCGCTGCAAAACCGCCTCGGCATTGAGGGGGTCGATCACCAGCGCCTCGCGAGTGTGCCCGCAGGCCACCAAGTAATGGTAGTTGCGCCCCTCGTTGGCGGCCCAGATACGCTCGATCAGCATCACGCGCCGCTACCGCGCTAGGTGATGCCGGCAATGCCGATGCGCAGGTAGTGGTCCACCAGCAGCGCCAGGAACAGCCACATCAGGTAGCGGATCGAGTAATGGAACACGCGCATCGGCAGCTCATCGCGCCGCTTGACCTTCAGCGCGATCGCCAGCCACAGGAAGCGCCCGTTCAGCACCAGCGCCGCCGCCAGGTAGATGAGCCCGCTCATGCCCGTCATGACCGGCAGCAGCGTGACCACGGACAGGATCACCGTGTACAACAGCACATGCAGCCGCGTGAGCTCGACGCCATGCGTGACCGGCAGCATCGGGATGCGGACCTTGGCGTACTCCTTGCGCCGCGCGATCGCGAGCGCCCAGAAGTGCGGTGGGGTCCAGGCGAAGATGATCATGAACAGCAGCAGCGCGTGCGGGTCGACGTGGTTGGTGACCGCCACCCAGCCGAGCACCGGCGGGGCGGCGCCCGCGGCGCCGCCTATCACGATGTTCTGGGGCGTGGCCCGTTTCAGCCACACGGTGTAAATCACCGCGTACAGGATCAGAGAGCAGAAACACAGTACCGCGGTCAGCACGTTGACGAAGGCGACCAGCAGCGTCATCGATGCGACACCCAGCAGCAGCGCGAACCCGAGCGCGCGGCCGTGGGTCATGTGTCCGGTGGGCAGCGGCCGCTGGCGGGTGCGGCGCATGTGCCGGTCGATTTGGGAGTCGAGCACATGGTTGACCGCGGCCGCGGAGCCGGCTGCCAGGGCGATGCCGAGGTTGCCGAGAATCAGCGCATCCAGTGGCGGCACCCCTGGAGACGCCAGCAGGGTGCCCACGATCGACGTGAGCATGATCAGCGCGACCACTCGCGGCTTGGTCAGCTCGAAGTAATCGCGCCAGGTCGGCGCGACCTGCAGAATGTCGGGGCTGGTCTGGCTCATGCGTTCACTGCATTGACGGGGCGAGGCGGGACTGGGGGCGGCGGCCACAGGGTCCGGTTCAGGGCCAGGATGGCCAGCAATAACAGCGCGGCGCCGGCATTGTGCGCCGTTGCAAGCCAAAGGGGAAAGCCGCGCAGCACCATCGAAACGCCGATCACCAGCTGCAGCAGCAGCGCTGCCAGCACCAGCCGCGCGGCCAGCCGCGCCGTGCCGGATACGTCGCGGCGCAGCGCCGCCACCGCCGCGACCACCAGCGCGATGGTGGTGACCAGCGCGCCGATGCGGTGGCTCAGGTGAATCGCGACGCGGGCGGGATTGGAGAGCAGGCCGCCCTCATAGTCCACACCCAGGCGGTGCCACAGCACGAATGCGGAACGGAAGTCCGCATGGGGCCACCATTGGCCCTGGCAGGTCGGAAAATCCGGACAGGCGATTGCGGCGTAATGGCTGCTGGTCCAGCCGCCCAGAAAAATCTGCACTGCCAGCACCACCAGTCCCAGCAGCGCCAGCGTGCGGGCGCGGGTGAGTCCCGCCCCAGGCCGCACGCTCGGTCGCGCCCACACACCGCCTCGCCCCCGCCACAGCGTCAGCACCAGCCACCACAGCAGCGCCAGTGTCGTCAGGCCGAACAGCAGGTGCAGCGTCACGATCGACGGGTCGAGCTGCCAGGTGACCGTCAACATGCCCAGAGCCGCCTGCACGACGACGATCCCCAGCAGCGCGATCGCATAGCCGGCCGGAACGATGCGCTCACGGCGCCATACGATGCCCATCGCGGTCAGGCACACGATCAGGAAACCAAGCGTGCCGGCGGCATAGCGGTGCGCCATCTCGCGCCAGGCCTTGCCGAGCTGCAGCGGCCGGCCATCCAATGGCGCGATCGCGGTAGCCTGGTCGGCCGCCGCCCCGGCCGGGGTCAGGTGGCCATAACAGCCTGGCCAATCCGGACAGCCCAGCCCGGCATTGCTCTGGCGCACATAGGCGCCCATGACCACCACGCCGAAGCACAACAGGCAGGCGGCCAGGGCGATCAGGCGAGCCAGAGCCGGACGGCTCATGCTGATGCGGCTCTCATCCGATGCTCGAGAGGTTTAGCAATTTCTTGAGGTCATCGAGCAGTCCCTCGGGACGAGCGTGCGAGTCGTAGCGCATCATCAGGTTACCGCGGGGATCGACGATGAAGATGCCGCTCGGACGCTGCTGCGGCGGAAAGGCAGCCAGCAGCGCCGCGCTGACGGAGGCGTCGCTGTTCGCCGTGTTGACCGTGGTCAGGTGTGGGTAGGTATGGGCGAGGTAGGCCTGATCGCAGCATTGACCGGTCACCAGGAAGACGCGCTGCACGCGGTCGGACAGGCTGCCGAGCCCCAGGTGGGTCTGACGCATGTAGTGCAGCGTCTGGCGGCAATCGGCGTCGCACTGGCCCGAGCCGACGTAGACCATCGACCACTTGCCACGGAACACGCTCGAGGAGAGCGTACGCGGCGGATCGATCAGCGCGCCGTGGTTGCTGTGTCCAGGCGGACGCCAGCCCGAGCCGTAGTACAGCGCGAACGCGAGCAGCAGCGGCCCGAAGAAGGCCAGCGCCAGCAGCCCCAGTATCAGGCG
>Ga0307372_10007927_pt1 | contig 15068 bp, 13 predicted proteins | sample OX1MG_FD_202533 | JGI IMG/M metagenome (GOLD analysis project Ga0307372, IMG submission 202533) | Soil microbial communities from Risofladan, Vaasa, Finland - OX-1 | ecosystem: Environmental > Terrestrial > Soil > Coastal area > Acid sulfate soil | place: Finland: Risofladan, Vaasa | collected... | reverse complement strand
GAACTGGCGGTCGAAGACCCCGAGATCATGCCCGATCGTCGGCGAACCGAAGCTGTCCACGATCACGATCGACTGGCCCTTGCCGTCGATACCCGAGCGCAGCAGCGGATTGACCGAGTAGGCGGCCCGGATCTGGGCCGGGGTGTAGCCACCGGACGGTGCCGCGGTCATGCGCATCGTCGGGACCCGCAGCATCGGGAACACCGATATGGTCGCGAGCCGCCCAGGCCGACCCGCGCCATGCCCGGGCTGCGCTCCCCAGGCGCCCGCGGCCGCCAGCAACGCCGCCGCCGTGGCACTGCCTGCCACCCACCGAACGATCCCGCTGCGCTGGCGCATCCGTACCTTCTCTCCGTGAGCCACCCCGTCGGCCTCTCCGTGAGCCACCCCGCCGGCCGCGCCCGCGCGGCGTCACCGGACCGCCGCTCGCGCGGCGTCAACTAGATCACCGCTCGCGCGGCGTCAACTGAACCGCGGCAACCTTAGCGGCTCGCTGGCCGCGGCACGCCGCTATCGCATCAGCTGGGAACTGCGGCCGCGGACCAATCGGATACGCGGTGACGTTCGCTAACGTCGTGACATGCTCGCGCTGACTCTGGTCGCCCTTTCGGTCGGGTTGTCGAACCTGCCCGCGGCGATCGGAATGGGGATCGGCGGGGTAGACCGCCGCACCCGGCTGCGCGTCGGGATCACCTTCGGGGTCTTCGAGGCGGGCATGCCGGTCATCGGGCTGCTGATCGGGCACGGCCTGGCTAGCTCGATCGGACGGGAGACCAAATGGCTCGCCGCTGCCCTCCTGATCGGGGTCGGCGGCTACACCATCGTCAGGAGCGTGCGCGGGAAGCCGTCGGCTGATACCGACCGGGTCATGGGAGGCATGAAGGATCTGGTGAAGCTCGGTGTCAGCGCGCTCGCGCTGAGCCTGGACAACCTGGCAGCCGGCTTCGCGCTCGGCTCCTACAAGGTCAGCGTCCTCGCCGGAGTGGTCATCTTCGGAATCGTCAGCGTGGCGATTTCGCTCGCCGGACTGGAGTTCGGCGCGCGGATCGGCCGCCGGGCCGGGGAGCGCGGTGAACTGATCGGCGGCGTCATCATGGCCGGAGTAGGTGCGGCCGTGGGGTTCGGGGTCCTCGGCTAGCCCGTGAGCGGCGGGCGCACTCGGTCAGGCTGACTCGCTCACTCGGTCAGAGTCACTCGCTGAGGCTCAGCGCTGCCTTCGGGCATGAGCGCACCGCGTGCCGGACCGCGTCGGCCAGCGCGGGCGGCACGTCGCCCGCCGTGATGTGCAGGATGTCCTCGTCGTCCACCTCGAAGACCTCGGGCACCAGCCCAGCGCAGACCGCGTTGGCCTCGCAGGCGTCGCGATCGACTTCTACTCTCACCGCACGCCTCCGTCATCAGGGCTCTTACCGTCAATACCCACCTTAGTGTCCAGTGCTCGCGGCTGTCCGTTCCCCGGCCTGTCCGCGGATTCGGCAGACTGTGCTCATGAGCTACGTCCTGCCCGATGAGCACAGGCGCTTCGCCGAGGCGGCCAGGGGCTTCATGCCGCCGCCGGAAGGCGAGGCGCTGTTCGAGGCCGCTGCCGCTTACGCCCCGATCGGGCCGATCGTCGAGATCGGCACCTACTGCGGCAAGTCCACGATCTACCTGGCGGCCGCCGCGGCCCAGACCGGGCAGGTCGTGCTAACCGTCGACCACCATCGCGGCTCGGAGGAGAACCAGCCGGGCTGGGAGTATCACGAACCTGACCTGGTCGACCCGGCTGTCGGGCTGCTCGACACCCTGCCATCGTTCCGGTCGACGCTCGCCGCGACCGGTCTCGAGCAGCACGTGATCGCGATCGTCGGCCGGTCGGCCACGGTGGCGAGGCTCTGGCATGAGCCGATCGGCATGCTGTTCGTCGACGGCGGTCACACGGACGCGGCGGCCACCGCCGACTACGAGGGCTGGGCGCCGCGGATCAGCCGCGGCGGCGCCCTGACGATCCACGACGTCTTCCCCGACCCTGCCGACGGCGGTCAGCCTCCGTTCAGGGTGTACCAGCGGGCGCTGGCATCGGGCGCGTTCAAGGAAGTCAGGGTGAACGGCTCGCTGCGGGTACTCGAGCGGATCGGCGACGGTATCGGCTAGCAGCTCGTCAGCTGATCGGCCCGCTGGCGCTCAGCCGATCAGCGGCTTGATCTGAGTGATCCGGGTGTCCTGGACGGCGAAGCCGGCCCGCTCGTACAGCCCGACGGCACCGGTGGGCGAGTCGGCGTCCACATCGAGCGTCGCGCTGACGAAACCGTCGGCCGCGGCGGCGTTCATGGTCCGGGCGAGCAGCGCCGTGGCGATGCCGCGCCTGCGCCCCGCGCGGCGGGTACTGACCGTGGGGATGTAGAGGTCGAGCCTGCCGGTGGCCTGGGTGTACGAGTCGTATTCGTGGCCGAGCACCAGGCCGAGCGGCTCATCACCGTCGTAGCCGAGAAAGCTGTAGGCGGGCCGGAACGCTTGGCTCTCGATGAAAATGAGCCCAGCCCTCGGGGGTCGTTTCCGTCGAGTCCCAGTGGTCGCGAAAGGCCTCGTCGTGCACGAGGCGAGCGTCCTGCGACAGCTCGGGCGCGAAGCCGACGATCTCGACGCTGGCGGGGTTCTGGATCGCCGGCAGATCGGCGGTCAGGTCGCTGCTCATCCGCAGGAACCAGCGCGACTCTTTGTATCCGTGTGCCGAGAAGAGCGCGACGGCTCCCTCGATCCTGGCCAGGCCCTGGCCGCCCAGCGAGAGCGGCTGGCCAGGGAATCGCTCCTTGTGCATGGACTCGGCTGCCCGCTCGGCCCAGTCCAGCAGCTGCGCCCCGAGTCCGCGCCGCCGGAACCGCGGATGTACACCGCCGTTGAGGCGCCTCTGGTGAACGGGTTCCGCCTCGGTCCTGGCGATGACGAGGGCGTACCCGATCATCTCGTCGCTGTCGTAGACCGCGACCGACCCGCTGGCGAAATCCAGGTCCGGATCGGTGAAGTACTCGATGAGGTCCTGCTCGGCGACGTGCTCGTCCTGGTGATCTTCGGCTTCGGTCGCGGCCACCAGGGCGGCCCACGCCGCCGCCTGGCTCGGATCGATCGGCCGCCACGCGAACTGCGGGTCAGAGGGACTCGCGCTCACTATGCCGTCCGACTGAGCCGCTCGTAGCGACGCGGTCGGCAGGCCGACGTGATGCCGCGCCTGCGTCCAGCCCGGCGGGTGCCGACCGTGGGAATGTGCAGCTCGCGCTGGCCGGTAGCCTCGGTATGGCTGTCGTACACGTGCCCGAGAACCAGCCTGAGCGGTACCGCTCCTTCGTAGGCGAGGAAGCTGTACGCAGGCCGGAATGCCTGGTATCCGATGAAATGCTGCCAGCTTTCGTCGGTGAAGTCGGTCGAACCCCAGTGGTCGCGGAATGCCTCGTTGTGAACCAGCCGGGCGTCCGCGGATCGCTCCGCGGTGAAGCCGACGATGTCGATTCCGGCCGGGAAAGCGTTCCTTGTGCAGTGGCTCAGCCGTTCGCTCGGCCCAGTTCAGCAGTTCCGTGCCGATGCCGCGGCCCCCGGTAGTCCGGGTGCACGCCGCCGCCCAGCCGCATCTCGTGGACAGGGTCTGCGGCGGTCATCGAGAACCGCGGCGCGGAGCCGGGGGTGCGGAGCCGGGGGTGCGGAGCCGGGGGCGCGGAGCGGGCCAGCGTTAGACGAGGTCGGGGATGCCGTCCGCGGCCGGGTCGCGCGGCTCGCAGCCGCAGGCGGCGTCGCCAGCCCGGCCGACGGCCGCGGGGTCGGCCCCGGCATCGCGGAGGATCGACGAGCCGGCCGTTGCGCCGCAGAGCGCGTCGGCGGCGAGCACGATCGCGGCCGCGGTGTAACTGCTCTGCTCGTCCGGGTAGTGCCGCTTGGTGACGTACTGCCAGCCGGTCCAGTAGGCGCCGCTAGGGTCGCGCAGCAGCTGGATCTGGTCGAGCAGGTCGAGCGCGCCCTTCCCGTCACCGATCGCCTCGAGCGCGATCGCGAGCTCGGCGGTCTCGGCCGCGGTCACCCACGGCTCGTCGTTCACGCAGCGCACGCCGAGACCGGGCACGACGTAGGTGTTCCAGCTCCGGTCCAGGTGGTTCCTGGCATCGTCGCCGCGCACGGGGCCGCCGAGTACCGGGTAGTACCAGTCCATCGAGAACCTGCTCTTGTCGGCGAAGGCCTCCGGATGCCGGGCAACGGCGTGCCCGAGCAGATCGACCGCGAGTTCCCAGTCGGGCTGCGGCTCGGCCAGGTACTCGGCGAGGTCGATCGCGCAGCGCAGGCTGGAGTACATGCTCGCGCTCCCCGCCAGCAGGGCGTAGCTGTCGGGGCTGCCGTCAGCGGCCCGCCGCCAGATGATCTCCCCGCGCGGGGTCTGCAGTCCGAGCACGAAGTCGATGGCGGCCTTGACTGTCGGCCACATCCGCTGCGCGAACCCCTCGTCCCGGCTGACCAGCAGCTCGTGCCAGACCCCGACGGCACAGTAGGCGGCGTGGTTGCTCTCGGTCGTCAGATCGGCTTCGTCCTCCGGCATCTGCTTATGCCAGGAGCCGTCGGGGCGCTGGCTCACCCGCAGCCAGTCATACGCCCGGCGGGAGGCGTCCCGCAGCCCGCAGACGCTCAGCGCCATCGCGCACTCGACGTGGTTCCAGGCATCGACATGGCCGTCGGGCCAGCCGATGGCACCGCCGCGCTGCTGCACGGCCGCGATGGCGTGACCGGTGCTGACAACCTGATCCGCGGTCAGGATGCCGGCGACCTCGGGAACCCAGGCGGCCGCGCGGAACCGCTGGGAGCTGTCAGGCTGTCGCATGCTTGTCGGCGTAGACGACGAGGCTCTTGCCGATCAGCGGGTTCAGCGCCTGATCGGCGAGCCGGGTGACGGCTGGTTTGCGCATGATGTCCCAGACGAGAACCTTGTGGAAGGCGCTGGCCAGCGGGTGCTCGTCGTTGTGTACGCCGACCGCGCATTTCACCCACCAGTACGGCGAGTGCAGCGCGTGGGCACGGTGGTGCCCGGCGACGGTCAGCCCCGACCGGGTCAGCTTGGTGACAAGCTCACGGCGAGTGAAGATCCTGATGTGGCCGCCCTCGTTGTTGTGGTATTCGTCCGACAGCCGCCAGCAGATCCGCTCCGGCAGCCACGCCGGGACGGTCACCGCAGCCATCCCGCCGGGGCGCAGTACCCGCGCGATCTCGTTCATCGCGGTCTGGTCGGCGGGGAGATGCTCAAGCACTTCCGCGGCGATCACCTTATCGAAGGCGCGGTCGGGGAATGGTATGCAGGTGGCGTCGCCGGCGACTACCCGTCCGGCGGCGCCGTCGGGAATCTCGCCGGCCTCGGCCATGGCGGCGAAGGTGGCGGTGACCCGGTCAAGCTCGGCGCGATCGGTATCCATGGCCACGACCCGCGCGCCACGGCGGGCTGCCTCGAAGGCGTGCCGCCCGCCGCCGCAGCCCAGATCGAGCAGCCGTTCGCCAGCAGAGACCGGCAGGCGGCCGAAGTCAACGGTCAGCATCGGCCGCCCCGGCGTGCGGACCCGCCCCGGCATGCGGACCTGCTGCCATGGCCCGCCGGTACTCGGCCACGGTCGCCTTGGCCACGGCCTGCCAGGCGAACCGCTGCTGCACGCGCTTGAGCGCGGCCGCCGACAGCCGCTCGCGCTCGGCCGGCGAATCCTGCAGCCGTCGCAGCGCGGCGGCGAGCTCCTCCGGGTCGCCGGGACTGACCAGGACCGCGGCGTCCCCGGTCACCTCGGGCAGCGCGCCGGTCCGGCTCGCCACCAGCGGCGTTCCTGACGCCATGTGCTCGACGGCCGGCAGCGAGAATCCCTCGTACAGCGAGGGGACGACCGCTATCTCCGTGCTCGCCACCAGCTCGGCCAGGTCGTTGTCGCTGATCCCGGTCACGAACCGCACCCGTTCGCCGAGCGACAGCTCGCCGATCAGCTTCTCCGTCGGCCCGCCCGGTGCGGGCTTGCCGACGACGGTGAGCGCGACGTCGCGCTCCGTCGCCAGCTTAGCGAACGCCCGGAGCAGCGTCGGTATCCCCTTCACCGGCGAGTCAGCGCTGGCGACGGCGATGATGCTGCCCGGCACGCGCGGTGCCGCCCTGGGATAGAACAGCCGGGTGTCCACGCCCAGCGGGATCACCCTGATGTTCTCCGGCGCCACCTTGAAGTCGCGGAGGATGTCGTCGCGGGACGACTCGGAGCCGGTCATGATCGGCCCGACCCGCCGGGCGACGCGGGCCTGCATCCGGACGAACGAGTACCAGCGCCGCTTGGTTACTCTCGAGATCCCCCTGGCCTGCGCGAGCTCGATCCGGCGATCCACGCTGATCGGATGGTGGATGCTGGTGACCAGCGGCAGGCCGAGGCGGGGAATCCCGAGCATGCCGTAGGCCAGCACCTGGTTGTCGTGCACGATGTCGAAATCGGCCCGCCGGGCGCGCAGCGTCCGCAGGGCCCTGATGCTGAAGGTGAGCGGCTCGGGGAAGGCGGCGGTCCACATCATTCCGACTTCGAGCAGGTCGACCCAGCCCCTGATCTCGCTGGGCCTCGGCGTGCGGAACGGGTCCTCGTCGCGGTACAGATCCAGGCTCGGCAGCGTCAGAAGCTGCGGTCCGGGCTCGAGCTCCGGATAGGGCTGGCCCGAGTAGACCTCGACATGGTGCCCGAGTACCGCCAGCTCGCGGGAGACGTGCCGCAGGTAGATGCCCTGACCGCCGCAGTGCGGCTTGCTCCGGTAGGAGAGCAGCGCGACCCGGAGCGGCCGGTCGTCAGTAGGTACCTCGGTCGCTGTGGTCACGCAGGTCTGCCTCCTAGTCGCACGCCGGCCGCGGCGTGCCGGCCGAGGCCGATCCGCTGACCCTGCTGGCTGCGACATTATCACCGGCCACGTGGGCGTCTTTACGCCCCAGACCGGTCGAGGGGGTCAAGGTCGGTGCAGCCGGTACAAGGCGGTCGGTCGGGGATGTCACCGCAGGCGCCGGGTGCCGATATGCTGCCGCGACGTAGGCCGTATCCCCGGCGGGCTCGGCCGGCCACCGAACCTGGGAGGCAATCCTGTCACGACGAGCGCTGATCACCGGCATCACGGGCCAGGACGGGTCGTATCTGGCCGAGTACCTGACCGCGCAGGGGCACGAGGTCTGGGGACTGGTCCGGGGCCAGCAGAATCCCCGGGTACGCCAGCTCAGGCAGCTGCTCGGCGAGGTCAGGCTGATCCGGGGTGACCTGCTCGACCAGGGCAGCCTGATCTCCGCGGTGGAACGGGTGCAGCCCGACGAGGTGTACAACCTCGCGGCCATCTCCTACGTGCCGATGTCCTGGCAGCAGGCCGAGCTGACCGGCGAGGTGACGGGCCTCGGCGTACTCCGGGTTCTGGAGGCGATCAGGGTCTGCAGCGGCATCAGCGCGTCCCGCAGCCCGGGCCGCGGCCAGATCAGGTTCTACCAGGCCTCGTCGTCTGAGATGTTCGGCATGGTCAGGGAATCACCGCAGACCGAGCAGACCCCGTTCCACCCGCGCAGCCCGTACGGCGTGGCCAAGGCCTACGGCCACTTCCTGACCCAGAACTACCGGGAGTCGTACGGGATGTTCGCCGTCTCCGGCATCCTGTTCAACCACGAATCGCCGCGGCGCGGTGCCGAGTTCGTGACCCGCAAGATTTCGCTGGGCGTCGCCAAGGTCAAACTCGGATATGAGCGCCAAATAAGGCTCGGGAACCTGTCGGCCCGCAGGGACTGGGGTTTCGCCGGTGACTATGTCCGGGCCATGCACCTGATGCTCGGCCAGGACGAGCCGGTCGACTACGTGATCGGGACCGGCGTCACGCATTCGGTGGAGGATCTGCTCGAGCAGGCGTTCAAGGTCGCCGGGCTGGACTGGCGTGATCACGTGGTCACCGACGCTGCCTTCATCAGGCCCGCCGAGGTGGACAAGCTCTGCGCCGACCCGTCGGTGGCGCGGGAACGGCTCGGCTGGGAGCCGAAGATGACCTTCGAGGAGCTGGTCGGCATGATGGTCGAGGCCGACCTGGAGCTGCTCTCGTCCGGCGGCCATGCCGAGGACTCGTTCGGCGACGCCTGGTAGTCCCGCCGCGGTGGCTGGCTGGCCGGAACTCCCTAGCCGACCACAACGTGGACGCCGCGGCCGATCGCGTAGGTAAGCCCGGCGGCGATTCCGGCGAGCAGCAACTGGCGTGCCGCCCCGAACAGGAACGAGCGGTCGGTGATCCGGGCCACCGTGCCGCCGCCGATGAAGGCGGCCACGCCGGCCACCAGCAGCGCGGCCAGCAGCGAGTCGAAGCCGAACAGGAAGGGCAGCAGCGGGATCAGCGCGCCGACCGCGAACGTGATGAGCGACGCACCCGCCGCGACGTAAGGCGACGGCAGCTCGTGGTGGTCGACCCCGAGCTCCTCCTGCACGTGCATGCGCAGGGCCTCTTCCGGGCGGCGCCCCACCTGCCTGGCGACCTGGTCGGCAAGCTCAGGGTCCACGCCCCGATGCCGGAACACGGCTGCCAGCTCGCGTGCCTCAGCGTCGGGATTGTTCTCCAGCTCGTACTTCTCCTTGGAGACCTCGGCCGCGACGAGCTCGTTCTGCGAGGACACCGACACGAACTCGCCCGTTGCCATCGAGAAGGCACCAGCGGCCAGGCCGGCCAGGCCGGTCAGGATGATCGCTTGGCGGCTCACTCCGGCGCCGCCGACTCCGGCGATCAGGGACACGTTGGTGACCAGGCCGTCCATCGCGCCGAAGACCGCGGGCCTCAGCCAGCCGCCGGACACATCGCGGTGGTGGTGCCCGTGCGCCTCGCCCTTGCGCGGCTGGCCGTCCGTGCTTCTCCGCCGCTGGCCCGGCGCCTGACCCGGCATCTGCGGGTGGACCGGCGCCGGAGCTGCCGGCCGGCCCGGCCCATGCGGCTGACCCGGCGCCGGAGCTGCCGGCCGGCCCGACGGTTGCGAGACCTCCGCAGCCTGAACGTCCGGCGCTGTAGGGTCCTGCTGGTCCTCAGCGGATGTCATCGTCACCTGCCTGTCAGCTGCCGCCGCGCCTTCCGCCCTGCCCCATGCGCGCGTGTGCCGGCTCGGTCACGGGAAAGTACCAGCATATTCGGACGCAACACATCCGGTGTCGCCTCGGTTGCCAGGCCCGGCCGAACCCGAAATGGACATGTCACGAGTTCGGTGGCCGCAAAGCGTCCAAATCAAGGGTGATCATGACGCAAAGTCATGACAAGCCGGGTTGAAGGGAGCCGGGGAGGTCGGTCGGAGGGCCGAGACGCGGTCGACGAGCGGGCTTAGCGGCCCCGGAGACGGCCCAGGCCCCGGCCGGCCGCCCGCGGACGGGACGGTCAGCCAGGGCCCTGGGCTGACGCTAGGACTTGGTCGTGTTGTACAGGAACAGGTGGCCGATGGCCGTCGGGTAGACGCCGCCGACGTTCTTGGCCCAGGCCGACAGGTAGTTGTAGAAGTAGCCGTAGACGATCGGGGTCTGGTCGAGCAGCAGGGCCTCGATCTGACCGGCGATCTTGCTCTGGGTCTGCAGGTCGGCGGTGCCGACATACTGCGCGACCAGCTTGTCGTACTGGGAGCTGCTGAACCTGGCCGCGTTCCACGACCCGGTGCCCGTCTTGGCGTTGATGGTCTCCAGCGGGTTGGTGAGGAACGCGTTCGGCACGCTGCGGTGGCCGTAGTCGACCAGGCTCATCGTCCCGTCCAGCCAGTCGGAGTTCCCGAAGGTGGCCTTGCCGTAGTAGACCGACGAAGGCTCCACCTTGACGTTGATGTTGACGCCGATCGCCTTCGCCGACTGCTGGATGATCTGGGCGTACTGCGGGATCTCCTGCTGCTGGTTGGCGAGCAGCTGGGTCGAGAAGCCCGATCCGTGACCAGCCGCCGACAGCAGCGTCTTGGCCTGGGCGATGTTCTTTGCCCGCTGGGCGATGCTCGTGTCCGTCGACGGGAAGACCGGCGCGAACGGGCTGTCGTTGCCGAGGTCGGCGTAGCCGTTGAACAGCGACTTGACGATCGCGGGGCGGTCCAGCGTGAGCGCGATGGCGCGCCGCACCCGCGGGTCGGTGAACGGCGCCTGGTCGTTGCGCATCGACAGCTCGCGGTGCGCGCTCGACTTCAGCTTGCTGACGTTGTACTGGCCGTTCAGTAGCTGCGGGCTTCCGGCCACGGAGAACTGGCCGACCACGTCGATCGTGCCGCCGGTCAGCGCGAGGGTGAGCGGGGTTTCCGTGTCATAGAACGTGAACTCGGTGGCCGCGGGCAGTGCCTTGGTGCCCCAGTACTTCTCGTTCCTGACGAACGACGCGCCCTGCTTCTGCGTATAGCTCTTCAGCTTGAACGGACCGGTGCCGATGAAGCTGCTCTGCCACGTGGCCGGGTCGTAGTTGTTAGGAATGATGATCGTGTTGTAGTTGTCCGAGGACACCAGGTACGGGAAGTTACCGTTCGGCGCCTCGAGGTGGAAAGCGACGGTGTGATCGTCCACCTTCTGCACGCCCGACGGAACAAGGACTCCGGCCAGCGTGGGGTTGGGCGCCTTGGGGTTGGTCAGCAGCTTGAAGGTGTAGACCACGTCGTCGGCGGTCAGTGGCTGGCCGTTGTGGAACGTGACGTTCTGGCGGATCTTGAACGTCCAGACGTCGGCCTTGGAGTTCGGCGACCAGCTCTCGGCAAGCACTCCCTGAGGCGTCAGCGTCTGAGTGGACAGGACCAGGTACTCGCCGGTCTGGCCCAGCATGTCGAGCCCGCCCTGGTCGGCGACGGTCACCGGGTTGATGGCCCCCGTCGGGGTGACGATGCCCGCCCTGATCGTGGCGTTCGCTCCGCCCTTCCCGCCGCCGCTCCCGCCGCCTGACGGCGCGGGCGAACTGGAGCAGGCCGCGACAATGGCGCTGAGCACTGGCATGGAAATTCCGACGAGCGCCCCGCGCCTGAGCAGGTCGCGACGGCTGAGCCGGCCAGCGACGAGCTCATCGATGACGTGGTTGGCGATCTCTCCCTCGCCCGCACGCAGCTGATCGAGCCGAGAATGATCAACGTTCACGGGTAGCCTCCGTGTGTTCGTCAGCTGATCGTCAGCCGGACAATAGTTTTCTTACCTAATCGGAGTTCTTAAGTCGGCGCAATCTTACTGAGGATTCAGCGTGGCGATTTCCTGTAGCCGCCGCAGCTCGCCTATCGGGATGTGGCACCTCATCTGGTGACCAGGTTCCACCGCGGCCAGCGGCGGCTCGGTCGTCTGGCAGACACCGGTGCTCAGCTTGCGCGGGCAGCGGGTGTGGAAGACGCAGCCCGATGGCGGGGTGGCCGCCGACGGGATCTCGCCTTGCAGCCTGATCCGCTCCCGGCGCTGGCCGTCCAGGCTGGGGACCGCGGACAGCAGCGCTTCGGTGTAGGGGTGATGGGGCCCGGAGAAGACGGTTTCCGCCGGGCCGACTTCCATCAGCCGGCCGAGGTACAGCACGGCGATCCGGTCGGACAGGTAGCGGACGACGCCGAGGTCGTGGGAGATGAACAGGTAGGTCACCTGCTCCTTGGCCTGCAGATCGGCGAGCAGGTTGAGGATCGCCGCCTGCACGGAGACGTCCAGCGCGGACGTCGGCTCGTCGCAGACCACCAGGCGGGGGCCGCCGCCGAATGCCCTGGCGATCGCCACCCGCTGCTTCAGGCCGCCGGAGAGCTGGCCGGGCCGCAGGCTCAGATGCCGCTGTTCCAGCCGGACCGACCTGACCAGGTCGGCGAGGCGCTCGGCCAGGCGGCTGCCGGACAGCCCGGCGAGCCTGACGAGCGGCCGGCTGATCAGGCGGCGGACCGTATGGCGGCGGTTCAGCGCCGAGTCGGGATTCTGGAACACGATCTGCACGGCGCGGAGCAGATCCCGCCGCCGGCGGCGCAGGTCGGCGGGGAGCGGTGAGCCGTCGAACTCGAGCACCGAGCCGGGGTCGGGCTGGACCAGGCCGAGCAGCGCCCGCGCGAGGGTCGTCTTGCCGCTGCCTGACTCGCCCACCAGGCCGAGCGTCTCGCCGCGCATGATCGTCAGGTCGATGCCGGTCAGTGCCTTCAGTTCGGTGCCGGCGTTCTTGTACGTCGTCGACAGCCCGCGGAGGGTGACGATCGGGTCGTCCGCGTCCGGCGGCGACGGCAGCGAGGCGTCGGCGGGCGTGCTTCTCGGCAGCGCTGCCGCCTCCTCGTGGCGGTAGCACCTGGCCGCGTGATCGGGACCGATCCCGAACGCCGGCGGCGGCGCGGTCCGGCACTCGTCGATGACGAGCGCGCAGCGCTCGGCGTAGATGCAGCCGGTGATGTCCTGGCCGGGGGCCGGCTGGAAGCCGGGGATGGCGTCGAGCCTGCCGTGGTCCTTGCGCTGGCCGCGGCGCGGTATGCAGCGCAGCAGCCCGACGGTGTACGGGTGGCTCGGCTGGTCGAAGACCACACTGGCCGGGCCCTCCTCCACCAGCTCGCCCGCGTACAGCACGCCGACCCGGTCGCACATCTGGGCGATGACGGCCAGGTTGTGGCTGATGAACAGCACCGAGGTGGCCATGTCGGCGCGCAGGCCGGCGACCAGGTCAAGTACCTCGGCCTCCACCGTGGCGTCCAGGGCGGTCGTCGGCTCGTCGAGGATCAGCAGCGCGGGCTCGGCGGCGAGGGCCATGGCGATGATCGCCCGCTGCGCCATCCCGCCGGACAGCTGGTGCGGGTACCGGTCCATGACCTGGCCAGGGTCGGGGATCTGCACCTTGCGCAGCATGTCCTCGGCGCGGTCGGCCGCGGTCTTGCGGTCGAGCCCGGCGATCTCGAAGACCTCGGCGATCTGCCGGCCGGCCCTGATCGACGGGTTCAGCGCGCGGCCGGGTTCCTGGTAGACCATCGACACGGTCCTGGCCCGCAGGTCACGCAGGGCCGAGCCGGACATGGACAGCGGGTCCTTGCCCGCGATGCTGACCGACCCGCCGGTGACCAGGCCGTTGCGCGGCAGGTACCTGGTGAGCGCGAGCGCGACCGTCGACTTGCCCGACCCTGACTCGCCGACCAGGCCGTATGACTCGCGACCGCCGATCTGGAACGACACGTTCCTGATGGCTGGCCGGTTCTGGCCGCGAACCCGGTAGGTCACGTCGAGGTTCGCGACCCGCAGCGTGGGCTCAGATCCCGCCGGAATCTCCTGCTCGCCGGCCGCGGTCTCCTGGCTGGTCATGAGGAGATCACCTGCTCGATCGCGTCGGTTACCAGGTTGAGCGCCATCACCAGGGACGCGATCGCCAGCGCCGCGAACAGCGTCTCCCACCAGTAGCCCGCGCCGAGCAGGCCGTAGTTCGCCGCGATGTCACCGCCCCAGTCCGGGGTGGGCTGCTGGACGCCGAAGCCGAGGAAGGACAGGGTCGCTACCGCGAAGATCGCGTAGCCGAGGCGCACGGTGAACTCGACCACGATGACCGGCAGCACGTTCGGCAGGATCTCGGCGAACATGATGTAGCCGGGCCGCTCGCCGAGCAGCCGGGCCGAGGCCAGGTAGTCCTGCTGGCCTTCCACGAGCACGGCGGTCCGGACGGTGCGGGCGATCAGCGGGGTGAAGATGAACCCGATGACGACGATGAGGGTCAGCGGCGATGGCCCGACGGCCACGATGAACAAGAACGCGACGATGACCACGGGAAGCGCCAGGACGGCCTCGACGACCCGGCCGATGAGCGTGTCGACGATGCCGCCGAAGTAGCCCATCACCAGCCCGAGCACGGTTCCCAGCACGGTGCCGAGCAGCGTGGCCAGCGGGGAGATCAGCAGGATGTCCCTCGCGCCGACGATGACCCGCGACAGCACGTCCCGCCCGATCGAGTCGACGCCGAAGGGGTGCGCGCCTGACGGTGGGCTGTTCCTGGCGAGCAGGCTCTGGGCCAGCGGGTCGTGCGGCGCGATGGACCTGCCGAAGATCGCGCAGACCACCCAGAAGACCAGTACGGCGGTGCCGATCAGGAAGGTCGGCTTGCGCAGGAGGAGCCGCCACGGGGCCGGCGGGGCGGCCAGCCCGTGCGCGACCGGTACCTGGCCTGGTGACGCGGCAACGTCCGGCGTCGCGGTCATCCGGAGACCCCGACCCGCAGTCGCGGGTTCAGCACCGTGTAGAGCACGTCGGCGATCAGGGTCGCCACCATGTAGACGATTCCGATGGTCAGGATGCCCGCTTCGAGCATCGGGAAGTCCTTGCTGCTGGCCGCGCTGAGTATCTGGCGTCCGATGCCCTGGTAGTTGAAGAGCTGCTCGACGACGACGAGGCCGCCGATCAGGTACCCGGTCTGAGTAGCGATCACGGTGATGGTCGGCAGCAGCGAGTTGCGCAGGATATGCCGGCGGATGACGACTGACCTCGGCAGACCCTTGAGCACCGCCGTTCTCGCGTAGTCCGAATCGAGCGCCTCGATGGTGCCGGCCCGCGCCATCCGGGCGATGTACCCGAACAGCACGAGAACCAGCGGTATGACAGGCAGGATCAGATGGTCGAGCTGACTGGGCACAGACAAGCCCGCCAGGCTGCCGGTCGGGTACGGGAGGATCTTGAGCGCGACCCCGAAGACGATGATGACGACGATGCCCGAGACGAACTCGGGCACGGTCGAGGCCGCGAGGCCGCTGAGGGATATCGTCCGGTCGATGGCCCGCCCCGTGTAGAGGGCGGCGAGTACCCCGCCGGCGATTCCCAGCGGGATGATGATCACCAGGGCCAGGGCGGCGAGCTTCGCCGAGTTGCCGAGTGCGGTGACGATGATCGGCTCGACCGGGGTACGGAACGAGTAGGAAATTCCCATATTCCCGTGGAGCAGGCCGCCGACCCAGCTCAGGTACTGCGTCACCAGCGGGCGGTCAACGCCGATCTGGTGGTCAAAGGAGCGCACGGCGATCCGGGAGGCGAACGGCCCGAGCACGGCCCGGCCAGGATCGCCGGGGAGTACCTGGCCCGCGAAGAAGACGATGACGCTGAGGATCCAGAGCGTGGCGATGGCCAGGCCAATGCGCCTGAGCAGGTAAC
>Ga0307372_10007925_pt1 | contig 15071 bp, 16 predicted proteins | sample OX1MG_FD_202533 | JGI IMG/M metagenome (GOLD analysis project Ga0307372, IMG submission 202533) | Soil microbial communities from Risofladan, Vaasa, Finland - OX-1 | ecosystem: Environmental > Terrestrial > Soil > Coastal area > Acid sulfate soil | place: Finland: Risofladan, Vaasa | collected... | reverse complement strand
AACGGGGTGGGGACCGGACCCGCTTCCGCCGCGTCTGCGGGAATCATCCCGCTCTTAAGAGGGACCTCGCGCCGCAGGCCTGAGAGGTTGGCCCCAACGAGGAAGTCGCCAACGATACGGCTGTTCTCATCCTCGATGGGGAACAAGGAAGTCGGCCGCCGACCGTTTATCCCCCGAAGGTCCGATGGGCTGGGTTGTCAACCTGGAAGCGCACATTGGTCAGTTACGAGGTGCCGGAGGTGCCGGTGATGCAGATCCTGATGGAGGGTGACCAATGATCCTGGTGTATCTCGCCGCCGCCTCGCCCCAAGTGACGCTGACCCCGTCGCTGAACTCGCTCCCCGGCGGTGGCACGCTGCAGGCTCTGGTCAACGGGTTGGGGGCGTGGGCCCTCATCGCGGCACTGGTCGGTCTCATTGTCGGCGCCGCAGCGTGGGCCTTGGGCGTTCACTCCCAGAACTTCCAGCAGTCGATGGTCGGGCGCAAGGCCGTCCTCGTGTCGGGGCTGGCCGCCCTCCTCATTGGTGCTGCGCCCCAGATCGTCAACTTCTTCTGGGGTCAGGGCTCCAGCCTTCACTGAGCCAGGTGAGCAACTGACCATGTTTGATCTCTCCATAGTCACGGCGCCAATGGCGTCCGCCGCGGTACCTGCCGGCGGCTGCAGCGGTCTCGAGGCGCTGAATCCCCTTTGCTACGCGGCCAGCGCGGTGGGAAGCATCGGTGGATCCATCGCCTCGGCTGGTATCGGTGCCGTATTCGGCGGTCTCAGCCAATGGGTGGCCAGCGGAGCCGAGTGGTTGCTCTCGCAAATCGGCGACGTCCTCGTGAGCACGACGACGATCGATCTCGGCGCCAGCTGGTTCCATACGCACTACGAAGTCATGACGGCGTTGGCGGCCGTTGTCGTACTGCCGTTGCTGTTGGTCTCGACGATGCAAGCGGTCTACCGGCAGAACGCAGGTCAGCTCATCCGGGCCTTCTTCGTGCAGCTCCCGCTGGCGTTGCTGCTCGGCGTGGTGGCCGTCCAGATCGTCATTCTCTGTCTCTCGGCTACCGATGCTCTCTGCACTGAGGTCGCAGGGAGTTCGGGCTCCGACGTGAAGGCATTGTTCGCCGGAATGACGCGTGGGTTGATCGTTGCCGTTGGTGATCCGACCATGGCGACATTCGTGCTCTTATTGGTCGGCCTATTGGTGGCGGCGGCGGCGTTCGTGCTCTGGCTGGAACTGTTGGTGCGGGCCGCCGCCGTGTACGTGGCCGTTCTCTTTCTCCCCTTGGCCATGGCCACGTTGGTCTGGCCCTCGGTCGCGCACTGGTGCCGTCGTCTGGTGGAGACTCTTACCGCTCTCATCCTCTCGAAGTTCGTGATCGTGGCGACACTGAGCCTTGCCGCGAGCGCGGTGGGGGCGGGTACCGCGGGTACCGGCGACGCTGGTTCTGGCTTCGCTTCGGTGTTGGCGGGAGGCGCCTTGCTGGTGCTGGCGACCTTCGTTCCTTTTTCCATACTTCGTCTCATCCCGATGGTCGAAGCGGGCGCGGTGGGACATCTCGAAGGCGCGCGGCAACGAAGTACGGCGTCGCTTACGCGCCTGCCCCGGACGGCGGCACAACACGCCCTGAGCAAGGGATTGGCTGCGAGTGGCGCCGCCAAATTGATGGCCCAGGCCGGCCCACCCGGAACGGGGGGCGCCGACGGTGCGGGAGGTGCGGGTGGCATGTGGGCTGACATGGCGGGAACGGCGGCGGATTGCTCCGTGGCAAACGGCGGACTGATCCCCGACGAGAACGGGATGATGATCGGTCTTGCCGGCTCCGAGGAAGCATTCATGGAGCGCATGCGGGCTGATCCGCCTCCCCGTGGACCCAAGCCTCTGCTCCCCTCACCCGCCGAAACGCGTCAGGCGCGACGGGCGGCAGCAGAGGGCGGCGCGCCGGTGCCCGAAGGTGAATCGTTGCCGCCCGGTTCCAGTCTCATCGGGAAGCCAGGCCCCTACGACAGGCGCTACGCCCTCGGTTACGACCACATCGGACCGAAGGTCTGGGGACTCCCACCCCTGCGCTCGCGCGACGAGAAGCCACCGCCGGACGGCGCGGGCTCGTCATGAGCGGAGAAGGCGCGCGGTATCGTTTCGGTCCTCGAGAGCGAGGTGGGGCCCTGGCCGGATGGCGGGCCGGACAGATCATCACCGTGGCGGTGGGGCTGGTCGTCGGGGTACTCGTGCTGCGCGCGCAACCGAATCCTGCCGGGGTGGGAGTGGGGGTCGTCATGCTGGTCGCGTGCGGCGCCTTGGCGACCTGGCCCGTCAGTGGGCGAACGGGCGACCAATGGCTCCCCGTCGTGGTGCGCTGGAGCGCGCGACGGGCGAGCACGCTGGGAAAGCGAAGGACGGACTGTCTGGCGGGACTCCGTCTGCTCAGTGTCGGTGGTCACGGCATGGGTGTGGTGCACGATCAACGGGGTAGGACCCTCACGGCAGCCGTCTCCTTGCGCGGCCAGGGGTTTGCCCTACTCGGACCGGACGAGCAGGATCGCCGGGTGGCCGGTTGGTCGTCGGTCCTGGCCACGTTGGCCCGCGAGGGGTCGCACATTCGGCGGGTGCAGTGGCTGGCGGCGTCGTTTCCCGATCAGGGATTCGGGGTCCGCGACTACCTCTCCACGAACAAGCAGGCCGATCCGGCCTCGGCCTGTGTGGCGTCGTACGAGGCGCTGTTGAGCGACATCGACGCTGATGCGTGCACGCACGACGTCGTTTTCGCCGTCCAGGTGCGACTCTCGAAGTCGGTGGAAGTCGGAGCCGCCCTCCTGCAGCGTGAGATGACGTCGTTGACCCGGCTGTTGGCCGATGCCGATGTCGTCGTGGAGGGCGTGTTGAGCGCGGACGATTTCATCGCCCGTCTGCTGCGCACCTATGAGCCTTCCCCCACCATGGCAGGTGGCGTGCTGGGCGCCGTGGATCCATGGCCCATGGCTATGGAAGAGGAATGGGCGCGCGTGCGCGTCGACGGCTTTCTGCACACCACGTTTTGGGTGGCGGAGTGGCCCCGCACCGAAGTGCGGAGCGATTTCCTCGCTCCATTGCTCCTCGGCTCGGCACGTGCCACGTTGTCCGTGGTCATGGAGCCTCTGGAACCAGAGAAGGCAGTGCGCAAAGTCGAGGCGTCGCGGACGGCCGACGTGGCTGATGCCGAACTGCGGAGGCGCAGCGGCTTCATGTCGACCGCCCGCCATTCCCGCGAGTCCGATGTGTTGGCCCGCCGCGAGGGCGAACTGGCTGATGGCCACGCATCATTTCGCTATTCCGGCTTCATCACGATCTCGGCCACTTCCGAACCAGCGTTGGTGGCCGCCTGTGACGTGGTGCAACACGCGGCGAGTCAGGCCCGCCTGGTCATCCGCCGGCTCTACGGTGACCAGGCCACCGCCTATACGTGCACGTTGCCGTTCGCCCGAGGTCTCGCCGGACGGTGACACCCAGGCAGGACGCTTCGAACACATACCGTCATGGCGAGTGAAGCGCCGCCGTCAGTTTGTCGAGCACCATTTCCCAACCTGCTCCCACCTGTTCGAATACCTGTGGCATGGCGTCGCGCAGTGTATCGAGGTGTTCGTGCACGAGGGTGAGGAAGGTGGTGCCGTCGAGCGCGCCAGCCAGGGTGATCGAGAGTACGGAGTCGAACACGGGGCCCGACGTCCGTTGCGGACCAAGGAATCCCCAACGGAGGACGATGCGGGTGTCGGGGACGAGTTCGAGGAACTCACATTCGAAACCGCCGGCCTCGCCCTCGTCGGATCCCTGCCAGATCCGAAAGCTTCCGCCCTCCCGTTCGTCGACCTCGACGCGCGTGACGTGCAGTTCGCCGGGTCCGAGCCAACGCCGCAGAAGGTCAGGTTCGAGCCAGGCTCGGTAGACCTCGTGTGGCGTCGCGGGGATGATGCGGTGCAACGTGATGCGGGGCGGATTCGTCATCGGTCCCCTTCTTGATTGTCGGGCCCGGGTGTGTCGAGAACTGGTCCGTCAGGAGCAGCGTCCGTGCGGAAGAGGTTCTCGAGAGCATGGAGGCGCTCGTCCCAATGGCGCTCGTAGAAGCGGAGCCAGTCGGCCGCCGGCGCGAGGGGGAGTGCCACGAGCCGGCATACATGCTGGCGCCCGGCGACTGTTTGCTCCACCAGACCGACCCGCTCGAGCACCTTGATGTGCTTGGAGGCCGCGGCCAGCGACATGCTCAAGGGCTCGGCCAGCTCTCCGACCGTCAAGGGGTGCCCGGCCAGCCGGCCGAGCATCTCGCGGCGCGCACCATTGGCGAGGGCGTGAAACACGGCGTCGAGCTCTGCCACATCCTCAACCATATGGTTGAGGATACCACATTGGGGAAGATTATCAACCATCTGGTTGAGGGTTTTCCCAATGTCATCCTTTGGTGGGATTCGCAGGGGGGGCGGGGCACGCGAGAATGGGCGGTGCCTTCAACCTGCCTTGCGCTTCCAACCGCCCCGGTTCACCGCTGAGATATGGAGCACTTTCTCGCCACTTGGGGCTACCTTGCCGTCTTCGTGCTGAGCTTCATCTCGACGATGGGCATACCCGTCGGGGCTGAAGCAGCCATCATTTACGGAGGCGTGCTGGCCAGCAAATATGGATTTTCACAACACCACCATCTCAACATCGTGGCCGTCATTGCAGTGGCTGCACTGGCGGAGATATTGGGGTCACTGGCCGGTTATCTGATCGGCTACTTCGGCGGACGCCCCCTGGTCGACCGGGTGGGCAAGTACGTCTTGCTCACACATCGTGACCTCGACCGGGCCGAGGCCTGGTTTGCCCGCCGCGGCGAGCCGGTGGTCCTCTTCGGCCGGTTTATCCCGCTCCTGCGTTCGTTCGTCTCCTTTGCGGCCGGCCTGGGCGAGATGGCCATTGCCAAGTTCATCCTCTTCACCGTGGTCGGTTGCGCCGTGTGGTGTACCGTGCTCACCACCGTGGGTTACGAGCTCGGCCGTAGCTATCGTCACGTCCTCAACGGCTTCAAGGATGCCGGCTATGTCTTGGCCGCTGTCGTCGTCGTGGCCGTCGTTATGTTGTTCGTGCACCGGCTGCGGGTGGTGCGCTCCGAGCGGGCGGAGCGCCCATAGGCGGACTTTGGGCCCGCTCGCCCTGAAATGTGAGGCGGGCGAGGCACACCGAGTCGGGGGGAGCAACCGTTCCTCTCAGTCATGAGTCAATCACCACGGGTGCCGGCGCATCAGGTCACCACGCGCAACCTCGGTGCGGCGTATCCGTTCATCGCCGAAGTTGGATTGGGCCAACGCGGCGTGGTCATCGGCGATGATCTTCTGGGAGGGTCCTTCGTGTTCGACCCCTTCGAGCTGTACGCCCAGGGCGTGGTGTCGAATCCCAACATGGTGGTGTTCGGACAGATCGGGCGGGGCAAGAGCGCGTTCGTCAAGACCTTCCTGTGGCGGCAAGCCGTCTTTGGCCGCCGAGCGTGGGTGGTCGACCCCAAGGGTGAATACGGCGATCTCGCGGCGGCATGGGGTGTGCGTCCCGTGGCATTGCGACCCGGCGGGTCCATCCGGCTCAACCCACTCGACGCCGGGCCCGACCTCGTGGGAGAGGACGGTCCCGGGAGCACGGCGCGCCGGCAGATGGAGCTCTTGTCGTCGCTTGCGTGCGCCTGTCTCGGCCGGAACCTGCTGCCGCGTGAACGCGCTGCGCTCGGCCTCGCCCTCGCGGCGGCAACTTCTCGCACGAAGAGCCCGACAGTGCCGGCAGTGGTCGACGCCCTGCTCACACCCACTGTGGAAGCGGCGGGATCGCTGCGCACCGGGCTTCATGACCTGTTAGAGGACGGGCGAGATGTTGCACTCGAGCTCCGTCGGTTGGTGCACGGGGATCTGCGCGGGATGTTCGACGGACCGACGACGCCCGGGCTCGATCTGTCCGCACCGCTCGTCGTCCTCGACCTTTCGGCGCTCTACACCTCGACGGCCCTCGGTGTGCTGATGGCCTGCGCCACGGCGTGGCTCCACGCCGCGCTCTCTCGCAACGCGTCGATCCCAGGTCCGGGTGGCCAGGTGTTCTTGGTGGTGGACGAGGCCTGGGCCATCCTGTCGAACCTCGGCGTGGCCCGGTGGCTGCAGTCGTCGTGGAAGTTGTCGCGCGCCTTAGGAGTATCCAACGTGGCCGTGCTGCATCGGGTGTCGGACCTGCACTCGGTCGGCGCGTCAGACTCCGAGCAAGTGGCGCTTGCTCAGGGACTCCTGGCGGACTCCGAGACCCGCGTCGTCTATGCCCAATCAGCCGGAGAGCTGACCGTGGCCTCCGACCTGTTGTCGCTGTCCGCGACCGAAGCGGAACTGCTGCCGCAACTCCGGCGAGGCGTCGCCCTGTGGAAAGTAGGCCAAGCCTCGTTCCTGGTACAGCACCGGTTGAGCCAGATGGAGCGCGTGCTGGTGAACACCGATGCGGCCATGGGAACCCGCTAGCGCGTGTCCGGGCTCTTCGTAGCCATTCTCCCCCTTGCCCTCGGCGGGGTCCTGTTCGCCGCAGTCTCATCCCCGCGCGCCATGACGTTCCCGTGGCGCCGGAAGCCGCAGGAAAGGGGTGCCCGGTGGGCCACGCGGCGCGACCTGCGCGCCGTGTTGCTCGCCCACGACGCTCCGCAACCGGGCCGCCTTGTCTTGGGCACGGTGCATGGCTTGTTCCGTCCGACGTTGGTGGCAGCGGAACGGGCCCAGTCGGTCGTCGTGGTGGGACCCACCCAGAGCGGGAAGACTACCGCGCTCGCCGTGCCGGCGATCCTGGCGTGGCAAGGACCGGTGGTGGCGGCCAGCGTGAAGAGCGACCTATTGCGTTCCACCCAGCAAGAGCGCAATGAACGCGGGCGCGTCTGGTGCATCGACCCCACCGGATCCGTCGGGGCACGACCTAGCACCTGGTCGCCCCTGACTCTTTGTGGTGATTGGACCGACGCGCGACGCGTGGCCGCCGACCTGGTCGAGACGGCCAAGGCCGACGGCACCACCGCCGACGGAGATTTTTGGTACGCCACCGCGGCCAAGTTGTTGGCTCCATTGTTCTTCGCCGCAGCACGCGACCGCCGTTCCATGGCCGACGTCGTGCGTTGGGTCGACACGCAGGAGGCCAGCGAGGTCTCCTCCATCCTCGAGCAGGCGGGGGTGGCCGAAGCGCTCGATGCCGCCCGCGCGTCATGGTGTCGCGACGAACGTACGCGCAGCTCGGTCTACACGACGGCCGAGACGATTCTGGCGCCCTTCGCCGGAAGCACACCGGGCACGGACGCATTCGAACCGACCGAGCTCCTCGGTGGCTGCCATACCCTCTACCTATGTGCGCCTGCGCATGATCAACGTCGGCTACGCGGCTACTTCACCGCACTGACCCAGCAGGTCCTCTCCCACGCGTTCACCCAGGCGACACGGTCGGGCAAGCCGTTGGACCCACCGCTGCTGGTCGTGCTCGATGAGGCGGCGCACATCGCGCCCCTGCCCGAACTGGATGGCCTGGCCGCGACGTGTGCCTCGCACGGCATCCAACTGGTCACGGTGTGGCAGGACCTGGCCCAGGTGCGGGCTCGGTATGGGTCCCGGGCGCCGACCGTTCTGAACAATCACCGGGCCAAGATCTTCTTGCCCGGGATCGCTGATCCGGACACGTTGGACTACGCCAGCCGCCTCATCGGTGACGAGGAGGTCACGACGCCGTCGGTGACCTGCGACCCGAAGGGCGGTCGGTCGACCACGTCGACCAAAGGATCGCGCCGGCTCCTTTCGCCCGAGGAATTGCGCTGCCTACGCCGAGGACAAGCCGTGCTGGTCTACGGCACGCTGCAGCCGGCGCGGCTACGCATGCGTCCGTGGTGGGAGAGCGTCAGGGCGCCTCGTCCTCGCCCGGCACTTCGGGGATGGGGTCGACAAGCTGGTGCACGCTCGGCGACTCCACCCAGGCCGTGAGGTCGGCCGAGAACTGTTCATCGCGGAGTGGGCCCTGGTCGAGATGGTGCGCTTGGGAGGCCATCCAGCGCCGGCCGACACGACGCACTTCAGTCAGAACCTCGGCATAGGGCAGCGAACTGGCGGCGGGAGAGCCGAATCCAAAGACCCGCTCTGAGCCCAGCACGGCATTGGTGCTGGCCCGGCCAACAAGCAGGCGCCGGTAGTCGTTGCGCGCTAGCTCGCCCTGATAGGCCTCAAGAATGTGCAGCATCCGGGTGAGGGCCGGCTCGCCGAACGGGAAGAAGACGTTGGGCGCCGGCAGGTCCCCCCAGATACCCCACATCCACCAACGCACGGAAGGCGGCAAGGAGTCCATGGCTCGCTGCACACCGCGCGCCACCGTCTCGTGCCCGTGATGCACGTCGTGCGGGGAGGGCGACACGACCAGGGACGCCTCGTACAACGCCATGATCCGCGGCACCTCGGTGGCCACCCGCTCGGTGGCCTGGGCCAGGTCATCGTGCAGCGAGATGTCGAGAGGTGGGTCGAGAAGGACCGGCACGAAGTTGGCCCGCCGCGAGGCGTCTTCGAACTCGGCCCGACGACGCTCCCACTGATTGGAGAACCCCAGGCTGGCGATGACGCTGACAACCCGCCAGCCCCTGTCGAGGAGGTGGAGAAGCGCGCCGGGGCAGCCGAGAGCCTCGTCATCGGGATGAGGAGCAACGTGGACAACCGTCGGTGACATGCTCACCGCAGATTATGCGCCCCGGGGTCGCTTCTACTCAGCCGTGCGTACCCGGAAGAAGTGAGCCGCCAACGGTGCGCAGACCGCCAGAATGGCAACGGACCAGAGCAGCGCCGACTCCACCGGGTGCTGCATAGGCAAGGCGTGCACCGATCCCGAGGGATTGGGATTCCCGAACAGGTGGCGAGCAGCGGCGGTCACCGCGCTGACCGGGTTCCAGTTGGCGATGTCCGCCAACCAGCTGGGCATGCCCGCGGTGGGCACCAGCGAGTTGGAGATGAAGGCCAACGGGAAGAGGAAGATGAAGCCAAGCGATTGTGCCGACTCGGGCCCCTTGCTGTTGAGGCCGAAGCAGGCCGAGGCCCAGGACAACGAGTAGCTGAAGAACAGGGCGATGGCGAAGCCCGCGATGACCGAGGGGAGGCTGGCATCAGGGCGCCAACCAACGGCGAGGCCCGTAGCGGCCACAATGACGACGCACACCGTGGCCGACAACACGTCGGAGATCGAACGGCCCACCAATATTGCGGCACGCCACATGGGTAGAGTCCGGAAGCGGTCGATCACCCCCTCATGCAGATCGGTGCTCAAGCCGACCGCGGTGCCCATGGTCGACGTGGTCAGGTCAAGGTGAGAAGCCCGGCCAACGCGAAGTCCTTGTAACTCCCGCCCGCGATCGGAATGCCCGAGCCGAAAACGTAGATGAAGAGCAAGGTGAACAGCACCGGCTGGACCGTGACGTCGGACAGCTGCATGGGCTCGCGCGAGACATGAATGAGGTTGCGCCGGGTCAGTGCCCACACATCGGCAAGCCGGTCGGTCATATGCCCGATCGACGTGGTCGGCGCACCTCGGTGCGATTGGACGACGGCGGTGGTCACAGGGTGGCTCCCGCGAGTTCGCGGGCGAGCTCGTCCGACTCAAGATCAGCCTCACTGGCCGGATGGCCGGTGAGAGAGAAGAAAACGTCATCGAGCGAGGGCGGTCGCACCTCTATGTTGTCGACGAGAATGCCGGCGGCATCGAGTGCGCGCACCACAATGGTGGCCAGCCCGGGCGAGCTGTCGACCGGGGCATCGAGCTGGCGGCCGTCGTCGCTGACGTGCACCCGCCCCTCGACCAGCCGTTGGAGGGCGGAGAGGGCGCGCTCATGCGGGCTCGACAGCGTCACAACGAGCCGCGCTCCCTTGCTGGCCTCTTTGAGCTCGCGGGGTGTTCCCTCAGCGATGACGCGTCCATGATCGATGACGATGATCTGGTCGGCCAACATGTCGGCTTCTTCCAGGTACTGGGTGGTCAGTAAGAGGGTGACGCCTTCCGCCACGAGCTCGTGGATGACGTCCCACACCCGCTGGCGGCTGGTGGGGTCGAGCCCGGTCGTCGGTTCGTCGAGGAACAGCACGGGTGGCCGCGTCATGAGGCTGGCCGCCAGGTCGAGACGCCGGCGCATGCCACCCGAGTAACCCTTGAGGATCCGATCGGCGGCGAATGTGAGCTCGAATCGTTCCAGCAGCTCCGACGCCCGGGTCCGAGACGCGGCGCGTCCCATTCGACTCAATTCGCCGATCAACGCCAGGTTCTGGCGCCCAGTCAACATGCCGTCGAGCGTGGCGTCCTGTGCGGCCACGCCGATGCGACGGCGCACCTCACCGGCCTGGGTCCGGATGTCGTAGCCGGCCACGGTGGCCCGCCCGTCGTCAGGGGTGGCCAATGTGGTCAGGATGCGCACGGCCGTCGTCTTTCCCGCCCCGTTGGGTCCGAGCATGCCGAGGATGGACCCGGCGGGCACGGCGAAGTCGACGCCGGCCAGCGCCTGGGTCTCGCCGTAGGCCTTGGTCAGCCCGACTGCCTCGATCATGTTCAGCGGTGCCATGTCTCCCTTACCGGTCGGTTAGTCACTAATGGCATGGTAAGCGGCAAACTTACCGGCCGTCAAGTAATATGGAATGGTGGCTCAGAGACCTCGTAGTGCAGTTGCCGTTCCTGCAGCCGGCAAATCCGCCGAAAAGGACAATCGTCTCGAGCCCCTGAGCACCCGTGAGCGCATCCTCGATGTGGCGCTCGACCTGTTCATCGAGAATGGATTCGACAAGACGTCGTTGCGAGAGATAGCCGAGCAACTGGGGGTGACGAAGGCGGCGTTGTACTACCACTTCGCCAGCAAAGAGGACATTTTGATGGCGCTTCATCTGCGCCTGCACGAATTCGGCACCGACGCACTCAGCCAGTTGGGCGACCACGAGCCTACGAAGGCGCGGTGGGCTGATCTTCTCGATCAGATCGTCGACCAGATGCTGGCCCACCGCAAGATCTTCCTCCTCCACGAGAGGAATCAGGCGGCCTTCGAGGCCCTCCATCGTGAAGACCATGACGCGTCGCACGAAGATCTACAGGCCAACTTTCGACGGGTGCTCTCCGACGAACGTGTTTCCGTACGCGATCGTGTGCGCATGGCAGCGTCGTTCGGGGCGGTCATGGGGGGGATCTTCATGTCCGGTGACGCCTTCGGCGACGTTCCGTCGTCGGAGCTGAGCGAGATATTGCGCGAGGCCGTCGGCGACCTTCTCCGCTGACGAGCACCTCGACAAACCAGACCGGTATCGCATGAGTACAGTGCGGACGGTGACACTTACTCCAAGCGACGACACCTCCGAGCACCCCTTCACCCTCTCCATCGACGTGGGTGGCACAGGACTGAAGGCATCGGTGCTGAGCAAGATGGGCAGCATGGTCACTGACCGGGTAAAAGTGGAAACGAAGTACCCGCTCCCACCAGACGGAGACACCGGACTGCTCGCTGCCCTCATGGCCTTGGTCAAGCCGCTGCCCGAGGCCGACCGAGTCTCGTGCGGCTTCCCCGGCATGGTGCGCAACGGCATCGTCCTCAGTGCTCCGCACTTCATCTGCAAGAAGGGCCCGGGGTCACCAGTTGACAAGAAGCTCGCCGAGGCGTGGGACAGATTCGATCTGGCCACAGCGCTCTCGAACGCCCTCGGCAAACCCACCAAAGTGGCCAACGATGCCGACGTGCAGGGTGCCGCCGTCGTGCAGGGGAACGGCCTTGAGGTGGTGATCACCCTCGGCACCGGCATGGGGAGTGCCTTCTTCTTGGACGGTCACCTCATGCCTCACCTCGAGTTGGGTCACCATCCATTCCGCAAGGACGAGACGTACGACGACAATCTGGGTGAGTTGGCCCGCAAGAACAAGGGCGACGAGAGCTGGAACCATCGGGTTCAAGAAGCCATTGCCCGAATCAATGCGTTGTTCTTCTACGACCACCTCTACATCGGCGGCGGAAACGCGCGCAGGGTGGACCGCGATGCGCTGGGCGACGCTTTGGAACGCATCACGATCGTCGACAACACGGCCGGCATTCTCGGTGGCATCAAACTGTGGGAGGTCTCTTGACCGGGCGCATGACCGAGCTGTCATGGGATCCCATCAGTGCGGAGTACAAGGACGATCCCCATGCGGTCTGGCGTCTCCTACGTGACGAGGCGCCGGTGTACTACAACCCGACGCACGATTTCTACGCCCTGAGCCGTTTCGTCGACGTCGATGCCGCCCACCGCGATCCCAAGACATTCAGCTCAGCTCATGGAACGGTGCTCGAGCTCATGGGTCCTGACATTCTCGGCGGCGATCTCATGATCTTCACTGATCCGCCCGACCACACCCGCCTGCGCCGCCTGGTGTCCAAGGCGTTCACGCCTCGCCGAATGGCCGTACTCGAAAGCGAAATCAGGAATCTTTGCGCCGATCTGCTCGAGTCTCAAAGAGGCAATGACACCTTTGACTATGTGCAGGATTTCGGGGCGCGGGTGCCGGCCATCGTCATCGCCGCCCTCCTCGGAGTGGAACCGGCGCATCGCGAAGAGATGCGCGAGCTCATCGATGGCTCGTTTCACCTCGACCCCGAGAAGGGGATGGCCAACGATGTCAGCGCGCAGTTCATGGGCCAGCTGCATGCCTACATTGGAGTCGAGCTCGAAGCACGCCAGAAATCTCCGCGCGACGACATGTTCACCGATCTGCTCCAAGGTGAGATCCTCGACGACGACGGGCAAAAGCGCCGACTCACTTTCGAGGAAGCGACCATGTTCTCCCTGCTTCTTGCGAGCGCCGGCACCGAGACGGTCGCTCGCCTCATTGGCTGGGCTGGTGTGGTACTCGCCGCCAATCCCGACCAGAGGACCGAGCTGGTATCCGATTCGGCACTGATTCCCAACACCGTTGAGGAGCTCCTTCGCTTCGAGGCACCGTCTCCTGTGCAGGGCAGATGGACCACCCGGGAGATTGAGCTGAACGGCCAGGTCATCCCCTCCGATTCCAAGGTGCTACTCATCACCGGGTCCGCCGGGCGGGACGAGCGCACCTTCCCAGATGCCGACAGGTTCGACATCCACCGGAAGATGGATCACCACCTCTCATTCGGTTACGGCATTCACTTTTGCCTCGGCGCCGCCCTGGCCCGCCTCGAAGGGCGCATCGCCCTGGAGGAGACCATCCGCCGCTTCCCGCAATGGTCCGTCGATCTGGAAAAGGCCGTCCCCCTCCACACCAGCACCGTGAGGGGCTACACCAAGCTTCCAATCTCGGTCTGAGCTCGGCTGGGTGCGTAGGTCGAGAAGTTAGATGGTCTTCGCCGGGCCTCTGACTCTGACGGCAGTGCCCACACGTCAATGAATCCCTCGTGGCTACTGCGGCCAGCAGTGGTTGGCAACCAGGTACTGGGCACCGTTGCCGAAGAGGACGCGGTGATGACCGTCATTAAGTCCACCGAAGTAATGATCGGTAGGGGCTATTCAGCTGACCGGACCATCCACAACATCTTGTAGCTGAACGATGGTGACATCCCTCCACATCTGGTGGTTCCTGAAGAGCAAGTCCGGTCAGCTGAATACCCCCTTGATCGGTAAAGATTGACGTAGGGGCTCAGCTCAGCTGCGCACGCACTGGGTAAACCAGACATAGGGATTGGCGAGTCGACAGGTTCGGGCGTAGGTTGGCTCGATTATTGACTCGTCGCCCTGCCGAAGATCGAAGCGCCTGACGACCAAAACGCTGCCCAGGCGAGATCACTCCGCTGGCGCCCTTACGTGAGTGCGAAGGTTGGAATGTCTGAATCGCCGGACCCGGGCACCAAGACCTTTGGTCTACGTCGTACCGCCCCCTGATGATGTCGATCTTGGATGATGTCCGTCGGCATACGGGGTTGGCGCGGGTACCAGTCAAACTGAAGGAACGACTCTTCGTATGACTGAATGGTGCGAGATAACTTGTTCTCAGCCTTCAGGTGTTGCGACCACCGGTTGAGTCCAAGATGGCTACCTCGTCTACAGTGGAGGCACTACCGGTGACCGAAACCCTGTACGAATCCTTCGGACCTCGTGCGTTACGCTAGGCCGCCTGAAGGGCTGCCAGGGATAAAATTCCTGGTAGAGAATATAAATCGGCGCTCGTAGCTCAACGGACTAGAGCATCTGACTACGGATCAGAAGGTTGGGGGTTCGAATCCCTCCGAGCGCGCTTCCCTTTTTCGATGTCGTCCCTGTTCAGGGGCTGAAGACGGACCGGGTCGGAAAGTAGGGGTCCACCGATGACCCTACTTATGACCCTATTTTTTCCTTCCGTGGGTGCATGGGGTCAGGGGTCACTGCGCGAACGCCGCCCCGGAGTCTTTGAGATCCGCATCGCCGTCGGTGTCGACCCTGTGTCCGGCCGGACGGTGCAGCGCTCGTTCTTCTTCCATGGCGCAGCTGCCGGCGCGGAGGAGCGTCGGCGCGAGCTGGCAGCTCAGTTTGCCGAATACCGGTCGATCCGACGGGCCGCACCGTTCCTGACCGTCGGTGAGCTCCTTGAGCGGTGGTTGGCCGCCCAGCACGACTGGCGACCCTCGACGTGGAGTTCCGCCCGCTCCAACGTCAAGGCGTTGTCCACCGACCCCATCGCACAGCGGCGGGTGTCGTCCCTTCGGCCGGAGGTCGTCCGTGAAGCCATGGCCAGGTGGCGGGCTTCGGGCGCCGGAGTCGCCGTCGTTTCGGGCCGCTTTCGGGTGCTCCGATCGGCTCTCGGGTGGGCCCATTCCGAATCGATCCTCGAGCGCAATCCGATCGGTGAGATGCGCGGGCCACCCCGACCGGGCACCCGCATGCACGTGCCTGTCACTGATGTCGTCACACTCATCGAGACGTCCGAGAGGATCACCGAAAAGGCCGAGGGAGCGCTCGACGGGACACCGAGCTCGCTGCACGCGCTGCACAAGGCGGAGCAGGTGCTCCTCGTCCGCTTGGCGGCCGACTCCGGTGCGAGGCGGGGGGAGTTGGTGGCTCTTTGTTTCAGCGACTTGGACGGCCGGGTGCTCACCAT
>Ga0307372_10007924_pt1 | contig 15073 bp, 12 predicted proteins | sample OX1MG_FD_202533 | JGI IMG/M metagenome (GOLD analysis project Ga0307372, IMG submission 202533) | Soil microbial communities from Risofladan, Vaasa, Finland - OX-1 | ecosystem: Environmental > Terrestrial > Soil > Coastal area > Acid sulfate soil | place: Finland: Risofladan, Vaasa | collected... | reverse complement strand
GCGTCCGATACTTCCCAGGACGGCAATCTGCTTTTCAATTCGGGCTTCGCCATCTTCACTCTCTCATCGCGGACACGCCGCGTTGGGAGAGCAGGTTACCATGTTATTTGCGGATAAGTTCTAAGACTCTCCTTGTCATCGAGACGACAAGGCCTCACGGCTCCGCTTCGAACATTACCGTGTCTTGATCGCTTCAAACAACTCCGGCTGCTGCGTACGGAGCGCACTATCGGCAAAATTACCGAGGCCGACGCCGACCAGACGGTAGCGCGTCACTACCGGCAACCGCACGCGTTCGCGCAGCGATAGCGCGATGCGCGTCAATTCCTCGCAACCGGACGGCGGCGTTTCTGGCGTGTAGCTGCGGGTGAGAATACGGAAATCGGCGGTCTTCAATTTCAGCGTCACGGTGCGGCCGATACGCGGCGTCTTGTGCGCGGCCACCCAGGCCCTCTCAGCCAACTGGCGAATTGCCGGCCCAAGATCAGTCAACGGCAGATCCTGATCGAAAGTGTCTTCGGCCGAAATCGACTTCACAGGACGGTCGGGATCGACCGCCCGTTCGTCGATGCCGTGCGCCAACTCGTGCAGGCGGCGGCCGTAACACCCGAACTGCCGCTCCAGCAGCACCACATCCTGCTCGCGCAACTGGCCGACGGTTTCGACACCGAGTTGTGCCAGACGCGCCTGCGTCACCTCGCCGACGCCGGGAATGCGCCGCACCGGCAGCGGTGTCAGAAACGCCACCGCCCACTCCGGCCGGATCACGAACTGGCCATCCGGCTTGCGCCAGTCGGAGGCGATCTTGGCCAGGAATTTGTTAGACGCGATGCCGGCCGAGGCAGTCAGGTTCAGCTCTTCACGAATCTGCCGGCGAATACAGCGGGCCACCTCGGTGGCGAAATTCAATCCGGCCTTGTTGCAGGTGACGTCGAGATAGGCCTCGTCCAGCGACAATGGTTCGATCAGATCGGTATGTCGCGCGAAAATTTCACGGATGTGTCGTGACGCCGCCTTGTAGCGCACGAAATCCGGCGGCACGAACACCGCCGGCGGGCACAGCCGCTCGGCGCGCAGTGCCGGCATAGCCGAATGCACCCCATAGCGGCGCGCCTCGTAGGAAGCGGCAACGACCACCGAACGCTTGCCGCGCCAAGCCACCACCACCGGCCGGCCGCGCAATGCCGGATCATCGCGCTGCTCCACCGACGCGTAGAAAGCATCCATATCGACGTGAACGATCTTGCGCACAGGGCCAGTGTGCCATCAGCAAGGCAATGCGTGGATATCCATCGCGGACTGGAAACCGCAGCCGGTCAGCCCAGGCCCGGCGGACTGCAGGACGCTTCCATCTCCGCGCGCAAGCGCCGGAACAGTTCTCGGTAGCAGCGCCCCTTGCCTACAGCGCCACCATCGCCGCCGCGATCCGACATCGAGGTCTGCTCACGCCGGGCATTGCGGATCAACACGCACAGACGCGGGAGGTCGGTCGCCGGACAGGCTTCGCTCCAGGCGTTGAGTTCGGCGTCGTCGGCCAACAAACGCTCCCGCCAGTCCTCGATCTCCTGGAAGGCCTGCGCTGCCTGGTTCCGGCCGGCACGATAATCGGCGATGGCGCGACGCAACGGCTCGACCTCGGCCACCCGCAACAGCTTGCCGACGTACTGCATCTGCCGGCGGAGCGCCTCGCGGCTGCGGAGGGTCCGCATCGTGCGTAGCGCGGTACGCAGGGAGTCTTCCATTTCGATCTCGTCGAGCTGCGCATCGGGCAACTCCAGCAGCGTCGCACCCAGCGCCTGCAGTTCGTGCATGGCCTGCTTGAGCCGGGTCTTGCTGGGCGCGGCGACGGGCTCGCCGCCGGTGTCAGTGCTCATGCTCATGACGGTCACGATGACCCCGGGCCGGTGCGGCATGACCTTGCGGCTGGCGCTGCGGGGCCTCGCGCCGAACCGGCGCAGTGCGAGGCTGTGCACGGTGCGCAGGAGCCTCCGCACCAGGCTGCCGATGGGACTGGGGCTGAGGATGAACCGATCGCGGCGCGATCCGATCTTGTGGGCGGAACTGACGTTGCCGAGACGGCTGAGCCGGGCGCTGCGGTACCGGGTGTGGCCGCGCAGCCTGGCGGGGTGTTTGCCGCGGCGGGAGATGTCGTGCCGGCGGCGTCTCAGGATGCACCGGACGCGGTACGCCCTGGTTGGGCCGGTATTGCTGCAAGGTACCGGGCCATACGGTCGCTGTCACACCTGGACGGCCGTGGTTGTAACGGTCGAACTGCGCGCGCTGGCGGCGCGCCAGTTCGTGTTGTTGCCGCTGGTCCCGCGTCGCCTCGAAGCGTGGTCCGCGAACCTCGTCGTGTCGCGGTCGCACGTTACGACCGCCGCGACCACCGTTGTAGCTGATACGGTTGACCGTCCGATGCCCCACCACGCGCCGATAGGTATTGTGAATCACGGTCACATTGATGTTGCTGACCGCGCGGTTGTAGTAGAAGCGACGATCGCGCCAGTAACCGCCGTCGTAGCCGCTGCCGAAATAACCGTGGCCATAGTCGATGCCGCCATAGAAACCGACGGTCGGCCCCCAATAGCCCGTGCGCCAGACGAAAAAGCTGCCGTTCCACGCCCAATAACCTGGCGTCCACAGATAGCTCGGCTGGGGCGGCAGCACCCAGGTGCCGGGCACCCAGAAATAACCGCCGTCGTCCGCACTCCAGGCCCAGTAACCCGGCGTCCACAGGTAGCCCGGCGCCGGACACGGCGGCTGCGCGTAGACCGGCAACGGCGGCGGCGCCACTTGTACCGACACGAAGACTTGCGCCGACAGCGTCGGCGCCAGCAGCAGGCCTCCTGTCAAGCTTGCAGCCAGCATCAGTATTTTGAGCATCGGTCTCTCCATGTTGCAGCGTACGCTAGCTCTGTGATCCGAGGCAGACTGTAGGTCGTTTCAGATGAATGCGGGCTGACTCCGCTTGCCGGGCCGTGTCGGCTCCTTCAGACTGACTTCGATGACGACAATATCAGCGACGACAAATTCCGAGTGATGGAAGACTGGGTGCAGCGGGCGCTGGCGCGCTGGCCGAACGTGCCGGCGTTGTACGGCTGGTTGCGTCTGGACCGCCGGGGCCGCTGGCGGATTCGCGGCGAGGTCATCAGCCGGCCGCAGATCATCGACGCCATCAATCGCAACTATGCGGCCGATGAACGCGGCTGCTGGTATTTCCAGAACGGCCCGCAGCGCGGTTACGTGTCGCTGGATTACACGCCGCTGATCCTGCGTGCCTGCGGCGACGATGACCGCCTGCAAACGCATACCGGTCTTGCCGTCGCCGCGCCGGAGAGCGCCTGGCTCGATCAGGAAGGTTCACTGTTGCTGAACACCGCGCACGGCCCCGGCCTGCTGGCAGATCCCGACCTGCCGTGGGCGCTACAGCGCCTGTACGTCGATGACACCACGGTCAACGAGGATCAACTGACCGCTGCGCTGGCACAACCTGCAGGCGCGCGCACGCCACTCCAGCTGCGGTTCGGCGGCCAGCGCCTGCCGCTGACGCGTATCGACGCCACTGAGGTGTCCACGCATTTCGGCTACGTCTGCGACCCGCAGGCCGACGACTGAGTCTTATTCCTTGGCGAGCGGCTTGATTGCGTCCATCAACGGCTTGATCAGATCCAGCGGCAACGGGAAGACGATGGTCGAAGCCTTGCCGCTGGCGGACATGTCGGCCAGCGTCTGCAAATAACGCAACTGCAGCGCCTGTGGCTGCTGCGACAACATCGCCGCGGCATCGCGCAGTTTTTCCGACGCCTGCAGCTCGCCCTCGGCGTGGATCACCTTGGCGCGGCGTTCACGCTCGGCCTCGGCCTGACGGGCGATGGCACGCACCATGGTCTCATTGAGATCGACGTCCTTGAGCTCGACGTTGGTGATCTTGATGCCCCAGGGGTCGGTCGCTTCGTCGAGTGTCTCCTGCAGAACGTGATTGATCGACTCGCGCTGCGACAGGATGTCGTCGAGTTCGTGCTGACCCAGTACCGAGCGCAGGCGCGTCTGCGCCAACTGGCTGGTGGCCTGGTAGTACTGCGCAACCTGCAACACCGCCTTGTCCGGCTCGACCACACGAAAATAGAGTACGGCGTTGACGCGCACCGAGACGTTGTCGCGGCTGATCACGTCCTGTGGCGGCACGTCCATCACGTTGATGCGCAGATCGACGCGGATCATGCGCTGCACGAACGGAATCAGGATCACCAGTCCCGGTCCCTTCATGCTGGTATATCGGCCCAGCGTCAGCACCACGCCGCGCTCGAACTCGGGCAGGATCTTGAGGGTGGCGAACAGGATGAAGCCGCCGATGACAACGATGACGCCGATGAATGCGAACATGACTTGCTCCTTTACGCTTTCGATTCCACCCAGAGTATCAGCCCTTGCCGGCTGACGACGCACACCCGCGCACCGGCCGACAGTGCAAGCTTCGCACTCGCTCGCCAGCGTTCACCGCGCACCATCACCCAGCCCTCGCCATCGACCGGGATGGCTGTGAGCACCTCGCCCGGCAAGCCCAGCATCTCGCCGTCGTCGCCGATTACCGGCCGCCCGCGGCGCGAGCGCATCACCGCCCACAAGATCACCAGCAGCACCCCGGCGGCGACCGTCGCCAGGCCGATAATCACTCCGAGATTGACGGTGTAACCGGGCACACCCGTATTCATCAACATGACCGACCCCAGCACGAAAGCCACGACCCCGCCGATCCCCAACACTCCCACGGTCGGCATGATTGCTTCGCCGATCACCATGCCAATGCCCAGCACCATCAGCGCCAGCCCGGCGTAATTGACCGGTAGCAACTGCAGTGCATAAGCGCCGACCAGCAGCGAAATCCCGCCGACGATACCGGGCAACATCGCGCCGGGGTGAAACGCTTCCAGCACCAATCCGTAGATGCCGACCAGCAGCAGCACGTAAGCGATGGTGGGATTGGTGATGACACTCAGGAATCGGGTGCGCCAGCCCGGCGCGTAGTCGCGCACCGGCAGGCCCTTGAGATGCAAGGTCTGCATCGTCTCGCCAACTTTGACCGTGCGGCCGTCGGCTTGCGCCAGCAGCGCCTGCACGTCCGTTGCGACGAAATCGATCACCTGCTTGTCGGCGGCCTCCGATGCGGTCAACGTGGCCGCGCCGCGCACCGCGGACTCGGCCCAATCGACGTTGCGGTGCCGCAATTGCGCCAGCGAGCGGATGTAGGCGACGGCGTCGTTAAGCACCTTGTGCGCTTCGGCGTCGCCACCGCTGTCCGGCTTCTCGGCCTTCTCCTTGTCCGGTTTGGGCCGGCCGGGAACGTCCGGTGTCGGCATCGGCGTACTGCCGCCCAGCGACACCGGCGTTGCCGCGCCCAGATGTGTGGCCGGCGCCATCGCCGCGATGTGGCAGGCGTAGAGAATGTAGGTACCGGCGCTGGCCGCGCGCGCGCCGCCCGGCGCGACATAACCCAGCACCGGGATTGGCGAGGCCAGAATGTCGGCGATGATTGCGCGCATCGCCTCCGACAGACCGCCGGGCGTATCCATCTGCAGCACGATGGCGCGGGCACCGTCGGTGATCGCCCGCTTCGAAGCATCGTGGTAATACTCGGCCGTCGCCGGACCGATCGGCGCGTCGATGGTCAGGCGAGCGACAAAACCCTGTGTCGGTGGTGTCGGTGGTGTCGGTGGTGCGGCTACCCCCAGACCGGCCACGCCGAGCCCCAGCATCAGCATCAGAAACAGGCGACGAATGGATATCGCAGAACACTTCATGGGCACACAGTACGTCTACCGTCGCGCGCTGGCCAGTGTGGGCAGCCGCGACTTCAGCCCGAGCCGGCCGCAGCAGGGTAACCGCGACCCGCGTAATCGAAGCCGCCCAGCTCCAAGCGCGTTCGTCCCCGATCCGGCGCCATCGCCACGAAAGCGCGCACCTTCGCCAGCAGGCAGTCTTGGTTGAGTTGATACCACTCGGCGCCGCGGATCAACACGCCGATCTTGCGATTCTCCAGCGTCCACTCGGTCGCCGCCTTGCCGGTGTCGGGATCACACACCAGCTGGTCGATGGTCCAGAACGAGCCGAACTGCCGAACCATCTCGCTGCACTGGCGACCGATCTGTACGCCGCCACGGCAAGGACCGCCGTACAACTCGCCGGGGAAGTAGTGCACCGCATCGGGCACGAAGAACGTCGCGATGCGATCGGCATCCGCCGAGTTGCAGGCGGCGAAATAACCGTGGAGCTGGCGCTCCATCCCAACTTTGGTCAATGACGGCGCCGCGGTATTCATAACAGGTTCCTGATCGAACTAAACGATGATTTTGATCCGACGACCTGTTTCATTCGACCAGCAGTCGGTAGCCAACACCGGGTTCGGTGCCAATCAACCGCGGTGCGGCAGGATCGTCGCCCAGTTTCTGCCGCAGGTGACTGATGTAGATGCGCAGGTAGTGGGTGTCTTCGGAATGGCCTGGCCCCCACAACTCATCCAGCAACTGGCGCTGGGTGACGACGCGACCGGGATGGCGCGCCAGCACCCGCAGCAGCGCGAACTCCTTGCGCGTGAGCGCCAGCGCCACGCCGGCGCGGGTGACGCGGTTACCAGCGAGATCGACCTGCAGTGCGCCCAGCTCGATCACGGCCGGCGCGCCCTCACCGCGTCCGCGCAACGCCGCACGTACCCGCGCCGCCAGCTCGTTGACCGAAAACGGCTTGACCACGTAGTCGTTTGCGCCGGCATCCAGTGCACGGATTTTTTCCTGCTCGTGATCGCGCACCGACAGCACGATGATCGGCACCTGGGTCCAGCCGCGCAGCTCGGCGATCACCTCGTGGCCATCCATGTCCGGCAGGCCCAGATCGAGGATCACCAGATCCGGCGGCTCCTGCGCCGCACGCGCCAGCGCGGCGCGGCCGCAATCGGCTTCGGTTACCGCACAGCCGTGCGCATCGAGTCCGATCCGCAGCAGCTTGCGGATGGGCGGTTCGTCATCCACCACCAGCACGCGCGGCAGGGTCACGCGAGGGTCTCGACATCGCCGCTGTCGACATCGACACTTTTAATGTCGTCGCCCAGCGGCGCATCCCGCTCCAGCGGCAGGCTGATCTCGATGGTGCAGCCCGGCGACTCGCCGGGACCACCGGCGCCATCCAGCGCGACGATTCGACCGCCATGCGCTTCAACGAAACCGCGGCAGATCAACAGACCCAGACCGGTGCCGGCCACGCGCGTATCGCCACTGCGCGCACGATGGAACATATTGAACACGGCTTCCCGTTCTCCCAGCGCAATGCCGTCGCCGCGGTCGCTGATGAGCAATCGCAGCCGACCGTAAGCGACCGACGCGGCCACCGTGATCGGCGAGTCCGGCGGTGAATACTTGGTGGCGTTGTCGAAGACGTTCACCAGCACCTGCTCGATCAGCACCGCATCGACCCGCAGCAGCGGCAACCGTGGCGGCAGCGACAACTCGATCGGTCGCGACTGCAGATTGCGCGCCAAACGGTGGCGGACCTGGCCGATCAATTCGCGCAGATCACACCAGTCGCGGCGCAGCTGCAAGCCGCCGTAGGACAGACGTGTCATGTCCAGCAGATTTTGTACGAAGCGATCCAGCCGCTCGGCCTCTTCGACGATGGTCTCCAGCAGCGTATCGCGATCAGCTGGCGCCAGCGTGTGCTGCCGTTCCAGCAATGCGCCGGCCGCGCCCAGCACCGACACCAGCGGCGTGCGCAGATCGTGCGACACCGACGACAGCAGCGCGGCTCGTAACTGCTCGGTCTCCACCGCCACCCGCGAGGTTTCGAGCTGCGTCACCAGCCGGGTGCGTTCGAGCGCGATCACGGTGAGATCGGCCGCCGCCTCCAGCGCACGCCGCTCTACATCGGTGAAGGATTCGCCAGCCTCACCGCGGCGGATGCCGAGCACGCCCAGCGTGCCGCTACCGCTGGAAAGCGGCAGGAACAACCACTGCGCAGCCGGCAGGGTGTCGGTGTTCCAGCCGGAAGTCTGGCCTTTGTCGAAGGCCCAGCGTGCGGCCGCTTGATCGCTGGCGCCGAGCGGTTTTCGCTCGGTGCTGCCGGCCTGCACCAGCAGCCTGCCACCGGCATCGGGCAACATCAACACCGTCTCCGGTGCCAGTTCCTGGCGCAGCTGTTCGGCTACCGCCGACACCACTTCGCGCTGTTCGGTAGCACCGGCCAGGCGCGCGCCGAAGGCGGCGATGGCGGCGGCACGGCGATGGCTGGCGCGTTGTTCCTCGAGCTGCTCGCGCAGCTGTCCTCCCAGCCTGCCGGTGATCAGCGCCACCACCAAAAACGTCAACAACGACTGCACATCCGAGAAATTGGCGACGGTCAGCGTGTACAACGGCGGCGAAAAGAAGAAATTGAACAGCAGGAAATACAGCAGCGCGGAGAACACGGCCGGCCAGAACCCCAGCCTCGCGGCCACGATCACCACGCCCAGGAGATAGAGCATCGGTGCGGCAGACACCGGCAACAAAACCGGCGCATAGGTGAGAACAGCCGTGATCACCGCGCCGATCAGGACACCCGCTGCATACGGCTTCAGCGACGACCAGGAGCGCGGCATGACCGGGGACAGGCGCACCTCGCGACGCGAAGACCGGCCCGCTGGCGGCGTCCACGTCACCACGGTCACCTCCAGCGGCGCGGCGCCACGGACCAGCGCGCCGGCAACGCTGCGCGACCAGGGCCAGCGCAGACGAGACGCAAGCGGCCGCCCAACCATGATCTGGCTCGCGTTCTCGCGCTTGGCGCAGGCCAGCAGCGTGGCCACCAGATCATCGCCCAGCAGCCGCTGCGATTGCGCGCCCAGCCGTTCCGCCAGACGCAGATTGCGCGCGATGCGCTCCTTCACGGCGACGGGCTGCCGACGGCTGCGCGGCGTCTCCACGTGCACCGCCAGCCACGGGATGCGCCGGTTCTCGGCGATGCGCCGAGCCGCGCGGATCACCACCTGACTGATGTCGGTGTCGTTGACGCAGACCAGGATGCGCTCGCGCGTCGGCCACACTTCGCCCAGGCCGTGCGTCTGTTTGTACTGCATCAACTGCGCGTCGACACGCTCGGCCGCCACGCGCATGGCCAGCTGGCGCAGCGCGGTCAGCGCGCCGCGGCCGAAGAACTGGTGCAGCGCCTGCCGCGCCTGTTCCGGCACGTAAACCTTGCCTTCCTTCAGCCGCTGGATCAGGTCTTCCGGCGGCAGATCGATCAGTTCGATCTCGTCTGCGCTGGCCAACGCCGCATTCGGCACCGTCTCACGCACCTCCACGCCGGTGATGCGCGCCACCACGTCGTTGAGGCTCTCGATATGCTGCACGTTCAACGTGGAATAGACATCGATGCCGGCGTCCAGCAGATCATCGATGTCCTGGTGGCGCTGGGGGTGGCAACTGCCGGGAATGTTGGAATGGGCGAATTCGTCCACCAGCACCAGTTGCGGCCGGCGCTGCAGGATGGCATCCACATCCAGCTCGGTGAACTCGCGGTCGCGGTGCGCCAGCGTGCGCCGCGGCAGCACCTCCAGCCCCTGCAGCTGTGCCTCGGTGTCGACGCGGCCGTGGGTTTCGATCAGGCCGACGCAAACCTCCGCACCCTCGGCCTTGCGACGATGCGCCGCGCGCAGCATGGCGTAGGTTTTGCCCACGCCCGGCGCGGCACCCAGGAACAACTTCAGGCGGCCGCGCGATTCGCGGGCCGCCTGCTGCAACAGCGCTTCGGGTGAGGGGCGTTCGTTCACATCGTCGGCGTCAGGATTTTCCAGATTCTACGTCCGCGGCGGCGGACGACGTCAGCGCGTCCAGTGCCAAATTGAGTTTCAGCACGTTGACGCGCGGCTCGCCCAGCAGGCCGAAGGTTCGCGTCTGCGTGTATTGATTGACCAGCGCTGTCACCGCGGCCTCCGATAGCCCGCGCGCCTTGGCCACGCGTGGCACCTGCCACAGCGCTGCGGCGGGTGGAACATCCGGGTCCAACCCGCTGGCGGATGCGGTGACCAGCGCCTCCGGCACCGGACCGCTGGCGTCGGGATTGGCGCGCCGCAGTGCTTGTGCGCGCTGGGTCACCTGCTCCAGCAGCTTCTTGCCGTCCGGGCCGAGATTGCTGCCGCCGCTGTTGGTGGCATCGTAGCCATCACCGGCCGCCGATGGCCGCGGCCAGAAATAGCGCGGCGAGGTGAAGCGCTGTGCGATCAGTCCGGAGCCGATCACCTGACCATTGCGCTGGATCAGCGAGCCGCCGGCCTGCGCCGGAAACAGCAGACGCGACAGGCCGGTCACTAGCAAGGGATAGGCCACGCCGGTGAGCAGGGAGAAAACGATGAGGACGACGAGTGCGGGACGCAGGATTCGGGTCATGACGGACTCTCAGGCGAGATGGAGCGCGACGATCGACAGATCGATCAGCTTAATGCCGATGAACGGCAGCACCAGGCCGCCGAGACCGTAAATCAGCAGATTGCGGCGCAGCAGCGCGCTGGCCGACATCGGCTTGTAACCCACGCCGCGCAGCGCCAGCGGCACCAGCGCGATGATGATCAGCGCGTTGAAAATGATGGCCGACAGAATGGCGCTGCGCGGATTGGCCAGATGCATGATGTTGAGCGCGCCCAGGCTGGGATACACCGGCACGAATAGCGCCGGCAGGATGGCGAAATACTTGGCCACGTCGTTGGCGATGGAGAAGGTGGTGAGCGCGCCGCGCGAAATCAGCAATTGTTTGCCTATCAGTACCACTTCGATCAGTTTGGTCGGGTCGCTGTCGAGATCGATCAGATTGGCGGCTTCTCGCGCGGCAGGCATGCCGTCGTTCATCGCCACGCCCACGTCGGCCTGCGCCAGCGCGGGGGCGTCGTTGGTGCCGTCGCCGCACATCGCCACCAGCCGGCCGCCGGCCTGCTCCTTGCGGATCAGTTCCAGCTTGCGCTCGGGCGTGGCCTCGGCCAGGAAATCGTCGACGCCGGCTTCGGCGGCGATGGCCGCGGCCGTCAGCGGGTTATCGCCGGTGACCATCACCGTGCGGATGCCCATCTGCCGCAGTTGCGCGAAGCGCTCGCGGATGCCGGGTTTGACGATGTCCTTGAGATGGATCGCGCCCAGCAGCTCGATGCGATCGCCGCTCTTGTGCGCCACCGCCAGCGGCGTGCCGCCGTCGCGCGCGATGCGCTCGGTGGCGGCGCTGAACTCGCGCGGCACGGCCTCGCGGCTTTCGCCATAGACCCAGGCCAGCACCGAGTCCACCGCGCCCTTGCGGAGCTCGCTGCCGTCATCCAGATCCACGCCGCTCATGCGCGTCTGTGCCGAGAAACCAATGCTGTTGGTCACCCGCGCAGCGTCGGCATCCACCTGATACTTGCGCCGTGCGAACTCCACAATCGATTTGCCCTCAGGCGTGTCGTCCTTGAGCGATGCCAGCAGCGCCGCCTGCGCCAGCGTGGCGTGATCGACCCCCGAGACCGGCACGAAGGCATCCGCCATGCGGTTGCCGAAAGTGATGGTGCCGGTCTTGTCCAGCAGCAGGGCATCCACATCGCCGGCCGCCTCCACCGCGCGTCCGGACTTGGCAACGACGTTGCTGGCCACCAGCCGGTCCATGCCGGCGATGCCGATGGCCGACAGCAGGCCACCGATGGTGGTGGGGATGAGCGTCACCAGCAACGCTACCAAGGTATACACCGGCAGCAGCGCGCCGGCGTAGGCGGCATAGGCTTCCAGCGTCACGCAAGCGATCAGGAAGATCAGAGTCAACCCGGCCAGCAGCACCGACAGCGCGATTTCGTTGGGCGTTTTCTGCCGCGCGGCGCCTTCCACCAGCCCGATCATGCGATCGAGAAAACTCTCGCCGGGATTCTGCGTGATGCGGACGACGATCCAGTCCGACACCACCTGGGTGCCGCCGGTCACGGCCGAGCGGTCGCCGCCGGATTCGCGGATCACCGGCGCGGATTCGCCCGTCACCGCCGCCTCGTTGACCGAGGCGATGCCTGCCACCACTTCGCCGTCGCCCGGGATCAGGTCGCCGGTCTCGACTTTCACCCGGTCGCCCGCGCGCAGGCTGCGGCTGGCAACGCGCTCGATGCGGCCGGTTTTCTCATCCACCACTTTCTTGGCGATGGTCTCCGACTTCGTTTTGCGCAGACTGTCGGCGCGTACGCGGCCGCGACCTTCGGCCATGCCCTCCGCGAAGTTGGCGAACAGCACCGTGAACCACAGCCAGGCCGCGATCTGGCCGGTCTGCAGCGCGATGACGTGGCCGGCGACGATATCGCGTACGAACAGTGCGCTGACGAACAGCGCCACCACCTCGACCACGAAGATCACCGGATTGCGCATCAGCGTGCGCGGATCGAGCTTGAGAAACGCCGCGCGCGAGGCGGCGGCCAGCAAACTCGGCTCGAACAAACTGCCGGCGCTGCGGGCCGTCTTCGGGCTTGAAGCGGTCGATGCGGACATGGGACTCATCCTCAGAAATGAACGCCGGAATACAGGGCGAAGTGCTCGGCAATCGGCCCCAGCGCCAGCGCCGGGAAGAAGGTCAGACCACCCACGATCAGGATCACGCCGATCAGCAGCACCACGAATAGCGGGCCGTGGGTGGGAAAGCTGCCGGCAGTGGCGGGCGCGGCTTTCTTCGCCGCCAGACTGCCGGCCACCGCCAGCATCGGCACGATGAAGCCGTAACGCCCGATCAGCATCGCCAACCCCAGCATCACGTCGTAAAACGGCGTGTTGGCGGTGAGTCCGGCAAAGGCCGAGCCGTTGTTGCCTACAGCCGAGCTGAAGGCATAGAGCATCTCCGAGAATCCGTGCGGGCCGGCGTTGTTGAGCCCGGCCAGCCCGGCCTTGCTGATGCAGGCCACGGCAGTGCCGCCGAGCACGCCGACGGCGCATAGGATCAACGTCAGCATCAACAGCTTGACCTCGCGCGCCTCGATCTTTTTGCCCAGATATTCCGGCGTGCGGCCGACCATCAGCCCGGCGATGAACAGGGCGATCAGCACGTACAGCAGCATGTCATAGAGCCCGGAGCCGACGCCGCCGTAGATCAGCTCGCCCAGCATCATGTTGAACATCGGCACCATACCGGCCAGCGGCATCAAGCTGTCGTGCATGGCGTTGACCGAGCCGCTGGAGGCGTCGGTGGTGACGGTGGCCCACAGCACCGATTCGGTGGTGCCGAAGCGCGTTTCCACACCCTCGAAATTGCCCAGGTGCGCGTTCAGCCCCAGATGAGACAACAGCGGATTGGGCTGCCACTGCGCCCACAGCGCGATCGCCAGGCCACCGATGAACAGCACACCCATCGCCGCATACAGCGCCCAGCCTTGGCGCCGATCACCCACCATCTCGCCGTAGGTGTAGACCAGCGCCGCCGGGATCAGCAGGATCGCCCACATCTCCAGCATGTCGGTCAGCGGCGTGGGGTTCTCGAACGGATGCGCCGAGTTGGCGTTGAAGAAACCGCCGCCGTTGGTGCCCAGCATCTTGATCGCCTCCTGGGAGGCCACCGGGCCCTGCGCGATGATCTGCTTCGCACCTTCCAGCGTGTGCACGTCGGTGTAGGCCGAGAAATTCTGCGGTACGCCCTGCCACACCAGCACCAGCGCGAAGATGATCGACAGCGGCAGCAGCAAGTACAGAGTCGCGCGGGTGAGATCGACGGTGAAATGACCAACGCCGTCCGCACTGCGACGCGACAGGCCACGAATCAAGGCCAGCAACACGCAGATCCCGGTGGCCGGGCTGACGAAGTTCTGCACCGTCAACGCGAACATCTGGCTGAGGTAGGACAGGGTCGACTCGCCGCCATAGGACTGCCAGTTGGTATTGGTGACGTAGCTCACCGCAGTGTTGAACGCCAGATGCCAGGACACCCTCGGCAAGTGCTGCGGGTTCAGCGGCAGCACGCCCTGCCCCATCAGCACTGCCACCACCAGCACCAGGCCGATGCCGTTGAACGCCAGCAGCGCCCACAGGTAATCGAGCCAGGACTGATCGTCCTGCGCGGCGATGCCGCTGCTGCGGTAAATGATCCGTTCCAGCGGCGACAGCCAGCGGATGCGCCCTTCGAACACGCGCGTCATGTAGCGGCCCAGCAGCGGCGTGGCAGCCACCAGCACCACTATGAAGAGCACGATCTTTGCGAAATCGATCGAGTTCATGGCGCGCTCAGAACCGTTCGGGACTGAGCAGTACCCACACCAAATAGATTGACAAGCCCGCCACCATCGCGGCAGCCGCCCACAGTTCGAATGCCATCACCCCGCCCCTGCAGCCGATCGGCTGCCCTGAATCAGATGAGATTCAGGATCGCTCGGGGAGGCGTAAAAATGCGAGATGTGGAAAGCACCCGCAACGCAAAAAACGCGTAAAGAGGCGGGTATTCGGATTTCACCGTTGGCTCGGGCTGATGATGATCAAAATCTTAGTCATCATCATAAAGTTGGTTTCTGCGTTCACAAGCTTTCGAGATTGCCCACTCGAAATGTTGAGTGCGCCTGGTCGGCGGATATTGGCAGCGGATCTGCTTTTGGCAGTGCTTGTGTCTGTTGAATGCTTATTTCATCGGGATTCCTGGCTTGGCTGCGTGAACGAAAAGACATCAAGTGACAGCAGAAACCGCAAGCCACAATCTGATCTCAGACCTCTCCAGCTTTTCGCCGCCAGGGCTCGCCTAGTGCCAAGCAACCATCCATTCGCGGCCCCAGTCCACTTCAGCGCCAGCGCCTTGGGAATGTGGCTTGACCGGCGACTGCTACAGATATTTCGCCACTTCCTCAAATTCGGTCATCAGCGCCTTGACCTGCTTGCTTTGACGCTCACCAACCTGCGACTGCAGGCAGTGCTGGAGATGGTCCTTGATCAACGCTTTCTTGGCGTTTCCGATGGCATTTTCGACGGCATCGATCTGCTGGGCGATCTCCTGGCACGGTCGCCCCTCTTCCAGCATCTCTATGGTGTGCGCCAAGTGCCCGTGTGCGCGCTGTAGGCGTCTACGGATAGCCGGAAATTGATGCACGTTCGCT
>Ga0307372_10007919_pt1 | contig 15084 bp, 10 predicted proteins | sample OX1MG_FD_202533 | JGI IMG/M metagenome (GOLD analysis project Ga0307372, IMG submission 202533) | Soil microbial communities from Risofladan, Vaasa, Finland - OX-1 | ecosystem: Environmental > Terrestrial > Soil > Coastal area > Acid sulfate soil | place: Finland: Risofladan, Vaasa | collected... | reverse complement strand
ACCATTTCGGCTGGCTCCGCATCCCCAGCGGGCGGCTTGTACTTCTCTTCCTCGCCCGACGCCACGACTGAGACGCTTCAGTGTGCTCTCAGCACGCTCCACCATGCGCACAGATTGGACGGCTACTGCCTTTGTCATACCTGGTACGACTCGATGAACAACCGCACGCAGCTCACGGCCACCGTGGCGGGCGTCGCCGACTTCCTCAATTCCTACACGTACGATGCCCTGCGGCAGTTGACTCAAGAGACCCAAATGGGTCAAACTGGAGGCAATGGCGTGGCGCCCAAGGGCATCGGCTACAGCTACAACCTCGACTCGCAATTCACCCAAGTGCTTCGTTTCGACCCCACCACCGCCAGCCCGCACCCGGATATCGCCCTGGGCAGCTATTCCTACGACGCGGGCAATCGGCTCACGTCGCTCGACTACACGCACTTCGGCAACGCCGTCGACGGCTACACGCTGGCCTACGACGCCGCCAACCGCGTGACCAGCATGACCTCAAGTATCGATGGCACGGCGACGTACAGCTACGACACGACCAACCAGGTGACCGGCGCCAGCTATACCGGCACGAACCAGCCGGCCGACGAAGCCTACTCGTTCGACAAAAACGGCAACCGCACCAACACGGGCTACACGACCGGAACCAACAACCAGCTCACCAGATGGGCATAAAGGGGGGCATAAAGGGGGGTGGCATAAAGGGGGGGGCATAAAGGGGACAGGTCCAATTGATTTGCTGTCAGTAAATGGACCTGTCCCCTTTATGCCACCTTTATGCCACTTGGATCTGCCGGACAAGCCGGCGAGGGGGCGGCTCACAACCCATGACTTGTGTAGTACAACGAGGCTTACGCCCCACGCTAAGCTATGCCGTCCCTTCGGGACTGTCGTCCGAGGGTCTGGATTCACTCCCGCGAGACCCTGCGCGTGACGGTCGACCGCGAGCTCGAGTTTTCCGATCGGGTCGACCAGGCGATGGAGGCGAAGAAGCAAAACCACGCCATGGTGGGCGAACTGGGGTGTCTGCTCGACCACATTCCCGACTGTGGACTTGCTGGTGGTCGACGCGCTCCCCACGGGGCTCGAGCAAGGGGGCGCTGAACTCGATCGTCTGGGCAAGCTCTGGCTGGAGCCGCTCGCCGAGCTCGCGTCGGAGCGCCATGTGGCGGTGCTGGCGATCGTCAGCCTGGGTCACGCGGCCGGCGCGGCCCTGCCGCGTCGCTCGCTGGCGGCGCTGGTGACGGCGCGCCATGCGCATGCCGTATGGACCGTCGCGCGTGACCCGGCCGATCTTGGCCGGCGGCTCTTGCTGCCGGCGCGCAACGGCTGCTGCGCCGACGAGGCGGGTTACGAGTTTCGGATCGATGGCGACGGGCTGCACTGGAGCCCGGCGCCCGTCGCGATCGCCGACGAGGCGGCGCAGTCACTGGCGGCGGCGCTGGGCAGCAACCGCCAGTTCGATCGCCTCGACGCGGCATGCTGGCTGCGCGACCTGCTGGCCCACGGTCGCGTGGCCTCGAAAGAGGTCATCCGCCAAGCCAAGGAGAACGGCCACTCGTGGGGCACCGTCCGCCGCGCCAAGCAACTGGCGGGGGTCGAAGTCGTTCACGACGGTTTCGGCGCCGAGTCGGTCTGGTACTGGCGGCTGAGGTCCACGGCGGGCCAGGTGGGTCGGGCGGGCCAGCTCGCGGCGACGGCCGAATCCAAAGGTGCGCAAGCGGAACTCAAAGGTGCGCAAGCGACGGCTACGAACTTGCTCCGGGTTGCGACTTCCTCAACTGGCCGGCACAGCGCGATGCTTGCATCGCTTTCGTGGCTATCCCGACCACGCACCGTAACGGAGTGTTCGCGTGGCAAACGACGCTGCTGATGAAATCGGCCAGCGGTTTTTTCGCTGGATGTGTCGTCATTTCAACGTCCCGACGTCTTCGCGGAGCTACTGCACCAATTCATGGAATCGGCCCGATTCTTCGGCGAGTAATGCGCCGCGCCGCGCTTTCCGGCACTCAGGAAGATGCGGGCGGCGTCGAGCCGTTTGTTTCGGGTTCAGCGTCGCCGCCAAGCAACTTCGTCACTTCCCCGCGTGTGTTGATAAACCCCAGGCGCACCAACCGATCGAAGTGCTCCTTGGGCGATTCCGGCGATCGGCGCATCGCCTCGCGGGCCTCTTCGGCAATCTCGGCGGGGGTTGGGAAGCGGGTGACGTCTTTCATATCTTTAAGTTTGGACGAAAAACGCCAAGGATGCAAGCCGAATTGCGCACTGCCAACTGGATGTGCGTCTCCCGACCGAAGCCGGCCCCCGGATATACCGGTTCCCCTTCCAAAAATGCTCCGCGAACCGTGTCGTACTCGATTCCTCGCTCTTTCAGTCGGGCCAGACGGTCGTTGATGACCAGGCAATCAAGGGTACGGCGTTTGCCCCCGCCCGCGAGCGAATTTCTCCGGGCAACCGTGGTAGCCGATGACGACGCGAGCAAATCGTTCCATTGGGCGGCAGCAATGAGGCAAAACAGGAAGGCCATCTGGTCAGCGGGGTCGGCCCGCTGAAGTTGACCGAGACGGGGCGGTAATCCGCACATGCCCGTCGGCCACGACGTAGATGAGCTTGAATTCCGCCAGCGCCGCGGTCAGCACCTCCTCGACCGTGACATCTTGCAAGTGAAGCGTCACCCACGCGTCGGGCTTGATCCCCATCTCGGCCAGCGACTCGACGTCAAGGCTGATTTCGAGCGTGCTGAAATCCGACAAGACGCGCACCACGTCGGCCAGGGGCACCTTGTCGAACTCGATTGCCGGAAGCGTGTCGGCCAATCGCGCGCTGATCTCGGCCGCGGGACGAACCGGCCGGGTGGGGACGGCGGGGCGGACCTCCACCGCATCAGCGGCCGGCGGCGCCGCGTCGGCTGGTGGCTCCGGCCCGGCGTCCACGTCGGCTATTGGTTTGGATTCATCGGCCAGGTCCGGCGCCGTTTCGCCACCGTTGATCGTGGCCATCCGCTCCAAGCTGGCAATGGCCGCCAGGACCACGGCCGACCAGTCGCCGCCCCAATCGGCCGCGAGCCGGACGATGACCCCCTCGCGCTCAACCTCGCGCCGCGCGAGCGCTTCGCGCGCGGCCGAAATGAGCAACTTGAGTTGGCCGGCGGCCGCGCTGGTGATTTCGCCGGCCCGCGGTTTTTTGGTCAGACCGTCGGATTCGGCGGTCCATGTTTTCTCCAGCGCCGAAACGACGCGCCCGAGGGCCTGCTCAACCAGTTCGGCCGAGGACTCTCCGTCGCAAGCCAAGAGCAACTCCATCCGCAGCCGTTCGTCGAGCCGCAGGCCCAGCCCGACCGCCTTTGGCAATTCACGCACCAAGCCCCAGTCGTCGTGGCCGGCGTGCCACATCTCGACCAAGGGCAGCCAGGCCGGCATCGCGTCGTCGGCGCGGACGGCCGCCAGGTCGAGCGCCCCGAGCAACTCTCCGCCCGCGTCGAGCCGGTCGACAAGGTGGTCGAAGTCGGTCTGCGCCGTTCTGGGCCCATCGCGCTCCGCAATCGCCCGCATCACCGCGGCGGAACCCGTCACGATCGTCCGCTCGCCGACCACGGCGAAAGGGTGTGGCCAATCGGCCGCCGACACCGAGCGGCACACCGTCTCACCCAATTTCCAATCGAGCGTATCGCATCCTTCGAGCCAATCTTTCCGTTCGGCGACCGGACGCTCGAGCTCGACGATCAGCAGCCCCGCGGCGAGCCAATCGTCGCCGCCGACGGCGGCGGCCAGATCGGTGGTCGCCCAGGTCAGACGGCGAATGTCGGCCGGCTTGAACGGGAAGGCCGCGAACCACGTCGCCAGCGCGGGGTTCCATAACGTCGCCGCGCGCCCCAGCAGCAACTCCGACTGGGGCTGCCGCTGAAGGCCGGCCGGACACAGGCTCAGTACGCCCTCGGCGGCCGAGGGAAGCCAGCGCGGGTCGAGCGACACACGCGCGGGACCGGGCTGCTCGGCAACCGCCGAGGGTCCGGGCTCGGAAGGATCCTCGCGCGGCGCCTCGACGACGGGCTCAAGGGGCGGAACCGGTTCGGAACGCGGGCCGCCCCACACGATCCAGCCCAGGACGAGCAGGCACACACCGGACAGCGGTACGCCGGCGTAGAGACTCCAGCGGATCCAAGCCGCCATGGGCGGCGCCGAGCCCGCGGCGTCGGGCACGTTGCGTCGCCAAGCGGCGTTGAGCTTCGCGTCCGATCCGTCGTCGCCGTACTCGAACGCGCCAGACGCGCCGGCCGCGCCGGCCGCGCCAGACGCGCCGGCCGCGCCAACAGGGGGCTTACGCCCCCCGCTCGCCTCGCCGGCGTTTTCGTTCTTGTGGCGCCGACGAGACGGTTTCTCCTTACCGGCGTTGGTCGCAGTCGCCGCGTTGGGCTGCACCGGCGGCGGCCGAGTATCGCCGGCCGGCTCCGGCGGCTGCCACCCGTCGGGGGCGGCCACATGGACCATACTTCCGCACTTGGGGCAGCCGAGAATCTGACCGATGGCAGCCCCATCGCGGACTTTCAGCTTGGCCTTGCAGGTCGTACAGGTGATGGTGAAGAGTTCCACGGCGAGCTATTTTTTCTCCAACTCGGGTGGCAGCTTTTCGCCGCGCTTCGCCACGCCCGCGCGCGTCATCACATACAGGACTTCGTCGCCGCCCCCCTCCTTGGGCTTGATGACGTACACCAAGCGACCGACCGGATCGGCCTGTTTCATGATCGCGAGCAGGATTTCAAGGGCCGGTTTGTCGCGCTCGTCCAACTTGAACGATTGGTTCTTGGTGATCCCTTCCTCCTGGAAGTCCTTGCCCACCATCAGGATTTCGACGCCGACGTCGTCGCCCAACAGCTTGAGGGCCATTTCGAGTGTGTTCTTCGGAAACGCCAGCGACGTTTTCTGCTTGAGCTTGTCCGCCACGGTCGCCGGCTTCGCCGGCTGGCCGGCGAGGGCGGCCGGTCCCGCCTTGCCGGGGTTCTCCAACAGCGCCAAGTGCGCCCCCAGCGCCAGGTTATGGGCGGCGATGGCCGGCAGGTAAGCCCGCAATACGACTTGCTTGCCCTCGTACCCCGCGCGGGTGTAGGTGTCGAGCGCTTCTAATTGGTCCTTGAAGTCCCAAAGCACCGGCTTGCTGTAATCGGAGAGGTACAAATCGCGCACGTAGCCGCTCACTTGCTTGGGCAACCGCCCGATCCGCTGGCGGTACTCGAAAGCGACGACGCCCGTCGGCTTGTTGACGAAGCTGTTGTAAATCCGCAACTCGGCGAACAGGTTGTCGGTCAGGTGCAGGCTGAGCATCGCCGCCTTGGGCAACTCCAGCTTGCTTTCGCCGTCGAGCACCTCCAAAAAGCCGTCGAGCGGGCTTTGCAGCTTTGCCCCTTGGTCGGTAAACAGGGCCTTGCCGCCGGTGAACGGGAAATTCGGCGCCACGACCAGCGTCAGGTGCCGCTCGGCGTCGCTGGAAGCCAGCAGCACCTCCATCTCGCGTCGCAGCGCGGGTGGCTCGTCGCCGACCTTGACCACGTCGCGCAGCTCGTCCGGCGGCGCGATGGCCAGCAGCTTGCCTTTGCCTTTGGCGGGCAGGTAGAAAGCCCGCTCGCCCAGCGCATACACCGTCGTCTTTTCGACTTCCTCGGTCTTCACGTCGCCCCAGGCTTGGGCCACGTCGTCGGCCGCCAGTTCGTCGACGGTATGCACCACCATCGCCCAGCGCGGCGGGGCGGGGCTGGCGTCGAGCAGGCCGATGATCACCTGGTCGATATTCTCAAGGGGCGTGCCGGCGTACTTCGGCAACTCGGCGGTCAGCCAACCGCTTAGTTGGCCTAGCGTTCGCGGATCTTTGAGTTTTTCCCATTCCGCGTGTTTCACCAGTGCCGCCGGACGCACCGCCAAAACCACCTGCGCACCGGCGGCCAAGTACGCCAGGTCCAACGGCTTGCCTGAGGTCGGCGATTGCCAAATCGGTTGGTCGACGCCGTTAATCGGTTCCATACCGGGCTTATCGACGCGGGCATGCGTTGTGCCATCGAGCGCCTTGTTCGAGCCACCCGTGCCCGTGCTTGCCACCGTCGTCGCGCCTTGACTCGGCGATGGGGCCGGACCATCGGCGGCCGGTTTACCCTGGTTCGTATCCGCGCTGGTGATCAGGAATACCAACGCCGCCACGACGAGCAAGCCGGCGCCTCCGAAACCCACGTAGGTCATCAGCGACGTCTTTTGCGAACCGGCGACCCTCGCGGCCACCGACGAGCGGCCCGCGCCCGCCGCATCGAACGACGGCGCGGTGCGAATCAGGGGCGTTGGGACCGCCGTCGGTATTGCCGCGGGCGCCGCCGCGACGGAAACGGCCCTTGGGGCCACCGCCGGCATGGCGGACGGTTGCACCGCTATCGGTGCCCTTACGGCTTGCGCGATCGCCGGCCGGGGCGCCATGGGCCGCGCGGCGACCGGCGCCGCAACGGCCGCGAGACCGGCCGTGGGACCGGCCGTGGGACCGGCTGACGGTTGTTTCAGCCAGTCTTCAAAGGCTTGGCGGCTGGGTACGATGGCCCCGGCGCCGTCTTGCGGTCCATCGGCGCCGCTGTAAACGGCCAGGGCTTCGATCACGCCGGCGGCTTGTTGGTAGCGCTGCTCCGGGTTCTTGTGCATCAGGTAGCCCACCACATGAGCCAGCGCCGCCGGCGCGGCCGGATTGACGCGGTCGACCGGCTTGGGCGTTTCGCTCAGCTTCCTCGCCGCCTTTTGTCGGGCGTCGCCGCCCGGAAAAGGAACCTGGCCCGTGAGCGACTGGTAGAGCAGGCAACCCAGAGCGTAAATGTCGCTCCGCGCGTCCGGCTTCGCACCGGTTTGGGCCAGCTCGGGCGCGTCGTAGTCCAGGCCGGCGTCGCCCGGCGATGCGGACGGCGCCAGCGGATCGCGAGCCAAGGGGAATCCGATCAATTGGACGGGGCCGTTCTCGCTCAGCCAGACATTGGCCGGCCGAATGTCGGCGTGTACTTGCCCTTGCGCGTGGAGCCGGGCCAAACCCCGCGCGACGGCGCGCGCCATTCGACATGCCTCGCGCGGCGAAAGTTGCTTTCCGGCCGTCAACCGGTCGGCCAGCGATTGGCCACGCAGGTCTTCGAGCACGATGAACTTGAAGGCGCCCAAGTCGGTCCACTGGTAACAGCGCGTGATGTTCGACTGCCCATGCGACGCCGCCGCGGCGGCCGAGACCGCGGGCGCGATGCCGGCCAGCGCCCGCGGATTTTGCAGGGCCGGCCCGGCCAGGAAGAAAAGACAAACCGGATGCTTCGTCGGCGCGTGCCGCGCGCGGAATAACCCCCCCAGCCGGCCCCCCTCGACGCGGTCGCAAATCACGTAGTCGCCGTACACGAAGGGACCTGGGCGGCCCGCCAACAGCAGTTTCGCCTGGTAGCGGCTGAGCGTATCGCCGGACATCAACCACTTGGCGAGTAACGCCGCGTCGTTTTCGGCGCCCGCGCCGCCGACGCGCGCATATTCGGCCGACAACCGTTGGCACTCCTGGGGTGACAACAGACGGCTCTCGACGGTCAATTTCCAGAAGTCCGCGGTGGTCATGGGCGTTAGGCGTTGGGGCGTTGGGGCGTTGGGGCGTTGGGGCGTTGGGGCGTTGGGGCTCCGATACCTAACCCATATTATTCATGGTCCCTGGGGAACGAGCGCAGACTACGGTCACACTAACCCGCGGCGCAAGCAAGGTAAGGCCAACTCTGGGCCTTGTTTGCGCTGCGGGTTAGCGTGGGACCATGAATAATCCGTGCTAACGCCTAACGCCTCTTGCCTATCGCCTTCAAATGTACCGCGCCCACGGCCCTCTTTGCAAAGCAAAACAGGCATAAACAGGCCTAACCGCCAAGGACGGCACGCGGTTTCCTTACGGCCCCGTCAGTTTTCCTTAAGTCCAGCGGGTTTCCTTGAGTCAAACCGTTCCGAGGGATATGATTCCCAAGATGAAAGCCTTCGACTCGACACAACTGTACTTCAATCGGGCGGCGGACCAGATGGATTTGTCCGAAAACATCCGCCGGCTGTTGCTCACGCCCAAGCGCGAGGTGCAGGTGCAGGTGGCCATTGAACGGGACAACGGGGAAATCGCCACCTGGATCGGCTACCGCGTGCAGCACGACGATTCGCGTGGGCCCATGAAGGGCGGGCTGCGTTACCATCTCGACGTCGACCTCGACGAAGTTCGTTCGCTGGCCGCATTGATGACGTGGAAGACGTCGGTCGTCGACATTCCCTACGGCGGCGCCAAGGGGGGCATCGCGGTCGACCCGGCCAGCCTCAGCGCGCGAGAGTTGGAAGCGGTCACTCGCAAGTTCGTCGACGGCATCCACGACCTGATCGGTCCCGACATCGACATCCCGGCCCCCGACATGGGCACCAACGACAAGGTGATGGCCTGGTTCATGAACCAGTACGCGAAGTACCACGGTTTCAACCCGGCCTGCGTGACGGGCAAGCCGGTGGAATTGCACGGACTGCCGGGCCGCGAGGAAGCCACCGGCCGCGGCGTGGGCATCCTCACATTCAAGCTCCTCAGCCGGCTGGGCCGCAAACCGGCGGAAACCCGCGTGGCGATCCAAGGCTTCGGCAACGTCGGTTCGCACGCGGCCAAGTTCCTGCACGAGGCGGACTATCGCGTGGTGGCGATCAGCGACGTGAGCGGCGCCTACCACCGCGCCGACGGCCTGGACATTCCCGGCGCGCTGCGCTACGCGATGGAGCACCGCGGCAACCTGGCCGGCTACGCCGACGCCGACAAAATCACCAACGAGCACCTGCTGGAGCTTGACGTCGAGTTGCTCGTGCCCGCCGCATTGGGGGGCGTGATCACCAAGCACAACGCGGCGCGGATCAAGGCCGGCGTGATCGTCGAAGCGGCCAATGCGCCGACCGATTGCGACGCCGACGACGTGCTCGACCAGCGCGGCGTGGTGGTCTTGCCCGACATCATGGCCAATGCCGGCGGCGTCACGGCCAGTTACTTTGAATGGGTGCAGAACCGCCAACGTTATCAGTGGGATCTGAACCGCGTGCGGCAGGAGCTCGATCACGTGCTCTCGTCATCCTTCGAGAAGGTCTGGCAACTTTCGGTCGAACGCAAAGTGAGCCTGCGAACCGCGGCCTACATTCTGGGCATCGGCCGCGTGGGCCGAGCCACTGTCCTGGGAGGAATCACATGACCACGGCGACGCTGACCTACGACGTGCTCCGTCAAATCCCGATTTTCGCCGGGCTTTCCGAGCCGGAAGCGAGGCAACTGGCCTTGATCGCCGACGAGGTCGAGTTCGCCGCCTCGCAGGTCGTGCTTGAACAAGGGGCGCGCAGCCAGCAGCTTTGGATTCTGTTGGAAGGCGCGTGCGAAGTCTGCCATCAACGTCCCGACGGCAAGGTTCCGGCGAAGCCGGTGGTGCTGGCCACGCTGGAGCCCTACAGCAATTTCGGCGAGATGTCGTTCTTCCAGCCGGCCCCGCACTCGGCCAGCGTCCGCGCCAAGACGGCCGTGAAGCTGCTGTTGATCGAGCGCTCGAAATACGACGCCCTGGCGCGGTGCGAATCGTATCCGGCCTGCAAGCTGGCGATCAATACCGTGGCCAGCCTGGCCGAGCGGTTGCGGCGCATGGACGACTGGGTCGACCAATTGTTGAGCGACGGCACGCCCCCGGAGAAGATTCCCGAGTGGAGCCGGTTGCGGGCGACGCTCTTCGACGGCTGGAAGCTGTAGGCGGGTTGGTGGGACGGCCGTCCGCGCTCGTTTCCTACACTAACCCGCGGCGCAAGCAAGGAGCAGCGCTGGACGACTTACCTTGCTTGCGCCGCGGGTTAGCCCGGATTATTCATGGTCCGGGGAGAAACTCGCGCACTGTCGCGCACTGTGCTGTAGCAGAATTCGCAAGAATACTGGCGTAACTCGCGTCCACGGCCTGACTTCTTGCGAAGCCAGCTACGGGACTATGAATAATCCGGGTTAGTGTGACGGCTGTCCGCGCTCTTTTCCCACACTAACCCGCAGCGCAAGCAAGGCCCAGCGCTGGACGGCTTGCCTTGCTTGCGCCGCGGGTTAGTGTAACGGCCGTCCGCGCTCGTTTCCCACACTAACCCGCGGCGCAAGCAAGGAGCTCGACGGCGCCGGCTTCGAGCGCCTCGGGCCGTTCCGTCGTGTCTCGCATCACGAGCACCGGCTTCTTCAAGCGGCGGTTCATTTCCTCGGGCCAGGGGGCCTGCATGTCCCATTTGACAAATCTATCAAAATGGGACATAATTCTGCGGATTGAAATCCGCGGGAAGAGAACGGATGCCCCATCGACTTCGACTTTCCAAGAAGCTTCGCCAAGCTGGTTGGAAAGTGAAAGTCCACGACCGAGAAGGCCATGCTGAAGACAAGTAAGAAACCAATCGCCGATCCGGGCCGCGACTTCATCGTGCTCGATTCAGGAAGGAAATTTCGTGCGCAATTGGGCGGCACGAGATCGTTCCGCCTTTGCACGGCTTCTTCCGACGAGTCAGCTTAAAGCCTGGGCTGCTAAAAAGTCGGGATTGCGATCGGTTCGCCATTGTACCGGATTTATTCCGCCACGCGATCGGCCGCGGCCGTCGGCGGCGGGCCAGCCGCGCCCGTGGATTCCGCGACCGCCGCGCGTTGCGGCCCCCGAACCGCTGGTGCGGGGAAATGGGCGGGCTCCGAAAAAACTGGCAACACCGTACCTTTACCCGACGAAAGCTTCGGCGCGGGTGCCACAGATGGGCGTTGCGGGTGAAGAAGTCTTAACGCATCCATAGCCGGGCAATCCGCCGAGACGGATTTCCTTGTCGGTACAGGTACGGTTTTGCCAGTTTTTTCTTGGGCATTTTCGGCTGCGCCGAAACCGCCGTGCCGCCCCGCGTTTGCGGCGAGGCCCTCTTTTTTGGATCTGGCGAGTGCCAACCGCCCGCTTAGCACCCCGTACTATCGATGATTAAAATAGGCCCCAGGCGGGCGAAGCCCGCCTGGGATAGGTTCTTATCCTGGACTCCGCCGGAATCGGTGAGGATCAACGTCGAGCGGTCCATCAGCCAGACGAATTCTGGATAGGGCGCCGGTTCGAGGAGGTGTACGTTGGGCAGGCCCGCCAGCAAGCGCTGCGGGCAACATTGTGTCCCATTTGACAAAATTATCAAGAACGGACATAATTCCGCGCATTGAAGTGCTTGGGAAGCCAACCATGCCCTATACGGTCCATCTATCCAAAGCGCTGAGGAAGGCAGGTTGGAAAGTCAGGGTGTTTGATAGTGAGGTCGGCCCGGAAGAGCCGCATTTCACGATTCTCCATAAGATGGTCATGTGGCGTGTATCGCTTCGCACGGGGGACTTTCTTGCGCCGGAAGGCGGGAGGTGGAAGGACATTCCCAATGAAGTCATCGACGCGATCAACGACGAAACGAACCAGACACAGATGAAAGCGTACTGGGACAAGGGAAATCCACACAATCGTGTCAAGAGTGAAGGCAATGAGCAAAACGGCTAGGAAACAGACGATCGAATCAGGTTGGGAGTTTATCGTACTTGATTCCGGCCGGCGCTTCCCGGCGCGGTTGGGAATGGCCCGGACGTGCTGGGTCAGAAATATCGCGAAACTCTACGACGCATTCATTCGGTCGCCGGATGAGTGTGTTTGGATCGTGACTCCGCATTGGACGGAACGGCTTCTCAAAGCGGCATCGGCTCATTTTTTAAGGCATCAGGAGAGGGCAAGATCTCTTGGTGACCTGTTGATGCTGGCACCACCTCGAAACGAGCTCGTTCCATCCTTGCACAGTTACTTCCGAAGGGTGGTGGGAGAAGTGCCCTCGTTCAAGATTCTGCCAACCGATCCATTAGCGGAGGTTCTCGCAAGTGACAAACGGGGAGATCTTTTCATTGGAGGGATCGTAGATGAGGGGAGCGAGACCCTCACATTGGCCCGTGGCAATTTCGGAAGGATCACGGTTCCTCTGTCGATTTTTCGGGCGGCTGGCCCAACCAAGCCTGATTTTCAACGATTTGAGTTGGATGATTACGGCTATACGATTCGGTTCGGTGACTACGAGGCTTCGGCGCATTCGGTGCTTTTCGGCGTCGATCCCGACTATCGTCGTCGAATCAATAAGCAGCGAAAGGCCGAGGAGAGAGGATTCGGCCCCTCATTGCGGCGACTGCGCCTCCTCCGAGGACTGTCCAGAAACGACATTCCGGGAATTGCATCAAAGACCATGGCCAGGATTGAACGTGGCGAGACGGACAAACCGCACGGAGAAACGCTGAGTCGAATTGCCAGCGTGCTCGACGTGAGCCCGGAGGAAATCGAGTCCTACTAACCCGGCTTAAAGCCTGGTCTGCTAAAAAGTCGGGATTGCGATCGGTTCGCCATTGTACCGGATTTATTCCGCCACAGACACGCACCAAGCCCCTTCGGGATCGGCACCAACGCGACAAACCTCGCCGTCTCGACGGCGGAAAAGCGGCACGGCTGCCACGCGCCACCGGCCACGCGCGACGCTTCGCGTTGCGAAAAAACTGGCAACACCGTACCTTTACCCGACGAAAGCTTCGGCGCGGGTGCCACAGATGGGCGTTGCGGCTGAAGAAGTCTTAACGCATCCCAAGCCGGGCAATCCGCCGAGACGGATTTCCTTGTCGGTACAGGTACGGTTTTGCCAGTTTTTTCTTGGGCATTTCCGGCTGCGCCGAAACCGCCGTGCCGCCCCGCGTTTGCGGCGAGGCCCTCTTTTTTGGATCTGGCGAGTGCCAACCGCCCGCTTAGCACCCCGTGCTATCGATGATTAAAATAGGCCCCAGGCGGGCGAAGCCCGCCTGGGATAGGCTCTTATCCTGGACTCGTCATCGCTGGCGTAGTATCATCAGGCGGCTTTCCGGCCCACGTCGCTTCCGGCGGCGAAGTGCTCGAGCACCAGGCTCACGATCCGTTCGGCGGCACGGCCGTCGCCGTAGGGGTTGATGTCGAGTTGCCGCGAGCGATAGGCCGCAGGGTCGGTCAAAAGCAGGCCGGCGCGGCTGACGATCTTGGTGGCGTCGGTGCCGACGAGCTCGACGGCCCCGGCTTCGAGCGCCTCGGGCCGTTCCGTGGTGTCGCGCATCACGAGCACCGGCTTCTTCAAGGAAGGAGCTTCCTCCTGGACTCCGCCGGAATCGGTGAGGATCAACGTCGAGCGGTCCATCAGCCAGACGAATTCTGGGTAGGGCGCCGGTTCGAGGAGGTGTACGTTGGGCAGGCCCGCCAGCAAGCGCTGGACCGGCTCGCGCACGTTGGGGTTCAAGTGGACGGGGTAGACGAACTCGACCTCGCCGAACCGCTGGGCCAGCGTGGCGATCGCTCGGCAGATATTCTCCATGCCGCCGCCGAAGTTCTCGCGGCGATGACCGGTGACGAGCACCATCCGGCGCTCGCCGAGCGCGGCGTATTTGCGCCGCCAAGGGGCGCCGCGGCCTCGCTCGCGGTCGACGGCCCAGAGCAAGGCGTCGATCACCGTGTTGCCGGTCACATGCACGGTTTCGGCCGCCACGCGCTCGGCCAAGAGGTTGTCGGCGGCGCGTCGCGTGGGGGCGCAGTGCAGCGCGGTGACCAGGCCGGCCACGCGGCGGTTCATTTCCTCGGGCCAGGGGGCCTGCATGTCGCCCGTGCGCAAGCCCGCCTCGACGTGTACGAACGGAATCCGCCGGTAAAAGGCCGCCAAGGCGGCGCACATCACGGTGGTCGTGTCGCCCTGGGCCACCACGCAATCGGGCCGGTAGCGTGCCAGCACCTCGTCGAGACCCGTCAGGCAGCGGCCCGTCAGCTCGGCCAGCGACTGGTTGGGTCGCATCAGGGCCAGATCGACGTCGGCCTCAATGCCGAAATAGTCGGTCACCTGGGCCAGCATTTCGCGGTGCTGGCCGGTGAGGCACACGATCGGTTCGATTTCTTCAGGCCGCCGGCGGCACTCATGGACCACCGGGGCCATCTTGATCGCCTCGGGGCGCGTGCCGAATGTCAAGAATGCTCGAAAACGGTGCATGGTGAGCAAACTCTGGATGGCAAAGGAATGTTGTCGTGGCCAGATTGACGGCCGCCATTATGGAATTAATACCTGAAGCCCATTACTGCGCCTAGCCGGGATGTGATGTACTGCGTCCATTGGACTGCCAGGTTCGCCTTGCCCAGCCCCCTAGTTTCGAGTAGAATCCGCCGATTCGCTGGTTCCAAACCCGATTTCGCCGATACAAAGCGGCGGGGGCGGGGTTTAATTGGGATTGTGCCGAATGGCATCGCATCAGGATAAGCGCAACTCGTTGTGGGATAAGGGTGAAGCATAGCTTTGGCGTGGACCTATTTCCTTCGGCGATTGACGAATGCGCCTATTCGCGAGGCGCTGGAGAGGCTCGATCAACGCACCCAACAGCTTTCAGGACAGGTCGAATCGTTGAGCGCCGATCGAATCGGCGCCTCCGACCAGTTGTCGGCGCTACGCGCGGAATTCAACCATACGGCCGCCGTCGCCGCCGAGACGTCACAGCGTTTGCACGCGGAATTGGCCGAATTCCGGTCGATGCTCCAGTCGGTGGTCGATCGGCCATCGTTGGAAGAGGCAATTCGACTACAAGCGGACGAGTTGGCCATCGTCCGCAGTGAATTGGCCGGGTTGAAAGCCGAACTCCTGCCCTGGGCCGGTAGCAACATCCCGATTTACCTGACTCCGGAGGTTCGACCAGCGGCAAAGCCTCAGCGCGGCGCCAGCCGCCACCGGATCGTCGTCTGTTCGTTACCCAAAGCGGGCACTTACTTCCTGGCCGAGGTGCTGTCGCGAATGGGTTGCGTGGCGACCCAACTGCACCTTTCACCGGGCCATTTCACCGATTACCGTTGGGCGACGCGCAAAGAAGCGCGAGAGTAGGGTGTTGAAAATTTGGTCTTGACAGGGAAAGTTTTTCACGAAGGTTTTGTGTCGTCTGGATCGCTGCCGCCGGCGAATGCTAGCCGGCGACGACTCAACGATGAGACGCCGAAGGTCAAACGCC
>Ga0307372_10007918_pt1 | contig 15085 bp, 12 predicted proteins | sample OX1MG_FD_202533 | JGI IMG/M metagenome (GOLD analysis project Ga0307372, IMG submission 202533) | Soil microbial communities from Risofladan, Vaasa, Finland - OX-1 | ecosystem: Environmental > Terrestrial > Soil > Coastal area > Acid sulfate soil | place: Finland: Risofladan, Vaasa | collected... | reverse complement strand
TCGCAGCCCACCGGAATGAATCCACCAACCCAGACGTCTCGCGGTGACTGAGCGACGATCGCCATCACCGAGGTCCACAACCCCGTGAAACCTCGGGTCGACACCGGAGCCCAAACGTGGCCATTCCAGTGCCAGACGATCGGGTGCTGCATCCCCGATTGCTCGACCTCTTCATTGCCTGCCGCCCACGCATCCGTGGGCGAAAGGTCCGAGACGGCGCTGATGGTCTCCGAAGCGGCAATGCCAGGCCAGTAGCGGCTGTCGATCACGGGCACGGGAACCTGCACCCATCCGGCGCCATTCCAGTGGAAGGCAAGAGGATGCTGCCCGAAGCCGTTGGGGCCGGGGTCGGTGGCACCGACGGCCCAGGCGTCCGTTGACGACGCGGCGCTCACCGCGGTGAGCGAGCCGAGAACTCCGCCCGCGGGCACGGCCACCGAAGGGCCCGCGGGCACGTGACTGGCAGCGCCAGCTTGCCAAGCGAGGGGAGCCACCCAGGCCATGCCCACCACGACGAGACTGGCTACCGTCGAACGGCCCCTCGACGCCATGGCTGGGGAACGCCCGTCAGGCGAATAGTGTTACGCGAGCCGGACGGGATTCGAAGCCGAGCCTCCAGCCCATCAAAAGGTCGGGAGTCCGCCGTGCCCGTCCGTCCTCAGGGCGAGGGGGGTGCCCGAAGGGCCCACCGGCCCACCGGCCCACCGGGAGTGCGTAGCCAAGCTCCGGGACCACGCCGGAGGTCCCGACCACAAGCGGGATCTCCACGGTCCTGAGGGGCGCGAGCTGGTCCCTGGTTCACATGTAGGGGATCAAGGGGTGGAGATGGCCGGCGACGAGCCGGGGATGGATCGGCGTCCAGGTCACTCCTCCGTTGCCAGTCTCCAGCAGCAGCGGCTGGGTGCAGCCGATGCTGGCCCCGAAGCATCCCCGGCTGGCGAACCCGACCGTGGGACTCACGAAGTCGAGGGACTGGGCTGGCAGGGCGCTGTCGACTAACGTCCACTGCCGGCCACCATCCCCACTTCGGAACAGACGACGCGACCCGGCGCCGACGACGGGGGTGTGACGGTGCACCTGGGCGAACGTCGTCCCCAGCAACCACGCCCGGCCCGCGGTCCCCGGCGTATCGGGCGTCGTGTAGGTCGGCGGCAGCTCGGGATAGTAAATCGGATTCGGTCGCAGGGCCCAGATCTGCCCGCCGTCGTTGGTCTCGTAGGAGAGCTCCACGTCGCGGAACCTTCCGGCTGGCGTATGCCAGGTGCACTCGAGACCGATCCATCCGACCGACGCGGTCGGGAAGCTCGGAGAAGGCCCGTTGCACTGTGCCCGGCGCCACTCAGCGGGGGTGGCGCTCGGCGGCCGAGGCATCTGGACGACGGACCACGTACGCCCCGCCGAGTGGGTGACAGCCACACAGCCACCGACGGCGAAGCCGACGGAGCGGGTCGTGAAGACCGGGGCGGGCGTGCCGCAGGTCGCGGGCAGCCCCCCGGCGGAGCGGGTGAAGACGGTGAACCGCAGCTCCTGGAGCCAATGAGTGCCCCCATCGGTCGTGTGGTACAGAACCATCCCGCGCCCGGTACCCACCAGTGGCGGCGGTCCCGTCCCCGCCTCGCCGGCACTAACCGTGAGCCACCCGTCGGTGGGATTGACGAACCAGAGGCTCGCGGGGCCGGGCTCCATCTGGTGGTGCGGCGGGAGCCCTCGGCCCAAGTCGGCGAGCGGGGCGAGCGTCGGCCCCCGCCGCCAGCTTCGACCGCCGTTCGTGGTACGCACCACCGCCAGGGTGTTCCCAGCGCCATCCGACGACCCGAGGTGGACGACGGCCCAGGCATCCAGGGATCCCAGGAAGAAGAAGGAGTCGAGGGCGGCGCCGAAGGTGGACCGGCCCGGGGGATCGACCACCTGCCAGCGTCCCGGCCCTCCCACGGTGTGAAGGAGGTCCCCGGTGGCTCCATCCTCCGCCCACCCCGTCGTGGCCGTGACAAGGTGCGGATCGTCCACCTGGAAACCGGGTGGCAAAGCCGGATGCCCGTTCCGTGCCGTTCCTGCCGCGGCTGGCGCGCCGAACCCGGGCCCGATGGCCAGGATGGCAAGCACGGCCGCCCCGATCCGAAGTCGCATCGCCGGTACAACGTGGGCCACCGGGGAGGGGGTACGGGCCGCGCTGATGGCGGAAGATCATCTCAGGCGTCACGTCAGGGCCGCCAATCACTTCGGATGGTCGCCAAGCCCGATCCCCCGATCCCCACCCCCTCCAGTGGAGTCGGTCCGCAGCCCGAAGAACCTCGCCACCTCGACTGTGATCTGCGCACTCCGCCCCCGATGGCTGGCGGGATCCCACAATGTTCCGCGCCGCCCGATCTGTACCTCGCGCCCCGCCCAACCCGTCGCCCGCGGCGTGGGCCCTGGGTTGCCCTGCTGGGAAGGGCTCGTGGCTCTGGCCCCGACCGCGTCCGTAGCCGCCTGCCCGATGTCGGCGTGGGCCGCAAGGGGCGGCTCGCACGCCTCGGACGGTGCCCTGTCCGCGCGCTACAGCTCACTGACGTTCTCCGCGTCGAACTGGATCGACAGGTCCGCAGCTGCCCCGCACACGGGCACCTGATAGTCGGGTAGGATGAGCGCAGTGCCAACACTGGAAATCGTGAGGGCAAACCCGGTGGAGAGGGGGCAGCCCGTGGTGTCGCCACGTACCGTCACTCTCACCAGCACCCAGAACTCCGCGACGCCCATCTCCGGGTTCCGTGCCGACCCGAGAATCGTCACGTCAGTCGTGTCGAAAGCTGACTCGACTGGGATCGCCTCGCGGGACCCGTCGGCGAGCGTGGCGTCGGCCGTGAGCGCCCCCTGAATGCTGCACGGCACGCCCGAGGTGTTGACCAGACTCACGTCCGTAGGCGTGCCCGCCTGGACGGGCGCGACCGGACCCGCGGACAACGCAAGGTCCGCCGCCACGCACGGCTGAACCACCTCGGCGCTGTCGCCCGGCCCTGGCACCGCCGCGATCGCGACCGTGCGCTGGTTGCGAATGCCACTCGCATAGGGCGAGCCGTGGAACGCGATCGTACTCAGCTCCCCGGGGTTCATCGAACAGGTGAAGACGTGACCCGTGGTGGTGGCGATCCAGAGGCCGTAGGCATACACGTTTCCCGAGAATGCAACGGGTGCGCCGACCAGGGGACGTGAGTCGCACCAGTAGCGTCCGAACGTCGGGGCCTGTCCATAGGAAGTCACGGCGAAGCCCCAGGTAGCCGTCAGAGCCCAGTACCCGTATCCGGCGGAGCCGTCAAGGATGGCCAGCGTCGTGGTCCTGGGGAGGCCATCCGTGCTCGGAGACCCGAGCTGGGGGGCATCCCCGAATGCGAATACATGCCCGTTGCGGGTCGCGATCCAGTATCCACGGCCCGTTGGATCGACACTGATGCCCACGGCGTGGTCGGTTGAGTGTGTCACGATCGGGACGCCGCCAAGCCGCGGCGCATCACCGAAGGGCCAGACGGATCCGCGTGCCGTGAGGACCCAATAGCCTCGTCCGTCCGGCGTCGCGGTCATCGCGACCGCCGTGGTGTCTCGGAGCTGGGCCGTCGTGATGGAGCCAGCCGCGACGACCGATCCATATGCCAAGACGCGTCCCTGCGCCGTGAGCACCCAGTAGCCGGCACCGCCGGGAGCGGCGGCGAGGGCGACGACGTTGGCCAGGCGCAGGCCGGAAGCGTACGGGGATCCGTAGAACACGGCATTCCCGTACGGGTAGACATGACCGGTGGACGTCGCCACCCAGTAGCCGACGCACGAGGGTTGGGCGCAGGCTTGCGCCGTCGATTGCGGTCTAGTGGATGCGGCGACATAGGTTGCCGTCCCGCCCGCGGCGACGAGAACGAGGAGGACGGAGACGATAGCCGGGTGACGGATCTGCCCCCACGCATGAAGCGAACGAGTTATGCGCGTGCGCCGCGCTGCTCTGAACATATGACGTCACTCCACCCGTGAGGATCTCGGAGGCGCGGAGACGAGGGCGATCCCGCCCGAACCTGTCGCCACGTCGAACTCCAGCCCGACCGCATCGTCCGGGGCAATCGATGCCGGCGGTACCGGATGGGGCTGGGGTTCCTCGCCCAACCACGTCCGGGTCACGGCCGGGAGATCGTCGGGGCGATGCGGCTGGACGAATGCACGGCCGAACGATACGCCAAAGTCTCTCCCGAAGGTGGCGTAACCTGGCCGACCTCGCTCCGTTGAACGGGCCATGCGAGCCGAACGCCGCCGATGGGGGACCACTGGCACGGCGGCGGTCCTCGGTGGGGCCTCTCTGTGGGCCCTCTCTGCCTCGTCGACCCTGGCGAGCGCGCCAAGGCCTGTCCCCCAGGTCCCCATCATCAACGGCTCCCTCGTGGCACCCTGGCTGCCCCCTCGTGGTCGGGTAGCGCCCCGTCCAGGGGCCTCGCAGTCACCAAGGCCAGGGCCAAGGCCACGGCGCGCCGAGTCGGGGTCACGATCGAGCAACGCCCGGACGCGCGGAAGCGTTACGCCCCGGCCAGTGCCCTCCGTTCAGCTGTACGCAGAGGCACAGGAAGTGCTTTTCGCCCGCTCATGACGCGCGTGGCCCGCGACGCGCCCTCCCCCGGATGGCGAGTCGGTGCCCACCTGCGGACGGGAATCCTCGCTCATGCCATGGCGCTGGCAATCCCGTCCAAACCGGCGCACATCCGGGCCACCGTGCGGTGGTCGGTCCTGGCCTGGGGCCGCCTTGCCATTGGGCCGCCAACCGCCGCGCTCTCCGCCCTAGTCCGGGTGACGTAACGACGGTGCGTCGCTTCCGACTGCCGCCGCGACCCCGTTCGGTGCCGCCGAAGACCCGCTGGCCAGCCACTCAGCAGCGCAGCGCGGCGGCGGCGACACTGTGAAGGGCAATGCGGGTCCGTCCGCCGGGGAGCGGGGTCGAGACCAGCCAGAACACGTCGGGACCGAGCAGCTCTGGGAAACTCGACGCGCCCTCGGCCCGGAGCCGGTGGGGAAGCGCGCACCAGCGGCGCGCGCTGGGCTCCAGCAGCGCCCAGGTCGACGGAGTTCCAGGGGCGGACGTATCCAGCACAGAACCGGTCGGCAGGACGATCAGGCTCGGTCCGAACGGTGCGGCGTCGGGGCCGCCCGAGCCGGGTGGACGGGGCACGGCGATGTCCTGCCACGATTGGCCGCCGTGTTGCGATCGCAGCACGAGGTAGTCGGACTCGCCGGTGACCAGGAAGTCTCCCTGCCGGGCCGTGATGACGAGCTGACCCGGACTGCAGTTGTCGAATCCGGGCGGCCAGCTAAGGGGCAGCCATCGCACAGGGCCGCGAGCGCCCGGCGGGGACCCGGGACGTCCGAGGAGCACGGGCTGACCTGGCACTGCGCCCATTCCGCAGTTGCCGAGGCCCGCGACCCCGAGGGTGACGCACGGACCCCACTGCGGGCAGGACGGCGGTGCGTTGGTCCAGTGGGCGCCCCCATCCACCGTGGTCTCCGTCAGCGGCACGACCTCATCGCCGCCGAAACCGCGGGATGGTCGGAACAGCGCAGTCAAAGCGCGCCCCGCCTGGTGGAAGCCACCGAACTGGTCGGGAGCGGACCCGCGCGGAGTGGGAACGAGCCTCCAGTGGCGCCCCGCGTCGGCCGTGTATTCGGCGACCACGGCGAACGGCGCCTGTCCGAGACCGAAGGCGGCATAGGCCGTCGCAGGGTCGACCGGGTCGAGCGCCACCGTCAAACAGGTCGTCTCCGGCGTCGGCCCCGCCCACAACGCCCGCAAGGCCGCCGGGAGGGCGCGAGCGGCCCCCGCCGTCGGCACGCGCAACGGGCCGCCCCCGCGTACCCGCACAGCGCCGGGCACGCACCACGCCAGCCGCGCTGGATCCGCTGGGTCGGCCGCGATCGGCGAGAAACCGCCGCTCAGCACCTGCTGAACGTGGAGGGAGCCGAGGCTCGTCCACGAGGGGGCGGCCTGGACGCGTAAGGTCGTAGAGGCCCAGTGGTAGATGCTCGCCCCGGAGACCCTCCGAATCGGTCGAGCTGGGGATCGCCGGGGTGGCGAGCCGGAGCTGACGCTGATGCTGAGGCCGAACGCGCCAATGGGTGCCCAGCCGCTGACCCGCAGGAGTGCCCCCGGCCCGGCTCGCTCCGGGCGCACCGTGGCCACGGGACACTCGGCGGCCGATGTGCAGCGTTCGCGCCCGATGCCACTGAGACGAAAAGTCGCGCTTCCCTCCGCCTGCTGCCCCGCGCACCTGGCTACCCCGACCAGACACTCGATTCCCACGTCGTACGCCCCGGCCACGAGCGCCTGGACGGCCCTGGCCCCGACCCAGGCTGCCTCGGGAACGGTGAAGGTGGTCACAAAAGTGTGTGGCGAAGCCCATCGGATCACCGCTCCGTCGATGAGTCCGTCAAGTCCACAGCCATCCCAGCACACCTCCGCGCCCGTAGTCTTGCCGACATGGCGCGACGTGAACCCACTAACGGTCCCGCGGATCACCACTCGAGTTCCGGGCGACCCCGACCTCGGCTGGAGACTCAGATCGGCGGCCGGACCCACGGCCGGACCGATGCCAATCGCGTCCCCGCGGACTCCCTCCAGGGTGACCGTGGCCGGACCCGGCGGCAGGACGCCGAGCCGGATACAGGCATTGAAGTGCCCGTCTGGCGACTGTGGGACGAACTCACCCATCGAACACACCGCGGCGCGGACCACTCGGTGCGCCTCCCCAGCCGGTCTCTTGCCTTGCCCATTGGCACTCCGGTCTGACCCGAAGCGTCCGGGCTGACCAGTGGAGTCGACCACGGTCGCCGTCCGTCCCGGTGGCAACCTGGCGGCGCGGTCGAGACCGCCGATGCCGGACCCGAGTCGGGGCCTTGGGAGGTCCGCTCGGGCCGCCGCAGCGGCTGATCGACCGGTTCGCGGAGCCGCGACAGACGGAGCTGCCATCGCCAACGTCAGGAGGGCGCCCCCGAGGGCAGCCCGGCGCAGGGAGGTCACGAGGGGAAGACGGAGTTCTGGCTCCGGGGGTTACGGATGATGGGCGCCCGGGTGCCTCCGAGCCCGCGGGACCCAGGCCCACGATCTCCACGCGAGGGAACCGTCCGTCGAGTCGGGGCTGTCGGTCGCCTCGACCCCCGCCACTTTGGACCCCGAGCTCGGGGCTCTACCCAACTGCTGCGTGTCGCGCTGCCGCCTCTCAACCCGACCTCCCATCCCCTGCCAGCGTTCGGGCGAAACGTCGAGCACCGCCTGGGCGCGGTGGTCTGCCCAGCCGTGATGGCCCGAACGCGCCCGGCTGGTGCGACCGGCCAAACGTCGGCGCAGACGGCGACCTCACCACATTGGCAGAGGGCACGAATGAGGGCCGAGTCGCCATCGAGGCGGTGAGCGCAGCGCGTAGTAACGCGGGCAAGCGCGTGGGCAGCGGACGCTTGCCGAATCCAGCGCTGATCTGCCCCCGCGTCATCCGGCGTCCAGGATGGGCGACGCGAATCATCGATCCACGCCCGCACCGCCCAGCTCGCCATGGGCTCGACGGATCACACGCTGCCAGCTGGCCGGCAGATCGGCCAGGGCCGGGCGCAGATCGAGCTGCCTGTGGCGGTAGCGATACACCGTCTCACCGCGCGGTGAGTGGGAGTCGATTCCGAGCCGGCTGAGATGGTCTGGCTTGTATCCCATCCCGCCAGCCGGAACCACCCCCAGTCCGTTGAGCACCTGGGCCGCCGCCAGAATGCCAGCGACGTCGCGGCAGTCGGGGGTGTAGACGCAGATCACATGGGTAGGCCACACGCCCAGGCTGGCCGACGCCTTGGCCGACCAGAGTTGGCGGTCCTGAACCGCTCCGGCGATCTTGCGCCAGGTCCCCACCATGCGGCGGCAGGGAACAGGCACCAGCCACTTGCCGACAGGGGCGAGGTCCTCGGGAAGCTCGACCTTGATGTCAGGGCTCAGCCAACGGCCCCGATCGACGGTAGCAGGGAGACGGGCCAGACGTTCGGCGCAGGGGCAGGGCGCTCGCCGCCGCGCCGCGTTCGGCCACGCCGGATCGTCCGGCGCTGGCAGCCCTGCTCGGAAGGCCTGCCAGTCGCTCGCGAACACAAGGCTCTCGCCCGGATGCTCGGGGCACTCGGTCGTTGTCTGGCCCGAGATGAAGTCGCCGAAGCGGTCCATATCGCGCGGGGAGAGGTGGTGCTCTATGGCGTCCCAGTGGTACCCGAGGCCGTTGGCGCAGGGCCGGAGCTCGGGACGCTCGGTCATCGCCTCCTCTTCGCATGGCAATGCCGTCGCCAGGCCGCCAGCACGACCTCCCGTGACGCAGGCGCCGCCGGCGACTCAGCCGAGAGGGTGATGACGTGGCCGCAGGTGCAGGTCACGGTCATCAGCTGCGCCTCCTCGTCAACGGACACGACGGCACCGTCGTGGGATGGCCCGCGGACGCGCCGAGCGCTCATGCGGCTTCGTCCGCCATCCGCCGGTATTGCCGCCAGGCGTTCACGGCGACCTCCGTCATGGCCCTACCGGCACCCCTTCTACCTGTTCGACCTGGCTCACCTCGGGCGTCGCTGCTGCCGACGAGTCCCGTCGCCACTGCACCACCCCGTCCCGCGTCTGCACCTCCTGCAGCCGCTGGGTGGCACGGATCGTCACCAGCCCGTGCTGCGAGTCGTACTTCCACACGTTGGTCACGATCTCGGCGGGATACGGCAAGCCCATCGCGAATGGCCCGTAGAGGGTCTCGCTCGTGGCCGGCGTCAAGCCGTTGGCCGACCAGGACCACCGCACCCCCAGCCGGATCATCGTGTCCACATAGACCCAGGGCGGCCTGGCCTGCCAATGGCAGACCGGCGGGCCCGGCACCCAATGCCAGGTGGCGTGGGGAGGCCCGCCCTTCGTCAAGGGGGGCCCAAGCACTTGCACGCGGCGGCGCGGGCCGGGGACACACATACGGATCGGCGAACGTGCCACGGTCCACGTGCGGATCACGCCTAGACGAACTCGACTGCAACTGACATAGTAGTTCGTGAGATTCCACACGACGATCGTATTGTCGGGCGGGTTGCTCTGGACGCGGCCACCCGTCGTGCAGGCGCCGGGCCCCCCTCCCCCGCCAGATTGGGCCCCCCAAACCACCGTAGCCTGAGCCGTCGCCGACGGATAGGTCACAACATCGGCGGTGAAGAGCACGGTCTTGCTGGTGCCGGGCGCCACCGTCCGGGTCACGGCCACCTGGCACGACGACTGGCCCGTGCGCATGGTGCAGCTCGCCCCCTGTCCCTGGCCGCGATCACTGGCGGTGAAGGCGATCGTCCACGGATCGGGGACCCCCGGCGAGCCCTGGAACGGCGTCCCATTGGCCAGCGACACGGTGAGGGTCGCCGTCTGGCGGCTCTTCAGCGGGTTCGCCGGCGAGCTCGCCAGCGAGATCGAGGGCCCATACCAGTTCAACGGGACCGTGTTCGAGGTCGCGACGACCGTGCCAGTGGAGTCCAGCACCCACGCCGTGGCGTCCTCAGTGCTCGGGCCGCCCGGAGGCGGTTGGACGGTCAGGCTCGCCGTGGACTGCCCCGCTGGGGCGGTCAGAGCCTGCACTGGGGTCGGGCAGACCGAGAGGGTGAGCGCCGTCTCGGGCGTCACACACGTTGTGATCTCGATGTGCTCCGAGGAGGCCATTGACGACGCCATGGCGTGCAGCGGGATCGTCGGGTTCGGCTGGCCGAGCCAGCGGGTGGCCGGGCCCTGGAGCGTGATGGTGGGTACGGGCGCTGCATGGTAGGCGACGACCTCGCAGGTCATGCTGCTGATGTGCGCCAACCAGTCCACTGAACGACCACACAAGTGCAGATACTGGCCCGCCCTCGGGGTGAGCACCGCCGGCTCGGTGTAGGGCAGGCCCGGACTATCCACGGCGCCACCGAGGTCCGGGTACGCCATGACGACACCCGAGCATCCGGGGGGATGATACGGACCGCGGACCTGGGGCGGGATGTCCAGGCAGCTCGTCATCTGCGGCCCCTCGCTCGGCGACGGGTTCGAGTTGACAAACTCATACACATCGTAGCCTTGTATGCCATCGACGTACCAGCCGCTCCCGATGCCATCACCGTTGTCCCGCAGCCCCAGCCAGTGGATCGAGTAGACCGGCCCTCGCGGAGTCATGGACCAAGTGCCATGCAGCGTCGTGATCGGCGGGGGTGGAACGGTGTCGATGGCGAAGGACGTGACCGCCGAGCCGGCGCTCGCACCTGGACCGCCAGCCCCTTCACTGCCATGGGGATTCTCGGGCGCCATCATCTGGCCTTCTGGGAAGCAGAAGTGATAGCCAGGCGCACCGCAGGGACCCGAGGCGCTCACCCCGATCCAGATCGTCGTCGAGGCGTTGATCGACTGGATGCCGAAGCTGGACCAAGTGAGTCGGGGACACACGATGATTGGAGGGCACGTCACCCCTGGCGTCTGCCCATTGCCCTGGACCGACGGCTCAGGCAGCCGCTGCCAACCGGAGGACTGGAGGCGCCCGTTGTAGACGCCTTGCACATAGTCCCAGTACGAAAAGGTTTGCACCGAGTTGTTGAACGCACGGATCAAGCCCGCCCCGAGTAAGGGCCACACAGTGGTTGGCACCTGCTGCGTCTCGTCTTGGATCGACCAGAAGTCGTGGAGGTTGGTGGTCTGAATGTACGGCTTGCCATTGAACGGTGGGTTATCCGCGCAGCCAGCCCCCGCATCGCCACCCGGCACATTCTTCTGGCTCGCACCCGCCAGCGCGATCGCGTTCGGATCGCACCAGGCGTGGGACTGCGGGGTCTCAACGGGGGTGGACTGCCAGTTGATTCGAGAGCTGGTTGCCGAGGCGGTGAGGCTCGTCAGTCCCGCGAGTAGGCTGGCACAGCCAACCGCTGCCAAGCGACGCGCCCAGAGACCGTCACGCATTGCCCGCCTTGACCTTGGGCTTGGGCAGCCAGGTCACGGTGATCCGGTTGCTCATGGGCCCAGCCAGCGGCGTCACGGCGTGATAGATCACGCGGCCTGACGTCTGGCTCGTGACCCGAAAGTGGCAGATGTCTGAGTGTTGGCAGACATAGCCTGGAGGATCGAGCTGGCCACGCGGCGTGTTGATCCACCAGCCCGTCGGCACCGTCCCGTCGATCCACTGCCCGTTGTACGCACCCCATTGGGGAGGCGTGACGTGGCCAGGGTTGTTGAAGTGTGCCACGAACACCACGGTCTTGCCCACGGTCTGCCGCAGCGTCGATGCCGTCATGTGGACGGTGGGCTTGGGCTTGGGCAATGCGACTACGACATCCGTCGAGTCGGCATTGGAAGTCGCTATGATCTTAAGTGGTGGATACGTGAATACGACTGCACGTACTCCGCGCCAGATACCTTCCGTGCTAGCCCAAGGACCAAAGCTCAAGCGGCAGGTACCGCTCTGCGTCCAGCACGGCCCAGTAGCAGCACCCTTGTCAAGGTTCACTCGCTCACGCACATTGCTCGGCGTAACGGTGGCCGTGACGTAGTACACCCTGCCGATGATGGTATAGCGGGGCAGTGGCGAGATGTGCACCGTCACCTTCGACGTGGCCGTGCTTGCCGCCACCGCCGGCACCCCGCTAGCCATGCTCATCCCCAGCCCCACCAGGGCCAGGGCCATCAGTCGTGTTGCCAAAGTCTTCATGGTGTCTCTACTCGTGGTGTATTGCCAGAGTCAGACTGGCGTCGGTCGCGTCGTCGCGTCAACAGTCGCCTCAGCCCTCGGCCCGTGCTGCGCTGCATGGCCAGAGCGGCCAGCGAGTCGGTGGTGATCGCCCAGCGGTAGCTGGTGGCCACGCGCTCCGCCTTGAGCACGCCCCCGCGGATCAGCTCGCGGACGCGAACCGGGCTGAGCCCGAGGAAGCTGGCCGCCTGCTCGACGCTCACGCCATCCACGTCAGCCTCCTGCACAGCGCGATAGTCGCGCCGCCGGGCGGCGGCCTGATCCAGGCCAGGGTGGACGGTCGGGGTGACATTCTCCATGGTGGTGGGCGACTCCCTGCGAACAGGTGTAGCACGGCGTCGCCCAAGCGGTCAACCGGCTGGGGTGTGACGATCGGCGCGCACAACATGTCGGCCCCTATATAAGGGAACCCATGACAGCCACCTCTCATACGGCACTGGCCCGACGCACGTCGTCTGGAGCTCTCCGCCCGGGTAGAATCCGCCGCGTGATGCTCAGGCACCCCCCTCGCGCGGCCTGGCTCGCAAGCCAGGATGGCGCCTGGTGGGCGGCCCCCATCCGCGTCCTGGCTCGGGGAGGGTCAAGCCAGTGAATGCGAGCCGCCACCGGCTGCTCCTCGCCTCCGGGATCGGTGGGGTGGCGATCGTCGCGGGACTGATCTGGCTCGGCGTCGCCATGCTCTGGCCTCCGAACGTGCTGGACGGGGAGCTGGCCCGCATCGGCCCTCCGGTGTCGGGAGCGCACGTCTGGGGGTCGCCGTGGACCTCCAGCGGCAGCGTCGTGTGCCTTGACGCCTGCCTCACCCAGACGCAGGGCTATCGCGCCGCCGGTCCGCTCATGCCGCTGCTGAGGGACGCAAGAGCGCATCTGGCCATCCGCGGCTATCGCGATCTGTCCCCGCTCGCGGCCCTCCGGTGTGCGGAGGACGCGTGGCCGGTTCTCACTCCGCACCACGTGCAACTGGACTGCAGCGTCTCCGGTCAGACCGCGCACTTCGGGGCGACCATTGACATCCGACTGGCGGGCACAACCCCCTTTGTCCCCGTCCCGCCGTACTCCGGGGGAGAGGCAACGGTGACGGCGCCGCCGGGGCTCTGGCTCACGCGCCACAACGGCAGTGTTATGGTGGACGTCGACGTGCGTTAGCAGAGGGCGTTCCTCCAGACGGCCCGACCGAGTCCCCACTGACCGTACTGGCGGGCGTCGCCTTATCACCTCGGCTGGCCCTCCGTCGCTCACGGTGTCAGGCAGCCTTCCCTGACGTCAGTGTGCTCACCTCGCCATCGTCCACTCGGGGCGCACCCGCAACAGGTGGTGGCCCCGGACGGTCGGCTCAGGCTCGATCGTCTCGGTCCGGGCTGGCGTCGCGAGCACCCGCCGGATGGCCCGGACCAGGACGATGGCCCAGAGCAGCCAGAGCGCCCACAAGGCAAGGTCTGGCCAACGTACCAGAATCAGGTTCGCGGGAGGAAAGGCCAGAGGCGGGCGCCAGCTCGGCTAGCCGATCAAGTGCGCCAGGTCCGTCCCCGCCGCCGCCGTTCCCACTGTCGCTGCCGAGCGTCCCATGCTCTGAGCATCGCATCACTGCGCCGACAATCTGGGGTCAATGACGCTGCGCCGATGGTGCGGTCAGCAGCTTGGCTCGCCCAGCGCCGCCCTGGACCTGGCGGTCCCCACCGCCGCTCTGCGGCTCCTGGCCCTCGGCCCCATCGCCCGTCCCAGGCTTCTGCCCATCGCCCTCTCGTGCGGACGACCGAACCGTGCGATACTCTGAAGCCGTCGCCGGTCTGGTTGCGTGTGAACCTGGGTTCACACGCCGGACTCGCGGCGTTCAGCGGGCCGCCCGGACCGACGTCGCCGGATGCGTCCCCGCCGCGTGAATGATCACTGTCGTCCAGAGCAAACTCATGGCGGTGACCACAAGAGCCACCATACACGCCAGTCCCAGGATCAGCACGACCCAGTTCCTGCGTAACACGTCACACCGCTAAGCCAGTAGCCAGAAGTTCTGTCCGCGGGCCGGCGGCTCGGAGCTGGCCAATGGCCTGGAGACGAAGTAGCCTCGTGGCGAGGAAGTTGATCGCCGCTCCAACGAAGCCCGTTCCAGTATGCGTCTTGCTGGTGGCCCGGCCAACCCGTCGGCGCTCGCCCCGTTGGTCGCCCAGCTCCACCACCAGGGCCAAGTGGCCCTCCGGCTGCAGATGATCTGCCGGGCCCGCGCCGGCTACCCCGTCGAGGCGAACGCCGACGTCGTCGTCTGCCATCCTCAGACCGTGCCGCGGTGGTTGACCCGGTACGACACCGAGGGCCTGCGACGCATCGTCCAGGAGCTGAACGGGCGGGGAGTAAGGATCGAGTTCGTCAAGGAGCAACTCACCTTCTCCGGCGAGGACTCGCCGATGGCTACTCTCCTGCTTTCCGTGATGGGAGCGTTTGCGGAGTTCGAGCGTGCCCTGATCCGCGAGAGACAGCGGGAAGGCGTTGCCCTGGCGAAGGAGCGTGGCGCGTACAAAGGCCGTCGCCCCTCGCTCTCCGACGAGCAGCGGGCCGACCTGCGGAGGAGGGCCGACTCCGACGAGTCGAAGTTGCAGCTCGCCCACGAGTTCGGGATCAGTCGGGAGACGGTCTACCAGTATGTGCGAGTCGAACAAGACGCAGCGATGAGTAGCTAACGGAGCATGTTTGCCCACTCGCGAATGGCCCACGTACTCACCATTCCATTCCGAACGAAGGGGTCATCTTCAACGTAGTCTTCGGCTACTGCTCGTGAGGTGAGCACTGCCATTGTGCTGACTGGCTCGTCGAGGTGGTCAAGAAAAGCGCCGCCCATCAAGAGCTTGCCTTCGTCGTGGAACGTCTGGGAACGAGCCATGTGCGCGGCTATGTCCTCAGGTGCCTTCCTCTTCGCCTCTTCCATCGACGAGTACTTTGTGGTGATGAACACGACGAAGTAGACGGGCTGCTTTGCTGCATCTGTCATGGTGGCACCGATCCTTCTTCGTTCGAGCTACGCCGCACCTTCAGAAAGACGCCTGGGCTCAGCGTGGGCGGGCGTCTCCTCATGGTAGGGAATCCGCCATCCCCTCTGGTGCGACGAACGTCAAGGCCTCTCTGACGTAACCGGCGCAGGATTCCTCGTCGGCAGGCCGAAGCACAGCCCACTCCCGCATGGATCGTTCCTTGCCAGCGTCGAAGTGAGAGCCGGCGCTCGTCAGAACGACGTGCCGGCATTCCTCAGGCGGGCCACCCCTGGGCGGCTGGCCCACGCAGGTTAGCCTGGCGCTCCTACAAAGACTTGAATGTCCGAGAAGGTGTCCTGGCCGCCCTTTGCGCTGACGAAACCCCCTCCC
>Ga0307372_10007917_pt1 | contig 15086 bp, 19 predicted proteins | sample OX1MG_FD_202533 | JGI IMG/M metagenome (GOLD analysis project Ga0307372, IMG submission 202533) | Soil microbial communities from Risofladan, Vaasa, Finland - OX-1 | ecosystem: Environmental > Terrestrial > Soil > Coastal area > Acid sulfate soil | place: Finland: Risofladan, Vaasa | collected... | reverse complement strand
AGCGACGACGTCACGGCCGTAACCTTCCGGAGCCGCTCGGCGAAGAAGATCAGGAAGGGTCAACGACACAGCAGCTCGAAGTTGCTGTTGTGCGCGCGATTCACACCCGGAGGTCGATGCAATGCAGCCACTACGCTCTGTTCTGATGGGCCTCGCCCTCGTCCTTGCAATGGCGCTCCCCGTTTTTGCGGCAGAAACGGCGCCCTTTGAGCAGGCGCGCTTCGCCGCGGCGCAGAAGGAGGGACGGCCGATCCTTGTGGATATCAGAGCCTCGTGGTGTCCCATCTGTGCGGCACAGAAGCCGATCATCGAACGGTTGAGCGCGAAGCCTGAGTTCAAGACACTCGTCATCTTCACGGTCGATTTCGACAACCAGAAGGACGCCGTGCGTGGTTTCGGTGCGCGGATGCAGAGCACGCTCATCGGCTTCAAGGGCACGAAGGAAACCGGGCGTTCAGTTGGGGACACAGAGGAGCCGTCGATCGAGCATCTGCTCCAATCGACCCTCGGCTGAGGGTCAGGATGACCGCTGGCGCTCCCATTTTTGCTTTCGGTGCCGGGCTTCTATCGTTGCTTTCGCCCTGCGTGCTGCCGATCCTGCCGATCGTGCTGGGGACCGCCGTCACGCAGCATCGATGGGGTCCGGCGGCCCTTGCGGCCGGCGTCGCCTTATCCTTTACCGGCATAGGGCTCTTCGTCGCGACCGTGGGATTCTCGCTGGGGCTCGACGCGGGCATCTTTCGGGCGGTTGGCGCCCTCATGCTGATGGCGCTCGGACTGGTCCTGCTGGTTCCGCGGCTTCAAGAGCGATTTGCCCTCGCGGCCGGTGGCGTGAGTTCGCGCGTGGGAGAGATGAGTGACCACGTCCCGGCGAAAGGTCTCCTTGGCCAGTTCATCCTCGGCCTCACACTCGGCATTGTGTGGAGTCCATGCGTCGGCCCAACGCTCGGTGCCGCATCCTTATTAGCCGCGCAAGGTCGAGAGCTCGCGCAGGTGAGCTTCACAATGCTCGCTTTCGGGTTGGGCGCCAGTCTGCCGCTCATTGGCTTGGGCGTTGCGTCGCGCCGCTTGCTGGTGCGATCACGCGGGTCGCTGGCCACCATCGGGCAGAGAGGCAAGGCCGTGCTCGGCGGGGTGGCGTGTCTTGTCGGGCTGTTCATCTTGACCGGTCTCGATCGGCCCTTTGAAACCTTTCTCGTCAACGCATCTCCCGAGTGGCTCACCCGGCTGACGAGCCAGTTCTGAGGGATTTCGCTTGAGGACATATTCATCGCGAGGAGACGCGTGAGATGACAATCAATCCGGCAAGCGTAGCGCTCTCAGGGATCCGCGCCTGTGTCTTCGATGCGTATGGAACCGTCTTCGACTTCGCCTCTGCGGCGAGCCAGTGCCGCGACGTGCTTGGCGTAAAGCTTGAACCGCTCAACATGCTTTGGCGCGACAAGCAGCTTCAATACACGTGGCTGCGAGCGCTTCAAGACAGACACGCCGATTTCTGGCACGTCACCCGCGATGCGCTGGACTTTGCACTGGAGACGCTAGGGTTCGCGGACGACGCGTTACGCGATCGGCTGATGAGCCTTTATCTCACGGTCGATGCATTCCCCGAGGTGCCGGAAACGCTCCGGCGGCTCAAGGAAGCCGGCTTGAAGACCGCCATCCTCTCCAACGGCACGCCGCAGATGCTCCTTGCGGCGGTAGAGAAGGCGAAGTTAGCAGACCTTCTCGACGCGGTGCTGTCGGTCGAGTCGGTCGGCGTCTATAAGCCGCATCCCAAAGTCTACCAACTGGCCGTCGATCGACTCGGCATCGAGCCTGGCGCAATCTCATTCCAATCTTCGAACGCCTGGGACGCCTACGCAGCATCGGCTTTCGGCATGCGTACCGTGTGGTGCAACCGCACAGGTCAGCGGTCTGAGCGATTGCCAGGCAAGCCAGATTTCGAGATCAGGTCCTTAACCGAGCTACCTGCGCTTGTCGGTGCATGATGAAACAAGGAGAAGAGGCATGCCCGTCCTGCCCTCGCTGCCACGGAGAGCGACACTCCTCGATGTGTTCCGGGCGTTCCCGGAAACCAGCAAGCCGCTGATCGAGTTTCACGAGGTCCTGTTGCGCGGACCCTCGCCATTCACCGAGGGCGAGCGCGAACTCATCGCCGCCTATGTTTCGGCGCTCAACGAGTGCCGGTACTGCCGCGGAGTCCATACCGCGACCGCCGAGCGTCTTGGAGCGGCACCGGGCGCCGTGGCATCCTTGGTCGATGACATCGACGCGGCTCCGATCGACAGGCGGATGAAGCCGGTTCTCCGCTATGCACGGAAGTTGACGCAATCGCCCGGCGGCGTGGCGCAAGCGGACGCCGAAGCGGTCTTCGCAGAGGGTTGGAACGAAACGGCGCTCTATCACGCCGTTGCGGTGACAGCTCTGTTCAACTTCATGAACCGGCTCGTCGAAGGACTCGGGATCGAACTCGATCCGGCCTATGTTAAGCCTGCCGCTGACCGACTGGCGGACCGGGGTTATCTGCCATTGATTGCCATGCTGCGCTAGTCGCTGCGATGGATCCGGCTCCCTATACTGCATCTATGACCGATCAGGGCCAGACGCCGCGCCTTCTTGAGATTTGCCGATGCTGTATCTCGGATGGTGTGCCGCGGCGGTCGTTCCTTGTCGCGCTGATCGTCGGGACGATCCTCAATCTGATCAATCAGGGAGATGCGCTCTTCGGCGATGGCCGGGTCAACTGGACCAAGATAATTCTGACCTTCGCTGTACCGTACTGCGTTGCCACGTATGGAGCCGTCTCCTACCGCCTGACCGCTTCGCGGAGGGCGAGATGAAACTGACCGCTCCATCCCACGTTGTTGCTGCGCAACGGCGTGCGGCCATCGCTGTGCTGATCATGCGTTTGACGCTCGGCATCTTTCTACTGCTGTGGAGCGTAGGAAAACTTGTGGTGCCAGGTGCGACGGTTCGGATTGCTGCGCGCTTTTACGGAATCCCGCTGCCCGAAGCGGCACCGGCGTTCATGGGATCGGCAGAGCTAGCGCTCAGCCTTGCGTTGTTGGCTGGATTTGCGCGACGACCAGTCTACGCTCTTGCCATCGTCCTGCATGCCACGTCGACGCTCGCCAGTTGGCGACAAATTCTCGATCCGTTCGGCATCGCGAGGCCCGGTGACGACTTGTTCCTTGCCGGTGTCCCGGTGCTTGGAGCGTTCATCGCGCTTTATCTGCTGCGCGGTCTCGATGCCTATTCGCTCGATGAGTGGCTCCGCATTCGACGCGTCTAGTTCGCCAATACTGTAACTTTCACTCCAGGAGGGCCCGCATGCCAAGATTGGAACCGTTGTCACTGAATGACGTGAATGATCTAAAGCCGTTACTGGAAGCAACCCAGAACCGCATGGGGTTTCTGCCAAATTCGCAACTCATCCTTGCGCGCCGACCCGAAATCCTTCGAGCCTTTCAGCAGCTTGTTGCCGCTATCCAAGGACCGACCTCCACGATAACACCGCAGCTCCGGAGCATGGTCGCACAGATGGCGAGCCGTGCCGCCGGTTGCGGATACTGCATGGCCCACGGTGCGCACGGCGCCGAGCGCAGTGGCATCCCAACTGAGAAGGAGGATGCTCTCTGGGAATATGAAACAAACCCCTTGTTCTCGGAAGCGGAGCGTGCAGCCCTGCGCGTGGCGCAGTGCGCGGCGCAGGTTCCGAACGCGGTGGCAGATGATGATTTCGCTGCATTGAAGAGGCACTACACGGACAGTCAAATCGTCGACATCGTCGCGGTGATTGCCTTGTTCGGCTTCCTCAACCGCTTCAACGATACGATGGCGACGGAGCTGGAAGCTTCGCCTATCGAGGCCGCCAAACGTCACCTTTCGCAACACGGCTGGGTCGTCGGCAAGCACGCGCCCAACCCGGCGTCCCGATAAAGGGCCGCGTCGCTGGGTCGAAGCCTACAAAGCAGCGCTGATGGTCAGTGGCGCCGTCGTCGAAAGACTGATTTGCCATCCGATGTCGTGCCAGAGACGGGGCAGCCTCTCGTCTTTTCCTGCGCTGGTGTCCCCTGGCCGGAACGTCAAGCTGCGACTCCAAAATCCGTCGCGGAACGAGGTTACTGCCGAGGTTCTGAGGCGTTAACGCGCACCTTCCTCGCGGCGTGATTTGGCGTTGATCGTCCAATCGTAATCTGCAAACGAGACCCTGTAGTTCGACGGTATAGGAGCGCTTCGGTAATAATTGACGTACGCGATTAGACTCGGTGCTTTGGCGAGGAAATCCTTTGTATAGAAGTCGAAGATCGCCGAGAGCCTAACCATACGCGCTTCGCGATCGACATGGACATTGCGATCCTCGTTTATGAACTCGCGTGCTGCAGTATTGAGCTCCCGGTCAAGCCCTTCGGTGGTGAAGGCGGTTCGAGGAAGCCTCGGGCAGCTCACGCTCATGCAGTTAAGCGCGAAATGCACGCGCGGGTCTCCCATCGGCCTGATGACATCGTTCTCGAGGCTGTAGAGCGAGATTGATCGGCCGCCGCCGACGAACTTCCGGAGGTAAAAAAACCGTAGCCTACCGAGCCAACCGAACCGCTCGGGTACGCCGGCGTCGAGCACGCCATCCATGGCAAGAGCGTTATACGCGTCGATGTAATACGCCAACCGGTCTGCCGCGGTGGGAAAAAGCGCCGGTGTGGAGGCTGGATCGACCTCCCCGACGAACTTCACGACATCTTCAAGACCAGTGTGGTCGGCCGTAAGACCGGAGAAATCGACTCTTCCCTTCGCGTCCACGTGCCGTTGGAGCACCTGCGTCCACTCGGCTTGCCATGCTTCGAGGCTTCGGTTCGCTGGCGGCGAGGCCACAGACGGACCAAGGAGCATAGACGTCAATCCCAGTGCGATGGCAATTCGACTGGTGTGCGACCCAATCAGCCCGGCGACAGTTCGGCGATGCCGCACGGCGTCAATCCGCGGCATTGTCAACTTCGAGCGCCTTCTTCTTTCTCCGCAGGCCAGCCGGCGAAAAAGACCCGTGCGGCGGGAGGTCTTCAATATTCCGAGCCGATCGGCCCGTGACGGGATCCCACCACCCCTCGCCGTCGGACCCGGTCTGCTTCAGCGGCCGGAGGATGTAACGGTCGCGTTGTGCATTGTGCAAGCACATCGAAACCGGACCGTCCTGTGTGGCCACCATGAACGTGCAGGCTTTGATCCGTTCCGGATCAAGGTTGCAGGCATCCATGAAATTGTGGACGAAGAACGAAAGCTTATTGATCCGCCCGCGCGACGCCACGAGGTCGCTCTTCATCCGCCAGAGCTTGCTCGCAAACCAGCCTGCACCTTTGGGTATCACTTCGGGGTTTGCAGCAAGGCAGCGCAAAAAGGTCGCGACGGCACGCTTGCGGCTTTGGCGGTCGAACCGGTATCCCGCCGTGCGGTCTACCAGCAGATTGTAGAGCTCCCTGTTGTCGAGAATATCGTAGACATGTCCGTTGGCGACGAACGACATTGCATAGCGATTGCAATGGGCATGTCCGGCGTGCGCCGTATCGAAGGACAGCGGCGTTCCCGCGCCCTTCTCGATTTGCCTGATGACCGAGGCGGTGTTGATGGCCGGGGAGCGCGTATCCAAGGTACCGCGCCCCGTCTGCGCCTGCGGCTGAAACGACGCGAGACGGACAACATCGCTGTGCTGAACGAAGAAGGCGACCACATCGGGAATCTGGTCAAAATTCCCGTCGAAGACCGTTGTGTTGAAGAACACCGACAGCGGCAGTCCGCGAGCCCGCTCGATGTAAGTGCGTCGGAGTTCATTAAGGTCGCCTTCGGTTTGATAGCCGCGGCGGCCTTGCGTCAAATCGACATGGAAAGCCACATCGACGAGGCCAGCCTCGACAAGGCACACGAGAAGGTCGCGGGTCGCCCTGATGCCGTTCGTGAATAGCGTGGGCCGCATACCGACTTCCCGGAGACGCCGTACGATGGCGACCAGCTCATCCTGCTTGCGCAAAGTCGGATCCCCGCCGGTGACCTGGACATCGACATCCGAACCGTACGTGTCGCGGATCATCTCGATCCGGCGATAAACCTCCTCGAGCGGCAAATCCCTGACCGCTTCCGAGTGCTCAGAGAGGTAGCATGCGCCGCAATCGAGATTGCAGCGCTGGGTGATCTCAAGGGCGACGCAGCCGATAGGCCAACGCCGTCCCATGGACTGCGCCGCATCCCATTGCCCTGTCTCGATCATCGTCTGCCGCGCTTGATCCAGCGCCGTTCTTGCGACGCTTGCCATAATACGCACGCTCACAGCATGTAACCGATGTCGGAGCCAGCGGTTGGATAGGCGAAGATCGTCTCTTTCAATCGCGACGCAGGCAGGCCGGCGCGAATGGCCAGCGCAAAGATATTGATGACCTCCTCCGCATGCGGTCCGATAAGGTGGGCACCGAGAATGCGTTCCGTCTCTTCCTCGATCAAAAGCTTGAAGCCTGAACAATCCTCGTTGACACGCCGCGCCGTGTACCAATCGGAGGTCTTCTCGTGTCGGACGCGGTAGCGCAGGTTGCGCCGGCGCGCCTCGTCTTCCAGCAATCCGACTCGCGCAAGCGGAGGGATCGTGAACACCACGCTTGCAACTCCCGCATAGTCAGGCTGTCGATGATTGCCTTTCGTCATGTTGGCAGCCACGACCGCTCCATCGCGGCTTGCGACCGGGGTCAAAGGCGGTCCACTCGATGCAGCATCGCCCGCAGCGTAGACCGCTGAATTGGAGGTGCTCTGCAGGAACTCGTTGAGCGCGAGGCGCCCTTTCTCCCGCGCGACGTTTCCCGCGGCGAGATCGAGCGAATCGACGTCCGGAATACGGCCGGCCGAGTGGACGACGAGATCGGCATCAAGACTCGTCGTGTCACCATGGGACGCGACCGTGACCTTGAAGCCGCCTCCGCTCTTCTCGACGCTCTGCACACGCGCATTCACGCGAATATCGATTCCCAATGTGGCGGACTTCGCTTGCAGCCAGCTCACGAGGTCCTGATCAAATTGCCCCAGAATGCGATCCGACTGCTCGAGAACGACCACCGAGGCGCCGGCACGCGCCGCGACATGCGAGAATTCCTGCGCGATGAATCCGCCACCGACAAACACCAGCCGCTTCGGCAGCTCTTTGAGTTCCAGAAAATCGGTACTGCTCGCGAGGTGATCCTCGCCCGCAATGCCCAGGTGCATCGGCACGGCGCCCGTCGCAATTAGTATGAAACGTGCATCCAAGCTCTCATCACCGACCTCGATTGAGCGCGGGCCGAGGAACCGCGCATGGCCGCGGAACGCGTCAATCCCGTTCTTGGCAAACTCCTCCTCGCGGCGGCGCGGCACCGGATCGGTGAAGCTTTGCTTGAACGCGATCAGCTGGCGCCAATCGATGGACGGTTCCCCCCCGCCGATGCCTTCGCCCCGCAACCGCCGGGTTTGGTCCAACGCCTCTGCGACACCGACCAGAACCTTTTTCGGATCGCAGCCGCGGAGCGCGCAGGTTCCTCCGAATGGTAGATGATCAACGATTGCGACGCGCCAACCGGCGGCGCGGCACCGGAACGCCGCCGTCGTCGCGGCGACTCCCGTGCCCAGGACGACAAGGTCATATTCGCTTGGCATTTGCGATCATCCTATGCCGGTCAGAACTTTGCCCGAGTGTGGCTTGCACGCTTTCGCATCAGGCGTGGACCGGTTGGGCGCGTTCCGGATGCGCCCAGGCTCCGTACAAGGCGCCGAGGACGGCACCATAGATCCAGTGCAAAACGAGCGTCGCGATCGGCGCCATCATGCCTAGGTGGAGGCCAAAGAACCCCGCGCCGGCCATTGGCATCATCACGATCATCATCAGTAGCCAGGCGCCGGTTGCGAAGGTGGCGCCGCGGAACCAGCGTGGTCCCGCCAGGAAAGGATCAAGCCAAGCGTAAGCGAAGCCCCACAGAATGGTTCCGATAAAGAAGTGCACGAGCCAACCCATGAGCGGAGACCCTGCGCCGCTCATCTGGGTGATCATCCCGATCGGATTGAGCTGCGGCATGAGCCCCATCGCCTGCTTCATCAGCATGATGGCGGAGAGGACGATCGTCGCGACGAAACCGCTACCGATTCCCTTCGCTATGTTTGTTCCGCTGATCATTGAAGTTGTCCCTGCATCAAACGTGCGAATGCCGATGCCCGATTAAGGGCTGAGGGCCTGATAGGTTCCAGACCATGGCAAATTAACGCATTGATATCGCTAGATAATTTTCAGAACTCCATCGTTGCCTAACCAACCGGTTTAAGCTTCGCTCCCGCCGATTTTGGCCCCTGCGCTGGCGGACGATCTCACCGACCTACTGTCAGAATCGTCCTGGACGCCTGGCTCTCTTTGAACGGTTCGCTCGAGGCTGCCGAGAGGTTAGCGACACCGGCCTTCCAGGACTTCCCGATATCCGTTAGAGCCCGGAGCAAAGGCCGGAAACCGCCCGGCAGGGCGCACGGTGCGGAGTTTTATGTTTCAGGAACTTCGGAAAGGCGCCCGCATTCGTGCGTTAAACGATTAGAGGCGATGCATGCCGCAGTGGCTGGTGATCCTGTCTTGGGTTTCGATCATCCTCGGTCTGGCGACCGCGGGCATGATCGCACTCGACGTCCGGCGCCATCCTCAGAACATGACGATCATGAACATCGTCTGGCCGGTGACCGGGCTGTGCTTTCCAGTCGTCGGCTGGTGGCTTTATGCCGCAATGGGTCGTCCGATGGCTGCCGACGCGCCGAAGATGAAACGACAGCAGCCTTACTGGAAAAGCATCTTCCTTTCGGCCACCCATTGCGGGAGCGGCTGCGTGATCGGGGACATTATCGGAGCGCCGATCGTGCTCGCCACGGGCTGAGCGCTGTTCGGCCAACGACTCTACGCCGACTACGTTGTTGAGTTCGGCATCGCCTATCTTTTCGGGATCGCCTTTCAGTATTTCCCGATCCGGGCGATGCGCCAAGTCCCACCGCAAGAGGCCATCATCGATGCCGTGAAGGCCGACACCTTGTCGCTGACGGCTTTCGAAGTCGGCATGTTCGCCTGGATGGCGGTGATCTGGTTCCTGCTCATGGCGACCAACCGGCCAGACGCTTCAAGCATTGTATTCTGGTTCATGATGCAGATCGGCATGGTGCTCGGGTTTCTGACGACTTTCCCAGCGAATTGGCTCCTCGTCCGCTGGGGCGTGAAAAGCGCAATGTAGGGCACAGCCGGGGGCGCGTTCACGCCCGGCGTTCCACCGAGCCCGCCCAAAGTTTCGCTCAATCGGTCCGCACCGACTTGGGGGCGGCGCGCCGGAATGCATCAAGATGCGACGACGGCGTCGGGCGGTCGCACGCGCCCTTCGCGGCCCACGCTGAGATTCCCGGGCCTTGACCTTCCAGTGGGTGGAAACCCTACATAGGTTCCAGTTTACTGGAAGGAGTATGGTTCCATGGATGAATTGGATGCAGAGAACTCCGGAGGCACCACGCTGTCTATCTCGGGAATGACCTGCAACGGGTGCGCCAACACGGTGACACGGGTCCTTTCACGGGGGCCTGGCGTCGAGAGCGCAAACGTCGATTTTGAAAATGGCCGCGCCGTCGTTTACGGGCACAGCGCGCCCCGAAGTTCTGATCAATGCCGTCGAAGCCACCGCCTACGGCGCGCACATCACGCAGGAGAAATCAACAGGAGGACGCAATGAGCGCGGTCGAAGCGGCGGCTGCTGAACGGACGCACGTCGTTCTGCCGATTGAGGGGATGACCTGCGCCACCTGCGCCGGGCGCGTCGAAAAAGCGCTGCGGTCCCTTCCCGGTGTCGAGGCCACGGTCAATCTCACGGCTGAGCGGGCCGATGTGCATTTCGACCCAATGCGACTTGCTCATTCGGAATTGGGTGAGGCGATCGCGCGCGCCGGTTACGATGTGCCGCACGAGACGCGGGAACTCGCCGTCTCCGGCATGACCTGCGCGACCTGTGCAGGCCGTGTCGAGAAAGCGCTTTCTGCCGTGCCGGGCGTCACGCGGGCCGAAGTCAACTTGGCGACTGAGAGGGCGTCGGTCGAAGGAATGGCCGGCGTCTTAAAACCCGCCGACCTGGTCGCGGCGGTACAGCGCGCCGGTTATGACGCCGAGCTGCTGACCGGCGATGTCGAGCGCGACAAAGCCATGGTCGTCGCCGAAGAGCGCCGCTTCAAGCGCGAGACGTGGCGCATCGCGACCGCCGTGGTGCTGAGCGCACCGCTGCTGTTGCCCATGTTCGGCGTCATGCTGCCCGCATGGCTGCAACTCGCCTTGGCGACGCCGGTGCAGTTCATCGTCGGCGCGCGCTTCTACGTCGCCGCCTGGAAAGCGCTGCGCGCCTTTACCGGTAACATGGACCTGCTGGTCTCGCTCGGCACATCGGCGGCCTATTTCTACAGCCTCTATCTGATGCTCGCCGGGCCGCCGGGCACGCATCTATATTTCGAGGCAGCAGCGGTGGTGATCGCGCTGATCATGGTCGGCAAATGGCTCGAAGCGCGCGCCAAGCGCTCGACCACTGCGGCGATCCAGGCGCTCATGTCGCTGCGCCCGGACAAGGCCCGCGTCGAGCGCGACGGAACGGAGATTGAAGTGCCGGTCGCAGCGGTTGCGGTCGGCGATATTGTCGTCGTCCGCCCCGGCGAAAAGCTGCCTGTTGATGGGATCGTCATCGGCGGCCGCAGCGAAGTGGACGAAAGCCTGCTCACCGGCGAAAGCCTGCCTGTCGGGAAAACCTCCGGCGACGACGTCATCGGCGGGTCGATTAACGGCAGCGGGCTTTTGCGCATTGAGGCGACAGCGGTGGGCGCGAAATCAATATTGTCGCGCATCATTGCAATGGTCGAAAACGCCCAAGCGAAGAAGCCGCCGGTGCAGCGTTTGGTCGACCGCGTCGCTGCGATCTTTGTTCCTGTCGTCGTGGGCGTGGCGGTTATGGCGTTCCTCGGCTGGTGGCTGATCGCCGGCAACGTCACGGCCGGCGTCATTGCAGCGGTCGCCGTGATGGTGATCGCTTGCCCATGCTCACTCGGGCTTGCGACGCCCACCGCGCTGATGGTCGGCACCGGCGCTGCGGCAAAGGCTGGCATCCTGATCCGCGATGCCGAGGCGCTCGAACGGGCGCACAAGCTCGATACGGTGGTCCTCGACAAGACCGGAACGGTGACGGAAGGCAAGCCCGCCGTCACCGACCTCGTGCCGAAAGGCATCAGTGAAGAGGAGCTGCTGACGCTGGCCGCTGCGGCGCAGAAAGGCAGCGAACACCCGCTGGCACGCGCCGTCCTGGCAAAAGCCGAAGGCATGGCGCTTCCGGGACTGGCCGAGTTTCAGAGCTATGCCGGCAAGGGTCTGACGGCGCTCGTTGACGGCCGCCAGATCGCGATCGGCAATCGCCGCCTCATGCAGGAGAATGGCGTTCGCACTGACGAGCTGGAAACTCAGGCCGCGCATCTTGAAGAGCAAGGGCGCACGGTCATGTGGGTCGCCGCGCTCGACATGGCCGCATCTCTCCTCGGCCTGATCGCGGTCGCCGATCCCTTGAAGCCGACGGCCGCGGCGGCGGTCCGCCACCTCCACGCGATCGGCATCGAGACCGTGCTCCTGACTGGTGATAATGAGCGCACCGCCGCCGCGGTCGCGAGCCAACTCGGCATTCGACGCGTGCTGGCCGGAGTGTTGCCGGCGGAAAAGGCGGCGGAGGTACAACGGCTCCAGGCCGAAGGCCGCCACGTCGGGATGGTTGGCGATGGCGTCAATGATGCACCGGCGCTGGCTGTTGCCGATATCGGCATCGCGATGGGCAACGGGGCCGACGTGGCGATGCAGACGGCGGGAATCACGCTCATGCGCGGCGATCCGCTGCTGATCGGCGATGCCATCGCAGTGAGCCGGGCAACCTACACCAAGATCCGTCAGGGCCTGTTCTGGGCGTTCATCTACAACGTGATCGGCATGCCCGTGGCGGCATTGGGCCTGTTGAGCCCGGTGATCGCTGGCGCCGCGATGGCGCTTTCGTCAGTCAGCGTCGTGACGAACGCCTTGTTGCTTCGGCGCTGGCGCCCAGCAGCGCCCGGGAGGACTTAAGACGATGGGCAACGGCCTCATGTCGATCGGCGAAGCGGCATCTCAGTCGGGCGTGCCACCCAAAACCATCCGCTACTACGAGGAGATCGGCCTCATCACGCCGGCGGAGCGGCTGGAAAACCGCTATCGCGCGTATGACGATAATGATGTCCAGACGCTCCGCTTCATTCAGCGTGCTCGTAGCCTCGGCTTCTCGCTTAAGGAGGTGGCCGCGTTGCTGTCGCTCTATCGCGACCGCCGGCGTGCCAGCAGGGATGTCAAGCGGCTCGCGCTCGCCCACGTTGCCGAGCTCGACCGCAAGATCGCCGAGATGAAGGCGATCCGGAACACGATTGCCGATCTGGCCGCACGTTGTCACGGGGATCAGCGGCCAGAGTGCCCGATCCTTGAGGAACTCGAAGCGCCCGAGCCATTGAGAGACGGAATTTGTCGAAGCTGACGCATATGGATCAAGGCAAGCGATTCGATCCGGGGAATGGTCCCGCGAACCTAGACCGCTATGAGCGGATCGCGCCGTTATACGATCTACTGGATCTCCCGTTTGAATACGGGCACTATCGCTCCCTCCGCCAGAACCTGTTTGAAGGCATGAATGGGCACATTCTCGATGCAGGCGTAGGCACCGGCCGGAATTTCTACTTCTACCCAGCCGGCGCGACTGTCACCGGCATCGACATAAGCTCGGCGATGCTTGCGCGCGCGGAACGGAGGCTTTGTCAGTCGCCCGCTTCTTCAATTGAGCTATGCCAGATGGACGTCAGTCGGATGGCTTTTCGCGACTACACGTTCGATGCCGCTGTCGCGAGTTTCCTGTTTTGCGTCCTCCCCGCAGCGCTTCAAGTCCCGGCGCTCAAGGAGCTCCAGCGCGTCGTTCGACCGGGTGGCCTGATTCGGCTTCTCGAATATGTCCGGCCCGAAGGCAAAGTTCGGCGGTTGATTTCTAAGCTTTGGGAACCCTGGATCGCGTGGGCATATGGGGCGAGTTTCGACCGCGAGACGGAAGCGCATGTTCGCGAGGCGGGGCTTTCCACTTTCAGCTCCCGTTTCGTTGTCCCCGATCTCATCAAGCTGATCGAGATTCGTCGATAATGGATTTCCAGCCATATCGCGGAGGGGAGCCTCCCGATAGTCCTGGTCAGTACATGGGTCTGGCTTCGAAGGTCTTTGGCACCGCGCCTTGCAGGGGTCCGATTTCTATCCCGTCCCAGCCCACAAACCGCCGTCCGATAAGAACAGCTTTTCACTCCTCGCCGCACCCCTCATCCTTCCAACGTGCGCTATCGTGACGGGCTGGTGCCAACGATCCTTGCACGTGATCGAAATCGTTGAGGGCCCTCCCATCACAGTTGATGAGCGCCGCTGCGCCGTCCGTCGAGGAGACGGTCGTGACCGGCTGATGGAGGTGTTCGTGGCCGAAAACAAGTATCTAACGACCGAGGAAGTTGCCGAACGCTATCGGGGCGAAATCTCCGTAGGGACTCTTCGTAATTGGCGCGCGCAGCGGGTTGGACCACCCTTCGTGAAAATCGGTAAATCGGTCCTCTACCCGGTGCAGGCCCTCGATGACTGGGATAAAAAGAATCTCGTGATCTGCCGTGCTTCGCGCAAACTCAGCGTCTCCGAAGGTGATGGAGAGTGATCATCATGTTGGCTCACGATGCGCCGATCCCACATTCATACCCCGGCGACTTTTCCACATACCGAAAAGTCTTTTGAGATCAAAATGATGACCGCCAGGCGAAGACTGGTCCACAATCATCCCTCCGGCGATCCGACGCCGTCACGCGCCGACATCCAGATGACGCAGCAGATCATCACCGTGGCGCAGCCGCTCGGCGTTTCCGTGCATGACCACATCATCGTCGGCAAAGAAGGCCACTCCAGCCTCAAGGGCCTCAAGCTGATTTGAGCCTGGACGCGCAATGCCACAGTCGAAACAAGTCCGGAGGACCACTAGCAAATATGAGTCTTAGTGGAGCTTTGGATTTGACATTCGCTTCACGAGGCTGCCGCTAGGTGGGTAGCGAATGTTAAATCCGCTCCACTAGCGAACGCTGGCGAGCTGCAAGGAATTGAACCGGACGTTCTGCTCGTCGCTCAGGGTCTTTTGAAAATCGGCGAGCGCCACCTGAATGGTCTGTGCCGCACGCCAAGCGGCGTCGAGGCGCTCTTCCGTCGCTTCCAACCGGCCCAAAGCCGTACGCGACACCGCGCCAGGGCAGTCGGCGTCAACATTGGCTTGCGCTCGATTGAAAGCATCCTCGACTTTGGCCAAAGCCGGGCGCTGTGCCTCAGTCGGCTGCACGGCGCGCTCGAGGTCGGCCAGCGATCGTCGCGGCGATCCGCCCGGCATCTTGCAGGCCGGCGCGATACCGTCAAGCGCGGCGCCGGCGCCGTCGAAACGGGTGCGCTGCTCGTCGCTCAAAGATTGTTCGAAAGCCTGCAACGGCGGCCGCACAATCTCAAGCGCCATGATCATGGCGTCGAGTTGGTTGACCATCAGCTGCAAGCGCGCAACCGGTTGCGCCGGGATTTCGGTCGGACAGGATTTGATCAGGTAGCCGTTGGCCTGACCAAGCGCCGTCGCCAGCGTCTGCAACAGCGGCTGTTGCTTGGCGTCAGGCGAGGTGTCCTTGGTGATGCGGCCGACGATCTCCGTCGTCCGATCATGATAGGGACATAAGTCCGCACTTCGCTGCGGCGTGTATTTGGCAAACGCCTGGTCGAAAATATTCCGGTAGCCGAACGACCAGGACGACGACGCGCTCGGCGCGAAAATCTCGTCATAGATCGACGGCCATGCGAGCACCGGATAGAGCAGGCTCGGCGGCCCGGCCGGCGTCGTAGCCCCTTGCGGCGTCTTGGTGGCGGCAGGCTCGGTTCGCGCCACGTTATTGTGATTGTGGCGATGCCCGCCCGGGATCGGCACATATAAATGGAA
>Ga0307372_10007915_pt1 | contig 15090 bp, 12 predicted proteins | sample OX1MG_FD_202533 | JGI IMG/M metagenome (GOLD analysis project Ga0307372, IMG submission 202533) | Soil microbial communities from Risofladan, Vaasa, Finland - OX-1 | ecosystem: Environmental > Terrestrial > Soil > Coastal area > Acid sulfate soil | place: Finland: Risofladan, Vaasa | collected... | reverse complement strand
GGGTGATTAATCAAATCGAGGGCGGCATTATCCAGTCAATTAGTTGGACTCTGAAAGAGCAAGTTGTGTTCGATCGCCGCCGCGTAGTTACATCGTCCTGGGAAACCTATCCGATCCTGAGATTCGATGAGATTCCTGATGTCGAAGTCGCGCTGATCGAGTCCGATGAGCCGGCGCCGCTGGGCGTCGGAGAAGCGGCGCAGGGCCCGGCAGCGGCGGCGGTTGGGAATGCGGTTGCGAGCGCGCTCGATTACCGGATTCGCGACCTGCCAATTACTCGCGCAAGGATCATCGCAAGCGCCGGATGAGCCGCGCCCCGCGATGAAGTGAGTTCCTTCATGCCGCGCGACCTTGAGTATCGAGTGCAATCAAGATGCGGGCTCCTCGACTATCTGGCGAGCCAGCAACCTTCGCGTTCCCGGAAACGGGCAAAAGAGCTGCTGCGGTTTGGCGCAGTGACGGTGCTGGGGAAAAGCCGCATCCGGCATGATACTCAATTGGAAACTGGCGACATCGTAAGGATCGCGAATCGCGATACCGTACGAATCGGCCAGATTGATCTTCAAGGTCTCAGGATTGTTCATCTGGATGATTCGGTAGTAGTTGTCGAAAAGCCGGCGGGGTTGCTTTCTATCGGTTCGGGGGCGGAGAAAGAGAAGACCGCGCATCGGATACTCAATGAATATCTGAAGGCGCTCGTGAAATCGGATTCCCAGCAAGCGTTTATCGTCCATCGCCTGGATCGCGAGACCTCCGGGCTGATTATATTTGCACGAAGCGAAGTTATTCAGACGACGCTTCAGCGGGATTGGAAGAGCGTCACGAAGAAATATCTGGCGGTGGTCGAGGGCGTGCCGCCGAACTCGCGGGGAACGCTCAAGGACAATCTGCTCGAGACCGGATCGCTGCTTGTTCGGCGAGTCAGCAAAGGCGGTGAGCCGGCAATCACGCACTATCTTGTACGTGACAGCCGGGGAGACTTCTCGCTCCTCGAGATCACTCTCGAAACCGGACGCAAGCATCAGATTCGCGTGCAGCTTGCGGGCATCGGCCATCCTGTCGCCGGAGATGGGAAATATGGCGCGCGGACCGACCCCGCGCGGCGGCTGGCGCTCCATTCCTGCATGCTATCCTTCACTCATCCCGTCTCGGGCGTACGTATGGAGTTTCGCAGCGCTCTGCCACAGCGGCTTCAGGCGCTTGTCGGTCGCGGCCGGGCGCCGCGTGCGCGAATTGAATAGAACGATTCGTGCGCGGCGAGACAGTCGCCGGATTGCGAAATCGCCGGCCGCCGTGCCAGTGGCGGCGCTGGGCTTTACAAATCATGATGAACCGGTTCTCATGTCACTTGGGCGCGTGCCGCTCGGCGGCGCCATCCATTTAAAAGACTTTGCCGCCAATAGTGCGGTCACAGGAGAAATAGAATGAAAGCCGCTGTCTATTATCAGAATGGGAATCCTGAAGTTCTTAAATACGAAGATGTTGCGGACCCGGTATGCCATCCGAAGGGAGTGGTTATTCGCGTCGAGGCGGTTAGTATCGAAGGCGGCGACACGCTGAATCGATGGCGCGGCGCATTGCTGACAAAGCCGCATATCGTCGGATACCAGGCGGCGGGCGAAATTGTCGAGGTGGGAGCCGAGGTGAGCGATCTCCGCGTCGGGCAGAAGGTCACCACCGTTTATAACTTTGGCTCGCACGCGGCGCTGCGTCCGGTTCCGGCGCGCAATGCGTGGCCGGTGCCGGCGGGATTCGATATCAAGCTGGCGGCGGCGATACCGGTTCCATTCGGCACCGCCGACGATTGCCTGTTCGAGTTCGGCCATCTGAAGGCGGGCGAGACTGTGCTGGTGCAAGCCGGCGCGAGTGGGGTCGGCGTTGCCGCGATCCAGCTCGCCAAGCGCGCGGGCGCCACGGTGCTGGCGACGGCGTCGAGCGATGAGCGCCTGGAGCGGTTGAAGCCGCTCGGCCTCGATCACGGAATCAACTATCGCAGAGACAAGGTCGCGCAGTCGGTGATGAAAATCACCGGTGGCAAGGGCGTTAACCTGGTGGTCGATCCGGTCGGCGGTGAGACGCTGCAGGGCAGTATCATGTCGCTGGCCTACCGCGGACGAATTTCGATGGTAGGTGCGGCAGGGCGCGAGGCGATGACGGTCGACGTGTCGCCGCTGATGGCGGGGAACCGGTCGCTCACCGGAGTGTTTCTGGGCGCCGAGATAGCAACTGATCGCGCGCACAACATGATCCAGCGCCTCATTGATGAAGCCGCGCGCGGGGAATTCAAAGTAGTAATCGACAAAACGTTTCCGCTCTCAGAGGCCGCCGCCGCGCATGCCTATATCGAAAGCCGGCAAGCAGTCGGCCGAGTGCTATTGATTCCATAGTCCGTGCGTCCGCGGCTGCAATAGCAAAAGAAACCGCCGCTCCTCCGGTTGGAGGAGCGGCGGTTGGTTAATGACAGCCAGTGCTTCCGCTTACGGAATCAACGGTCCGAACGTGTCTCCGGCAGGCGCGGTAAGGCCAGTGTTGCTGCCTGAGATCAGAACCTCTGGTTTGATCGCGCCACCCGTTGTCAGCTCGCCGGGATCGTAGATGGCGATACTGAACGGCGAGATCGAGTTAGCCACGGCAAGATTCCCGAAAAGGTCCAAGGCGATGCCGTTGGGCGAATTGAGGCTCGGCACTTTCTTTACGTTGATCGGAGTTAGCGTTACCGCGGGCGCCGGGCTTCCCGAGGCTGCAAGATCAGCCGCCGAGAACTCGACCACCGTGTTCGGAGCATTGGCGTTGCTCGACCGCAGATCGCCGCCCGTGTCGAAAATCAGGGCCCATGGTCCTTGGATAGAACTGTTGGCGTTACTCAAGACAACGTCCGGTACGGCAAGATTGGCTCCGCCGGTGGTCAGAACCGTTTCCACGGTTGTGTTGTCAAACTCGAAAATGTTGGTATCGCCGTTATTGGCGACCCACAAATCGCCGGAAGAATCAAAAACGATACCAAGCGGACCGCTGAAGAGATCGGCTCCAGTGGCGGTAAGAGTCGCATGGGGAACCACGTCTCCCGAAACCGCTAACTGAGACGAGGAGAATACATTTACGTCGCCGGCGCTGTTATCGGTGACCCACAGATTGCCGGTCGAATCGAATACCGCCTGCTGCGGAAAGCCCAGCGGGGGACTGCCGGCGGTGTCGGTGATTACTACCGCGGGCGTAAGAGTCAGTGAACCGCCTGGCGCCAATTGCGCCGCGGTGAATTCATCCAGTGCGGGCGCAGTAGCTCCGGTCGAGGTGGTGGCCAGGTTGCCTCCATCTATCACCCACAAATCGCCCTCGGAATCGAATACCACTCCTTGCGCGGAAATGAAGCCCGTGCTGGTGACGGTGACCGAGACTGTCGGCGTGATGTTAGGAGTGTGCGAGGTAAACGGAGAGATAAACTCCAGAACGTTCGTTCCGTTCGCAACCCATAAGCCTCCGGAGACGTCAAAAGAGAAATGGTGTGGCTTAAATGAAGAAGACGACGAACTGTTGCACGCGGCCACTGCGATCGTCATTACGATTCCGAGAACACACAGCGAAGCCGTCAATACGCGTGCGAGACCGCCGCGTCCGGAAAGTGTTTCCGAGAGCCTGCGTTCCTTACTCATCTGCCCCTCCTGCATTGTGTTGATTACTCACTACTAAACCTCGATCAGTCAGAATCGTGCTGTTATTCTGTGGGCGCGAGTAGTCGCGCCGGAAGAAGGCCGATTCAGCAGGAGACGTTTGCCGCCTCCGCTTTGTCTTCTCTCGAGATGTTCCCGGAATTTCCTCGATTGTGTTTTATTGATTTCGGAAAAATCGAAATGTGAAATCAGGCCGATCGCCGCAGCGACGATTGAGCGGTGCACTCCCGCGAAAAGCCCGCGACTCCCGATTGTGCTGCGCGGATTCATTAAAGCCAATTGGTCCGACCAAGTTCAAACGACCGCGACGCCACAATCAGAGGCGTGAGCGTGCGATGCGTGCTGATGTCCGTTGATGCTCTCTTGAAAAGGTGTAGTCGGACGAACACAGGCAGTCAACAGGAATTGACAGTGAGAGTAAACTATTTTGGGGCCGTCACTGAGATGAGTCGAGGAGGGAATTAGCAATTGAAAGCAGAGCGGTCGTCGAGCGCGTATTTCGTGGAAATTTGCCGTGGTATGGGGGTTTCCACGGCAAATGCTGGATACTGTCGGCTTACTGGCAGTTACGCCGACTATATCAGCCGACGAATCAGATTGGGGTCCCGCGCAGATCTGGCGCGAGGCCATTACCCATTAAGTCTATGAAGTTGCCGGAGTAAAACCGCTGTTTTGCGGCCTCCGGCGTGTCCTTCATCGCATCTTCGAATCGCTTGATTGGATTTCGTCCGCCCTCGACGTGCGGAAAATCCGACGAGAACATACATACTTCGTCGCCCGAGTTCGCGATAATCCAGCCGGTGTCCTCGGCGGGATAGGGCGTAACACGCACCTGCCGGCGCACGAACTCGCTCGGCCGTATCGACATCTTCTTGAGCCGGTCTTCATTCTTGATGAACGCGGTGTGCGCGGAATCCATCGCGCGCATCCATCCGGGCAGCCACGACGCGCCCTGCTCGATCACGCCGAACTTGAGCCGCGCAAAACGGTCGAGCACGCGATCGAAGATCATCGTCGCCAGCGTCTGCATCGGCGGATACGGAATCGCCATGTAATCGACCGAGCGAAAGTTGCCGTCGCCGCCATGAAAATCAGGCACTGGCGGCATCCCGTTGACGAAGTAGTCAGGCGAGAGCAGCGGACCGCCGCCGCCGACGTGAAATAGAATCGGAATTCCAGCTTCCTGCGCCTGCGCCCATACTGGGTCGAGGCCGATGTGGCTCGGCGAATGACCTTTGGGGCATCGCGACGGGATGAGCAGCGCCTTGGCGCCGAGCGCGATCGCCTCGCGCGCGATCGTGGCGGCCTCGGCAAAGTCGGCCAGCGGCACGTAGCACGAAGCGAGCAAGCGGCGGTCGATCGAGCAGAAGTCGATCATGGCGCGATTGAATCCACGCGCGACCGCCGCGCGCTTCTTCGGATCGTCGCCGTATTCGAGACCCAGCAGGCCGAGGAACGTGGTGGTGAAGACGAGCTGGCTCTTGAAGCCCAGGCAATCGAGCGCGCGCGGACGATCCTCGCGCCGCCACGAGCCGAGCGCCTCATAATTCTTGCGCAGCAGAATCTGGCGCTCGCCTTCGGCGCGCCATGCGGGATCGTCGTGGCGGCCGCGCACGAGCGCAAAGAGGTCGCGTCCGCTTTTTTCGCCAAGCGCGCTGAACAGGTTCTGGCGTTTGACTTGCCGCGCGTAATCCTCCTCGACGTAGCCGTCGAGAAAGTCCGGCGCCTCCATGATATGCGCGTCGGCGTCGTGTATCGTGCGTCCTTCAACGTATGGCATGGCGTTCCTCTCTGCTCGGCGAAGATCCGGGAACCAAGTTTAGACGATTTAGGCCCGGCCCGTGAACTCCCGCGATCGCCGCGGCGACGGTCCGACTTTTCGCCGCGGATGCGCTACGATAGTTGCTCGCGTGGCTGCTGGGCGCACATCCAGGGTGACTTTCGATGCTGAAGAAGACGACGGTAGAAGAATTGGCGCGGCGGCTCGCCGAATCCGAACGGACGCGGCGCCAGATTCGGCAATTCTCGCTCGAATATCCGGGAATCACGATCGATGATGCGTACGCGATTCAGCGTGAATGGGTCGCGCTGAAAATCGCCGCCGGACGCAAGCTCCTGGGCCACAAGATCGGACTCACGTCCAAGGCGATGCAGGCGTCGTCGCAGATAAGCGAGCCGGATTACGGCGCGCTGCTCGACGACACGTTCTTCGCCGACGGCGGCGAGATTCCTTTCCAGCGCTTTATCGTGCCGCGGGTCGAGGTCGAGCTGGCCTTCGTCCTTGGCAAGCCGCTCAGCGGCCCGAACTGCTCGATCTTCAACGTGCTCAGCGCGGTCGATTACGTGGTTCCCGCGCTCGAGATCATCGACGCGCGGATCCATCAGATCGATCCGCAAACCAAAGTTCCGCGCAAAGTCTTCGATACGATTTCCGACAACGCCGCGTGCGCGGGAATAGTGATCGGAGGCCGTCCAATCCGTCCGCTCGAAGTGGACCTGCGATGGGTCGCCGCGGTGCTGTATCGCAACGGCGAACTCGAGGAATCTGGAGTCGCCGCCGCGGTGCTGAATCATCCGGCAAACGGCGTCGCGTGGCTCGCCAACAAGCTCGCCGCGCACGGCGAGAGCCTGAGCGCAGGCGAGATTATTCTGGGCGGATCGTTCACACGTCCTATTGCAGCTTCGCCCGGCGACGTTTTTCACGTCGATTATCGGGAGCTAGGATCGATCTCGTGCCGCTTCTCACGCGAGTAAAAGACTCAACTCGCGCGGAAGTTCGGCGCATCATGAGGGGTGGAGTATTGATGCCGATGGAAACCGAAACTGATATCGATCCCGAGGAAACCGGCGAATGGCTCGACGCGATGGACGCGGTGATCGACGCCGAAGGCGTTGATCGGGGCCATTTCCTGCTCGAGAACCTGATCACCAAAGCGCGCGCGAAGGGCGCGTTTCTTCCCTACAACGCGAACACGCCCTATGTGAACACAATTCCGGTCGAGCTCGAGCCGCGTTCGCCGGGTAATCGCGAAATCGAGCGCCGCATCCGGTCGATCATCCGATGGAACGCGGTCGCGATTATCCTGCGCGCCAACGCTGTCACCTCGGAGCTGGGCGGGCATATTGCGAGCTTTCAATCGGCGGCAACCCTTTACGATATCGGCTTTGGCCATTTCTGGCGCGCGCCGGCGCAGAATCATGGCGGCGATCTGATCTATATCCAGGGACACTCGTCGCCGGGTATTTACGCTCGCGCGTTTCTCGAGGGTCGCCTCTCCGAGCAGGACCTTCTCAGATTCCGGCGCGAAGCCGACGGTAAAGGCCTCTCGTCGTATCCGCATCCGTGGCTGATGCCGGAGTTCTGGCAGTTTCCAACCGTGTCGATGGGGCTTGGACCCCTGATGGCAATCTACCAGGCGCGCTTCATGAAGTACCTGCAAGGCCGCGGCCTCGCCGACATGGGCGACCGCAAGGTGTGGGCCTTCATGGGCGACGGCGAGATGGACGAGCCCGAATCGCTCGGCGCGATCTCGCTTGCCTCGCGCGAGAACCTGGACAACCTGATCTTCGTGATCAACTGCAATCTCCAGCGCCTCGACGGACCGGTGCGCGGCAACGGCAAGATCATCCAGGAGCTCGAGGCCGACTTTCGCGGCGCCGGATGGAACGTGATCAAGGTCATTTGGGGCAGCAACTGGGACGCGCTGCTCGCGCGCGACAAGACCGGGCTGCTCCACAAGCGGATGGAAGAATGTGTGGACGGCGAGTATCAGGCGTTCAAGGCGAAGGACGGCGCGTACGTGCGCCGCGAGTTCTTCGGCAAATATCCGGAACTGCTCGAGATGGTTTCCGGGATGACCGACGACGAAGTCTGGCAACTGCGCCGCGGCGGTCACGATCCGGTCAAGATATACGCCGCCTATGCGGCCGCGGTCGCGCACCAGGGACAGCCCACCGTGATTCTCGCCAAGACGGTGAAGGGCTACGGGATGGGCGCGTCGGGCGAAGGTATGAATATCGCCCATCAGGCCAAGCACATGACATTGCCGGCGCTGAAGAACTTTCGCGACCGTTACAAGATTCCCGTGCCGGACGATCAGATCGCGAACGCGCCGTTTTATCGCCCGCCCGAAGATAGCGAGGAAGTCCAATACCTGAAAAACCGGCGCGCGGCGCTCGGCGGACCGATTCCGCAGCGTCGGCGCAAATCAGTCGCGCTCGAAATTCCGCCGCTCGCCACGTTCGAGGCGCAGCTCAAGGGCACCGACGATCGGGAAATCTCAACTACGATGGCGTTTGTGCGGATTCTCGCCACGCTCATCCGCGACAAGAATATCGGCAATCGCGTCGTGCCGATCGTGCCCGATGAATCGCGCACCTTTGGGATGGAAGGGATGTTCCGGCAACTCGGGATTTTTTCGCAGGTCGGACAGCTCTACAAGCCCGAAGACGCGGGCCAGTTGATGTTCTATCGCGAGCATCAGCAGGGCCAGATTATCGAGGAAGGGATCAACGAGCCGGGCGCGATGTCGTCATGGATCGCGGCGGCGACTTCCTACAGCACGCACAACCTGCCGATGATTCCGTTCTACATTTTCTATTCGATGTTCGGATTTCAGCGCGTCGGCGATCTTGCCTGGGCCGCCGGCGACTCGCGATCCCGCGGGTTTCTGCTCGGCGGCACCGCGGGCCGCACCACGCTCAACGGAGAGGGCTTGCAGCACGCCGACGGGCATAGCCACCTGGCCGCTTCGACCATTCCAAATTGCGTCGCCTACGACCCGGCCTATTCATACGAGCTCGCCGTGATCATCCACGACGGATTGCGCCGGATGCTGCATGAACAGCAAGACGTTTTCTACTACATCACGCTCATGAACGAGAACTACGTGCATCCACCGATGCCCGAAGGCGCGCGCGAGGGAATTCTCAAAGGGATGTACCTGCTGCGCGACGGCGGCGCTGCAAAAGCTCCGCGCGTGCAGTTGATGGGTTCGGGAACGATCCTGCGCGAAGTGCTGGCCGGCGCCGACCTCTTGCGCGACGACTTCGGTATCGCCGCCGACGTGTGGAGCGTGCCGAGCTTCACCGAGCTGCGCCGCGAGGGCCTCGAGGCTGAGCGCTGGAACATGCTTCATCCCACCAGCCCCCAGCGCAAAAGCCACGTCGAGACCTGCCTGGAGGGCAGGCAAGGTCCGGTGGTGGCGGCCAGCGACTATATCAAGACGTTTGCCGATGAGATTCGCCCCTTCGTCGGACGGCGCTATCGCGTGCTCGGGACCGACGGCTACGGGCGCAGCGACTATCGCGCACAACTGCGCAAATTCTTCGAGGTCGATCGCCATTGGGTCGCGCTCGCCGCGCTCAAGAGCCTCGCCGACGAAGAGCAGATTCCCGCTTCGCGGGTCGCCGACGCGATCAAGAAGTACGAAATCGACCCCGAGAAACCCAGCCCGGTTACGGTGTAGAGCGCGACGATGGGAACGCTGATCGACGTCAAAGTTCCGGACATCGGCGACTTCACCGACGTGGACGTGATCGAGGTGATGGTCAAGCCGGGCGACCGCGTCCGCGCCGAAGACTCGCTCATCACGATCGAATCCGACAAGGCCACGATGGAAGTCCCGTCGCCGCAAGCCGGTGTAATCAAGGAGATCAAGGTAAAGCTTGGCGACAAGGTCTCCGAAGGGTCGCCAATCGTGGTGCTCGAGACCGACGCCGCCGCGGCCGCCGACGCCGCGGCGAAGCCGCCGCCGAAACTATCGGATTCGCCAAAGCGATCCGGTTCCGCCGCCGAACCGCGCAAAGAGCCCGAGCGCAAGCCCGAGAAATTCCCCGCGGCGGAATCCGCGCCACCGGCCGCGCCTGCTGCGGAAGCGGTCGTATCCACCACAACCGCAGATGCGCCCGAGGCGCCCACTGCGAAGCCGCACGCGAGCCCGTCGGTGCGGAAATTTGCGCGCCTGCTCGGAGTCGATCTGTCGCTGGTTGCGGGCTCGGGGATGAACGGGCGCATCTTTCGCACCGACGTCGAGAAGTTCGTGAAGTCCGCGCTCACCCGTGCGCCTGCCGCGCGAAGCGGCGCCGGCGCGGCGCTGGATCTGCTCCCGTGGCCGAAAGTTGATTTCACCCGTTTCGGGCCGATCGAGACGCGTCCGCTGACCCGTATTCGCAAGGCGTCGAAGGCGAACCTCGCCCGCAACTGGGTGATGATCCCGCACGTAACACAGTTCGATGAAGCCGACGTAACCGAGCTCGAAGCGCTGCGCCGCGAGGTCAACGAGACTCACGCCAAAGAAGTCCGGGTGACGATCCTGGCCTTCATTATAAAGGCGATGGTCGCGGCGCTGGCCGAGTTTCCCGAATTCAACGCGTCGCTCGACGGCGATAATTTGATCCTCAAGAAATATTTCCATATCGCGTTCGCCGCCGAAACGGCCGACGGTTTGGTCGTCCCGGTGCTGCGCGACGCGGACAAAAAGGGCGTCCTGCAGATTGCGCGAGAGACTGCCGACCTTGCCGCCGCCGCGCGCGCCGGCAAACTCAAGCCGATGGACATCCAGGGCGGATGCATCACGGTTTCCAGCCTCGGCGGAATCGGAGGGACCGCGTTCACGCCGATAATCAACGCACCGGAAGTCGCGATCCTGGGCGTGTCGAGGCTCGCGACCAAGCCTGTCTATCGCGACGGCGAGTTCGTCGCGCGCCTGATGCTGCCGCTGTCGCTATCTTACGACCATCGCGTGATCGACGGCGCGATGGCGGCGCGGTTCATCGCATATCTCGGATCGGTGCTCGCCGACATGCGCCGTGCGCTGTTGTAATACGGGCGCGGGACACTTCACAATCCACACCATGAAACCGAAAGCCTTGAGGCAAGCTTGTTCCCGCGCCGCGTTGATTGCCGCGCTGATCGCTTCGACCGTTGTCCTTCGGCCTCGACCAGGATACGCGCACGATGGCGCCGCCGGTTCACTCGAGCAGGCCGTCAACTCGGCGAGCCGGCGTCCCAAGGACCGGGCGCGCGACAATTATCGGCATCCGACCGAGACGCTGGAATTTTTTGGGATCAAGCCAGACATGACGGTGGTCGAAATCTGGCCGGGCGGCGGATGGTACACAGACATCCTGGCGCCTTATCTCCGTGATCGCGGCAAGCTCTACGAAGCGATCCAATCGGGCGAAAACGAAGCCGGGTACAAGAAGAAGCTGGCCGATGATCCCGCGCGGTTTGGAAAGATAACCGTCACGGAGCTGGCTCCTCCTGAAAAATTGGATATCGCGCCGGCCGGCTCCGCCGACATGGTGCTGACGTTTCGCAACGTTCACAACTGGATGAGCCGCGGATATGCCGATCAAGTTTTCAAAGCGATGTACACTGCGCTCAAGCCGGGCGGTATCCTCGGAGTGGTCGAGCATCGCGGCGACCCCGCAAAGCCGCAGGATCCCAAGGCGGCGTCCGGCTACGTGCGCGAGGACAAAGTGATCAAGTTGGCTGAGCAAGCCGGCTTTCATCTCGTGGCGAGATCCGAGATCAACGCCAACCCCAGGGACTCGAAGGATTACGCCAAGGGCGTGTGGACGCTGCCGCCATCGTTGAGGCTGGGCGACACCGACAAGGCCAAATACCTTGCGATCGGCGAGAGCGACCGGATGACGCTGAAATTCGTCAAGCCAGGCGCAACCGCCGGGCAATAGAAATATTGCGGGTGCCTGCCGAACAATTCCGGGCAAAAAAGGGCCGGGTTACCGTTGGGGACCGTGGGTGGGGAGCCTACGGCAGTAACCCGGCCGTGCTTGGGGACAGGCGCTGTTGGTTTCTCGGGGGAGGAGATTTTGCAGCGCTGGCAGAATAGAAAGCAAAAGCGATGCCGCGTCGAAAGCGTAATGATTGCAAGAGAGATGGGGTCAACGACTCTTCGCAAATTGCAATTTGGGACGGTCCAGCCGCCCCTTGGGACACGATTTCCCTTGATATTGCAGCGCTTTTGCACGATGCGATTTTTCGCGCCACAGCGAACGATCGATTCGCGGATCTCGCAGCCTTTCGACTGCCTGGCAGCCCGATCATGCATCGTGAAATTTGCGCCGCGACGACCGCGTGCCCTGGGGATCGCGCTCGATCACGTCGAGCTGATTGCGCTCCGCTTTGTCGCGTCAGCTCCGCGCGGTGATTCCAATCGTCGCCGCGCGCTGGGAAATTTTCGCCGCGCGCCATCGATTTCGCGCTGCCCGTTGAGAGCTTTCGATCCGTGTGTTAATTCCTAGCATCACGGGGCGTGGCGCAGCCTGGTAGCGCACCTGCCTTGGGAGCAGGGGGTCGGCCGTTCAAATCGGCTCGCCCCGATTAGCGCCAGTAGCTCAGGTGGAAAGAGCAGCGGCCTTCTAAGCCGCGGGTCAGGGGTTCGAATCCCTTCTGGCGCGCCATGGAAATTTGCGGGCCTCGAGCCCGGAACGCAGCCGCGATTGAATTGCGAAGTGGTGGGTGTAGCTCAGTTGGTAGAGCGCTGGATTGTGGCTCCAGTGGTCGAGGGTTCAAATCCCTTCACTCACCCCACATATCCTGCTACGAAAGCATCTCCTCGGTGCGCCGTTAGCTCAGTTGGTAGAGCAGCTGACTCTTAATCAGCGGGTCCGCGGTTCAAGTCCGCGACGGCGCACCAAAAGCCTCAAACGAATACTCGTACTTTTTTTCGGGTTCCGAGACGCATTTGACGGGTCTCACGCGGCCACCCTGTGGGTCGACTGCGCGCTGGAGGACGAACCTCAATGCGCAGGCGCAGGCGCAGGCGCAGATATGGATTTGACATCATATGTGGTGTATATCATATTAAAGCCAGCGGGGCGGTGAGTGAGCTGGGTTGTCGAGATCGGCGACGAGTTTGAACCGGAATTCGACGCACTCCATCAGGACGTGCAGACAGAGATTCTGGCCTTGTCGCGCCTTCTCCAGCAATTTGGACCGCAATTGAAGCGGCCCCGCGTTGACACGCTGAAGGGGTCCCGCCATGCCAATATGAAAGAGCTGCGCTTCAGCGCATCGCAGGGCGAATGGAGAGTGGCCTTCGCTTTCGATCCGAAGCGCGAGGCGATTTTGCTCGCAGCGGGTGATAAATTTGGCGTCGGCGAAAAGCGCTTCTACCGAGAGCTCATCCGGAAGGCCGATGACCGTTTCGACGCTCATCTTGCCCGATTGAAAGGATAAAGGAACTAACCATGGCTGTGAATGTGAATGACAAGATCAGGAAGCTGCCCAATGCTCAGCGCAAGAAGATAGAGGCCCGCGCGGCCGCGTTGATCGCCGAGGAAATGACCTTGCGCGAGCTGCGGCACGCACGCAAGCTTACGCAGGTTCGTATGGCCAAGGCCCTGGGAATCACCCAGGACAGCGTTTCGCGCCTGGAAAAACGCAGCGATCTGCTGTTGTCCACGCTTCGCAAGACGATCAAGGCGATGGGCGGGAACCTCTCGCTTGTCGCTGAATTCCGCGATCGCCCGCCAGTTGTACTGTCCGGCATCGCCGAAGACGATTCCCTCCCCAGGCCAGCCGGGCGAAGACACGTGCCCACGCACGCTTAGCGGAGCAGCTGACTCAAAATCAGCGGGTCCGCGGTTCAAGTCCGCGACGGCGCACCAGCTTTTCCGCCTGATCGCGCGTCCGGCCAAACAGCGCGCGAAGCCGCACCATCCGCGGGCGCTTGCAACCGCGGCCGGGCTACGCGACGCTTGGCGCGATTTGCCGCCATGCCCATCGCCGATCCAGACATCACCGCGCAACCCGCTGACGCCGCCGAAATCGATGCCGCCGTGGCGCTTGCCCGGTTTGATTCGCCGCGCTCGTGGCGGATGGTCGCGGTGGCGTTCGTCGCGATGTTTGCCGTCTATGGAATCGCGTACAGCTTCGGAGCGTTCTTCAAGCCGATGGCGGCGGAGTTCGGTTCGGGCCGCAGCAGCACCTCCGCGGTCTTTTCGATTACGGTGTTCGTGTGGTGCGTGCTTGGATGGCCGGCGGGTCATCTGAGCGACCGCTTCGGCCCTCGAGTCGTGGTCGGCGGGGGCGCGCTCGTGATGGGCGCCGGTCTCATCCTGACCGCATTTATCGATCGGCTCTGGCTCGGCTATCTGACCTACAGCATCGGCGTGGGAATTGGAGTGGCGACCGCGTACGTGCCGATGGTCGCCGTGGTCGGCGGATGGTTTCTGCTCAGGCGCAACACCGCGCTGGGAATCGCGGTGGCGGGAATCGGGTGCGGCACCGTGCTGGTCGCGCCCGCGGCAGCCGCGATGATCGAGCGGCTCGGCTGGCGCGACACCTACCTGGTTCTCGGCGCCGTGGCGACCGCGATGCTGCTCGGATGCGCGGCGATCGTCGAGCGTCCGCCAGTTCATGTGACGCCCAGCGCGATAGACGTGCGCGCTGCGATCCGGACCCCGGCGTTCGGTCTCCTCTATCTCAACTCGTTCCTGTCCTCGATGGCGCTGTTCGTTCCGTTCGTATATTTGCCGGCCTTCGCACACGATCATGGCGCAACCCGGATTGCGAGCGCCGCGCTGGTCAGCATCATTGGCGGCGCCAGCGTGATCGGAAGGCTCGGCCTGGGCGCGATCGCCGACCGGACCAGCACGATCCGCCTCTACCAGGGATGCTATCTGCTGCTCGCGGCGAGCTTCGTGCTGTGGCTGACCGGCAGTTCGTACGCGACGATGGTCGCATTCGCTATCGCGATGGGCGCCGGCTATGGCGGCTTCGTCGCACTTTCGCCGGCTGTTCTAGCGGAACTGTTCGGCGTCGCCCGCCTGGGCACGGTCATGGGTATATTGTACACCAGCGGGGGAGTTGGCGCTCTGCTCGGTCCCCCGATCGCGGGAATGATAATTGACTATACGGGCAGCTACCGATGGGCGATCGCCTATTCGTTGGCTGGCGCGCTTGCTTCGTTCTTTATCCTGCTTCCGCTGGCACGCTACGCGCCGCGTGATCGCCGGGCCTGAAAGCAACGAGGCGAGAGCGAAAGAGACGCGAACAGAATATACAACATCGCGCCGGTGCGTTGCCGGATCTGCAAAGTTAATATTCTGTGAAATACTCGCGGTGACTATGAAGATGAGAATCGGATTCATCTGCGTGGTCATTCAGCACGCCCCCCTGTCTGCGCCAACTAAGTAGCCCGCCATCGCTCGTAAGCTATAGACAGTCCCGAACTGATCGGTTAATCTCTGACGCTCGTGCCGCTTCGAACTGGTCGAATTATATGTACCCATCGATTCTGGGTGAACGATCCAAGCCGAAGTCTTGCCCTCGACGCTTCCTATTTCTGATCTCTGGTGGCGCATCGCTGATGCTGGCCCTCGCGATCGGTTCTGCCATCGCGGGCGGACCTGCGCTGGACACGCCTGAGCCGGCGGGTGCTTCGGCCTCAGC
>Ga0307372_10007912_pt1 | contig 15093 bp, 9 predicted proteins | sample OX1MG_FD_202533 | JGI IMG/M metagenome (GOLD analysis project Ga0307372, IMG submission 202533) | Soil microbial communities from Risofladan, Vaasa, Finland - OX-1 | ecosystem: Environmental > Terrestrial > Soil > Coastal area > Acid sulfate soil | place: Finland: Risofladan, Vaasa | collected... | reverse complement strand
ACCATGTGATCTTCTTCCGCGACCAGCAGCTCTCCCCCGCCCAACAAGCGGACTTCGCCCGGCAGTTCGGAGAGGTCACCGAGGGTCACCCGGTCATTCCCGCCATCGAGGGCCATGCCGAAGTGTTGGCCATCGACAGCCGCGAGGACCGGGCCAGCTGGTGGCATACCGACGTGACCTTCCTGAGGGCGCCGGCGTTCGGCTCGATCCTCTACATGCTCACCGCTCCGGAGGTCGGAGGCGACACCACCTGGTCGAGCCTGCAGGATGCCTACGATCGGTTGGCCGAGCCGGTGCGGACCCTGTGTGACTCGTTGACTGCCATCCACTTCGATCCGTGGTTCGCCGCCGATGTGGACGCCCGCGGCGGCTACGAGTGGGAAGGCGAGCGGCACGAGAAACTGCTCCCGGCCCTCCACCCGGTGGTGCGCACCCATCCCGAATCCGGCCGAAACGGCCTCTTCGTCAACCCGCAGTTCACCCAGTCCATCCTCGGGATGTCGAAGAATGAGAGCACCGCCATACTGGACATGCTCTACCGGCACTGCCAGCAGCCCGAGTTGACGTGCCGGTTCCGGTGGCGACCAGGGTCGGTGGCCTTCTGGGACAACCGGGCGACGCTCCACTACGCACTCGACGACTACGGCGACGCCACCCGCATCGCCCATCGGGTCACGCTGCGGGGCGATGTCCCGTTCGGCCCGGCCATGCCGCGACGCTGAGCGGCCCTGCGGCATCCGGCTCCACTCCGCCTGGAGCACCTCGCTCCGCTGCGGGTGCTACTCGAGCGTCGGCGTTCCCGTAGCGGCGTGAGCCCCCCCGGGAGAGGAGACCGGAATGGCCCCCGAGACCGCCAGCGCCTCGTCGCTGGCGCCCAGATAGGCGGCGAGGGCCCTCGGGTCACGCCGGACCTCGTCAGGAGTCCCGGAGGACACGACGCTGCCGGTCTCCATCATGACCACCTGGGTGCACAGCGCGAATACCAGTGGCACGTCGTGCTCCACCAGCACGATGGTGGTGTCCGCCAGTTGGTGCAGTCTCTGTAGCAGCGGGACGAATGCCTCGGCCTCGCGTTGGGCGATGCCGGCGGTGGGCTCGTCGAGCAGCAGCAAGCGGGGTCGGGCCAACACGATGGAGGCCAGGTCCACCACCCGTCTGGTACCCGTCGACAGATGGGCGATGCTGTGCCGTCTGAACCGTTCGATGCCGAACGATGCGATCACCCGATCCACCTCGGACCGCTTGGACCGCTCCGATCGCCGAGCCCACGGCAGCTGCAGCGAGGAGGACACCACGCTCACCGGTCGCTGGGCGTCCAGGGTCAAGAGCAACACATCCTGCACCGACAGCTCGGGGAAGAGGCGGCAGTCCTGAAATGACCGCACCACACCCAGGTTCGAGCGCTCCTCGGGCAGATACTCGGTCAGGCTCTCGCCATCCAGGTGAACCGATCCCGCCCGGGGGCTCACCAGGCCGGAGATGACATCGAGCATGGTGGTCTTGCCGGAGCCGTTGGGACCGATCAGCCCGACGATGGATCCCGGTTCGGCGGTCAACGCCGCCTCGGCGACGGCCCGGACCCCTCCGAAGTCGACGACCACCCCCTCCATGTCGAGGCGTGCCGGCCCTCGGCCTTCTCGTGTGGCGTCCGGTGCACTCATCCGGTTGCCTCGGCGGCCACCGCGTCGGGCAGGGGGTCGGGTACCGCATCGAAAGGACCGGTCGAAGGGGGGACGTCGCCCCGCCCCAGCAGCCGCTCGATCCCCAGGGTCACCAGGTCGGCGAAGCGGTGCATGAGCTCGGCCAGGCCACCGGGAAGATAGAGGATGAACACCAGCAACCCCAATCCGCTGGTGAGGAACTGAATGGTTGGGGTTGTCCCGAACATGGCCGGAATGCCGACCAGATAGACGGCACCCAAGACGGCCCCGTCGATCGACCCGAGGCCGCCGATGACCACCATGGAGACGACCAGAATGGAGAAGGCGGGGTTGAAGGTGTCCGTCGAGAACCGCCCGGTGGCGAACGCCAGGCAGACGCCGGCATAGCCGGCGATGAACCCGGAAAGCGCGAACGCCAGCAGCTTGCTGCGGGCCAATGGGATCCCCATGGCACCCGCACCGGTCTCATTGTCCCGCACCGCCATCAGCCGGCGGGCCACCCCGCGATCACGCCAGATCCGTACCATCAGGACCGACAGGACCAAAAGTCCCAGTGAGAACCAGGCGAACGCCCGAGCCGACCCGAGCCCGATGCCGAGCAGGCTCGGGCTACCGATCAGGGTGGACTGGGGATTGGGCAGTCCCGTGCACAGCTCCTTGTTGAGCACCGGCAACGTCCAGCAGGGTGTGTTCAGCACCGATCCCATGAACCACAGGCTGAAGGCCAGGGTGCTCACCGCCAGGTAGAGGCCCTTGACCCGGAGGGCCGGCAGCCCGACCACCACGGCGATCACCGCCGTCACCGCTCCAGCGAAGGGCATGAGGAGGATCAGCGGCACGCTTCCCCCGAGGTGGGCGGCCATCAGGGCGCCGCACGCCACCAGACCGAACTGGCCCAACGACACCTGACCGGCCCACCCGGTGAGGACCGTCAACGAGAGGGCGACGACGGCGTAGATGCAGATCTGCGACAGCAGGAACGAGCGACCGGTGCTCACGACCAGCGGGAGGAGGGCCGCGATCACCACCGCCAGCCCGACACCGGCGCCACCGACCTTGCGGCGGAGGGGGCTGTCGTTCCGCAGCTGACTCCTGGTGCCTTCGAGCCAGGTGGACCGCTCCTCCCGCCGCGATCCGGTCTGCAGGGCTGCGATTCGCACCAGCAGGACCAACAGCACGAGGGCGAAGAGCGCCAGGTCGACCTGGGCCGTACTGGACAGGTTCCACACCAGGATCTCCTGCACCACTCCCACCCCGATGGCGGCCACGAATGCAACGGTCAGGTTGACCATGGCCCCGACCATGGCCGCGGTCAGCGCCAGAAGCAGCAACTCGGGGCTCAGCACCTCGGTCAGCGCCGAGGTCTGGCCCGGTGCGGCCAGCACTGCGGCGAAGGCGGAGAGCACACCTGCCAGCGTCCATGCCACGGTGGAGGTGCGCCGGACCCACACCCCCGACAGCCGGGCCGAGTCGGCATTTTCGGCCATGGCCCGCATGGCCAGGCCCCACGGTGACCACTTGACGAAGGCGGCCAGTCCGATGGCCACGATCGGGGCCACGACCAGGGTCATGACCTGCCCCGGGGTGAACAGGTAGGTGCCGATATGGAAGGTGACGTCGATGGGGACCGGAAACGGCTTGAAGAGGCTCTTCGGGCGGATGAAGGGCAGCGCGGTGAAGACGAACAGGACCTGGCTCAATCCGATGGTGGCCACCATCACCAGCACCCGCGGCCGCGAGAACAGCCGGCGGAGCAACAGCTCGCTCAACGCCCCGACGACACCGGCCAAGACCAGGGCCATGGCCAGCGAGAACCAGTAGTTGAAGCCGAAGTCGTAGAAGCACTTCACCAGAAACACCGCCGCCACCACCCCGAGCTGCCCCTGGGCGAAATTGAGGACCCGGTTGGTCTTGTAGATCAGCACGAGTCCCATGGCCAGCAACGCGTAACCGAGACCGGTGATGACTCCCTGGACCAGGACGAAACTGGGTATCGACACCGGCGACCCGCTATCCCAGCCCGTCCACAGCGGCTCCCAAGAAGACGGGACGCAGCAGATCGGTGCGCTCGAGCAGGTCAGCGGTCAGGCCGTCGAACCGCACCTCTCCCCGCTCGAGGAAGAAGGCCCGCTCAGCCAGGCTCATAGCTCGGTTGACGCTCTGTTCGACCAAGACGACGGTGGTGCCCTGACTGTTGACCTCGCGTACGATTGTCATCAGGCGGTCGACGGCCTTCGGGGCGAGACCGAGGGCCAGCTCGTCGATGAGCAACAACTTCGGCGCCGTCATCATCACCCGGGCCAACGCCAACATCTGCTGTTCACCGCCGGACAGGGTGCCGGCGGATTGGTCGAGTCGGCTGGCGAGCTCAGGAAATCGATCGAGGGCTTCGTCCATCGCCGTGCGAGTCCGTGCACCATCGCGGCGCATGGAGTGGGCGCCCACCCGGAGGTTGTCACGGACGGTGAGACCGGTGAAGGTCATCTTCCCCCCCACCAGCAGGGCCACATCTCGACCGATGATCTGCTCGGGCTCGAGATAGGTGCAGTTGACCCCGAAGATGCGGATGACGCCCCTGTGGGGATGGTCCAATCCGGACACCGCCCGTAGCAGGGTGGACTTGCCGGCCCCGTTGGTGCCGAGCAGGGCCACGATCTCCCCCTGCGCGATCTCGAGGTTGATGTCGAGGAGCACCTGATTGGTGCCGTAGAAGAAGTCGAGGTTGTGGATCTGGAGCGCCGGCACCACCCCGCCGGCCTGGCGGCGCTGGCCCTCGGCATGTCGTTCGAGGACGTCCTCGATCACCAGGGTGATGTCCCGCCTCACGTAGCGCGACCCGATGAACAGCATGATCCCGCCGATGGCACACACCGGTCCGATGAGGGTAAGGGCCACGGTCGGCCCGTTCTGATACCCGACGGCATCACTGATGGCACCGAGGAGCACCGCACCGGTGAACCCGCCGAAGACCAGGGAGTAGACCCCGAACATGGCGAAGCAGATGGTGCGCATCTCGGCGGGGGCGGTGGCGGCCAGCGTCAGGAAGATGCAGATGGCCAGCGGCGAGATGGCCGCGGTGGCCAGCAACTGAAGCGTCACCACCATCCACAGTTCGGGCATGTAGAGGGAGGCCACGTAGAGGCCCCCGTAGGCGGCGATGCAGACGGCGCCGATGGCCAGCGGGCGCTGCGGCGCCCTCCGGAAGTACCGGTCGCCGAGCACATAGGCCACCGGAAGGCCGAGGAACGCGGCCAGGCCGATGATCGAGTACACCTCGCCCCGTTGGGCGGTGTCGAGCCCCCACCGTCGGACGAAGTACAGATTGCCGAACAGCGGAGCGGCGGTGCCGGCGAAGCCGAGGATGGCCACCGCCACCAGCTCGTAGTAGATGGACCGGATCCGCAACAGCCGGGTGATGGCCGAACCCAGCAGCACCCGGGGGGCGTCATCCTGTTGGGTCTGAAGGTCCATGCCCGAGGCCTTCAGGATATGGCTGGACTCGTTGGACCCCTTGTCCGGCTCGCGCAGCGTGAACAGGGCCAGCCCGATCGGGATGCCAGCGAGGGCGATCAGCATCCCCCACCGCCAGTTGTGGGCGATAGTGATGACGAAGACGAAGACAAGGACGCCGACGGTCTGGGACAGTGGGTCGGAGAGGTTGTGCCAGCTGAAGACCCGGCCGCGTCCCTCGGTCGGATAGGCGTCGGAGAGGTACGAATTGTGCACGGTGTTGTTGACCCCGAATCCCACCGAGGCGATGAGATAGAGGAAGGTGAACGCCCACACGTTCGGGGCCAGGGCCATCAGCGGCGCGAAGACCGCGAAGATCAGAAGGGCCACACCGGCCACCACTTTGCGGCTCCCCCGGTCGGCCCAGAGGGCCAGGGGCACAGCCCACAGCAGCTGAGCCACTGCACCCACGAAGGTCACCGCGCCGAGCGCCGCGTCGTGGATGTGGAACGAGTGCTCGAGGTTCGTCCCGATGATAGCGATGCCATTGCCGAAGCTTCCTGGCACCAGGGCCGCCGCCGTGAGCAGCACCAGGGGGGCGAACCCATGCTGGCGAAGGATCCCGATGAGGGCCGGCGGCTTGCCCTCACCGGTTCCGGGCATCACGGCGAGGTCGGCGATGGCCTCGGGATCGGCGCTCTTGGCCACGACTTCCTGCAACAGCTCATCGGGAACAGCGAAATCGAAGAGCACCTGGTCGTCCATGAGAGCAACACCCTATTCCTTCCGAGATGACCGGGTACGGTTGACGGATAGGCCCGTTGCCAGCCCGGTGGAATTGTTCCTCCGGCACCTCCGGAGTCGTGCGGATCGGGGCCGCTCGGACCCTACGGAACCTCGTCGCGAGGCGTGGCCACCGTCAGTGGGCCCTGCGGCAACACGCAGGTCCGGGCGCCCCGGCCCATTCGGTCGAGGGCCTCGGCGACGGCGGCATCGAGGCCGTGCACCGGGCGCATCATCCCGCTCCCCACTGCGGCGTCGGAGAGACCCTCGGCGAACATCCACACGTCCGCCCGACCGAGCACCCGTCCCAGTACCTGGGCCTGCCAGACGTCCACCCGTCCCGGTCCGACCGGTCTCGCCAACTGGTCGACGCTCGATGCTGCCCGGAGCAGGCCGGCGAAGGCTCCCTCGTCGGGCACTCCGTCAACGCATGCCGCCGCCATCACGATGATGCCGCCGTCGAGCACCACCCGTTCTGCCGCGGCCATGCCCTTGACCGCCTGGTACAGGTTCCGGTCGAGTGGATAGCCCCCGTTGGTGGTGACCACCACGTCGAACCGCCCGTCCACCACCTGGGTGACCGCCCCGGCGGCAAAGGCGCACGCGGCGCGGTGGCTGTCGGGGAGGACCCCGACGAAGACCCCGGTCAGTCGGCGCCGGCTGTCGATGGTGACATCGACCACGAGGTCGGGTGGACACAACGCCGTGGCAGCAGTGACGAACTCGTGCACAGGGTTGCCCTTCGTGGTCAACCAGGTGGCTCCGGCATCAGCGATCCGGGACGGACTGTGGGCCTCCAAGATGGTGGAGGTGGCAGCCAGACCGGGGCACGTGCCCTTCGGCCCACCGCTCCACCCGGCGAAGAAGTGGGGCTCCACGAAGCCCGTCAGGATACGCACGTCGGCCTCGACATAGTGCCGGTCGAGCAGGACGGGCGTACCCTCGACCTCGCCCACCCGGACGTGGTCTCCGTCGTCGGCCACATGCTGGCGGATGGGGTACCGGTCCACGATCTCCGGACCCACGAGTGCCCGCATCTCCGCCGCCGTGGCCACACGGTGGGTACCGGTGGCACAGAGCAGCTCCACCCGGTCGGGGCCGGCGCCGGCGAGCTCGAGCTCGGCCAGTAGTGGCGGCAGCACCGTGGTGTTGGGCATGGGTCGGGTGAGGTCGGGGAACACCACCACCACCCGGTCCCCGGGTCCGACCAGATCGCCCATCGGCCGGCCCGACTCCGGCGAGCGCAGCGCCCCCCGCACCGCGCCCATCTCGTCCTCGAGGGGAGCCACCACCTGCGGCTCCACGACCACGGCGCCATCGGGCACCTCGACGTCCAAGCCGTCCCGGCCGTAGGCCAACCTCAACCGCATGTCGGATCGCCGGTCTCCACCGATGGGGCCACGGTGCTCGCCCGGGCCAGGTCGATCAAGGAGGACGCCACCCGGTCGACCTGCTGGCGCCGCGCCGAGTAGTCGAGGGTCATCGAGGGGTTCGGCTCGATGTCCACATCGACGGGGTCGACGACATCGAGCGACATCTCGACGCCGACCGCCGCCGCCGCCAGCATCGCGGCGCCCATGCTGGCGGCCTGACCCGATCGGCGGCACCTCGCCGGCAGGCCGGTGACCGCGGTGAGCACCTCGCGCCACACGGGAGTGGATGCGCCTGCGCCAGTGAGCGCCAGTCGCGTGACACCCGGGCCTCCAGGCTGGCGGGAGCAGATGGCCTCGAGGCAGCGCTCGACTTCCCACGCCACCGACTCGAACACCGCTCGGGCCAGGTCGGGCACATCGTGAGCCGACTGCAGGCCGACGAAAGCCGCACCCGCCTCCTGCTCCCACCACGGCGCCCTGGCCCCCTCCAACCACGGCGTGGCCACCAGTCCTCGGGCTCCGGGCGGGCTCTGGCCGGCCAGGGTGGCCAGCTCGTCCCCCGACCGTCCGGTCAAGCGACCCAGCCACGCCACGAACGATCCCGCCGACGACAACCCGCCCTCGAGCAACCAACCGCCGTTCGCACCCCGGGAGACCACCACACCCCCCGGCACCTCGACCGGCCGGTCGCCCACGGGCACCGACACATTAGCGGTCGTGCCCCAGCTGACCATGGGGGACGAGTCGGTGGCACCGGTGCCGAGTACCTCACAGGGGCGGTCACCGGCGCCGATGACAACGGGGATGCCGGCAGTCAACCCGAGCTGGGACGCCGCGGGTTCGGTGAGCTTGCCGGTGACCTGGTCGGAGGGAACCACGCGGGCCAATCGGCCGGCGGCCTCCCCCGCCACCGCTTCCATCAGGTGGCCGTCGACATCGTAGAGTCCGCTGCTCGACGCCATGGTGGGATCGGTGGCCACCGCACCGGTGAGCCGCCACACCACCAGATCGCGGGGCGTGAGGATCCAGGTGCTGGCACGGAGTCGGTCGCGGTCGTGGGTGGCCAACCAGGCGATCTTGGCCGACACCGACGCGGCGTCGAGCGGCATGCCCGGCCCACCGCGGTCCCGTTCCCCGAGCCGCCGGACCAACGCCGTCGCTTCCGCCGACGCCCGTCGGTCCGACCAGACGATCCCCGATCCGAGCGGATCACCGGTGGCGTCGACCAAGGCGAAGGTCTGACGCGCCCCGGTACACCCCACTGCGTCCACTGACCCGAAGGCCGTTGGAGCCTGGGCGTTCACCTCGTCGCAGGCGGCCACCACCGATGCCCACCATGCCCGGGGGTCCTGTTCTGACCACCCGGGCTCCGGATGGGTCGTCGGGATGGACCGGCCGGCCAGCGCCACCAATCCGTCACGCCCCCAGAGCGCCACCTTTGTGGCACTCGTCCCGACGTCTACGGTCAGGATCACGGACCGTGCACGATCTCGGCGAGCGTTCGGGCCATCACCGCCGGAGACGGCTGTTGGTAGATGGCTCTGCCCATGGCCAGACCGGCGCCCCCACCGGCCATGACGTCGCGGGCCTCATCCAACACACGCTCGGGGCCCTGATCACCGCGGGGGCCGCCGAGGAACAGCACGGGGACCCCGACGCTCGACACCACCCGGCGCACCGCGTCCACCCGTACCTCACCGGCGGGCACATCGGGCACCGGAACCTTGAGCAATGGGGCACCCGTGTCGTGGGCGATGATCGCCGCCAGCACGATGTCATCGGTCACCCTCGACATCCGACCGTCGCGCCACAGGACCGGCTCGATCAGCGCGTCGAGGTCGTTGGCCCGCGCGTCCTCCAACACCTGGCCCAGGAGCTCCAACGCCGCGGCGCCCCGCTCGTCCTCGAGGTCGATGCGCGTCATCAACTTGATGCCGGTCCATCCGTCTGTGGCAGCCCGGTTCACGCTGGCCACCAGTCGGTCGTCGAGCTCGAAGGCCGAACCGGCCAGGCCGGTGCGGTTGATCGAGAGATAGGTCTTCTGGTGGGACTCGACGGCACCGGCGCTGGCCAGCTCCGTCAGTGGCTGCGCCGTGGCCAGAATGCCGTCGCAGTAGGGCAGCGCCTCCCGCAGGGCCTGGAGGAAGTCGGTGTACCGCTCGATGGTCAGAACCCCACGGGCCCGGTGATCGGCCGCCAGCACCAGGGCCGGAATACCGAGCGGGTCGTCGGCGCCGGTGGTCACACCACCGGTCATGCCAGTCCGGACAGTGCAAAGATGACCTTCGCCACCGCCGAGAAGTCCTCACGGCCGTAACCGGCGGTCGACGCTGCCGTCAGCAGCTGGCGCGCCGTCGCCGTGCTGGCCAGGGGGACGCCCGCTCCAGCTCCGTAGCCGAGCGCGAGATCCAGGTCCTTGGCCATGAGGTCGGTCATGAAGCCGGGGGCCCACCCTCTCGACGCCGGGCTGTCGGCCACCACGCCCGCCACCGGAAGCCGGGTGCGCACCGCCACGCAGTCGCCGGTGGAGTGCACCAGGACCTCGTGGAGCTTGGCCAGGTCCACCCCCGACTTGACGGCCAGCGCGGTTGCCTCCGAGGTGGCCACCATCTGTGCCGCATAGATGAGGTTGTTGCACAGCTTCACGACCTGGCCCATGCCGGCCCCACCGACGTGGACCACGAGCCCGGCGAACGGCTCCAGCGCCGGTCGGGCCGACTCGAGCGTTTCGGCGTCGCCGCCCACCATCAGGGTGAGTGTTCCCTTCTCTGCACCCGCGGTTCCCCCCGACAGCGGGGCATCGAGGAAGCCCGCTCCGACGGAGGCCACGCGCTGGTGTTGGGCCCGGGCCACATCGGGGTCGATGGTGGAACAGTCCACCACCACATGCGACGGGCCGAGCGTCGGGAGCATGGCGTCCACCACCTCCACCACCTGGGGCGAGTTGGGCACGCACAGGATGATCACCTCGCTGGCACCGGCCACCCCGGCCGGCGACCCCCCGTCCACGGCACCGAGGCCCACCGCCCGCTCCACCGGGCCCGGGCTCCGTGATGCCACCGTCACCTGGTGCCCGGCCTCGAGCAGGTGCCGGGTCATCGGGAGCCCCATGGCACCCAGACCGACGAAGCCCAGTTTCATGCAGGTCCTCCTCTTCCGTGTTGGCATCGGCGCCAGATGGTCCGTGCCTCCGACAACGTCGTCCGTGTCAGTCTCCGCGCCGGCGTCAGTGGGCGAACTGTGGCAACCACGCCTGGGTGGCGTCGAGCAGCTCGGCCACCATGGCCTCCGTCTTCTGCAGGTCGCCTCGACCGGCCAACGGGTCGAGGAAGAAGGCGCTTTCGGCCAACGCACGATCGCCGCTCAGGGCGGCGGCCACGGTCATCTCGCCAACGGCGACGTGACGGCGCACCAGCTCGTCGTAGGGCGCGGGCAGGGAGACGACGTCGCGACCGCGGATGCCGTCGGCATCGACCAGGCAGATCGACTCCACGACACAGTCATGAGGTACATCCGCCACCTGGCCGGCGTTCGGAATGTTGGCGGGGAGCTGCCGCGGGGTGCCGGTCAGCAGCGAGTCGATCACGAGGGCCGGGAGCTCGCCGGACTGCCACGTCTGCAGATCCTTGGTGCCGGCCAACCACGCATCCACATCGGCGATGTACCCCGACTGGTGCTCCTGACGGGTCTCGATGGAGGTCAGCTCCACGTTGAAGTCGGCACCCCAGCCCGACTCCTCGGTCAGCACCCACGGGAGGAACTCGGCCACATGCCGATCACCGGCCGCGGGCAGGGCACCCCATTTGTCGAACATGGTGAGCTTGAGCGCGTGCCGCTGCACGAAGTCGAGGCGGGAGAATTTCTCGGCCTCAGGCCGGTCGCCGTAGGGAACGAGCGCATCGACTCCACCCACCTCGGCCACCATGTCCGTGAGGATGGCGAACCCGTCCTGGCCGTCCACGTCGAGCGCGGTGACCACGGGAAAATGGTTGACACCGGCCACCGTCGGAGTCACCTGCTCCATCGGCTTGCCCAGGGCGATGGCCAGATCCATGGACCAGTTCCCGACCTCGTGGCACAGACCGACCGTCTTCACCTCGGTCTGCCGGCAGACGGCACGGGTGAGACAGGTCATGGGATTGGTGATGTTGAGCATCCACGCGTCCGGGCAGACCTCGGCCATGTCCTTCCCCATCCCTACCAACACCGGAATGTTCCGCAGGGACCGGTTGATGCCGCCGGGTCCGACGGTGTCGGCCACCGACTGGCGGATCCCGTAGCGGGTCGGGATATCGACGTCGATGGCCATCGAGTCGAATCCACCGGTGGAGATGGTGACGATGACGAAGTCAGCACCGTCCAGAGCGCGACGCTGATCGGTGGTGGTGGCGATCGTGGCCTTGGCGTCCAGCGCATCGCTCAGCCGTCGACCGAGAACCTCCATCTTCTCGAGGGGCACCGGATCGATGTCCTCGAGCACGATGTGGGCTCCACGCAGCGACTCCGTGCCGAGCAGGTCGGCGAGTAGCTCGGGCGTCCACTGGTAGCTCCCACCGCCGATGATGGTGATCTGCACGTCAATCAGCTCCGTTGTCGTACCGTCGAGGAATTCCCACGCTTGGACGTCACTCTATCCAGCGCCCCAGCACGGCGACGGGCTGGCGCGGTTCCTGTCAGTTCGGCGGGACCTGCCAGTGGGAGAGATCGGTGCTCCGGGCCACACCGATCACCGCGTGACCCCATCCTCCGAACTGGGCAAGCTCGTGGCTTCCGGCATAGAGCAGGTAGAAGAAGCGGCCCGGCCCCGAACTGTCATCGCAGAGGTAGGCCGAGTTGGCGTGCTCGTACCCGATGCTCGAGATGCCCGATCCACTGTTGAACGCCTCACCCGGAATGTCCAGCTGGTAACCGCCCGTCCACCGCAACCACCCAGCCGCGGTCGCCGGGTCTCCCGCCAAGGTGAAGAGCCACGGCTGGTCGAGGTTGTCCGAGGTCGCGACCAGGTGCCACTGTCCGGCGGCGTGCACGAATTCGTAGTTCTCGACCGTGCCGCCGTTGACGGTGATGTCGGGACGCCCCACCAGTTGCCACGGCCCGTCGGGCCGGCCGGTGGTCGACCGGGCGATCTCGAAGGTGTCCGCTTGGGCCGGTGACGAGTACTTGAAGCCCAACAGGAGTTGATGGCCCGTGGAGACAAGGGCACCGTCGATCATCCGCTCGCCGGCTGCGGGGGCCAGCGACGGGGCCAGGGGATGTGGCGCCGACCACGTCGTGAGGTCGTCCGACGTGCGGAAGTACAGCCGGGACTGGATGTGTGATGGCCCGGCCGCACCCGGATCGGATTGGTAGGTGACCAGGTAGCCGCCACCGGGGCTCCGCACGATGTCGGGAGACGCCACCCCGAGGACCCCCGACTGTCGAGGCCACGGGGTGGGCGCCGACCAGCGGACCAGGTCGGGGCTCGTGGCCGAGGCGATGTTCCAGCGGACCCCATCCGGCATCGTCGGGTCGGCCGTGACCTCGCTGAAGAGCAGGTGCCAGCGGCTGCCCGCCCAGATGAGGGCCTGGTCCTTCACGCCGGCCGTGGCCTCGGCGAAGATCGGGTTGTGGAGCTGCGACCAGCCGATGGTCGGGTCGCTCGTGGCGGTGGCTCGACAGGCATGGCCGGCCCCGGCCATCAGCGATTGATCGCTCACCACGGGTGCTGGGCCGGGAGACGACGCGGAAGGCGACATCGAGGAGCCGCACCCGGCGAGCAAGCCCAACGTCAATCCGATTCCACACAGGCCACGGAGGGCGCGCCGGCGCGCCGTCATCGTCGGCCCCGACGGGCGTGGGGCACCGATAACGCCGATGAGGCACTCCGGACCTGGAACGTCCCCGCCCCCAGCCGGAGGTGGGCGAGTCCCCCCGCCACCCCGACGACGCGGACGCCGGTGACCCGGTCGAGCGGTCTTCCTCCTTCGGTGATCCCCGACTGCTGATCCGCCGGCAACGTGACGTCGGCCACGCTGTTGGGGGGAACCACGACATCCAGTGCGAACATCGGTTCCGACGAGGTGGGAAGGCTCCAGGCCACCGAGACGGTGCCACGAGGCGTCGGAACGGTCCCGCGGGCCCAGGCCAGACCGGTGGGTGGCGGCGCGACATCGAAGATCGCATACCCGGGGGAGGTCGGACGGACTCCCAACAAGGACCGCTGGATCTCGACCAGCACATTGGAGCCCCAACCGTGTGACATCCCGTCCCCCACGATGTCGGACGGATTCCACACCTCCCAGCAGAACGTGGCCCCCCGCGCCAGGATGTTGGCCCACCCGTCGCCGGTGGCATCGGTGAGACGGGCCACCAGGTCTCCGTAGCGACCGGCCAGGGCCAACGTGCGCAGGACCTCCGACGCGGTCTGGATCGGGCACTCGATGCCCAGGCTGCTGACATACCCGGCCACCGACTGCAGGTTGGCAGGAGGGACCACCTCGTAGAAGGCCGCGCACGCGCTGGCGGTCTGCGATGCGGTCGAGGTGGGAGCGCCACCGTCCTGGAGGCCGTCGAGATACGTCCCGTCGGCCCGGGTCAGGCGCCGGTTGATGGCGGTGGTCAACCTCAGTTGGCGTCGTCGCTGGAGCGCCACCTCGGCGGTCGGTCGGCCGAGGATCTCGGCCACGTCCCCGGTGCGGCGGAAGACATTGACCCCTTGCACGTTCAACCGGGTGATCACCGGCCACGGGTAGTACACGTTGGTGGCCGGCAGCGAGGTCACCAGTCCGGTCGCGGACGAGATCGACCGATGGACGTACGCCGCGATCCGGCGGAGGACGTCGTAGACGGTGCGGAGGAGGGCCGCGTCCCCGGTGTGCATCCAGTACTGCCACACCCATTCGACATACGCCTCGGTGGACTCGTTGATGTCGAGTGCTCCCAGCCCGGTGGGATAGATCTTGTTGACTGCGCCGTTCGGCCAGTACCGCTTCTGGGATTGGCCGAACTCGACGAGCGATTTGCGGGTCAGATTCTGCTCGCCCAGGGATGCCATGGCGGTGCAGGACTCGTTGAATCCGTCGTACAACCACGATCCCTTCTCGCGGGTGGGTGTGTCGATGAACTGCTCTTGGGCGGTGAACAACGCCGAGTGGAGACCGAGTTGGAACTCGGCATCGATGACCGGCTCGGCCGACGAGAATGTGGCCTCCGGCTGTTCGGGCGGCGCGGTGTGGCGGGCCAGGATGACCACATCGGTCGGCGAGAGCGCCTCGCCGGGGTTGTCGATCTGGAAGTACCGGAACCCCAGATAGTCGAAGGGGTGGAACTCCTCTTCTCCCCCGCGTTGCACGTAGCTGTAGCTCATGTCGGTGTGCTGGGTGCCGTGGGCCTTCGAGACCTGACCCGGTTCGCCGTCGAGTGGCTGCCCGGCCACCGGTTCGAGCAGGTAGCCCGCTCGCATGGTGATCTGGCGACCCGGCACCCCGTGGTGGAACGAGACGGTGGGTACCGCGGCGTACACCTTCCCGAAGTCGGCCACCACGGCTCCCGACGGCAGCACCGTCAATGACACCGGGTGCACCGGCTCCTCGACGATTCGGGTACGCACCGACACCAGATGCGTCCAGGGTTCGGTGGGGGTGCGACCGAGCACCATGGCCGCCGGCCACTGGTGGTCGTCGAAGCCGGGGAGCAGCCAGCCGACGGGTTGAGCCGGCCCGTCGATGTTCTCGGTGTAGTCGACCAGGTCACCCTCGAGGTCCCGCTGCGTGCCGGGTAGCCACGCTCCTTTCTGCGTCCGCCACGACCCATCGGTGATGATCGACTCGGCGTGCCCGCCGGCGTAG
>Ga0307372_10007911_pt1 | contig 15093 bp, 10 predicted proteins | sample OX1MG_FD_202533 | JGI IMG/M metagenome (GOLD analysis project Ga0307372, IMG submission 202533) | Soil microbial communities from Risofladan, Vaasa, Finland - OX-1 | ecosystem: Environmental > Terrestrial > Soil > Coastal area > Acid sulfate soil | place: Finland: Risofladan, Vaasa | collected... | reverse complement strand
GATGTTTCACCTTGGGTGTCGGCAGGAAGCTCACCAAGATCGGCTGGAAGATGAAGACCATCGTGAGGCTGCCCGCCAACCACACTGAGCCTGCCAGTGCGATATGCTGCAGCACCGGGATGCCGCCGAATGAGATGAAGATGATTCCCGCGATATCGGCCAGAATCGAGAGCAGCCCCGGCGGCAGCATAAAGTCCGTCGTCGCTTCGCAGGCCGCGATCTTATCCCCCAACCGGTCCAGCTCGTCGTGATACCGCCCCTGCCACTGGATTCCGTGGCTCATATCTCTGGCGGTCAAGATAAACGGGATGACCAGCATCACGGGGTCGAAGTTGTAACCCATGAAGCCGACAAAGCCGAGGCCCCATATCGCCGACAACGTGCCGGTCACGATCGGAGCCCACCATCGCGTGCGCTGGCCCAGCGTGATGTACAAAATAATGATCATCACGCCAACCGCGATCAGGAACAGCGTGCGGATCAGCGGTTCATAGAAATAGCCGTAGCCACGCACGATCGGCTCGCCCGCCACGAAAATCTGGTTGTCCGGATCCTGGTACTTCTTGACGATCTGCTGGATGTCGTCGAACAGAACCTTGTAGTCCAACCCGCGCTCGTTGAACGACGCCGTGATCAGCGAACTCTTGTTGTCGTCGCTCACGAGTTGCGAAATCCGCGCCCGGTTCGAGAAAACGTGCCGCTTCAGGTCGTCGATACCAGCCTTGTCGGTCGGCACGTTCGGAAACATGAAGGGCTTGATCGTCAGCGACCCCGGCGACGCCTCCGCATAGCTGACACGGTACGAGGCCAACGAAAGCACTTCGTTATGGTCGACCCCTGGCAGCTTATCGACGTCGCGCTGGATTCCCTGAATCTTGGTCAGCGTCGTCACGTTGAAGATGTCGCCGTGCTTCACCTGGACCATGACCGCCAGCGTCTGCGCGCCGCCGTACTTCTTCCACTGATCGTAAAGCTGAACGTTGGGATGCTTGATCGGGAAGAATTCGACGAAGTCGGTCGCGATCCGGACCTGGGTGCAGTAATAACCCATGACCGCGCTGATGCCGAGCAGCAAAAGGCCGATCAGCACGCGGAAGCGGATTACGAAAATCCCAATCCGCCCCGTCGTCGCTCCCTCTTTTACTTTACCGCCTGCCATTGTTCACCCGCGTCGTCGGTCCGGAGGATTGTTCCGTTCAGGCCCACTGCGAACCCGAAGTTTCCGGAGAATGCGATATCCGTGATGTCGTTAAACGTCGGCCGGTACACTACCCATTTGCCATTCTGCATGTTGAATAGCCGCCCGCCTTCGCCGCCCAGCCAGAGCTGTCCCTTATCCGCGAATGCCGCGTATGTCGCCACGTCGTCCGGAAGCTTCTGCTTCTGCCAGGTCTTGCCCCCGTCGCTGGTCGTCACGATATCTCCGTTGAGACCCGCCGCGACCCCCGACTCCGGACTCGTGAACACGATCGAAAAGTATGGCCCAATCGTGAAGTCCGTCGTGTTGCCGCCGTTCGACACCTGCCAGGTCTTGCCGCCGTCGGTCGTATGCTCGATAAGCTCAAACTCACCGACCACCCATCCGTCGTTCGCGTCGGTATAGGTGATATCGAAAAACGTCACCTCACCCTTGTTGATCACCGAATTCCAGTGCGCGCCCCCGTCGTCGCTGTAAAGCGTCACGCCGTCCGCGCCACATGCGTAGGCATGCTCCCCATCCACCGTCGCGACCTGCAGCAGATTCACGGCTGTTCCGCTCTGCTGATTCGACCAGGTCTTGCCGCCGTCGCCCGAGTGCATGATCAGGCCCTTCTCGCCTACGATCCACCCGTCGTTGCCATCCGGCGTGAACGCGATGCCGTACAAATCGCGGTCCTGAAATAGCTCGCCGCCCGGCCGCTCGGTCAGAATCTGCTCGTTCCAGCTCTTGCCGTGATCCGAAGATACCAGCAGCGTCGCTTTCGACCCGACCACAAACGCCGTGCCGTCGGCCTTGACCGCAAGGCTGTATAGCGACAGCCACGGCGCCGCGCCCGCAACCGTGCCCTTGTCGACCGAACCCTGCGAAACGCCGCTTATGGCTACCGCAGCCCCAATCGCGACGGCGCACACCAGCCCCGCTAATACACCTGAACGTAAACGCATATTCTTGGTGACGTCCTACCTGCTTTTTCGCAATGCCGCCTTCGGGAAAATTAGACGCCGCAAATCGATCCCACGATCGCTAGAAACAGTCAAGCCTCGCGAGGCTCAAATTTTAGCGAGTGAGCCGCGGCACCCGGCCGCTCAAGCCCCCTCGCCTTTGTCAGTTAACATCCATCCCGGCTACCCCTCGGGTCCCCGGAACCGAACTCGCAAGTCTTGCCGAACCCTCTTCACGGCGATTGTCACACACCCGTGACTCGCACCGCCGGGTCCCCTTCCCCAAAGTTCTGCATGGCCTTACACCATTCTTTGGCGCAACTGTCAAGCAACATTGGCGAAATTTTCATTAACTTGCCCGGCTCAAGTTCCCAAAACGCGCCTTGATTGATCAAGCCCAACAGGCGCTTTGTGCGCTCGCCGCGATCATCGCGCCGCCTTCCCGCCCCCCCCGTCTGGACACTCGTCCGCCCGCCGCAGTAGAGATTCTTTAGGGGCGCTCCGCGGCGCTCCCTCATCCGGCACCCGGAGGAACCCACGATGGCTAAAGACGTCGGCGTCTGCCTCACTTTCGACTTCGATGCGATTTCGGTGTGGGTCGGCAACTTCAACACCCGCTCCCCGAGCGCCCTCTCGCGCGGCGAGTTCGGCCAGGTCGCCGCCCACCGCCTGCTCGCGATGCTCCGTCAATGGAACATCCGTTCGACCTGGTTCGTCCCCGGCCATACCGCCGACACCTACCCCGATGCCGTCGCGAAAATCGCCGAACACGGCCACGAGATCGGCCATCACGGCTACCGTCACGAACGCCTCCCAACCCCCGAGGACGAAGCCCGCGACTTCGACCGCGCCCTCGAGGCCCTCCGCCGCGTCGCCGGTGTAACTCCCGTCGGCTACCGCTCTCCCGCCGCCGGACTCACTCCGCACACCCTCGATCTCCTCGTCTCCCATCGCTTCCTCTACGACTCCAGCATGATGGGCGACGACTTCACCCCCTACTACTGCCGCCTCGGCGATCAGGCGCCCAAGGACGGCCCCTTCGTCTTCGGCCGCAAGGTCGATCTCGTCGAGCTTCCCTTCACCTGGGGCCTCGACGACTTTCCCGCCTTCGAGCACATCTGGACCCGCACCGCGATCAATCCCGGACTCGCCGCGCCCTCGCGCATGTATGAAATATGGTCCGGCGATTTCGACTATCTCTACGACCGGCTCGGCGCTGGAACCTTCATCCTCACGATGCATCCCCAGTCGATCGGCCGCGGCCATCGCCTCCTGATGCTCGAGCGCCTCGTCGAATACATCCGCAGTAAACCCGGCGTCGTCTTCAAAACCATGAGCGAAGTCGCGACCGAATTCCGCCGCGCCCGCCCGCTCGATTCGCCGCCCTCCCATTCCTGAGCGCCCCCCGCGCCCGTCCTCGTCCGCCTCAAGTTGACACGCTATCCCGAGTGCGACACCTTCCTCGCAACCGTATCTCCTGAGGAGTTCCCCTATGACACCCGATCACGTCCTGAGCGGACTTCGCGTCCTCGATTTCACCCGCGCCCTGGCCGGCCCCACCTGCTCCCGGATGTTCGCCGAGATGGGCGCCGACGTCATCAAAGTCGAAGCCGCCCCCGACGGCGACATGGTCCGCCGCATGTCGAAGCTGCGCAATGAACGCAGCCTCTATTACATCCAGCAGAACCTCGGCAAAAAGAGCCTCTGCCTCAACCTCCGCGATCCGCGCGGGATGGCCATCGTCACCGCACTCGTCCCCAAGGTCGATGTCGTGGTCGAGAACTTCAAGCCCGGCACGCTCGACGCGATGGGCCTGGGCTACCAGCGCCTCCGCGAACTCAAGTCCGATATCATCCTCTGTTCGATTTCAGCGCTTGGCCAGGACGGACCGCTCTCCCACCTGCCCGGCTACGATTTCATCGCCCAGGCCTACTCCGGCGTCACCTCGATGATCGGCGAGACCAACGGCCGTCCCTACATTCCACTGGTCGGGTTGGGCGACGTCAGCACCGGCGTCCATGGCGCGCTGGCCGTGCTGGCCGCGTTGCGCTACCGCGATCGCACTGGCAAGGGCCAGCATCTCGATATCGCCCTCCTCGACGCCTACTACCATTGCCACGAGGTCAACGTTCACCAGTACAGCGGCAGCTACGGCAAGATGAAGCCCGCCCGCTCCGGCCCCCATCTCAACTACGTCTGCCCCGCCGGAGTCTTCAAGGCCAACGGCGGATGGGTCACGATCATGGCCTTCCTCCATCACTGGAAAGACTTCTGCGCCGCGATGAATCGCCCCGACCTGGTCGATGACGAGCGCCTCGGCACCGACGCCGGCCGCCTCGCCAACCTCCCCGAAGTCATCACGCTCATCGAGGATTGGCTCGCGACCTTCCCGGATCGCGACAGCGCCATAGCCGCGATGCACAAACATCAGGTGCCCGCCGCGCCCGTCCTCTCGGTCGAAGAGACCGTCAACCATCCGCATCATCGCGCGCGCCGCACCGTGCGCACTGTCGATGATCGGATCGCCGGTCAGTTCGATATCCCCGGCATGCCGCTCAAGTTTTCCGAGTTTCCCGGCGACCTCCCGCTCGAGGCCCCCACTCTCGGCCAGCACAACGTGGAAATCCTGCGAGAATGGCTCGGGCATAGCGAAAGCGAACTGCGCGATCTCGAAGCCGCCGGCGTCCTCGTCAAAGGCAAATACTAGTCTCTGACAGCGATGCCACTTCCCCGCCTCTCCCGGATCGTCGGATGAGCAATTCCGCGCCCCGATAGTAAGCGCGCTTCCCCGCCTCTCCCGATCGTCGGGAGAGGCCGCGCCGCAAGGCGCGGGTGAGGGACCAAAGATAAGATCAAGAGACCTATCGCGACCCTCACCCGGCGCTCCGCGCGCGAGGCTATAATGAATTCTCTCCTCACAGATTTCCGCCCGCCGCCAATCCATCCGCCCGCCCCGTCCGTAACTGATACGTAGGCGAGGCGCGAGGACCCCGCTCGCGCGACATGTTGCCGCGCACCGCTCCGCTCGCTCCGCCCACAAAATTCAGTCGTCAACTTTTCTGCGGAGGGAAATCAAGATGCGGAGAAAATCAACCTCGATCAAATTGCGCGCGTCCGTGTGCCTGACGGCCATCGCCATCGCGGCGCTCGCGCTCGTACCCCTCGCCGCTCATTCATCGAGCCATCGCGAGGCCCCACTCATCACCTCGATGCCCAAGGTCGACGGCACCGACTTCTATATGTTCGACAGTTACGAAAGCGGCCGCGCTGGCTTTGTGACTCTGGTCGCCGATTACCAGCCCTTTCAAAGCCCCTTCGGCGGCCCTAACTATTTCGAGCTCGACCCCAACGCGAAATACAATATCCATATCGATAACGTCGGTGACGCGCACCCCCACATCACCTACCAGTTCATGTTCACTAACACTATTCAGAACCTGACCGTTCCGGTCGGTACAAAGAATATCCCGGTGCCCCTGGTTAATATCGGCCAGATCGCCGCCAACAGCGCCAATCCGGGCCTCAATGTCGTGCAAACCTATACCGCCAAAGTGATTTACAGCGGCAATGGCAACGACAACGTGAAGCCCATCACCGATACTGCCACCGGCTCCGCCATCTTCACCAAGCCCCTCGACAACGTCGGCATGAAATCCATTCCGGCCTACGACGCTTACGCCAACCAGTACATCTACGATATCCATATTCCCGGATGCGCCGCGCCGGGCGCTCGCATGTTCGTCGGCCAGCGCAAGGATCCATTCGTCGTCAACCTCGGCGATACCTTCGACCTGGTCAACTACAACAATCCAATCGGCGATCCGGCCGGCGACGCCGATAGCCTGTTCGACATGAACGTTACCTCCATCATTATGGAGGTTCCGATCACTTGCCTCGTAACCAGCACTTCCCAGCCGATCATCGGCGGATGGACCACGGCCGCACTCCCCTCCACCCGCTCGCTCACGGCTGAGAATCCCGCCGCGCCCGCTCCGATTCAGACCTGGGGCGGCAACTACGTCGAGGTCTCACGGCTCGGGATGCCGCTCGTCAACGAACTCGTCATCGGCCTCAAGGACAAGAACAAGTGGAATAGCAGCCAGCCCGCCGACGACGCGCAGTTCCTCCCGTACGTGACACATCCCTCCGTGCCGGTGCTCATCCAGGCTCTCTTCAGCGCCGACGGCGTCAAGGCCCCAACCCTCATTCCTCGCACCGACCTCGTCGCTACTTTCCTGACCGGCATCAAGGGCATTAACCAGCCGCCCAACGTGACTCCGGCCGAGGAGTTGCGCCTCAATACCAGCACCGCGCCGACCGCCTACGGCTCCCAGAACCGGCTCGGCGTGATCGCTGGCGACAGCGCCGGTTTCCCCAACGGCCGCCGCCCCGGCGACGACGTCGTCGATATCACCTTGCAGGTTGCGATGGGCAAGCTGATCTCGCTGGGGCTCTTCGGAACGCCCGCGCAGGCGCCCTCGGGAAATCTCCCCTTCACCGATCAGGCCTATGTCGACGATACGCACTTTGATGCCGCCTTCCCCTATGTCAAATCGCCTATCCCCGGCTCGCCCAACGGCCCGACCTTGTCCGGCCAGAACGGCGTAGTGCCTAACTGAGGCAGCGCCCGCCTCCCTGGAGGGTTGATCGTCGCCGCGTCACCTCGAGCGCGATGATCAACCCCCGACGAAGCGAACTCTGGTCTCAGCGTCTCTCATTTACGCGGACTTATCGGGGAACCCGGAATGACCTTATCGCTCAAGCGCGGCTCGAAAATCTCTCAGAATGCCTTCGCCGCCCTCATGGCACTCTTCGCCCTCGCGCTCGTGCTGTTGTCGCCGCTCCCCGCCGAGGCCCAGAGCGGCGCGCATCTCGATCGTGATATCACGATTTTGCAAACTCTAGTGGCTAATCAGCCCGACGCCGAACTCTATTACCGCCTCGGCGATCTCTACGTTCAGAAAGGAAGGCAGACCGGCGACATTACCTACTTCAATCTCGCCAAAAATGCCCTCCTCCAGTCGCTCAAGCTCGAACCCGACCTCGGCGCTTCCCATCGCCATCTCGCCTATGTCCTCTATTCGCTCCACGACTTCGCCGGCGCCGCCGATGAATCCCGAACCGCCATCAAGCTCGACCCGCGCGACTCCTACGCCTACGGCGTGCTCGGCGACTCACAGCTCGAAACCGGCAAATATCCCGAGGCCACACAAACCTACGGCCAGATGGTCGCGCTCAAGGGCGACCTCTACTCCTACAGCCGCCGCTCCGGCATCGAGACGGTTCACGGCCATAACGCCGCCGCCGTCGCCGACTTGAAACGCGCCATCGCCGACGGCTTTCAGGATGGCCAGCCGCGCGAAGGCATCGCCTGGGCGCAGGTCCGCCTCGCCGAGGATCTCTTCCTGATGGGCAACCTCGATGACGCTGCGGTCCAGGCGATGGCCGCCTTGCAAACCTATCCGGGCTATCATCGCGCGCTCGCGGTCATCGCACAGGTCCGCGCCGCTCAGGGCAGATTCGCCGAAGCCGCCCAGGCCTATCGCGGCGCCATCGCCGTCATTCCCTTTCCCCAGTACGCCGCCGCCCTCGGCGATGTCTACGCGGCCGCCGGATGCCACCAACAGGTCGGCCAGATGCATCAGCTTGTCGAGTTCATCGCACGGCTCAACACGCTCAACAAGGTGCTCTACAACCGCGTGCTGGTCGATTACTACGCCGACCACGACCTGAATCATCAGGAGGCGGTCGATCTCGCCCAAAGCGAATTCAAGATTCGCCACGACATCTACGGCGAGGATGCGCTCGCATGGTCGCTCTACCGCGACCACAAATCCCGCGCGGCGTTGGCGCATATGCGCGCGGCCGTGCGATTCAAAACCGCCGACGCGCGCCTCTATTTTCATGCCGGGATGATCTATGCTGCGCTTGGCCGCAACGCCGAGGCGCGCGCGAGCCTCCAGCGCGCCCTCGCCATCAATCCGCATTTTCAACCTCTGTTGGACGTTGTCGCGGCGCGTGAATACGCGGAACTCGGCGGCAAAGCCACGCCCCAGTTGGTAACGGCGGATTCCTCACATCCTCAAATGGATTGCCATGCGACCGATGTCCTCCATTAGTAATCGTAGTAATCGCATTGTCTCAGTAGCGTTCGCGATCCTGGCGCTGATCGCCGTGCCGGCAGCCGCGCTTGCTCATCCGATGGGCAATTTCAGCATCAATCACTACACCAAAATCGTCCCCGGCGATCGCGCGATCGAGCTCGAATACATAATCGATATGGCCGAGATTCCCACCTTCCAACAGATGCAGCAAAGCGCCATCGTGCCCAAGCCCGGCGATCCCAGCCTCCCTCCCTATCTCGCCCAACAGGCCGCGCAGCTCAAAAAGGGCCTCACGCTCGAGGCCGGCCACCATCCGCTCAGCCTGGTCACCGAATCGCAACGGGTCATCTTTCCCCCCGGCGCCGGCGGCCTTCCCACCATGAAGATGGGCTTCGCCTATCGCGCCGACCTGCCCCGTCCGATTGGCCAGGCGCCCTGCTCCCTTCAGTACCGTGACGATAACTTTCCCGGCCACGCCGGATGGAAAGAAATAATCGCCGTGCCTGGGGCGGGTGCGACCATGGTCAACAGTTCAGTTCCCGAAAAGGATCGCAGCCTCGGACTCTCGAACTATCCCACCGATATGCTCCATAGCCCGCCACAAACGCTCGCCGCGAGCCTCAACTTCAGAGCCGCCGCACCCGGTGACCTCACTCAATCGGAGTTCGCCTCAACCTCCGACGCTCCTGCGGACTTGAACCTGCTCGCCAACCGCCAATCGACGCCGAAGAACGCCTTCACCGAACTCATCACCTCGAATCGCGCCGACCTGGCCTTCTTCATCATGGCCGCGCTCATCGCTGCGATTCTTGGCGGCTTCCACGCCTTCGAGCCCGGTCACGGCAAAACGATTGTCGCCGCCTACCTTGTCGGCTCGCGCGGCACCGCCCGCCACGCCGTCCTGCTCGGCAGCGTCGTCACAGCATCCCACACGATCTCCGTCTACGCGCTCGGCATCATCACGCTCTATGCCTCGCAATGGATCGTGCCCGAGCGCCTCTATCCCTGGCTCGGCCTCGGTTCCGGCCTGTTCGTCGCCCTGCTGGGAGCGACGCTCTTCTTCCGCCGCTTCCTCCGGTCCGAACCACATCCGCACGCCGCCCACGAAGGGCATCCGCATAATGATGATCACGCAAGCGCCGCCCTCGCCCATCGGCATACCTGGTGGGGCGGCCACGCCGATCACCCGCATGATCACGACCATGACCATGATCATCATGGCCACGACCACCACGGGCACGATCGCGTGCGCGGCCATGCTCATGATCACGCCCATACCGAGCCCGAGTTAGCCACCGCAGCACATATCCATGCCGATAATTACACTCCCGCCTCTGAAGGCGTCTCGCTCAAGAGCCTCTTCGCACTCGGCATCACCGGCGGCATCGTGCCATGCCCAGCGGCGCTGGTAGTGCTCCTCGGAGCGCTTGCGATCCATCGCGTCGCCTTCGGCCTCTTCCTGATCGTCGCGTTCAGCGCCGGACTCGCTATCGTGCTGGTCAGCTTTGGGCTCGCGATGGTCTATGCGCGGCAGTTCATGGGCCGCTTCAACGCCCATGGTCCGCTGACCGAGCGATGGCTTCCGTTGGCCTCCTCAGCCGCCATCACGATGATAGGAATCACCATAACCGTTCAGTCGCTCGTTACAGCCGGCGTGCTGAGCATCTGCTTGTAGACCGATGGCAAGGTACAGTCAGTTGCGTCCTCAATCCAAGCTCTTTCTCCTGTTTTTGACCGTCGCCACGATGACCGCGGCCGCATGGCTGATGCTCGGATGCCTCGCTATCTCCGCGGGCGAAGCCGTGGTCGGCGTCGGCGCGCTCGCCTACTTCATCGGGATACGCCACGGCTTCGATGCCGACCATATTGCCGCCATCGACAACGTCACCCGCAAGCTCCGCCAGGATGGCCAGCGTCCCGCTGCCACCGGCCTCTTCTTCGCGTTGGGCCACTCCACCATCGTCATTCTGCTTTCGCTGGCGGTCGCCTTTGTGGTCCGCTCCCGCGGCGGCAAACCGCAACTGCTCGGGATGCTTTCCGGCTCGGTCGGCGCGCTGGTCTCAGCCGCGTTCCTGAGCGCCATCGGTATCGTTAACCTGTTGATATTCCTTCAACTTTGGCGTGGCTTCCGCGCCACCCTGGGCGCCGACAGCGGCCGCCCCGGCTTCGACGACGACGTCGAAGCGCTGCTCGCGCAGCGCGGCTTCATGGGACGCATCCTCGGCTTCCTCTACCGCCACGTCGACGCAAGCTGGAAAATGTATCCGGTTGGCGTGCTTTTCGGCCTTGGCTTCGATACCGCGACCGAAGTCGCGATCCTCGGAATCTCCGCAAGTGCGGCCGCTTCCGGCAAGTTGCACATCTGGGGCGTGATGGTTTTTCCGGTTCTGTTTACCGCCGGTATGAGCCTTGTAGACGCGCTTGACGGCGCGGTGATGATGCGTATTTACGATTGGGCGTTCGCCGACGCCGCCCGCAAACTCTTCTTCAACACCGTAATCACTGGCCTGTCCGTTCTGGTCGCCCTCGTCGTCGCCAGCATCGAGTGGCTGCAAATCCTCAGCGCGCAGTTTCAGCTCACCGGTTCGTTCTGGAGCGCGATCGAAGACCTGAACTTCACCGAAGCCGGCCTCGTGATCGTCTCGCTGATGATGCTCACGTGGCTGTTCGCCTGGCGCCAGTACCGCCGCTACTTTCCGATCGAGACCACCTGAGCGCGCTTCGCGACGCGTCTCAAGGCGAGCGGCGGCGGAACTTGGGCAACGTCACCTCGGGCGTGACGTCGTCAAACGCGACTTCGAGCGGAATGCCGAGCTCGAGCTTGTCGGGCGGCACGTCGACCAGCCAGGTAACCATCCGCGGTCCCTCTTCCAATTCGACGATGACGGCGGCGTAGGGGACCAGCGGTGCGAACTGCGGCAGCATCGGCTGTGCGATCGTGGTCCATGAAAAGAGCGTGCCGCGCCCTGAAGATTTCGCCCATTCGGTTTTGAACGAGCCGCAATGCGCGCACATGTCGCGCGGGATATGCCGCCACGTGCCGCATTCGACGCATCGCTGAAAGCGCAGTTCGTGTTGCTTGCAGAAGCCGTAGAACTCCACGGCCGGTCCGATCATTTTCGGCAGCGGCAGCTTGTACTCGCGCTTGTCACTTCGTCCGGTCTCGAATGCCATCAGTTATCTCCTCAGAATTGCGAGTCCGCCATCGCCGAAGTCACCCCATCCGGTGACCACGCCGACTTCGGCATCCTTGACCTGCCGTTCGCCGCACTCGCGGCGCAACTGGCGCGTGCCCTCGACGATATGATTGATGCCCCACACGTGCGCTTCGGAATGGAGTCCGCCGTGGGTGTTGACGGGCATCGTGCCGCCGAGTTCGACACGATCGCGAGTGACAAAATCCTTCACCTCGCCGCGCTTGCAGAAGCCCATCGCTTCTATCTGCAGCAGCACCACATATGAAAAGCAGTCGTAGATTTCGGCGAAATCGATATCCGCGGGCGTGACTTCGGCCATCCGGAACGCTTCGGGCGCGGCGAAAGTCAGCCCGATCACGAACGGATCGGGACGCGAGGGAATGTCGTCGGCGGGATACGGATGGCCTTCGGCGATACCGGATATGTAGACCGGGGGCTTGCGCAGATCGCGGGCGCGCTCGGGCGACGTCACGATCACTGCGCCGGCCGCGTCGGTTTCGAGGCAGCAATCGAAAAGCCGGAACGGATACGAGACCCATCGTGCCTTGAGATAATCGTCCATCGTCAGCGGACGGTCGCGCATGAACGCGTTGGGATTGAGATGCGCGTGCTTGCGCGAGGCGACGGCCAGCGTGCCCATCGTTTCGAACGGCGTGCCGTACATCTTCATGTGGCGCGTCGCGAGCCACGAGTACCATTGCACGGGGGCGACGGCGCCGTAGGGCAGATAGTACGAGCCGATAGTGCCGGCGAGCGGGCCGCCGGCATTGCCGGAGCCGCCGCGCGGCTGACTCACGCGCATCGAGGAATAGCCGTTCCATCCGCAAGGCACGAGGACCGTCTTCGCGATTCCGCACGCGACCGCCATCGCGGCGCTCTGCAACGCGACGACGGGGCTGGCGCCGCCCATGTGGACGCTGGCTGCGTAGCGCAGATTTTCGATTCCAAGATTCGCCGCGAAATGCTCAGCCGGCGCGCCGATCGGCGGGCCGACGATGCCGTCGATATCGTGAGGTTTGAGGCCGGCATCGGCGAGCGCCGCGACCGACGCATCGAGCATTAGTTGAAGCTCGGTCTTGCCCGAGCCGCGGGTGAAGGCGCTCTCGCCAACGCCCACGATACATGACTTGTCTTTAAGCGGATTCACGCTTTGCGTTCTCCTGTCCGGCGATCAGAATCGTCGCCGCAATAAAGCATCACCAGATAACCTTCTCTTCCATCAATGCTTCGATTTCGGACTTCGAGAGTCCGAGAATTCCGTTGAAAACCTCGAAGTTGTGCTGCCCCAGGTCGGGCGGGCAGCTCAGGTTGAACTCGGGCACGGCGCTCATCTTTACCGGCATCCCCGGCAGGATTCGGCGGCCGACCTCATGATGGTCGAGGTTCCACCAGTAGCCCCAATCCCACAGATGGCGATCTTCGTGGATATCGACGCTGTCCATAACGGGACCGGCTGGAACGCCGGCCTTCTGGAGGCGGCCGGCGAGATCGCGCGGCGCGAAGTTGCGCGTCCAATTTTTGAGATTCGCGTCGATCTCGTCGCGATTGGTCCAACGTCCGAACTGGTCGGCGAACTTCGGAGCGCGGCTCCAGGCGGGGTCGCCCATTTCGCCGCATAGCGCGCGCCATTCGGAATCGTTGCCGACCGCGATCGCGATCCACTTGTCCTCGCCTGCGCAGGGATAGGTGTTGTGAGGCGCCATGATGTCGTCGCGATTCGCCCATTGCCGGCGATCGCGTCCGTTCATGAAGAAATCCATGAACCATTCGGGCGTTTCACCGATCACAGTCTCGCCCATGCTCGCGTCGATCCATTGGCCTTCGCCGGTGCGTCTGCGATGGCGCAGCGCGGCGAGTGCGTGAAAGACCACCGCGGCGCCGATCGCGTAGTCGGGCCAGGTTCCGCCGGTCTGGCGCGGCGCTCCGCCCGGATAGCCCTGCGCGTCGAAGAGGCCGGCGAAGCACGAGGCCATCGGACCCCATCCGACCCAGTCGGCGGGCTCGAGGCCGGTCTTGCCGAGCAGCGAGACCGAGATCACGATGATGTCGCGCTTGACGGCGCTCAGCTCCTCGTAGGTGAGGCCGAGCTTGCGCGAGTGCGGCGCCGGGTAGCATTCGAGGACGAAATCGCTCTGCCGGACCAGATCGTAGGCGAGCGCCTTACCGCGCGCGGTGCGCAGGTTGAGGTTGACCGATTTCTTTCCGTAGTTGAGCGCGTGATAGCCGCCGTTGGAGTTTGGAGGCGGGACACCCGGCACGTTGGTCGCGGGGTTGAGACGCGCGAAATCAAGATAGACTCGCGACTCGACCTTGATTATTTCCGCGCCCATCGACCCGAGCCACTGTCCGATCTGCGGGCCATTGATAATCCAACTGAAGTCGGTTACGCGGATTCCTTCGAGCGGCAGCCGTCGCATTTCCGCATCCCTCCGTTCTCAGATCGCGCCCGCGGCGGCGAGTCCTATGAGTTCATCGGCGCTGAGACCGAGCCGGCCGCGCAGGATTTCTTCGTTATGTTCGCCGAGCATCGGCGCGCGCGTGGGCCGAGCCGGCGAACCGGTCATCCTGACCAGCGCGCGCGGATACTTGAACGCGCCGGCCACGGGATGATCGATCTCGATGAATGCGTCGCGCGCCGCGAGATGCGGATGCTGTGCGGCCTGGGCCACGGTGTAGACGGGCCCGATCGGCAGGCCCATCTTCTGGCCTTCGCGCACCAGCCATTCGGTGTCGTGCTTGGCGAACTCGCGCTGCATCACGGGGCGCACGACGTCGTCGTGCTCGATACGCGCGGCGGTAATCTTGAACAGCTCGCTCTCGATCTCGTCGGGATGACCGAGCAGGTCCTTGATCAGCTCGAAGTGCGCGTCCATGGCCCACAGGCAATAGACGTAGCCGTCGCGCGAGCGCATCGGTTCGAGGCCGCCGATACTCTTTGCGCGCAAGCGGCTATACGGGTTGCCACCGTAACTGTAGATACCCATCTCGAGCTTGCCGGTGTTGACGACGGCCTGCCAGCACGGGGCGTCGATGCATTGGCCCTCGCCGGTCGCGTCGCGATCATAAAGCGCGATGATCGCGGCGGCGGCGGCGGCGGTCGCGCCCATCATATCGGCGGCATGGCCGGGCGCGCGCAGCGGATTTTCGGTCTCAGGATCGGTGACCAGCGTCGGAGTGTTGTAACCGGTCAGGCTCATCGACCATTCGAGCAGGTCGGAACCTTTCCATCCACTGTACGGGCCGCTTTGGCCAAAGGGCGTGATCGAGGTGACGATCAGGCCTGGGTTGAGCGCGTGCAGCGTTTCGAAATCGAGGCCGAGACTCGCGAGATAGCCGACCGGATGGTTCTCGATAAGGATGTCGGCGTCCTTAAGCAGCCGCTTCAGAAGAGCGGCGCCGCTTGGAATCGACGGGTCGAGCGTAACGCTTTTCTTGCTGGTGTTGAGATAGAGGAAGAGTCCGCTCTTTTCGGGATGAGGCATATCGCCGGGAAACGGCGGATGGCGGCGCGCCTGATCGCCAAAGCCGGGCGGCTCGATCTTGATTACTTCGGCGCCCATGTCGGCGAAGAGCTTGCCGCACATCGGACCGGAGACCATACCGGCGTATTCGACAATTTTCAGATCATCCAGCGGGCCCCTCACGTTTTC
>Ga0307372_10007907_pt1 | contig 15101 bp, 20 predicted proteins | sample OX1MG_FD_202533 | JGI IMG/M metagenome (GOLD analysis project Ga0307372, IMG submission 202533) | Soil microbial communities from Risofladan, Vaasa, Finland - OX-1 | ecosystem: Environmental > Terrestrial > Soil > Coastal area > Acid sulfate soil | place: Finland: Risofladan, Vaasa | collected... | reverse complement strand
AGGACCATCTCGTAGACGAGGTCCCCGGGTCCGGGCGCGGTAGCGATCTTCTGATCTTCCTCGAGCATCGCCGGATCGAAGATCCCGACCTGGACCTGCACCCGTTGGTCCACTTCCCAGGCCCGGCCCGACACCTGACTCGAGAGTCGGTAGTCGTTCACCGTATGGAATCCCTGGGGACTGAGTGCATGCTCGTAGAAGGCATACAGCTGGTCGGCGGTCACCCGTGCGGTCAAGATGGCCCCGGCATAGGCGGGGTCGGGCTCCGGTTCCGACGGTCTCGAAATCTGGTTCGAACCTATCGAACGAATCACTTTGGAGCCCGGGTAGAAGAGGTGTGACTCGCGGTAGGCAGCCAGTTCGGCCCGGGTGATCGGCTGACCGACCGGCAGCCAGAAATCGTCGACGCCCCGTGAACCGGTGCTGGCGCTGCAGGCGGTCAACCCCATGGCCGCGCCCAGGATCAGTGAGAGCCCCTTTGCCCTCAGCGCCGGACCACCAATCCAATGCCAGAGGCCGCCAGCAAGACGAAGCCAACGATCTCCACGATGAGCGACGGGGTGGCCCAGGGAACGCTCAATGCGTCATGGAGGCCCAGGAAGCCAACGGTGGCGCTCAGCACCAGGCCGCCCACGCTGGCGGCCATGAAGGCTGCGCCGGCCAACACCACGTACATGCGGCGGAACAGGACGATCACCGGGCCGAGCACGAACCCGGAGATTGACTGGGCCAGGAAGAGGTTGCCGATGCTGGCGATGTTCTTGTAGCCGATCATCCACAGATGCAGGTGGATCGCACCGGTGGCCACGATCGTCGCCGCCCCCAGCACCATGGTCCCGATGATGAAGACTTGAAGCGGGGCAGGAGATGATCGGGAGACCCCGAGGACAAGGGTGCGGCGCACCCAGGCGACCAGTCCGGGCTGTCCCACAGCCGACGCCGCGGCCGGGTCGGTCGTCGATACCGTGGCCACTACTTGTCGCACCCATCCCCGTCATTGGGCCCACCGTTGTTGTCGGCGTCGTGGTCGCCGCCGTTGTTCTGCGGGATCGTGCACTGAGTAGTCGACGTTGCCCCGCCGGACCCTCCGCCGGTTGTCGAGGATGCCGTGGTCGTCGTCGTGACACTGGTAGATGTGGTGGTGGAATTCGAGCTCGAGGACGGGGACGAGCTTCCGCAGGCGGCGAGGCCCAGGGCAACGGCGACCGATGCCAACCCCACCAGAGACCGCGTTGTAAGGCTGGTTCCTTCCGGACCGGACAGCCGTGACATGAGTTTCATACGTGGACCTCTCTCCAATATCTTCGATCTTCCCCAGGACTACGTCCGAAGGAGCCGATCTGTTCAATGGATCTCCGACCTTCAAAGGCCACCGGCTGAGGGGTTCACGTTGTTCCCCTGTCCAAAAAGGAGGCTGGCTGAGCGTCAATCCGAACGCCGGAGCCGCACCTGGTGAAGCGTGTCGAGTCCGAGGTGATCGGCGGCCGATGAACGATCGAGCACCAGCGCCAGGTGGCCATTGCCGTCGACCAACATTCCGAACTCCCCTCGACCGAGGTCGCCGAATGCTTCCACCCGTTTGGCATCCAGCGTCTGACCCGATGCCAGTTCGACCTCGACCCGAGAACCGACCGCCACCTCCAACTGGTCGAGGTCGTCAGGTCCGGCTCGCAATTGGGCGTTGCCGAAGCTGTCGATGTCGGTCACCGACGTCACCAGGACCGTTCCTTCGAAGTGGTCGGGTGGCGGGTCCGGGAGCCGCACCAGCGACCCCGGGTCCACTTCCACACCCAGCGAAACCGGGTCCCTCCCGCCCACCAGACGGGCGACCGCCGGGGCGAACACATCGCGGCCGTCAAAGGTGGAGCCGGGCTCGGTCTTCAGGACGTACACCGCGGCCACAGCCCCCCGGGACTCGACCGCCGGAACCAGCAGGCCGTTGTCGGGACCGACCCACCACTCCGGCCCGGTGTTCTCTGTGTCGGCAGTCTGACCGGCAGCCTGACCGGCAGTCCGACCGGCCGCTCGGATGGCAACTCCCCGGCGCGTTGTCCCCACCCCGGGGTCGACCACCGCCAAGACGGCCCCCGGGCCCAGATACGGCGCGGCGCGAAGAAGCGTGGCGGCCCCGGCGGCCACGTTGAATTGGGGAACGTGATGGGTGAGATCGACGACCGGCACCCCGGGGGCACCCACCTGCAGCCCGGCCCGGACCACGCCGGCGAACTCGTCAGCGGTGCCGTAGTCCGACAGAAAATAGATGGCGGGCGCCGAAGCGGGGCCCGTCACCTGACCAGGAGTCCCGGCCGGCCTCAGCCGGCCTTGGTGTACTGCTGGGCCAGGTACCGGTTGAGGTCGTCGTCACGTATCCGGAACGACTTGCCGATCCGGACGGCGGCCAGCGAGCCGGTATTGATCAGCCTGTACACCGTCATGTTGGATACCCGGAGTGTGGACGCCACCTCGGTGACGGTCAGGAACCGCGCTGTCGCATGCTCTTCCATCGGTGATGCACCTTCCTCCACTTGTGGCGACTGTACGCCACTGTGACTGATGGGGAAAGTGAGAATTTGGACGCGGCCAGGGGCGGTGTGAGTGGCGTACGGCCAAAGGGCTCCTGATGGGAACGACCGGAGGTCGGTTCCGACCGATGATCCTCAGATCTTCGCGACCGCTTTGGGCGCCAGCTGGGCGAAGAAGGTGGTGGCCGCCGTGGTCGTCGACCAGCCCAGGAAGACCGCGTTGGATCCCTTGACGGCGTAGAGAACATCCAGGTAGCTGGACTGATTGCCCTCAGTCAGGGTCATCTGGTCGGCAAACCCGGCGTCTCCGGTCGAAACCCCGGGGATCGGTTTGATTTTGAGGCTGGCCGTCACGTTCCCGGACTGCAGGGTGCCGCCGTTGCACGACTCGAAGGTCGATTTGAGCGATTTGACCGATGCCGCCGCCTGGCCGGGGGCGAAGACGCCCGCCGTCTGGATCACCGCGGTCGGGTTCTTGCCCGGGCTGGCAAAGACCACACTGGCGCTGGTTGCCGATCCTTTGAGCAACACCAGATTGGCCACACAGGTTGGCGTTCCCTTGGTGCCGGCGGCATCCTTGGCGGTGTCCTGGGCCCATCCGGTCGGAAAGTCGGCGGTGGTCAGCAGTAACGGCTTGAGGGCGGCGGCCTGCGCCGGGGCGGTGGTGGTCGTCGCCGCGGTGGTGGCCTTGGTGGTCGTGGTGGCCTTGGCCGATCCGCCGCAGGCCGCCAATCCCGCCGCCATCGCCAGGCAGATCCCGAGGGCGAACACCGCCCCGGTCGAGCGCCTGGTGGTCACCGACCCAACTGTCTCGAGCGCTCCACGGCCGCTGCCACCGCCTCGATGAACGCCGACCGGACCGCCTTGAACTCCAGGGTGCGCAACCCTGCCGCCGTCGTCCCTCCCGGGGAGGTCACCGCCGCCCGCAGCTCGGCCGGATCATCACCGGTCTCGCTCAGCATGCGGGCGGACCCCAACAAAGTGCCGACCACCAGCTTGTGGCTCACATCACGGGGGAGCCCTGCCGCCACTCCGGCTTCGACCATGGCTTCGGCCACCAGAAAGATATAGGCGGGCCCGGAGCCCGAAACTCCGGTGACCGCGTCCAGTTGGCGTTCGGGGAGGCGCACCACGGTTCCCACCGAAGCGAGGATCCCCTCGGCCCAGTCGAGATCCTTCGAGGTGGCGTGGCTACCGCCGGACATCCCGGCCACGCCGGCGCCGATCAGCGCCGGGGTGTTGGGCATGGCCCGCACCACCACCGCCCCCGGGTTGAGGGCGGCCTCCAGGCGGGCGGACGGCAATCCGGCCACTACCGACAGCACCCGGTTGATCCCGAACCCGGCCAGGGTGCGGCACACCCCCTCGGCGGCTTCGGGCTTCACGGCAAGCAGGGCGTCACCCGCGGCCATCGGGGTATCCACCACCGTGAGACCCGGGTGGACGTCGACCAGGCGTTGGCGCTGAAGCGGGTCGGGATCGCTCACCGCCAGTTCGTCGATCTGGGCCCATCCACCGGCCAGCAGGCCCGTGAGCAGGGCGGAACCCATCTTGCCGCCACCCACGAGCAGAAGTTTCAGTGCGATGCGCAGACGCTAGTGCAGTAACCGTAAACCTTTGCCCTCAATCAGGGCCGAGGTTGGAGGTTCCTCGCTCAAGCCGCCGAAGCGGCCTGGACGAGCGACTCCCCGAGTTCCTCGGGACGGGCCACAGCCGGCCAGGGACCCACCAGGTCACGATGGTGGTCCATCGCCACCCGCCGTGGGTCACGCCGGGTCCGTCCGGGCAGGTGCCGGCCGGCTCGACGGTGCATGATCTCCAACTCCATGGGGTCAAAGGTTCCTCCGCCCCGAGACCCTCTCGAGGCGATGTTGACGGCTCCCACCACGTCTCGGTGGGCCACCAGTCTGCAGTGTGAACAGGAGAACCATCGGCCCTTGGGTTTGGCCACCCGCTTCCCACACCGTGGGTAGGTGGAGCTGGTCCCCCGTTCGTCGACTCGTTCGATCTCGATGCCGGCCACGGTCGCCTTGTCGGTGAGGCCGCCCGGGACAGGTCCCGGCCCAGGGCCTGGTGGCCGACCACCGGCGCATCTCCACGCCGGCGCCGGAGGGCATTGAGCTCGAGTACCGGGGCCCACAGATCTCCCCCGCGCCGCAAAAGCCCGAAGCACCGCTCCCGCTGGGCGTGGGTCAGTCTCAGCTCGACCCGAGCGGTGCGATGAACGACTCTGTCTCCGTGATCCGGTCGCTGTCTGGGCACAGGCCCAGGGTGCCTCAAGGTTGTGAAAACGGGGCGAAGGTTTGTCGTCAGGGCACCCAGGCCAAAGAAGGCGGGCCGATCAGCTCCGGGCCGCCCGCGGCCGGCGTCGGTACATGCCCTCGTAGCCGAGGGCCATGGCCGTCGGGAAGCACTCGTCGGTGTAGGCCAACGAAGCTCCCATCACCCGATCCAGCTCCTCGTCGTCGACCCGCTCGACCGGCACCCGGCCAACCAGGTAGATGGCCGCCTCGGGGCCGAGGGCGAAACTCATCCCGAGCAGGTCGGCATTGCGCTTCAGCAGGTACTCCCAGGTGGCCTCCACATTGGTCTCGGGGGCCGGCATGAATTGCGCCTCGTGATGCAGGGTGCGCTGGCGGAGCGTGAGCCAGACGGTGACGAAATCCTTTTCATCGCCTCGCATCCGCAGGTACCAGCGGGCGGCGCCGGTCACCGGATCGCCGCCTTCCTGGCGTTCGGCGGCCACCACGGCGCTGGTCTCATCGGCCAGCTCGCGCTCGGCCCACCCGTCGATCACCCCGCACACCGCCTCGCGCTCGGCCTCGTTGAGGATGCCGCCCCACCGGTCGACGGCCGGGGTCATGGTCTGACCGGCGGGACCATTACGCGACCGTCGCAGGCATCACAACCACCGTCATGAGCACTCGACCAGCCGACCGACGGTCAGCTCTTCGTAGAGGTCGTGGAGCAGGGAGGCGGCCCGGGCCCAGGTGTAGCGACGGGCTCGCAGCACCGCCCCGGTGCCCAGACGCTCGGCCAGCAAGGGCTCGGCCAGGATCTGGCGGATCCAGGCGGCGAACGCCTCCGGCGTCGGGTCCTCGACCAGAAAGCCGGTACGACCGTGGTCGACCAGGGTGCGCAGGCCGCCCACATCCGAGGCCACCACCGGGGTGCCGCAGGCGGCGGCTTCCAGGGCGACCAGGCCGAACGATTCGGACCGGCTGGGGACCAGACAGACGTCGGCAGCCCGGTAGTAGGTGGACAGCAGCTCGTGGGGGCGGGGCGGGACGAACACCACCCGGTCGCCCAGCCCGAGCTCGTCGACCAGGTCCACCATGCGATCGAGCTCGACGTCACCCCGGGGTCCACTGGGGCCACCGACGATGGCCAGCCGGGCGTCGGGTCGGTCGGTGCCCAGAGACGCCAGGGCCCTCACGGCGACCTCGACCCCCTTCAGGGGTTGGATCCGCCCCACGAACAGGAGCAGGGGCCCGTCCATCGGCAGCCCGAGCGCGGCGCGGGCCTGCGGGCGGTACCCGGGCCCGAAGAAGGCGTGGTCGACCCCGGGGGCCACGATGCGGATCCGGGACGGATCGGCGTGGTAGAGCCCGGAGATCTGTTCGGCCTCCACCGAGCAGGAGGCGAGCACGGTGTCCGAGCAGTTGATGGTGGCGGCTTCGGCCTCGGCCCGGAGGTGGGCGGAGTCGGCTTCGACCTCCTCGGGGCTGAACTCGGCCTTCACCCGGTCGAGGGTGTGGAAGGTCGAGACCAGGGGGATGTTCATCTGGTGTTTGATGGTGTGGCCGGCCACGCCGCTGAGCCAGTAGTTGGCATGGACGGCGTCGAAGGGAAGGTCCTCGTCGTCCGAACCGCCCCCCGCCGACTCCATGTACTTGAGGACGCCCTCGGCGAATTCGTCGACCACCCCGGGCAGCAGCTCTTTGGCCATCGGGGTGGGTGGGCCGGCGGAGACGTGGTGTACCCGAAACCCGGGCTCCACCATGACGGTGGCCGGGAGGGTGTCCGACCATGCCCGGGTGAAGACGTCGCACACCGCTCCGGACCGGGCCAGGGCGGCGGAGAGCTCTCGGACGTAGACGTTCATGCCGCCGCCGTCCCCGGTGCCGGGTTGCGCCAGTGGCGACGTGTGCAATGACAGAACTGCCAGGCGTCTCATGCGTCGCCGAGCCTATAGGGATGGCCCCATCCGTCAGCGGCAGCCCCGAATGAGCTTGAGGCTGGCCAGATCAGCTGGCGGCCGACCCGCGGTGGGCGGCGTGGTCGGCTCCGGCCGCCCCCGGAGTGGGCCCTGTCGCCCCGGCCACGGTGGCCGCATCCCGCCCCGCGGCGTTTCCGGCCCGCAGAGGGGCTTTCCCGCCCGCCAACGAGGTCGCGCCCGCCGGTGAGGTCCCGGCACCCCCGCCTTCACCGTCTCCAGCCCCGGCTTCGCCAGCGGTCTTCCCCGCCCCGGCGCCTGCCCCGGCCCCCGGGGTCGCCACCTCGCCCTCGGCGTTGTCCTCGTTCTCGTGCCGGAAGGACAGGTAGATCCGCATCATCGCCTGCTTCTGCTCTTCGTTCAGGTTGTTGTCGCCGAAGATGTGGCGGGCGAGGTCGGTGTTCCCGTCGGGCTTCTCGAGGATGCCGGCCTGGACGTAGAGGGTCTCGGCCGAGATGCGCAATGCCTTGGCGATCTGCTGGAGGATCTCCGCCGACGGTCGCCGCAGCCCCCGCTCGATCTGGCTCAGGTAGGGATTGGAGATCCCGGCCAGCTCAGACAGTCGCCGTAGCGACAGCCGGGCGCTGCCCCGCTGCTCGCGTATGAACGCGCCGAGCTCGTTGAACCGCTCGGGTAATTCTTTCACCACTGGGATCCGGTCGACATGTGGGTCCTTCTTGCCTCTCACGATCACGACAGCAGGCCGTCGACCGAAGCGCGGCCGGACTTGTAGCGGCTCACCAGCTCCGCCTGGAGGGTGTCGATGCGTTGGTGGAGGCCACGGCGCTCGGCCGACACCCGGCGCTCGATCTCTTCGAGCCCGTCGGCCATGGAGCTGAGCTGCTCCTGGCTCAGCTCACCCAGATGCCCGATCTGGTCGGAGCTCACCACCGCGTCGAGCTCGGCGGTGAGGTCGGACTCCTCGGTATCCGGCGCCAGAATCGTCATCTTGTGACCGGGACCCGGCGGACGCCCGGGGCCCGAGGACAGGATGGCCGGCAGCCCCTCGACCAGGGCGGCCAGATCGGGGGGCTCGGCGGCAGACCCGGAGTCGCCGGCCGCCGCCGGGCGGACCAGGTAGGCCTGGACGATGTCGAGACGGCCTTGGGCCAGCCGGCGGAGGTAGGACAGGGCGACCTCGGCCTCCTGGCACTCGGCCCGCATGGACCGGATGTCGTCGAGCGACTTCGACTCGACGCCGTTGAGGTAGGAGTCGGTGAGAAGACGATCGAGTTCAGCCTGGAGACTCGCCATTACCGACGATCGTACTCCGCGGGCCAGGGGCCACGGCCCGTGCGCCCGGGCGGGGCGTAGCGGTAGACGGCTCGCCCCAGCACCGAGGACATCGGGACCGGACCGAACGTCCGGCTGTCGGTGCTGGCCTGGCCGGCATCGCCCAGGACTTCGAGGGTGGCGCCGTCCCTGTCCACCGACGACACCCGCTTGACCAGAACCCTGCCTGGATGCCGGGGGTCTCGCACCGCCACCACCTCCCCGGGCTTCAGCCCTGGCGCCCGACTGAAGAAAGCCGCCAGTCCCGGCGGTGCCGGCTTGATGACGACCAGGCAGTCACCGGGAAGGAGGGCGGGCGCCATCGATCCACCCTCCACCTTCACCCGGTGCACGGATCGGGACAGCGCCACGGTGACGGCACCGAGTACTGCCACCAGGGCCGCGCTGCCACCGAAGATTGTCCGGGCCACCCTCGGGGTAGAACGTCGGGGACGGGCCGCCATCAGGGCAACCTCGATAAGGTGGGCCGGAATTGCATCTCAACCACTCTGCCCCAGAGAAATAGAAGGAGCCTTGCCCCATGCGAATCGCCGACCGCCTGCTGACCACCCTCGATCATCTGTCCGCACCGGTGACCGGCCACGCCCACTGCGATCTCCCCTGTGGTGTGTACGACCCGGCTCAGGCCCGGATCGAGGCCGAGTCGGTGAAGAACACCATGGACAAGTACAACGACTCGAGCGACGAGGCCTTCAAGACCCGGGCCATCATCATCAAGGAAGAGCGGGCCGAGCTGGTGAAGCACCATCTCTGGGTCCTGTGGACCGACTACTTCAAGCCCGAGCATCTCGAGAAGTACCCGCAGCTTCACGACTTGTTCTGGAAGGCCACCAAGACGGCCGGTGAGGCCAAGAAGACCAGCGACGCCAAGGTGGGCGAACGTCTGTTGGCCGAGATCGCCGAGATCGACAAGATCTTCTGGGAGACCAAAAAATAGAAAGCGGTCAGACCGGGCAGGCGCCGCACCTGCGTGCGGTGGGGAGTTCGGCGAGCCGGGCGTCGTCGATGGGTTCGCCGCATTCCTCACACCTCCCGTAGGTGCCGGCGTCAAGACGGGCCAGTGACTGTTCGACCTCGTTGAGGAGGACGTCGACGGCGTCGATGTCGCCGTCGGTGACCCCGCCATCGGTGACCTGGGCGTCGATGGCCACGTCTCCGGTCACCCCGCCATTGGTGACCTGGGGGTCGGTCTGGGTGGGGTCGGCGTCCATCCCCGGGATGGTACCCGTAGGGTTGAGATCCGTGAACAGGCCAACCCCGAAATCCGATCGTAGGTCGTCGCCGGCCGACCCGGTGAGCGAGCTCATCGGCACCGGCCTGCTGGTCCCCTGCCTCGACGGGACCGACCGGCCGGCCGTCGAACTCGACCAGGCCGCCTCGACCCAGGCTCTGCCCGAAGCCGCCGCCCGGGTGTCCGAGTTCCTCCCCTCGTATTCGAGCGTCCACCGCGGCGCCGGATTCCGCTCCCGCCGGGCCACCGCCGCCTACGAGGAAGCCCGCCGGGCGGTGTTGACCTTCGCCGGCCGGGATCCGGACGGTGACGACGTGGCCGTGTTGTGTCGCAATACCACCGAGGCCATCAACCATCTGGCCTACCGGTTACGGCTGTCCCCCACCGACGTGGTGGTGACCACCGTGGTCGAGCACCACGCCAACCTGCTGCCCTGGGGTCGGGTGGCCGAACGTCGCTATGTCGAGTGCACCACCGCGGGCACCTTCACGGTCGAGGACGTCGAAGCGGCGCTGGACGCCGCGCCGAAACCGAAGTTGCTGGCCGTCACCGGAGCGTCGAACGTGACCGGTTGGGTACCGCCCCTCGACCTCATCATCGAGAGCGCCCACCAGCGCGGCATTCCGGTGGCGGTCGATGCCGCCCAGCTGGCGCCCCACCGGCCGCTGCCCCCCACCGCCGACTACCTCTCCTTCAGCGGGCACAAGCTCTACGCCCCGTTCGGATCGGGAGCACTGATCGGGCCCCGATCGACCTTCGAGACCGGTGATCCGTTTCTGGCCGGCGGCGGGGCCGTCGACCTGGTCGGGTTGGACGAGGTGGTGTGGACCGCACCGCCCGATCGGGAAGAGGCCGGCTCTCCCAACGTCATCGGAGCGGTGGCGCTCCATGCCGCCATCGACGGGCTCGGGGCCATCGGGTGGGAGCGGATCGCGGCCCACGAGCGCGCCCTGGTCGGTCGGTTGCGAAAAGGATTGGACCGCATCGACGGGGTGCGCCTGCTCGGCCCGGGGGCGGACAGCGGCGTCGACACCCTGCCGGTGGCCGCCTTCACCATCGAGGGGGTCCACCACGCCCGGGTGGCGGCCCGGCTCAGCGCCGAGTACGGGATCGCGGTGCGCCACGGCTGTTTTTGTGCCCACCCCTACGTGGTGCGGTTGCTGGGCCTGGACGACGTCGCCGTCGATGCCTACCGAAACGAGGTGCTCCGGGGTGACCACCGCAACGTCCCGGGAGCCGTGCGGGCCAGCGCCGGTCTGGGGACGTCCGGTGAGGAGATCGACACCCTGTTGGCGGCGGTGGCCGACCTGGCCGGGGGCCGGCCCGAACCGGTTGACTACCAACAGGACCTGGGTACCGGTGACTACTTCCCGGTGACCGACCTTCCCGGGTGGCGGGATGCAGCCCGGGAACTGGGCGCTTCGTGCGCCCGGGGGTGAACGACGATGACGAGGGCGGTACCGGCGGACCCTGACGATCCCACCCCGCGCCGGCGAGCGCGTTCGGCCCCCCGGGTTCGGACACCGGCGGCAGCCACGGCTCTCTGCCTTATCGCCGGGACGGCGCTGGTGTTGGCCGGCTGTGGCGAGTCGGCGGCTTCGGGGGTGGCCGCGGGGTCGGTGGCCTATGTCGCCACCGTGGCCGGGTTGGCCGACCCTGGGGACACGCTGAGCCTGGTGGATACCGCCTCCTCCAAGTCCCTGGGTACCATCACCACCGGCTCGCTCCCGGCGGCCATGGCCGCCACCCCCGACGGGGCCCACCTGCTGGTGGCCAACAAGGGCATCAACCGGCTGAGCGACATCTCCATCTCGACCGGCACGTCGACGGGACAGGCCACCGTCGGGCTCGAGCCCGACGCGGTGGCCATCACCCCGGATGGATCGCTGGCATTGGTGGCCAACTTCGGTGACAACACCGTTACCCCGATCGCCCTCCCATCCATGAAGGCCGGTGCGGCCATCCCCGTCGGCCACCAGCCGGTGGCGATCGCCATCGCTCCCGACGGGAAGATGGCGTTGGTCGCCAACTATCAAGATGGCACCGTCACCCCCATTGCCCTCCCGGCGCTCACACCCTTGACGCCGGTTCCGGCGGGGCCCGAACCCGATGCGGTGGTGATCGGGCCGGACAGCACCACCGCCTTGGTGGCCGATTTCGAAATCAGCGCGGTCACGCCCATCGACATCTCGCACATGGCTGCCGAGGAGATCATCCCGGTAGCCGGCAATCCCACCGGCATCGCTCTCTGGAAGTCGAAGACGGTCGCCTATGTGAGCGGCGGGGACAGCGTGACGCCGATCGATCTGGTCCACCTCGATGCCCGCACTCCCTTACCGGTCGGAACCACCGCCCAAGCCCTGGCCCTCTCCGACCGCGGGCGCAACGCCTGGGTGTGCGGCGGCAACGGAATGCTGGTGTCTCTGAACCTGACCAGTGGCGCAATTGGAGCCACCGTGACCGTTGGCGGCCAACCCACGGCCGTGGTTATCCCGGCGCCTCAAACACCACGAACGGCGCCGGGCGCCGGATCGTGAATCCCAGCGATTGGTAGATCCGGACGGCCGCAGTGTTGCGGGCCAGGACGTGCAGAAACGGAGTCGCGCCACCCTGGATGATCCCGTCAGCCACCGCCGCCACCAGTTGCCGGGCCAGGCCAAGACGGCGGAAACCGGGATCCGTGGCCACGGCGCTGATTTCGACGTAACCCGGCGGTCGGAGTCGTTCACCGGCCATGGCGACCAGACGCCCGCCGATGCGGATGCCCAGGTAGCCACCGAACTCGACGGTTCGCGTCTCGAACGGGCCGGGCTGGGCGGCCGTGGCCAGAGACAGCATCTCGGCGACATCGTCACGACCAAGTGGCACCGGGACGGGCGATCGTCTCGAGTGATTCGGAGGTCCTTGTCTCTTCAGGGTCTCGTCGGATCCACTCACCTCGGGCATGGACCGCCGAGGCACCATCGCCCACGAACTCCAAGTAGCGATCAAGGAGCGGATCACCGAACGAGTAGCGGGTCCTTCCAGATGGCAGGACGGTCTGGGACAGCTGCGGAGGAGTGGTCATCCGAGCACCATTCCACCGCCGGATGAAAGACAAGGGGATGCATCAACGATCACCCATGTATTAAGCGATCTGACCTTCCCGGTTTCGACCGGGTTGGACAACTCGTTGCGCACCGGAATGGAATGCCTCCGCCACACCCAAGCGATAGGTCATCGGCGTATCGCCGTGAACCCTTGAGGGAATCCGGACCCTCGAGACTGCGCTACAGGGCCACGAACAAGATCCAGGCCGCCGTCTTGGGTCTGGCAACCTACAAGTTGCGCCCAAGCGCCGTCAGGCCAGGTAGTTTTCCCAGTGGGCCGTTAGCTCATCGGGTAGAGCAGGGGACTTTTAATCCCAAGGTGGCGAGATCGAGACTCGCACGGCCCACCAGGTCAGAGGCCCACAGGCCCACGAGGTCGCCTCGACCGCCCAAAGCCACCCGACTTCAGTCATGGCTGCCGCTCAATAAATTCGTGCATACCCGGAACTGTGGACGCGAGAAACCCTCGTTCCGGTGAATACGCCAGGCCCTTCTTAATCAATTCATTTCGAGCCACGGAGATGTCCGAGGTCCTCGACTTACCCAGCGACCCTGCAATGTCAGATATTGAAGCAGCGTCATCACCGCCTAGTTCCGCCAAAGCCCTCATGACATCCCGTTGCGCCGGCGTGGCCCGCTCCCAGCGGGATCGGTAGAGGCCATCGTCGACTTCGCTTCTGGCTTCGCGTAGTCCGACCTCCACGTCGTCCAAATCGATAGGGCTTCGACGAGCATTGTCCCAAACTCGCTTGCCGATTGCCTGCAGGAAGTACGGATATCCATGCGCAGTATCCAAGGCAGAAGACAAGGCATCGGCTTCCCACTCGACTCCAAGATGGTTCGTCGGGATAACGAGAGCCTCGTTCGAAGCAGCCTCGCTAAGAAGTCCGACCGGCCGATAGTCATAGAGGCGTTCCGCGTAGCTTGTGGCCTCAGCAAGCTGTGCAGGCAACGAAGGAAGGCCCGCGCCCACGAATACGAGGGGCAGCGGCCGGTCTGCTTGGCCGAGTTCGTGGATCGCGGTGTTGATCGCAACGAGCTCATCGCCGGACGCCTCCTGAAGCTCGTCAATGAGAATGAGGACTCCGGTCCCGAGGTCGCGGGCCGTTTCTCCGAGGACTTCGAACAGTGAAGCAAGGTCATCTGCGAACCGTCCCGAATCAGCGATGCCACCTAGAGGATCGACGTCAACGCCGAGTGACACAGTTCCGCTCGGATCCACCTTCAGACTGAAGGCCTTGAAGACGCCCAACAGTCGCTGAAGGTGCGGCACCGGATGCCGACCGGTTGCAGTTCGCATGCTCCGAACAAGGGCCTGGCTCAACGCCACAGGCAGTGAACTCGACGCGCCTACCTCAACTTTGGCGGCGATCCAACCAGCGGAAGTCACTCGTCCCATTAGCTCGTTCAGCAATACGGTCTTGCCGACTCCGCGCAATCCGTTCAACACCCAGCTCCGGTCGCCCTCACCAACAGACTCGGCTCGTCGTTGCACCACATCAAAGGCGTCGAGCAGGGCCTCGCGCCCCGCCAGCAGAGGTGGCCGCCGACCAGCGCCGGGACGATATGGGTTCGTCACTGGATCCACGATCAGACTCTATCACACCGAGTAAGTAAAAGTCTTATACGCCTTTAGTTGTGCTTAGAGACTGCCCGCTCCCCCACCCAGTCTGATCCGAACTGGGATTGGCGGAGGCCGCTGATCACGTTCGGCAGTCAACCCGATGTCTCAAGCCGTTCGGGAAGGACGATGTGAACCGATCACTGGGCGATACGCCGTGGGTCGGGGAAGCCAAGGCTGATATAGCCGGGGGCGCGTTTGGCCAGAGACGACGCCAGGACCCCAGTAGCGATGTCGTAATAGGCGTGGATCTCAGCAGTTTTCTTTCCGGGGTAGGGCCGCAGGATCCGGCCGGCGTATTGAACCAGCCGCCCCTTGTGCGCGACCGGTGCAGCGAGGAACAGCGTGTCGAGCACTGGGCAGTCGAAGCCTTCGCCGGCGTAGGGACCAGTGGCGACGACTAGCAAAGGCTGTCCACTGGGTTGCACGTCGAGACGGGCAAAGGCTGCAGCTCGTGTTTTTGCCCCCATGCCGCCGCGCAATATCACCGGATCCCGTCCTTCCTCACCGAGTGCGGAGGCGAACAATTCGAGGTGCTTGGTCCATTGGGTCAGCACGAGGCAGTGCCGCCCGCGGCCGAGGGCGACCATGACGTCGATAACGACTTGCCCCGTGCGCGCGGAGTCGGCCACCAGGTCGCGATAGATGGCGGCAATCCCACCCGGTGCGGAGGGATCGGCATCGCCTGTGTACCGGAATGAGGTGGAGTGCACGAATAGAACAGGCTCAGGTGCTGGTGCCATGTTCGACTTCATCGTCGACTCGCTGACGATGGTGCCCGCCGCCGACCGTTTCGATGCTCCGGACCAAGCGGACCTCGAAGGGATGCTGGCGGCTATGGCGGAGGTCCCCACCTGACGGGCGTCGTCGGTCTGGATCTCGGATTTCAACAATGCGAACCAGTCTGGTCCCAACAATTGAGTCTCCCGCCGTCCTCTTCTGTCTCAGATGGTCAAGGGAACTGCCTCCTTCGCTGGCGTTCACCTGCGCCGATGCGGCAACGAGGAACCTGACGCTATTCATTGCGACGGTTCGTCGCCCACTCTTAATCCCAAGGTGGCGAGATCGAGACTCGCACGGCCCACCACAGCCCACTCGATCCAGCCCACTCGATCCGCTTGATCGGATT
>Ga0307372_10007906_pt1 | contig 15101 bp, 13 predicted proteins | sample OX1MG_FD_202533 | JGI IMG/M metagenome (GOLD analysis project Ga0307372, IMG submission 202533) | Soil microbial communities from Risofladan, Vaasa, Finland - OX-1 | ecosystem: Environmental > Terrestrial > Soil > Coastal area > Acid sulfate soil | place: Finland: Risofladan, Vaasa | collected... | reverse complement strand
TCTGGTAGCCCGGCTCGAGGTCGATCTTCGCGTAGCCGCCGGGGCCGCCGACCGTGTTCAGGTAGCGGTGGTCGACGTCCATGTACACGCCGTGCAGCTTGTTGACGAGCAACTTGAAGCCGTGAAAGTCGATCGTGATCAGGTAGTTGACGTTGATTCCCGTCAGCTTCTCCACCGTGTTCAGCGTCCCGGTCGGCCCACAGCTCGTCCACGCGCTGTTGATGCGGTCGGTGGTGATCGGAGTCGTCTGGTCCTTGCAATAGATCGGGACGACGAGGTCGCGCGGGAACGAGAAGAGGGACAGCGTGTTGTGCTGGGGATCGGCGCGGACGAGCATGATCGTGTCCGACCGTGAGCCGGACGCACCGAACGAGTCGACGCCCGCGCGTGCGTCGTACCCGATCAGGAGAGCCGTCGCGGGCTGCGACGGCGGCACGGTGTGCAGGAACTTCGTCGACTCCTTGACCGACTTCGAGTGCGGCGCGAGCGCGTTGAGCGTCTGATGCGCGTACAGGTAGAGCCCCCCGGCGAGGCCGGCGGCGACAACGACGAGCGCAATCAGGATCCAGCCGAAGACCTGCGCGAACAGCCGCTTCGTCGAGCGCCGCGGTGGATCCGGCTGCCGGTAGCGCCGCATCGGCTCGATCGCAGTCGGCGGAAGAACGCCGTGACCGTTGCCGTTGACAGCCGCCCCGCGGCCGATTCCTCTCTTCAGCGTCGTCCGCACGGGCGGAGATCAAGGTTAGCGGGCGCCACGGCCGATCCTCCCCGGTGTCGCGCGGCGTAACGAAAACGTTGCAAAACCGGCGGTCGCTCGTGACCATGCGCATCAAGTGCCGGGGTAGGCTCAGGCCGACGGGGCGGGAGGTGGGTCTCCCGGGTATGGACGCGTGTGCCTCTTAAACGGGGACTGCGTCCGGCTCGTAGGCGAGGTTCGGCCGCAGCCAGCGCTCCGCCTCCGCGACGGACACGCCTTTGCGCGCCGCGTAGTCCTCGACCTGGTCGCGCCCGACGCGGCCGACAGAGAAGTACCGCGCGTCGGGATGTCCGAAGTAGACGCCGCTCACGCTCGCGGCCGGCGTCATCGCGAACGACTCCGTCAACGCGAGCCCGATGGACTCCGCACCGAGAAGGTCGAAGAGCTTCCGCTTCTCGCTGTGGTCCGGGCAGGCGGGATAGCCGAACGCAGGCCGGATGCCGCGATAGCGCTCCGCGGCCAGCTCCTCGCTCGAGAGTTTCCGCCCCGTCTCGTACCACTCGCGTCGCGCAATCTCGTGCAGGTATTCGGCGAACGCCTCCGCCAGGCGGTCGGCGAGCGCCTTGGCCATGATCGCGCGATAGTCGTCGTGCTCGGCCTCGAATCGGGCCGCCAGCTCGTCGGCGCCGATGCCCGCGGTGACGGCGAACGCGCCGAGGTGGTCGCCGGCCGGCGCGACGATGTCCGCGAGGCCGCGGTTCGGCCGCGAGTCGCCGAATGCGGCCTGCTGGCGCAGGAAGCAGAAGCGCGTCCCGTCGGCGAGGACGACGTCGTCCCCGTCAGAGGACGCCGGCCAGAAGCCGTAGACGCCGCGCGCGCGCAGCAGGCCGTCGCGCACGATCTCGTCGAGCAGCTCCTGGGCGTCGTCCCACACCTCGCGCGCGGCCGGCTGGTCGAGGATGGCCGGATACTTCCCCTTCAGCTCCCACGCGTGGAAGAAGAACTGCCAGTCGATGTACTCGCGCAGGGTGGCCAGCTCCGGCTCGACGACGCACAAGCCGGTGAAGGTCGGGACCGGCAGGTCGTCGAACGGAAGCTGCTGTCGGTTCGTGCGGGCCTCCTCGATCGGGAGCAATGGCTTCCGCTCGCGCTCTGCGTACTGGTCGCGCAGCCGCTCCTGCTCGTCACGGTTCTCGGCGTCGAGGCGGCGGCGGCGCTCCGGATCGAGCAGATCGGAGACGACGCCGACCACGCGCGAGGCGTCGTGCACGTGCACGACCGGTTGCGAGTACTGCGGCGCGATGCGCACAGCGGTGTGCTGGCGTGAGGTCGTGGCGCCGCCGATCAGCAGCGGCAGCGACAGCCCGCGCCGCTCCATCTCGTGCGCGACGTCGACCATGTGGTCGAGCGACGGCGTGATCAGGCCGGACAGCCCGACGACGTCGGCGCCGTGCTCGCGCGCGGCTTCGAGTACCGCGTCGCCGGCGACCATGACGCCGAGGTCGATGACCTCGTAGTTGTTGCAGCCGAGGACGACGCCGACGATGTTCTTGCCGATGTCGTGGACGTCGCCCTTCACGGTGGCGAGGACGACCTTGCCCTGTACGCGGCCGGAGTCTTTTTCCTCGGCCATGAACGGCTCCAGGTAGGCGACGGCCCGTTTCATCGCGCGCGCGCTCTTCACCACCTGTGGCAGAAACATCTTCCCGGCCCCGAACAGGTCGCCGACCACCTGCATGCCGGCCATCAGCGGTCCCTCGATCACGTCGAGCGGACGGGCGAGCTTCTGCCGCGCCTCCTCTGCGTCCTCTTCGATGAAATCGACGATGCCGTGGACGAGGGCGTGCTCGAGACGCTTCTCCACCGTCGTCTCGCGCCAGGACAGGTCGAGCTCACGGCGCGTGCCTTCGCCCTTGACGCGTGAGGCGTACTCGACGAGCCGCTCGGTCGCGTCGTCCCGCCGGTTGAAGATGACGTCCTCGACGCGCTCGAGCAGCTCGGGCTCGATGTCCGCATACAGGATGAGCTGGCCCGCGTTGACGATGCCCATGTCGAGCCCCGCCGCGATCGCGTGGTAGAGGAACGCGGAGTGCATCGCCTCGCGGACGACGTCGTTCCCGCGGAACGAGAAGCTGAGATTGGAGATCCCGCCGCTCGTCTTCACGCCCGGGCAGCGCTCCTTGATGAGCGGCAGCGCGGTGATGAACGCCTTCGCGAACTCGGCGTGCTCCTCGATGCCCGTCGCGACGGCAAGCACGTTCGAGTCGAAGATGATGTCCTCGGGCGCGAAGCCGACCTCGTCGACGAGCAGGCGGTATGCGCGCTCGCAGATGGCAACCTTGCGCTCGACCGTCTCCGCCTGTCCCTGCTCGTCGAACGCCATGACGACGACGCCGGCGCCGTAGGCGAGCACGGCGCGCGCCTGCTCGAGGAAGAGCTCCTCGCCTTCCTTGAGGCTCAGCGAGTTGACGACGCCCTTGCCCTGCAGGCATTTGAGGCCCGCCTCGAGCACCGTCCAACGCGAGCTGTCCACCATGATCGGCAGCCGCGCGATCTCGGGCTCGGTGGCGACGAGGTTGAGGAACGTCGTCATCGCTTGCTCCCCGTCCAGCAAGTCGGCGTCCATGTTCACGTCGATCAGGTTCGCGCCGCCGCGCACCTGCTCGAGCGCAACGTCGAGCGCCTGCTGGTAGTCGCCCCCTTCGACGAGGCGGCGGAAACGCGCCGAGCCGGTGACATTCGTGCGCTCGCCGATCATCACGAAGTTCGTGTCGGACGTGATTGCAAACGGCTCCAAGCCGCTGAAGCGCGTCAGGCGGGGCGGCGAGGGCAGCTGACGCGGCGCGACGCCGTCGACGGCCGCCTTGATGGCGCTCACGTGATCGGGCGTCGTGCCGCAGCACCCGCCGACGATGTTGACGAGGCCGTCGCGCGCGAACTCGCCGAGCAGACGGCTCGTGTCCGCCGGCTGTTCGTCGTGCGTCCCGAACTCGTTCGGCAGGCCCGCGTTGGGGTAGCAGGCGACCCAGGTGGTCGCCACGCGCGAGATGTCCTCGACGAACGGGCGCATCTCGCTCGCACCGAGCGAGCAGTTGACGCCGACGATGAGCGGCTTCGCCTGCTCGACCGAAACCCAGAACGACTCCACCGTCTGGCCGGAGAGGTTGCGGCCGCTGCGGTCGACGGCCGTGAACGAGAGCCACAGCGGCACCTCCGGCGCAGCCTCTCGGGCAGCGACGATGGCCGCCTTCGCGTTGAGCGAGTCGAAGATCGTCTCGATCAGGAACAGGTCGACGCCGCCCTCGCGCAGAGCAGCCATCTGCTCGGCGTACGTTGCGACGACCTCGTCGAAGGTGACGGCACGGTACGCGGCGTCCTCCACCTTCGGCGAGAGCGACAGCGTCACGTTCAGCGGGCCGACGGAGCCGGCGACGACCCCGCCGAACTCGTCGGCGACCTCCCGCGCGATGCGGGCTCCGGCGAGGCTCATCTCAGCCGCGTAATCCTCGAGGGCGTAGTCGGCCTGGCCGATGCGGGTGGCCGTGAACGTATTCGTCGAGGCAATGTCGGCGCCGGCTTCGAAATACGACCGGTGGATGTTGCGGACGATCTCCGGCTGCGTCAGGTTGAGGAGGTCGGGGTCGCCCGCGACGTCGCGCGGATGATGGCGGAAGCGCTCGCCGCGATACGCCTCCTCCCCGCGCACCTCGCGCTGGATGAGCACGCCCCAGGAGCCGTCGAGCACCGCGATGCGCTCGCCGAGGATCGCTTCCAGTTTGTCGCGTGCGTCCCGCATGTCCCGTCTCCCGCTCCTGCCTTCAGGTCCGGGAGCGCCGGGGAAGCGCCCACGGGCTCTTTAGGCGTTTGTTAACCCGGTCGCCAAGCTGCCTGTCAAATCTCTCCGGGTAACCGAAGGGTACCAACCGCCGCTTCGGTAGGGTGCCGCCCGATGTCCGAGGTCCACGACGGGGCGAGCCTTCGTGCCGCGCTGGCAGAGATTGCAGGCAACTTCTCCTTCAGCTGGACGCCCGGCGCTCGCCAGCTCTTCGCGGAGCTCGACCGGCGGCGCTTCAGCGAGCTCCAGCACAACCCGAGGGCGCTCCTCTCCGAGCTGACGGACGAGGATCTCGCCCGTGCGCTGACGCCGGAGTATGCGATGCGGCTCGCGCGGGTGCAGGAGCGGCTCGCAGCCGAGGCCGAGCGGCCCAGCTGGTGGGAGACGCAGGAAGGACACCCGGACGACTTCCTCGTTGCGTACTTCTCCGCCGAGTTCGGACTGGATGAAAGTCTCCCGATCTATTCCGGCGGTCTCGGCGTGCTTGCCGGGGACCACCTGAAGTCAGCGTCGGAGCTGGGCGTGCCTCTCGTCGGCGTCGGGCTGAACTACTTCCGCGGCTACTTCCGGCAAAGGCTGGACGAGGGAGACCGGCAGGTCGAGCGCTATCCGCGCAACGACACCGTCCGGCTGCCGCTCACACTCGTGCCGATGGCGCCGAAGGTGCTGCTCGCGGACGACGACGGCAACCTCGTCCCGGTGCGGATCAGCGTCTGGCGCGCCTGCGTCGGCCGCGTCTCGCTCTATCTCCTCGACACGAAGGTCGAGGGCAATCCGGACTGGGCGCGCGAAGTGACGAACACGCTGTATGGGGGCGACCGGCTGAACAGGTTGCGACAGGAGCTCGTGCTCGGCGTCGGCGGCGTCCGCGTGCTGCGCGGGCTCGGCCTCGAGCCGACGGTCTTCCACATGAACGAAGGCCACTCGGCGTTCTTCCAGCTCGAGCGGCTGCGCGAGCTCGTCGAGGAGGAAGGGATCGACCGCGACGCCGCGTTCGAGCGCCTGCGCGCGTCCACGGTGTTCACGACGCACACGCCTGTGCCGGCCGGAAACGAGGTGTTCGAGCCGGAGCTCGTGCGGCGGAACGTCGAACCGCTCGTCGAGCGCTGCGGGTTCTCCTGGGAGGAGTTCGAGGCGCTCGGCAAGGTGCATCCGGAAGACGCGGTTTTCGGGATGACGCCGTTCGCGTTGAAGACCTCGGCGTATGCGAACGGCGTTTCGAAGCTCCACGGCGCCGTGTCGCGCGAGATGTGGCACGACCTCTGGCCGGATCGCCCGGTGGACGAGGTGCCGATCATGTCGATCACGAACGGCGTGCACGTGCGCACGTGGCTCGGCGGCGAGCTCGAGGGGATGCTCGGGACGAACACGCCCAAGTTGGAGCGCGCGCTCGAGCTCCCGGCGCAGGTGCTCTGGGAAGCGCACTGCTCATCGAAGGCGCGTCTCATGGAGTTCATCTCGCGCACCCGTGGCGCGCCCGAGCTCGATCCCGAGGCACTCACGATCGGCTTCGCGCGGCGGTTCGCGACCTACAAGCGCGCAGGCCTCCTCCTCACACAGCCGGAGAGGCTGGCGGCGCTGCTCGGCGATCCCGATCGTCCGCTGCAGATCGTCGTCGCCGGCAAGGCGCACCCGGCGGACGAGGGCGGCAAGGACGTCATCCGCCAGGTGGTCGACTTCTCGCGCGGCGAAGGCGCGCATCACCACGTCGTGTTTCTGCCCGACTACGAGATGACGCTCGCCCGGCGCCTCGTGCAGGGCGTGGATGTCTGGCTCAACACGCCGCGGCGGCCGATGGAGGCCTCGGGCACGTCCGGGATGAAGGCGGCGCTGAACGGTGTGCTCAACTGCTCCATCCTCGACGGCTGGTGGGCCGAGGGCTATACGCCCGACCGCGGCTTCGCCATCGGGGACGAAGACGCGTCCCGGAGCGAGGAGGAGCAGGATGCGGCCGACGCGGAGGCGCTCTTCGCCGTCCTGGAGCAACAAGTCCTGCCGGCGTTCTTCGAGCGGGACGCGGACGGGCTCCCGACGCGGTGGGTCGAGATGATGCGGCACTCGATCGCCGAGCTCGGGACCGAGTTCAGCACGAACCGCATGGTGCGCGAGTATGTCGAGCGCCTGTACCTCCCGGCACATCGCGACCTCGCGGCCGTTCTCACCGCCGCCTGACTCTCGTGACACTCACGTGCGGGTACCTGGTACCGGCACGAGAGCGTCACGACTTCCCGACCCCGTCGTTACGGGGAGTGTCCCCAGCACGCGAGCGCGGGGGTTCCGAGGCGGAGGCGTGGGCCTCGGCGTGCTTGCTAGCCGGCGGCGCCGCTGACGTTTAGCTGGTTCTCGGCGTGCCGGATGCGCTGCTCGAGCTGCCAGCGGTCGGCGGCGGACTCCCCCGCCTCGATCTTCGCGAGCTCCGCCTGCGCCTCCTCGAGCTGATGCCGCGCACGCTCGACATCGATCTCCGTCGCGATGACTGCATCGTCGACGAGCGCGATCGCGCGGTCCTCCAGCACCTGGAAGAACCCGGGGCCGGTCGCGAACGTCTGGATCTGGTCGCTGTCCATGTCGACGTACACACGCGTCGAGCCGGCGTTCAGCATCGCCACGAGCGGCGCATGCCGGGCGAGCACGCCGATGTCACCCGCCGCTCCAGGCACGACGATCATCTCCGCCTCGCCCTCGAACGCGGGGCCTTCCGGCGTGACGAGCGAGACCGAGAACTTCGGGTGTGCCACTTACGAGTCCGCCATCTGCTTGCCGCGCTCGACCGCCTGCTCGATGACGCCGACCATGTAGAACGCCTGCTCGGGCAGGTCGTCGTGCTTGCCGTCGAGGATCTCCGTGAAGCCGCGGATCGTGTCCTCGAGCTTCACGTACTCACCCGGCGTGCCGGTGAACTGCTCCGCGACGAAGTTCGGCTGCGAGAAGAACCGCTCGATCTTGCGCGCTCGGGTGACGACGAGCTTGTCCTCGTCGGAGAGCTCGTCGATGCCGAGGATGGCGATGATGTCCTGCAGGTCGCGGTAGCGCTGCAGCACCTCCTGCACGCGCGTCGCGCACCGGTAGTGCTCGTCGGAGACGATCCCCGGCTGGAGTGCGCGCGACGTCGAGTCGAGCGGATCGACCGCCGGATAGAGACCCTTCTCGGCGATGCTGCGCGAGAGCACCGTCGTCGAGTCGAGGTGCGCGAACGTGCTCGCCGGCGCCGGGTCGGTGAGATCGTCCGCCGGGACGTACACCGCCTGCACCGACGTCACCGAGCCGGTGCGCGTCGACGTGATCCGTTCCTGCAGCTGCCCCATCTCGGTGGCGAGCGTCGGCTGGTAGCCGACGGCGCTCGGCATGCGGCCGAGCAGTGCCGACACCTCCGAGCCCGCCTGGACGAACCGGAAGATGTTGTCGATGAAGAGCAGCACGTCCTGGCCCTGGTCGCGGAAGTACTCCGCCATCGTCAGACCGGAGAGCGCCACGCGCAGGCGCGCGCCCGGCGGCTCGTTCATCTGGCCGAAGACGAGCGCGACCTTGTCGATCACCTTCGACTCCGTCATCTCGAGGATGAGGTCGTTGCCCTCGCGCGTGCGCTCACCGACGCCGGAGAAGACCGACACACCGCCGTGCTCGCTCGCGACGTTGTGGATCAGCTCCTGGATGAGCACCGTCTTGCCCACACCGGCGCCGCCGAACAGGCCGATCTTGCCGCCGCGCACGTACGGCGCGATCAGGTCGACGACCTTGAGGCCGGTCTCGAAGATCTCCACCTTCGGCGACAGCTCGCTGAAGCTCGGCGGGTCGGCGTGGATCGGACGGCGCTCGCCGCTCGCCGCTTCCTTGCCGTCGACGGGATCGCCGAGGACGTTCCAGACGCGGCCCAGTGTCTGGTCGCCGACCGGGACCGAGATCGGTGCTCCGGTGTCGACGATGTCGACGCCGCGCGCGAGGCCGTCGGTCGAGTCCATCGCGACCGCGCGCACGCGGTCGTCGCCGAGGTGCTGCTGCACCTCTGCGATCAGCTCGCGCGTGCCGTCGCCGTCGGGCACCTGGATGCTGAGCGCGTGGTTGATCTCCGGCAGCCCGCTCGGGAAGACGGCGTCCAGGACGACGCCTTTGATCTCGATGATCCGGCCGGTGCTCTGCTTGGTCTTCGTAGCGGGCATCTCTCTCCTTATGCGGTGAGTGCGTCGGCGCCGGCGACGACTTCGAGGATCTCCTGGGTGATCTCCGCCTGGCGGGCGCGGTTCATCTGCAACGTGTAGCTGTCGATCAAGTCGTTCGCGTTCTTCGACGCGTTCCGCATCGCCGTCATCTGCGCAGCGAGGAACGACGCGGCCGACTCGAGCAGCGCGCGGTAGATCTCCGTCTCGAGATACACCGGCAGCAACCGCTCGAGGATCTCTTCGGGCTCAGGCTCGTAAATGAAGTCGCCGCGCAGCGCCTCTTTCTTCGGGTCCGGGTCATCCTTGTCGCTTCCTTCGAGCACGTGCTCGGGGATCGGCAGGAGGTCGGTGACGACGACCTGCTGGACGAGCGCCGAGACGAACTTGTTGTACACGACGACGACGCGGTCGACTTGCTCCTCCGTGTACAGCTCGGCGAGCTTGTGCGCCACCGCCTGCGCGTCGTGGTACGTCGGCTTGTCGACGAATCCCTCCCAGTGCGCGGCGACCTCGAAGCGGCGGAAGCGCAGCGTCGAGCTGCCCTTCCGGCCGACGACGGCCCACACGACCTCGTGGCCGTCGGCGCGCTCCTTGCGCTCCAGCTCGAATGCGCGGCGCATGACCTGCCCGTTGAATGGGCCCGCGAGACCGCGGTCGCCACTGAAGATGACGACGCCGACGCGCTTCTCCTCGCGGCGCTGCATGAGCGGCAGATTGCGGAACGAGGAAGCCGCGCGCGCCGTGCCGACCATCAGCTCCTGCATGCGGTCCGCGTACGGCCGCATCTCCTCGATCCGCGTCTGCGCACGCCGCAGCCGGGCGCTCGCGACGAGCTCGAGCGCCTTCGTGATCTTGCGCGTGTTGCGGACGGAGGCGATCCGCCGGCGGATGTCCTGCTGCGACGCCATTAGATGAGGCCTGACGCCTCCTCGACGTTGAACGTGTTCTTGAACTTCTCGATCTCGCCGTTCAGCTTCTCGGCCAGGTCGTCGGGGAGGTCACCCGTGTCCTTGATCTGTTTATAGATCGTCCCCTCGGCGCGCATGAACTCGCGCAGCTCGTCCTGGAAGCGCTGCACCTGCGGCGTCGGGATGTCGTCGAGGTAGCCGTGGATGCCGGCGTAGATGCCGACCACCTGGTCCTCCATCGGCCACGGCTGGTACTGCGGCTGGTTCAGCGTCGCGACCATCTTCTCGCCGCGCGTCAGCGACTGCTGCGTCGCCCGGTCGAGCTCCGAGCCGAACTGCGCGAACGCCTCCAGCTCACGGTACTGCGCAAGGTCGAGGCGCAGGCGCCCTGCGACCTTTTTCGTCGCCTTCGTCTGCGCATTGCCGCCGACGCGCGACACGGAGATGCCGACGTTCACGGCCGGGCGCACCCCCGAGAAGAAGAGGTCGGACTGGAGGTAGATCTGGCCGTCGGTGATGGAGATGACGTTCGTCGGGATGTACGCCGAGACGTCACCGGCCTGCGTCTCGATCACCGGGAGCGCGGTCAGCGATCCGCCTCCGAGGTCGTCCGAGAGCTTGCACGCGCGCTCGAGCAGCCGCGAGTGCAGGTAGAAGACGTCGCCCGGGAACGCCTCGCGGCCCGGGGGCCGGCGCAGCAGCAGCGACAGCTGCCGGTACGCGTCCGCGTGCTTCGAGAGATCGTCGTACATGACGAGCGCGTGCTTGCCGTTGAAGAGGTAGTGCTCGCCCATCGCGCAGCCTGCGAACGGCGCCATCCACTTGATCGGCGCGGCCTCGTTGGCGGACGCGGTCACGATCGTCGTGTACTCCATCGCGCCGGCGTCACGCAGGCGCTCGTAGATGCCCGCGACGGTCGACGCCTTCTGGCCGATGGCGACGTAGATGCAGTGCACGTCCGTGTCGCGCTGGTTGAGGATCGTGTCGATCAGGATCGCCGTCTTGCCGGTGGAGCGATCGCCGATGATCAGCTCGCGCTGTCCGCGGCCGACGGGGGTCATCGTGTCGATCGCCTTGATGCCGGTGGCGAGCGGCTCCTTCACCGGCTGGCGCTGGATGACGCCCGGCGCCTTGAACTCGAGCGGGCGAGTCTCGTCCGACTCGATCGGGCCGCGCCCGTCGAGCGGGTTGCCGAGGGGATCGACCACGCGGCCGAGCAGCGCATCGCCGACGGGGACACTGGCGACGGTGCCGGTGCGGCGTACGGGCTCGCCTTCGCCGACCTTTTCCCATTCGCCGAACAGCGCGACGCCGACCTGGTCCTCTTCGAGGTTGAACGCGAGGCCGACGACGCCGTGCTCGAGCTCCAGCATCTCCAACGCCACGGCGTTCTCGAGCCCGTAGACGCGCGCGATGCCGTCGCCGATCGAGAGGACCGTGCCGACTTCGGCGAGATCGGTCTCGACGTCGTACTGCTCGATCCGCTGGCGGAGGATCGACGTGATCTCTTCGGGGCGCAGCTTCAAGGTGTCTCCTATCTCCTCACGAGTTCTTGTCTCAAGCGTTCCAATCGTCCGCGGACGCTCGCGTCGACGCGGTACGAGCCTGCCTGCAGCACGATGCCTCCCACGAGGTCCGGGTCGACGCTGCGCGTCGCCTCGACCTTGCGGCCGGCCGCCTTCTCGATCTGCGCGACGATCGCCTTCGCTTCCTCGTCGGTGAGCTCGCGCGCGGTGGTCAGCTCGACCGTCAGGCGACGCTCCTCACGCGCCATCAGCCGTTCGAACTCCTGCGCGATCTCCTCGATCTCGCCCGCCCGGCCCTTCTCCGCGACGAGCAGGAGGAAGTTCTTGAACAATGGTTCCTCGTCACCGGCGAGGTCGGCGAGGATGCGCGCCTTCTCCGTCGACTCGAGCTGTGGGTTGCGCAGGACCATGCGCAGCTCCGGCGTCTGCTCGACCGCGGCCGCGAAGTCGGTGAGGGCCTCGTGCACCTGCGCTAGCCGCTTCTCCTCCTTCGCCGCGCCGAACAGCGCCTCGGCGTAGATGCGTTGCGCAGCGGCTATGCCGACTCCTCGAGGCGCGAGAAGTCGAGCGAGTCGATCGCCTCGCTGATGAGCTCGCGGTCGCGGTCGGCGTCGAGCTTCTTGCCGACGACCATGGACGTCGCCTCGAGCGTGAGGTCTGCGACCTCGTTGCGGATCCGCTCGAGCGCACGGGACACCTCCGCGTCGATCTCCTTGCGCGTTTCCTCGAGCCGGCGCTGCCGCTCGGCCTCGGTCTCCTCGCGCATACGCGACTCCATCGATTCACGCGTCTTGCGCGCCTCGGCGAGGATGCCTTCCGCGTCGCTCCGCGCTTGCCCGATGAGTTGACGGTGCTCCTCCAGCAGCTTGCGCGCCTCGTCCCGCGCGTTGTCCGCCTCTTCGATCGAACGGCGGATCTGCTCGCGCCGCTCGTCGATCAGCTTCTGGATGGCGCCGAAGGCGAACTTGCGCAGCACGACGAAGACGATCACGAAGAAGACGACCGTCCAGATCATCAGCCCCGGGATGATCTTGGTGAGCGGGCTGCTGGCTGCGACGAGCATCTACTTGACGAGGACGAAGCCGAGGAAGCCACCGACGAGGCCGTAGAACACGACCGCCTCGGTGAGAGCGAAGCCGAGCCACATGATCCCCTGCAGTTCGCCGCGCAGCTCGGGCTGGCGGGCGACCGACTGGATCATCGAGGCGAAGACCGTGCCGATGCCGATGCCGGCGCCGAGCGAGCCGAGGCCCATGCCGAGGCCGAAGCCGAGCGCCTGCGCGGCCTTGATGGTGGATGACGTTGCTGCGAGCAGGTGGAGCACCGGTTCCTCCTTAGTGGGCCGGCTCGATGGCGGAGCCGATGTAGATGGCGGTCAGGGCGGCGAAGATGAAAGCCTGGATGGTGACGACGATCACGACCTCGAAGAGGTAGAAGGCGATTCCGATCGGCAGCGAGAACACTGCGACGATCCAGAACGTCAGCCCGCTCAGGATGAAGAGCAGACCGATCGAGACGAGGATCAGGATGTGCCCGGCGAGCATGTTCGCATAGAGCCGGACACTGAGGCTGATGACGCGGAAGACGTGCGAGATGGTCTCGAGCACGAACATCACCGGGACCATGCCCTTCGGAACGCCGGCGGGGACGAAGCTCTTGAAGTACTTGAGCCCGTTGTAGCGCACGCCCTCGATGTGCGTGAAGAGGACGGTCAGGATCGCGAGCACGAGCGTCACCGACAGCTGCGATGTAACGGCGTAGATGCCCCACGTCGGCACGCCGTGCCATTTGTCGCCGGTGAGCGGCAGCGGGATGAAGCCGACGAGATTCATGGTGAAGATGAAGAGGAAGAGCGATGCGACGTACGGGAACCAGCGGCCGATCGCCTTCGTCGGCAACCCCTGCTCCGCGATCTGCGTCTGCGCGAGCTCGTACACGGCCTCACCGATCGTCTGCCGCTTGCTCGGCAGGAGTGCGAGCCGGCTGCGCATCGTGAAGATCCCGAGCAGGATCGTCAAGAGCGCGCTGATGGCGAGGTAGACGACCGCCTTGTTGATCGACATGTCGAGCGGGCCGAGGTGGATCCCGACCCACTGCTTCAGCGCGAACTCGTCCGCCGGGTTGAACGTCGCGGCGATCATGCGGTGAAGTACTCCAGCAGCGAGACACCGAGCGAAAGGGTGTACGCGAGCGCGTACAGGATGACGGCGGGGACGCCGAGGCCCTTGTTCGCGACCGTCACCGCGAGCAGGACGACCATGACGCCGATGCCGCGGAACGACATCGCGAGCGCGACCATCCCGGACTTGCGCAGGTTGTCGGCGCCGGTCGGGATTCGCCCGAGCCAGACGCTCAGCGCCTCACCCGCAGCCCAGAGGACGGCGGCGAGCGCCCAGCCGCCGAGCGAATAGCCGGCGACGAGGAAGACGGGCAGCCCGAGCACGATCACCGCCGCACCTGCGAGCGCGGGTACACGGCGGCCCGGAGCGGGTCGCGGGGTGGAGAACACGCCGGCCATCACGAGAAGTAGCCCTTGAAGCGCCGATAGACGGCGAAGACTCCGGTGGGGATGCCGACGATCACGCCGCCGAGCACGCCGAGACCGGCGGAGCCGAAGCCCCAGCCCACGAGCGCGCCGCCGGCGGCGCACATTCCCGTCGTGCCGGCCAGGATTGCGCCCGCTTCGACGGGCTGAAACGACGAGCGGGAGACGGCCTGCATGCGCCGCGAGAATAGCATGTTCGACCCCCGAAAAGCGCCGACTTTGTAACAGCGGAATCCGTGATGGCAAAAGGGCCACGGCTTCTGTTCGTGCACGCCCGGCGGCCGCTCGCGGCCCGCACCAAATAAATCGCACCTCTCGCGCGTTTCATCATTTAGTGGAAGCCGCGGCCGACCTTCCCGCCCGGACACGCGACTACCCGGCGCTCGGCGCCGCAGGCATCACCGTCCTCCTCTGGGGCTCCGCCTTCGTCGGGATCCGCTCCGCGGGACGCAGCTACTCGCCCGGCGCATTGTCGCTCGGCCGCCTCGCCGTCGCCGTCACCGCCCTCGCCGCCATCGGCCTCGCGCGCGGCGAGCGCCTCCCGAGCCGCGAGGCCCTGCGCGAGGTCGGCATCCCGCTCCTCGTCTGCGGGCTGCTGTGGTTCGGCGCGTACAACGTCGCGCTCAACTCAGGAGAGCGGCGCGTCGACGCCGGAACGGCTGCCTTGCTCGTCGGCGTCGGGCCGATCCTCATCGCCGTCCTGGCCGGCCTGCTCCTGCGCGAAGGATTCCCGCGCAGCCTCTTCGCCGGGGTCGGCATCGCCTTCGTCGGCATCGTCGTCATCGCGCTCGCGAGCTCGACGCACACCGCGACGACGACCGGCGTGCTCCTCTGCCTCGCCGCCGCGGGCGCCTACGCGGCCGGCGTGATCGCGCAAAAGATCGTGTTGCGGCGGCTGACGCCGGTGCAGACGGTCTTCTCCTGCGCCGTCATCGGCACAGTTGCGTGCGCGGCGTTCGCGCCGCAGCTCGTCCGCGAGCTCGGCTCCGCCCCCGGCGGTTCGACGGGATGGATCACCTACCTCGGCATCGGCCCGACGGCACTGGGCTTCATCACGTGGGGCTTCGCGCTCTCACGCACCGACGCCGGCCGGCTGGCGGCGACGACATACCTCGTCCCCCCGGTCTCGGTGCTCCTCGGCTGGGCGTGGCTGAACGAATCGCCGGCGGCGCTCACCTACCTCGGCGGCGCGCTGTGCCTCGCCGGCGTCGCGGTGTCCCGCCGACGGCCGGTACTAGGTACCTGGACGTCTGTGTCACGAGATCGCCCGCGAGGTTGAGCGACTCGAATGAGAGTCGTGACACTCTCGTGCCGGTACTAAGTAACTATCTCGAAAGAGGGTCCCGTGCTCTGATCGCGAACTCGGTGGCGTCTGTCGTCGACTCGAGGGGGTGAGCGTGGTGGCGGTTGCAGCTGCTGTGTTCGAGAGGTCG
>Ga0307372_10007904_pt1 | contig 15104 bp, 12 predicted proteins | sample OX1MG_FD_202533 | JGI IMG/M metagenome (GOLD analysis project Ga0307372, IMG submission 202533) | Soil microbial communities from Risofladan, Vaasa, Finland - OX-1 | ecosystem: Environmental > Terrestrial > Soil > Coastal area > Acid sulfate soil | place: Finland: Risofladan, Vaasa | collected... | reverse complement strand
CGGCCCACCGGGATGCCGAGCCTCTCCCAGAGCTCCCGCAACTCCCCCAGCGCGGCACGGAATCCCTGCCCCAGCGGGCCGCCGGCTCGTTTCCCCAGCGCGAGGCCGCGCCTCTTCCCCAGCGCGGGATGGAGCCCCTGCCGCAGCGCGAGGCCGCGCCTCTTCCCCAGCGCGGCGGCGAGCCGCTGCCCCAGCGGAACGGGACGCTGCCGCGCCGCACCGGCCGGTCCCGGCCCGGCCGTCATCGCAGCCCGCACCGCCTGAGTGTCGCGTCCGACGCGCCGTCGCTCATCCTGGCCGTGCCGGGCAGCGCCCCGGGCGACTACGCCACGGTGGTAGAAGAGATCGCCGCCATCGCCGAGACCTCGTGCCCTGGCGTCGAAATCCGCGTCGGCTTCCTCGAAGGCGAGGCTTTCCGCCTCGCGGACTGTCTCAACTTCGATTCCGAACCCACCGGGGACCACCCGCTCAACGGCGTGATCGTGCCGCTGCTGGCGGGCCCGCACCCGGCGGTGGACGCGGCGCTCGCCCGCGCGGCGAACGAGGCAAGCGGCCAGGTGATGCTCGGAGCGCCGCTCGGCCCGCATCCCCTGATCGCCGAGGCGCTCCATGCCCGGCTAGCCGAGGCAGGCCTGGCCCGCCAGTCGCGGTCGCGCGGGCTTTCCATCTCTACCTCTACCTACGGCGTCCTGGTGCTCGCCGACCGGGGTGATGAAGCGGTCAAGACCGCGGGCGTCGCGGCGGTCCTGCTCACCTCGCGGCTGACCATGCCGTCCGCCCCGGCGTCGATCGACGACATGGCGAGCATCGAGAGCGCGCTGGACAGGCTGCGGGAAGCTGGCGCCGGCCATTCCGTTATCGCGCCGTGCCTGATCGGGCCCGAGACGCCCCAGCGCGATCTGGAGGCCGTCAGCGCCGCCATCGGCGCGCCATGTGCCGCCCCGCTAGGGGCGCATGCCGCGATCGGCCAGCTGGTCGCCATCCGCTACGGTGCCGCGCTCGCCCGCCTCAGCATAGCCACCGGCTAGGCCGTCAGCGGCTCGGGCGCCTCGGGATCGCTGGCCGGTGCCGCCGCGTCGAACTCGCCGGGCGGGTGACCGGCGGGAAGCCGGTGCTCGGCGAAATCGGGCTGCTGTCCCTGCGCGGCCACGATGAACGCCTTGACCTCTTCCTCCGTCAGGTCCGACAGCACGCCCACCACCGCGCATTCCAGCACCGCCGGATGCTCGGTGAGCACGTCCCCGACCTCGAGCGGGGAGAGGTTCTCACCGCGGCGGCGGATGACCTCCCTGATCCTGGACACGAACGCGTAGGTGCCGTCGGCCCCGACGGTGACGCCGGTACTGCCTGGACTTGCGCAAGCGGGCCGTGAGAATCCATGACGATAAGGGTGCGTCTGACTACGTTCAGTTAGCGAAGGAGCTTTATGTATACATAATCGGCCGATGCCGCCGCACGACCCAGGAAAAATCCACCTATTGACAGGGCGATGGCTACTCCTGTACACAATCGTCATGCTTTCCCAGTTGCTAGTGGTTCGGGTCGCGGCATGACCGGCGTCGGGCCGGACGCCGCCGCGAGTACCCAAGAAACCCCGGCCGCGGAACCGCCCGCGAACGCGGTGACGCGCCGGCGCTTCGATCCTGTCCGCTTCGCGGAACGATATGGGCTTGTCCTGCTGTGGGTCGTCGTCGCGGTGGTATTCGCGGTGGTCGCCCCGACCAGCTTCCCGACCATCGCCAACTTCTCGACGATCTTCGGCACCCAGGCCGTCCTGCTCGTGATCGCGCTCGGACTGCTCGTCTCGCTGTCGGTCGGCGAGTTCGACCTTTCGGTCGCGGCCACGATGGGCTTCGCGACCGTCGTGGTCGCGCTGCTGTCGGCTCAGGACCACTGGCCCCTGCTGGCCGCGATCGCTGTCACGCTCGTGGTTGGCCTGGCGGTCGGCGGGTTGAACGCCCTCCTGGTCGTCCGCGGTGGCATCTCATCCTTCGTCGTCACCCTCGGGACGGGAACTCTCCTCACGGGTCTTGGCTACGGCCTGAGCAATTCCGAGACGATCGGGGGTATTCCGAGCGGGCTCATCACGGCGGCGAGCAAACAGTTTCTTGACTTGCCCTTGGCCTTCTATTACGGCCTGGCGCTGACTCTGGCGCTCTGGTACGTCTTCAATTACGTGCCGCTCGGCCGTCACCTCGTATTCGTGGGGGAGGGCCGGGAGGTGGCGCGTTTGTCGGGCCTGCGCGTGCAGCGCATTCGCGCGGGCGCGCTCATCACCTGCAGCGTGATCGCCACCGTGGCGGGCATCCTGCAGGCAGGCGTCGTGGGCGCCGCCGACCCGAGCGGCGGCCCCACCTTCCTGCTGCCCGCCTTCGCAAGCGCTTTCCTGGGCGCCACGGCCATCAGGCCGGGCCGTTTCAACGCGTGGGGCACTTTCGTCGCCGTCTATTTCCTCGTCACCGGCATCACCGGTTTGCAGCTTCTTGGCTACACCGGCTGGATCCAGGACGTGTGGTACGGCGGCTCGCTTGTCGTCGCAGTCGCCGTCGCGAGGTTCGCCGAGGTCCGCCGCAGAGCCACGACCGGAGCCTGAGGACCCGACGGGTCAGAGGTTCATCCGATCCAGCCCAGGATCGAGATTAAGGAGAAAAAGCATGAGCTCCTCAACAATCCGACGTGACGAGGGCGTCCAGAGCAGGTGGGTTCGGCGCCGCAGTCTGGCGCTCGGAGCCGGCCTGGCGACGGCAGCCCTCATCCTGACCGCGTGCTCCTCGGGAGGGTCGGGGACCACCACGTCCTCCTCCAGCCCATCCTCTGGGAGTTCCAGCGCGGCGACGAGCTCGGCCGGTGTCGCGCTTGCCAAGCAGGCGGTGGCGCAGTGGGAGAAGCCGCCGACCTGGCAGGGCCCGACCTCGCCGGTCAACGCCAAGGCGGCCAAGGGCAAGACAGTTGATCTGATCAACTTGACCGAGGAGATCCCCGCGCTGCATGAATGGGCTGCCGTCGCGCAGGCCCAGCTCCAGAAGCTCGGGGTGACGGCGAACATCTGCGACGCCAAGGGCACGCCGGAAGGCATCACCTCGTGCCTCACCCAGGACATCGCCGCCCGGCCGAACGTGATCGTCGCGATGGCGCTCGACACCGCGTTCATTCACAGCTACATCCAGCAGGCGAACAGCGCCGGCATCAAGGTCGTCACCGCTCAGACCGGCACCCCCGGGGTGCCGCAGGGCACCGGCGCCGTCGCGGAGGTGACGTTCGACTACCCGCAGGTGGGGAAGATCCTCGGCACGTGGTTCGCCGCGGATTCGGGCTGCAAGGGGTACCCGCAGATCATCACCACCACGTCGAGCCGGCAGCCCTCGGCGGCGGAAGTCGCCGGCATTCAGTCCGCGATCCAGCAATACTGCCCGTCATCCACTCCGCTGCCGGTGCAGAACGTGCTCATCCCGGACTGGGCGACGAACCTGCCGACGGTCACCCGGTCGGCGCTCACCGCCAACAGCAGCCTCAACTATCTGCTGCCGCTGTACGACGGGATGAGCATCTACATGGTGCCCGCGATCGAGCAGCTGAACTTGAGCCACCCGGTGCAGGTGGGGTCGTTCAACGCCACGCCGGTCGTGATGCAGAACGAACTGGCGAAGAAGTCGCCGCTCTCCGCTGACGTGGGCGGCCCGAACGACTGGTACTCATACGCCCTCACCGACGAGATCCTGCGCGTCCTGGTGGGAGCGCCGGTCGTGGCGAACGAGCACGTGCCGCTCCGCCTGTTCACCCGCGACAACCTCAGCACGATCAACCTGCAGGCCAATGAGTCGACCTGGTACGGCGCCGTCAACTTCGCCTGCCAGTACGACAAGCTCTGGGGAGCCTCATGCGGCTGACCACAGCAGCAGCCCCCGGCGCCGGGTTCCCCGGCGCCGGGGGCTGGCGGCGGTCGGCGATCTGGAGGTCAGGGAAGGTGGTGTGGCCGTGACCGACCTCGCACTCGAGGTTCGCGGGCTGTCGAAGTCGTTCGGCGGCGTGCTCGCGTTGCGCGACGTGTCGCTTCAGGTCCGCCGGGGAGAGATCCACGGCCTGGTCGGGCGCAACGGGTCGGGGAAGTCGACGCTGATCAAGGTGCTCGCCGGCTTTCACGCTCCCGAGCCGGGCGCCTCGCTCACCGTCGGCTCGGCCACCGTGCACCTGCCGGTGCCGCCGGGCGCGGCCAAGCGACTGGCGCTCAGCTTTGTCCACCAGGATCTCGGCCTCATCCCTTCGCTGAGCATTCTCGAAAACCTGCGCGTCAACCGCTATGAGCCTGGGTTTGCCCGGTGCGTCGACTGGTCCGCGGAGCGGGCCCGGGTGCGGGAGGCGCTGGAGCGGTTCCGGCTTGACCTTGACATCGACCGGCACGTGTCCACGCTGGCGCCGGTCGAGCGGGCGCTCGTCGCGATCGCCCGCGCCCTGTCCGATGCCGCCAGTCATGAGGGCGGCGTGATCGTGCTCGACGAGCCGACCTCTTACCTGCCGGCCAACGAGGTGCAGCGGCTCTTTGAGGCGATGCGGTATGTCGCCGAGGCGGGCACGGCTGTCATCTTCGTGAGCCACCGCCTCGAAGAGGTCATGACCATCACGGACCGGGTCACCGTGCTCCGCGACGGCGAGGTCGCAGCCACGGTGGAGACCCCGGACGTGGACGAGGCAGAGCTCATCCGGCTGATCCTCGGCCGCGCGATCGACCAGTTGTACCCGGGGGCCCATCCCCATCCGGGGGACGTCGTGCTCTCCGCCCGCGGGCTCTCCGGCGAGGTGGTCAGCGGCCTCGACTTCGACGTGCACAAGGGCGAGATCATGGGACTCGCCGGACTCGTCGGGATGGGGCAGAACGAGGTGCCTTATCTCCTCTTCGGCGCCACCCGCGCCACTCACGGCGAGGTAACGCTGACGGGACAGCCGATGAGCGTCGGCGCGCTGACGCCGGCGCGTGCGGCCGCCGCTGGAATGGCGCTGGTCCCGGGCGACCGGCTCGGCGCCTCGGGGATCGGCCACCTCTCGGTCCGCGACAACGTCAGCCTCCCGGTGCTGCGGCGCTTCTTCACTCGCGGCGCGCTGAGCTCACGCCGCGAGCACGAGCACGTCGAGGGATTGCTCGTCTCCTACGGAGTGCGGCCACCCGCGCCTGATCGGCTGCTGGAGACCCTGAGCGGCGGAAACCAGCAAAAGGCGCTGCTGGCGAAGTGGCTCCAGCTCAGCCCGGCAGTGCTGCTCCTCGACGAGCCCTCGCAAGGCGTCGACATCGGCGCCCGCAAGGAGATCTTCGCCCGCATGCGGGCAGCAGCCGATGCTGGTACCTCGATCGTGATGGCGAGCTCGGACTTCGAGGACCTGGCGCATATCTGCGACCGGGTGCTGGTCTTCCGCCATGGCCGCCTGGCGAGCGAACTCGCCGGGGATGCTCTCACCGAGGACCGCCTCGTCGAGCACTGCTACAGCTCGTCTGCCGCCCGAGGCTAATCAACCTAGCGACCCGTGAGGACTTAAGCGGCCACGTGTTCCGATAACCGGAACGCGGTTCCGATAGGATGCCAAAACGTGGTGTGGTCTCACGGAGGAAGCCGCCACGACGTGTCGTTTGCCCGTCGAGCAGGAGGAGTGGCCGTGGACACCCGGACCGCCACTGGACGGGCCATGGAGGCGCCAGCGGCCGGCGGCGGCGACCCGTCGGCCGAGGCGGGGCGGACCGACCGCGGGCAGACCATCGCCTCGGTGGAACGGGCAGCGGACGTGCTGCTGCTCTTCGCACGCACAGGGCAGCCCACGCTCGGTGTCACGGAAATCGCCGACGAACTGCAGCTGTCCAAGGCCGCCGTCCACCGCATCCTGACCTCGCTGCGAAGCCGCGGGCTGATCGAGGTCGATGAGGCCACCCGGCGCTATTTGCTGGGACCAGCGGCCATGACGCTCGGGCTGAGGTACCTAGGTCGGCTGGACGTGCGGCGATTCGCGCTCCCCGCATTGCACGAACTCTCGGACGAGACCGCGGAAACGGCGACGCTGTCGCTGCGGACTGGTGACACGCGCGTCTATGTCGACCAGGTGACCCCGGTGCGAGAGGTCATCATGTCAGTGTCGATCGGAGTGCCCTTTCCCTTGCACGCGGGGGCGTCGTCCAAGGCATTCCTCGCCTTTCTTCCCCCGGAGCAGGTCACGGCCTATCTGAGCCGGGAACTCGCCGCGCTGACACCGGACACGATCACCGATGTCGACCTGCTCGGCGACGACCTTGCCCAGATCCGCCGACGCGGCTGGGCGCAGTCGCGCGGCGAGCGCCAAGCAGGCGCCGCGTCGGTGGCCGCTCCGGTGTTCGACCACCTCGGGACGCCGGTCGCCGTCCTCAGCGTGTGCGGCCCTGCGGAGCGATTCGCCGCACATGCGCGGGAATGCGCAGGGCTGCTGCTCAACGTCACCGGGCGCCTGTCCAGGACGATGGGGTACGTCGCCGGTCCCGGCGCCCATGACTGACGTCGCCGCGGGCGCACGCAGCTATCTCTACGTTCCAGCGGACCGGCCGGACCGGCTCGCCCGTGCCACGGCGCGCGGCGCGGACGCGCTGATCCTGGACCTGGAGGACGCTGTCCCGCCGGCCGGGAAGCACCGCGCTCGCGGCGTGCTCGCGGACTGGCTGGCTGGGCAGGACGATCCAGGCTGTGAGCTATGGGTCCGGATCAACCCAGGGCTGGCGGAGGCTGACATCGCCGCGGTGGTCACCCCGTGGGTGACGGGCGTGGTCGTGCCGAAGGCGGAGCCCGCGCTGCTGGCGGAGATCGACCGACTGCTCACCGCGCACGAACGCGCCGTCAGCGCACCGGTCGGCCGGACCGGTGCGCTGCCACTGATCGAGACCGCGCGGGGGCTGCTGTCCGCGGCCGCCGTCGCGGCCGCGCCGCGGGTCGCCCGGCTCGGGATCGGCGAGGCCGACCTCGCCGCGGATCTGGGACTCCAGCCTGGTCCCGGCCGCGAAGAACTCATCCCGCTGCGGCTGCAGATCGTGGTCGCGTCCGCGGCCCAGGGGATTGGCGCCCCGGTCGGGCCCGCTTCCCTGGACTACAAGGATCGCGACGGACTGCGGGAGTCCACTCAATCGCTGCTGCGCCTCGGATTCCGGGCGCGCACCGCCATCCACCCGGCCCAGGTCGCCACCGTCAACGATGTGTTCACTCCTGCCCCGGCGGAGGTCGCGCGGGCTCGCAGGCTTGTCGCGGCGTTCGAGGAGGCCGTGCGCGGCGGCATCGGGGTGACCACCGACGAGGAGGGCAGGATGGTTGACGTGGCCGTGATCCGCGCCGCGCGAGAGGTGCTGGCCCGGGCGCGTTCATCACCCGGCCAGCCGTAGTCTGCCGCCGCAGCCGATCCAGCGGTGGGGCGCGGCTAGTCCCGGCGGACGGGCCGGCGCAGGTACACGCCCTGTGGCTGGCCGGTGATCACGCCATTTGTCAGCACCTGGTGGCCTCGCACGAAGGTGTCGGTGACCCGCGCCGACATCTCGAAGCCCTCGAACGGCGTGTATTCCTGGGTGGACTCCGATTCAGCCGCCCGCACGACCCACGAGGAGTCCGGGTCCACCAGGGCGAAGTCGGCGTCGTATCCCTCGGCGATGGTTCCCTTGGCGTGCAGGCCGAATCGCCGGGCCGGGTTCTGGGCGGCCAGTTGCGCCACCCGCTGGTAGGACAGCCCCCGCTTGCGGCCCTCGCTGATGAGCCCCGGCAGCAGATACTCGGTGCCGCCGAAACCTGACTTGGCGGCGAACACGTCGTCGCGGGGGTCGCCGAACTTCATCTCGTCCCGGCAGCACGCGTGGTCGCTGACCACCCAGTCGACATCTCCCGCTAGGACGTGCTCCCAGAGCGCCTCAACGTCCTGGCGTGAGCGCAGCGGCGGGTTCACCTTGCCCCCGAGTCCGCTCGCGGTGTGGAAGTCGGCGAGCAAGTGCCCGACCGTGACCTCCCGGCGGAAGTCGATGTGCGGAAAGGCCCGGGCCATGATCAGCGCGGATTCCAGCGCCTTCGCGGAGGAAAGGTGCAGCAGGTTGATGGTGGGCAGCCCGGTTTCGTGCGCGAGATAGGAGGCGATGGACACCGCCAGCCCCTCGGAGTGCGGCGGCCGGGAGGCGCTGTAGGCCTCCAGCCCGTGCAGTCGTCCCTCTTTCTGCACGATCGAGGTGTAGGCGCGCATGATTTCGGCTGTCTCGCAGTGCAGTGACAGCGAAATGTCGGCGGCGAGGCCGGGCATCTGCTCGCGGGCGGCCTGGATGCCCCGCATCACGAACTCGAAATGGGCGTTGTCGTAAGACTCGCTGTCCGGGATCATGAGGAACTCGCGCTGGCTCGCCGAGGCGCCGTGGAGCCCGAAGCCCCCGTAGAACATGAAAATCTTGAACGAGGTGACGCCGAACTGCTCGATGAGCAGCGGAATCTCATCGATGTGGCGGCTCATCATCGGAGCCACGTGGAAGGCGTAGTCGATATAGGACCGGCCCTCCGCCGCGCTCAGCACCTTCGGGAAGAACTCCTCATACGGGCCGCCCTGGTTCAGGTAGTACTGGCCGGTGCGCACGTAGGTGATGCCGGTGGTGACCCCGCCCTGCGCCGAGGCCCGGCTCTCGGTCCCGGTGTCCTCCGCGAGCGGGTTGTAGATCCCCCAGTGCTGGTGGGCGTCGACGACGCCGGGGAAGGCGAGCCTGCCCTGCCCGTCGACCACCGTCGCGGCTTCGCTGGCCGGGATGTCCGGCGCAAGCCGGGCGAACCGGCCGTCGGCCACGCCGATGTCGATGTCCGCCACCTCGCTGTGGTCGGGGCGCACCACGCGGACGTTCTTGACCAGCAGGTCGAGCGGTGGCATTGCGGGCCTCCTAGGGGTCGGCAGCGGGGGCTGCGCCGGTCAGTGATGAGAAGGGCGATCGGGGATCTGCCCGAGGGGGGCGAGCAGGTCGTCGAGATTGCGGGCATGGTCGAGGTTCGCGACGGCCCGTTCGGTGGCCGCGACCGTTGTGGCGTCCAGCAGTCGCCCGGCGTTGTCGCGGTACTTCGTGGCGAGCTCGTCGTAGGACAGGGGGCGGTCGGGACCGCCCCGGTTGGTCATGACCTCCGCCACCAGCTCCCGGCCAGCCCTGGTGCGCACCCACAGCACGGCGGGGAACTGATGCGGGAACACCTCGCTGCACCGGTCGTCGGCGACGACGTCGACCCGGGCCATGAGGGCTCTCCGGGCGGGCTCGACGGCCAGTTCGTCGGTGAAGTCGGCCAGCCCCACCCCCAGGCCGCCGCCGCCGAGCAGGCCCGCGGCCACTGCGTACGGCCCGCTGAACTGGGCCATGTAACCCGTCCGGGGGGTGCGCTTGACCTCGATTGGCTCGCCGATCGTATGAACCGTCGGCGCCGCCACCCCCAGCGTCGCCGACTCGACATCGCCGGGTTCCAGCCCGGCCGAGCGCAACTCGATCGCGGCGTCGATGGCGGCATGGGCGAAGTGGTTGGCCGGATAGGGCTTGAAGAAGATGTCCGGCACCAGCCAGGTCTCGCCGAGACCGTCGGTGATGGCCGCCGGATCGAACTTCCCGTGCAGCCACGCCTGGTAGAAGCCGAACCGGCCCTCCAGCACGGTCGGTGGCCCGGTGAAGCCGTGCGCGGCCAACTGGGCGGCGGAGACCCCCGCATGGGCGGCCCAGCCGCAGTGCATCCGCTTGACGGTGCCGCCGGTGCGGTTCGCCTCGATGATGCCGGACGCCATCGAGGCGGCGATTCCCAGCGCGTGGGTCACCCCTGCCGCGTCCAGCCCGAGCAGCAGCCCGGCTGACACCGCCGCCCCCAGCGCGCCGACGATCGATGTCGCGTGCTGGCCGTGGTCGAAAAACGTGGAATTGCGGGTCTGCGGGTCGTAGCCGGCCATGCCGACGCGCACGCACACTTCCAGGCCGGCCGCGACCGCCGCGATGACGGACCGGCCGTCTGCCCCGGCGGCTTGTCCGGCGGCGAGGGCCGCCGGCACCACCGACGCGCTCGGGTGCAGCACCGACGGGAGGTGGGTGTCGTCGTAGTCGAGGGAATGAGCCAGGACGCCGTTGACGAAGGCCGCAAGCGTCGCGGGGACCTTGCCCGCGATCCCGATGGCCTGTGCCTGCGGGCGGCCACCCTGCTCCGTCACCCAGCCACGCGCGGCGGCACTGGTGTCCAGCGGGGTCGCGGCGACGCAGATGCCCAGGATGTCCAGTATCCGCTTGCGCACGCTGTCGATGACCTCAGCGGGCAGTCGGCTGAACGTGCTCGCGGCCGCGAACGCGCCGACCTGCTGGGCCAGCGTCGTCTCAGCGGGCTCAGCCATTCGCGATCACCGCCAGCGGCCGAACCGGTGAGCCGGTCGCGCCGAGCAGATTCAGCGGCGACAGCATGAAGGTGAACTCGTGCACGGCCGCGGCGGCGAGTTCCTCCAGCGCCAGGGCTTCGATGATGTAGATGCCGTGCTCGACGAGGAGCACCCGGTGCGCCGGCAACAGGGCGTGCCCGCCACCGGGCGGGAGCCGTTCGAAGGCGATGGTGTCGGCCCCCGCGGCCAGCACGCCGCGCTCGGCCAGCCAGCGGGCACCGGCCTCGCCCACGCCCGGGACGCCGGTGGCCTGGCCGAGGTAGGACTGCTGGTCTTCGTTGAATCGCCTGCCCCAGCCGCTGCGGATGAGCGCCACGTCACCCTCGCTGGGCTGGACCTGCTGGCTGCGGGAGCAGGTGTCCAGATCGGCCGGTGTGATCTCGTAGCCAGGCGGGCAGCCGTCCAGGCCCAGGGCCGCGGGAACGTCCAGGAGCACGCCGCGGCGCACCATGGGCGCGATGGTGTGCACACCGTGCTCGAGGTACCGGCCGCCCTGCACGGCGGCGCGCGCGTCCGCGCCGCCGTGCAGGCGCCCGTCGTGCGAGACGTGTGCGAGGGCGTCAATGTGCGTGCCCACGTGGGTCCCGGTGACGAGCAGGTCGTTGGCCGCGGACCCGCCGTCGGCGCGCACCATGTCGCCATGCCTGCGCGGCAGGGTGAGGGAGAAAGCCGGGTGATTGGGCGATTGCGGCATGCCGGCGAACATCGGGCGCCCGAGGTCAAAGATCCGCACGCCGTGCCGCACCACGGACAGCAGCGCGTCGGTCACCGGACCACCCCCCGCTCCCGCAAGTCCGCCACCTGCTCGGCGCGGTAGCCCAGTTCGTCGATGAGCACCGAGTCGGTGTCGGCGCCCGGGCCGCGGCCGGTGAAGCGGATCTGGCCGGGCGTGGCCGACATCCGCCACATGACGTTGTGCATGAGCATGGGGCCGAGATCCGGATCGTCGACCTCGGTGATCATGTTGGTCTCCCTGATGTGGGGGTCTTCGACAATGTCCCGCGCGCTGTAGATCGGGGCGATGGCCGCGCCCACCTCCTCGAACGCGGACAGGACTTCCGCCCTGGTCCGGGCCCCGATCCAATCGCCCACAAGCCGGTCCAGCAGGTCGGCGTGGAGCACGCGGCCACGTCCGCTGGCGAACCAGGGCTCGTCGATCACTTCTGGATGCCCCACCAGTCGCAGCACCCGTTCCGCGATCCGCTGGGCGCTGGTCGACACGGCCACCCACGAGCCGTCGCTGGTGCGGTAGGTGTTGCGCGGGGCGTTGTTGGTGGACCGGTTGCCGTGCCGTTCCTCGATGACACCGAGCTGGTCGTAGACCGTCGGCCCCGGGCCGACGGCCGTCATGATCGGCTCCAGGATGCTGATGTCGATGACCTGGCCCTCGTCGCCATGGGCGTCCCGGTGCCACAGCGCCATCATCGCGGCCGAGGAGGCGGCGATCCCGCAGATGCTGTCGGCCAGCCCGAACGCCGGCAGCGTCGGAGGGCCCTCCGCGGCACCGGTGACGTGGGCGAAACCGCTCATCGCCTCGGCCAGCGTGCCGAAGCCCGGGCGGCGCGCATACGGGCCGCTCTGCCCGAACCCGGTGAGCCGCACCAGCACCAGACCCGCGTTGGCCTGGCGGAGCCGGTCCGGGCCAAGACCCCACTTCTCCAGCGTGCCGGGGCGGAAGTTCTCCACCACGACGTCGGCGGTGGCCGCGAGCCGCAGAAACGCCTCCGCGCCTTCGGCTGCGCTGAGATCGAGGCCAATCGTGCGCTTGTTGCGGCTGATCTCCTTCCACCACAGCGGCGTCCCTTCCTTCTGCCAGCCATGGCCCCGCATGCTGTCGCCGGACACCGGGTGTTCGATCTTGATGACGTCCGCGCCGAAGTCGCCGAGGATCTGGCAGCACAGCGGACCTGCGAGGATCGTCGAGGCGTCGATCACCCGCAGCCCGTCGAGTGGCGTCATCTGTGGACCGTCCCTAGCTGGCGAGTTGTTCCTTCAGGCGAAACACCGTTCCACGGCATTATAGCGGCGGCCCCCTGGCGATCCAGCCCGGGCCTGGCAGTCTCAGCTGACGGAAGGGCCGGCGGTCCGGGCGGCGAGCCAGGCGAGGACCGCGTCCTCGTCGACGACCTCGGCGTACTTGGCCTGGAGGTCGAAGAGGGCGGCGTCGTGCGGCCGGGGGTCGCGGTCGCCGACCGCCTGGCGGACGACGAGGGGAACGAAGCCGTGCTGGAGCGCGTCGACCGCGGTGGCGCGCACGCATCCGCTCGTGCTCACGCCGGTGATGACGAGCGTGTCCACCCCGAGCGCCGTGAGGGTCGATGCCAGGGTGGTGCCGAAGAACGCGCTGGCGTACTGCTTGACGATCACGACCTCATGCTCGCCGGGGGCCACCTCCGGCATGATCTCGGCGAGCGGACTGCCCGGCGTCAGCTTGCGCAGCGCGGGGATCTTGCGGACGAACAGGCCGCCGTTGACCCCGTCCCGGTCGTACTCCACCCGGGTGTGCGCGACCGGGATGCCCGCCGCCTGGGCGGCGGCGAGCACCCGACCGGCGGCGTGCAGGCAAGCGTCCGAACCCATGAAGAGTTCGGCGCCCGGCTGGAAGTAGGCCCGGACCAGGTCGACCATGAGCAGCGCCGGCCGGTCCCCCCACGCCAGCCCCTGCCCGAAGCCCGCGCGGGCGTAGTCGTCGGCGAGCGGGTCCGCGGCTGGACCACGAGGTCCAGCCCCGTGCGCCTCGCTCACCATGCGACGGGCGGCTTGGGCGCGGGCAGCCCGGTCTCCTCGAGGCAGCGTTCGAGGATCTCCGCCAGCGGCGGGCCCATGTTGAAGATCGGCAACTCAGCCGGCCTCCCGGCGGACAACTCCGCCCGCAGGGCGCCGGTCGCCGGACCGTCCACGGCGCCGGACGCGTCCACCACGACACCGTAGCGGCGGGCGCCGTCGGCGGTGACCAGGCCGCGCCGCACCTCCTTGGCGACCAGTTCCGGGTCGCGGGCGAGCGGGTCGCCCCAGCCGCCCCCGCCCCAGGTGACGAAGTGCAGCACGTCGCCGGGCCGGACCGGCACGTCGTGGATCTTGCTGGGCAGGATCTCGGTGCTGCCGTCGGCGCGATCGATCCACTTGCGGCCCCGCGCGCCGGGCTCCCCGCCGTTCACCCCCCACGGGTAGGTAAGCCAGCGGTCGTCGTGGATCGCGATGGTGCCCGGCTCCAGGAACCGGTAGGCGACGTCCACGCCGTTCCCGCCCCGGTGCAGGCCGGCGCCACCGGTGTCGGCCACCGTCTCCCAGCGCTCGATCCGCATCGGGTAGTAAGACTCCAGGTACTCGCACGGGATGTTGACGAACGACGGCCACAGCGAGTGGCCGTCCGGCCCGTCCCCGATCGGCCGGCCGGGGATGCCGCCGAAGCCGATCGAGTAGAGCTGGAACCACTCGCCCTTGCGGTCCGCCTGGGTGTAGTTGCCGGAGTACATGAAGTGCGGCGAGGACGAGAACCCGGCCGCGTTCAGCAGGCTCGGGTTCTTCTGCCCGAGCAGCCCGCCGAACAGGTCGAAGATCCGGCCGATGCCGTGGTTGCGGGCGTTCAGCGCGGCCGGGTACTTCGGCTTCCAGTAGCTCGCGTCCGGGATCACCACGTCGACCAGCGGGTAGAAGCCGTCGTTCCACAGGATCTGCGGGTCCGCCACGGTGATCATGTAGATCCCGAAGAACATCCGGACCAGGTTCTCGTTGACGTAGTAGTTCACCGGCCCCTGCGCCTGCGGCGAGCTTCCGGTGAAGTCGAGCACCACCTTGTCCCCGGTCCGGGTCAGCGACAGCTTCAGCTCATACGGCCCGTAGCCGACCCCGTCGTCGCAGATGTAGTCGGTGAACGAGATCGTCTCGCCGTCGGCGAAGATCATGCTCAGCAGCGTCTTCATCGCCCGGTAGTTGCGGTCCAGCAGGGCGTTCAGAGTCGACAGGTAGGTCGCCTCGCCGAACCGGTCGCACAGTTCCTGCACCCGCCGCCCGGCGGTGCGGCAGGCCGAGACGATCCCGTTCAGGTCCGCGCGGTTCCACTCCGGCATCCGCACCTGGTTGAGGATGATGCCCAGCGCCTCGGAGTTCAGCTCGCCCTTGCGGTAGAGCTTGAACGGCGGGATGACGACGCCTTCCTCGAAGATGGTCCGGGCGTCGGTGGGCATGGACGACGGCGTCTTGCCGCCGACGTCGGTCATGTGGCCGAACATCGACGCCCAGCCCACCACCCGTCCGGCGTGGAAGATCGGCATCACGACCAGCCAGTCGTTGGCGTGGCTGATGGCCGCGTCGCACGCGTACGGGTCCGAGGTGAGCAGGACGTCGCCCTCCTCGATGGTGCCCTCGTAGCGGGCGAGCAGGGCGGGCACCGACAGGCCGAACTGGCCCACCACCATCTTGCCCTCGGGATCCCCGATCAGCGGGAACTCGTCGTGCTGCTCCCGGATACCCGGCGACAGCGCGGTGCGGAACAGCACCTCGTCCATCTCGTACCGCGCGTTGCGCAGCGCGTTCTCGATGATGTCCAAGGTGACGACGTCGACGTCCACGGCGGCAACGTCGCCGGTGGCGTGCTCGATGATCTGCGCCATGGTTTCAGCCCTCCGTGGGACGGATGAGGATGCTGCCGCTGGGATGCACCGTGGCGGCGTGGCCGGGCAGGACGAGGGTGGTGGAGT
>Ga0307372_10007901_pt1 | contig 15107 bp, 9 predicted proteins | sample OX1MG_FD_202533 | JGI IMG/M metagenome (GOLD analysis project Ga0307372, IMG submission 202533) | Soil microbial communities from Risofladan, Vaasa, Finland - OX-1 | ecosystem: Environmental > Terrestrial > Soil > Coastal area > Acid sulfate soil | place: Finland: Risofladan, Vaasa | collected... | reverse complement strand
TCGCCTTTGCGGGCGAGCTGGCGGACCGCGGATGGAGCGTGCTGGTTTTTCCCGAAGGAGCCCGCACGAAAGATGGAAAGCTGGCGGAATTTCGCGGAGGAATTGGCTTGCTGGCGACGCGGCTGCATCTGCCGGTGGTTCCGGTGCGCATCGACGGGCTTTTCGAATTGAAACAGAAAGGAAGAAAAATGGCGCGGCGGGGAGATGTGCGCGTGACGATTGGCGCGCCGGTGACGTTTGCGGCGGAGACGGATGCCGAGGAGATTGCGCGCGATCTGGAACGGCGTGTGGCAGAGCTATAAGCGACGCGGCCAAAAACCAAGGGCGGCGCGTGACCTCGCTTTGAGGTTTTCGACACGCGGAAACGCGCAACTGCGTGGCATTCGGGCCGACTCGGTTATAATTCGGATCGCCCGGTGCCTCCAACACAAGGAGACGAATGATGACAGAGAGCAAAGGTTTTTGGGAGTCGCTGATGGATTTCTCGTTCCGTGAGGTCCTCACGCCAAGAATCGCCAAGTTCCTTTATGCGCTTCACCTGCTTCTCGGACTTGTGGTTGGGATCGGATGGGTTCTTACCGCGTTCCGCACTTCGAATTCTCAGGGCATCCTGGACTTGATTTTGGCGATCGCGGGGCTGTTTCTGTGGGTGTTGTACTGCCGCGTGGCGCTGGAATTCGTGCTGGCGGTCTTTCGCATCGCGGAAGCGGCCGCGCCGATGCCCGGTGAAACTTCCCAGGAGCGCCGCTGACGCAGCGCGAGCCGCTCGCCACAAACGGAACAATTGCCGGGCATTCGCGCGGCCCCGTTCGCACGCTCAGAATGAACTCAGGATAAACGGGCCGACCTTAGCCGGCCCCTACAAAAGCCACGCCATAAAGATCCAACCTGGATTAGCCCCTCTTCTGGTGCGCTGTTCCTTAAATAAAATGCATGGCATATGCTCGTCAGGGGTTAAAACCCCTGCTTTTGCGGCGGCGCAATGCCGGAGCTGAAGCTCCGACCCTCTGAGGTCAAGCGTTGCGAATGCGAGGAGCGACCGCCGCGCGAGAAAATTGGGGACAGACGCGGCGATGGAAGTTATGCCAGAATGTCGTTCGCTTCCCAAGGCCCAGGAGGAGAAATGACCAGCCGGCGCGGAATCAGCATTTTAGTCCTTGTTGTTTGCGTTATTTTGGCAATTTATATTGGCGTGCGCCATCGCGCGGCGAAGCGCGTGATTTCGCCGGAGACGCCGCCGCTGCAAAAACAGCAAATTCTGCCGACGGGAATGACGATCACGCCGGAGGCGGAGCGAGGCGCGTTTTCCGTGGCGCTCAATCCGGAGCTGCCAGGACTGCCTTCGTTTGTGGCCGGACAGCCGGTAACGACGGCGATAAGTCCGGACGGCGCGACGCTGCTGGTGCTGACGAGCGGGTACAACCGCATGCACGACGCCTCCGGGCGCAGGATGAAGCGCGATTCGAACGAGTACGTTTTCGTGTTCGATATTTCGCAAGACCGTCCGCGCAAAATCGAGGCGCTGGAAGTGCCGGACACGTTTGACGGCATCGCGTGGAATCCGAACGGAAAGGAATTTTACGTTTCGGGCGGCGTCGACGATGACGTGCACGTTTTCTCGAAGCAAAACGGGAAGTGGGCAGAAGCGGGCGCGCCCATCGCGTTGCATCACGGCAAAGGTCTGGGGATCGACACGAAACCCGAGGCCGCCGGATTGGCCGTGACGGCGGACGGAAAACGATTGCTGGTCGCGAATTTCGAAAACGACTCCGTGAGCATGATCGATCTGGCGGCGCGAAAGAAAATTGCGGAACTGGATTTGCGGCCGGGGAAAATCAATCCGAAGCAGGCCGGGGTTCCCGGAGGGGAATTTCCTTTTTGGGTGGTGACAAAGGGGAATGACACGGCATATGTGTCTAGCCCGCGCGACAGGCAAATCGTGGTTCTGGATATTTCGGCGGCGCCAAAAGTGGTTGGGCGGATTGGGTTGCCGGGGCAGCCGAACAAAATGATTTTGAATCACGATGAGAGCCTGCTATGCGCCGCGCTGGGAACGGATGACGCGGTGGCGATTATTGATACGAAGACGGACCGCGTGCGGGAGACGGTTGACACCACCGCGCCGAAATCGATTTTTGCGAATCCGACGGGGCTGAAAGGCAGCAACCCGAACAGCATGGCGTTTTCGCCGGACGAGAAATTGCTTTACGTGGCGAATGGCGGCTCGAATTCCGTGGCGGTGGTGCGGCTGGCCGGAATGGGCAAGGGAAAATCGGCGAACGCGAAAAGCGAAGTGCTGGGGCTGATACCGACGGCGTGGTATCCCGACTCCGTGAGCGTGAGCGCGGACGGGAAGATGCTTTACGTGGTGAACAGCAAGAGCGTGCCGGGACCCGATCCGGGCGGATGCCGGACGACGACTTCCATCGCACGGGGCGCGCTATCCGGGTGCGAAGCGCAGAATCAGTACGTTCTGCAACTGAACAAAGGCGGATTTGAAGTGTTCCCGGCACCGAGCGAAAGCGAGCTGGCGCCGCTGACGAAGCAAGTGGCGGAAAACGATCATTACGTGAGCGATCCGCGGCGCGCGGCGGACGAGAAGATGATGGCGTTCCTGCACCAGCACATCCAGCACGTGATCTACATCATCAAGGAAAATCGCACGTACGACCAGGTGCTGGGCGATCTGCCCGTGGGCAACGGCGATCCGCATCTGACGATTTTCCCGCAGGCCATCACGCCGAATCATCATCGCCTGGCGGAGCAATTCGTGGACCTGGACAATTTCTACGACAGCGGCGACGTGAGCGGCGAGGGATGGAACTGGTCGACGGCGGCGCGCGCGTCGCAGATGGTGGAAAACACGTACCCGGTGGAATACGCGGGCCGCGGGCTGACCTATGACTACGAAGGCGACAATCGGAACATCAACGTGGGATTTGCCACGCTGGCCGACCGGCGCGCCGCGAATCCCGAGACGCCGGACGAAAAGAATCTGCTGCCCGGCACGGCGGACGTGGATGCACCGGATGGTCCCGGCGGCGAGGCGGGAAGCGGCTATTTGTGGAACGCGGCGCTGCGGGCGAAACTGACGGTGCGGAATTACGGGTTTTTTCTCGACCTGGAGCGTTACTTCGCGAAACCGGGCAGCCCCGCGCTGCTTCCGGAACTTCGCGACCCGTATGCGTCGAAAACACAGGTGGCGTTTCCGGACAAAGCGGCGCTGATGAACATCACCGACCCGTATTTTCGCGGGTTCGATCAGGCGTTTCCCGATTACTGGCGCTACACGGAATGGGATCGCGAGTTTCAGGGGTACGTGGCGAGCGGGAAGCTGCCGAATCTGGAGCTGGTGCGGCTGCCGCACGATCATTTTGGAAGTTTCGCGCAAGCGATCGACGGCGTGAACACGGTGGAAACGGAAATGGCGGACAACGATTACGCGATCGGCAAGCTGATCGAGCAAGTGGCGAAAAGCCCGTTCCGCGACAACACGCTGATCTTCATCGTGGAAGACGACGCGCAGGATGGTCCCGACCACGTGGACGCGCACCGGAGCGTGGCGTTTGTTGCGGGGCCATACGTGAAGCAAGGCGCGGTGATTTCGACGCACTACACAACGGTGAACATGCTGCGCACGATAGAAGAGGTTCTGGGGATGGGCGCGATGGGGATCAATGATGACGTGCTCGAACCCATGGCGGATGTGTTTACGGCGCAGAAGCACGCATGGAGTTACACGGCGATCGTTCCGCAGATCTTGCGCAGCACGCAATTGCCGCTGCCGAAGGCGACGTCGGCGGAAGCTGCACGGGCGGAACAATTTTCCGCGTATGCGAAACCGCGGCGTGGCGCGGCGTATTGGGCGGCGAAAACGCGCGGATTCGATTTCCACGTGGAGGACCATATCAATTCGGCGCTGTTCAATCGCATCCTGTGGCACGGATTGATGGGCGCGAAAGTTCCGTATCCGGCTGCGCGCGATGGACGGGACTTGCGGAGGAATCGCGCGGCGCTGCTTGCGAAATGGGCGGAGGAGGAATCCGCGCGCGAATCGAAAATCAGCGGGCAGGACGATGCGAGGCCGGAAGGTCGATAGCAGAAATTTGTCTACTGCGAACAAAATCGCTTGTTGACAATCTAATTTGGAGGAACTTCAGGGGCTGAAGCCCCGCAGATTTTGCAGAGTTTACGTCGCGGCTAAAGCCGCGACCCACAAAACTTTCGGTTTTTCAACATCTCTAACGACGGCGGCCGCGTCAAGAGGGACTTCATCTTCTTTTTTCCTTGTGCCTGCACACCCATCCGCGGGCGCCACGGCGCCTGGTTCTTCGAGTTGTCCCTTGCTTGTTCCACCTGCTCGCTCGGCCCGTTTTACTCATCAACTCGGTGTGGCCCACCAAACATCTCTCCGATCACTCACGACCATGATGATTTATTCGAACTCCCCGCATTTCGGGGAGGCAGGTAGCCTATTCAAGCTCCCGGTCACTGCACCGCAGGACCATTGTTGAAATCAGGCATCCCGGCATGGGCACCACCGCACTTCTGCCGCTGCTGTCCACGGCGACAGAACTCTTGGTAATCGATCTCGTCGCGCAGCATAATCCAGAGTCGGATCCCGAGTTTCCTGGCTGTCGCGATCCTCGCTTTTCCCATCCCTTTTTGGATTAGTTTGTGCCGATAGAAGCGTTGCAACTCGGGATCTTGCCTGACCGCGTGCAGCGTTGCTTCGCACCAGAGGTAACGCAGCAGAGAGTTGCCTTGCTTGCTCATCGCTCCCAGTCTCTGCCGGCGCCCGCTGGAGTGCTCGCTCGGGATCATCCCGATGTAGCTCGCCAGTGTTTTGCCGTCGGGGAACCGCTGAGGGTCACCCAAAAACACGTCGGTGGCCAACGCCGTGACCGGACCCACTCCCGGATGCGTCATCAATCTTCGTGCCTGGGGACGTTGCTGGGCCTCTTCCCGGACCTGCCGATCGAGATCGTCGATGGTCTCCTGCAATCGAGGGTACAAACCCAATAGCGCTGCTCGTCGCTCGTGGGTATAACGAGTCAGTGGCAAGGATTGGAGCTCGCATTGGCCTGCCTCGCTCCACAACGATCCGCCCCGTCGCAGGCCATTGGTGAGCGCCATCGATTGCAGTGTGTGTTGGACTCGGGACCTCATGCGCACCCATTGATGACGGTGCCGGAGCAAAGTGCGCAGATCCCTTTGTTCGGTCGAAGGCATCCAAATCGTGGGAAAGCGATTTTCTGCCAGCAGCGTCAGCAGCAACCGTGCGTCCCGCCGATCGTGCTTCTGCTTGCGTGTCTCGGCCTTACGGATTTTCTGGGGATGACCCACGCGGCATTCGATCCCCAGTTCTTCCATGAGCCGCAAAAACCACTGCATGGATCCGGTGGCTTCGATCCCCGCCAGGACTGGGCCGGGGAGTGTGGAATAAAAATTCCGCACTTCGTTGCCATCGTGCTCGAGGGTCTTCTCCACCAGTTCCCCTGTGTCGGTATCCAGCATCGCGATTGTCTGTTGCCGTGTGTGCAAATCTACGCCTATAATTCGCATCTCGGCCTCCTTCGATCCGAGCTCTGCAGGTTGACACCGCACAGTTTACTCGGCTCCTTGTGAGGCCGACGTCGTTATGTCATCAAGCTCCTAATGGTCTCCGAGGGGTGCGGAATGCGAGTCATACGATTTGCGGTGCTTTTTTGTTTTGCGGCGGCTCTGGCGGGGCTGTGCGCGGTTCCGCAGCGGGCGCGGGCGGGGCAGGCGAAAACTGGCTTGCTCGATGTGAGCCAGATTTTCACCAAGACGGATGTGATGATTCCGATGCGCGACGGCGTGCGTCTGCACACGGAAATTTATGTGCCGCGGAATGCGCACGGGCCGCTGCCGTTTTTGATCACGCGCACGCCGTATGGAACCAACGACGACAAAAAGGGCTACAGCAAGCTGTTCAACATCTATCAGGAGATGATTCCGGAAGGATACATCTTCGTGATGCAGGATATTCGCGGGCGGTACAAGTCAGAAGGGCAATTCGTGATGCAGCGGCCGCCGCGCGACCCGAAAGACCCGAAAGCCATCGACGAAGCGACGGACACCTACGACACGATCGAGTGGCTGGTGAAAAACGTCCCCAATAATAACGGGCGTGCCGGGCTGCTGGGGATTTCCTATGGCGGCTGGCTGACGACGATGGCGCTGCTCGATCCGCCGCCGGCGCTGACAGCGGTGTCCGAGCAGGCTTCACCCGCGGATATGTTTCTGGGCGACGATTTCCATCACAACGGAGCGTTCCGGCTGAGCTACGGGTTCGAATATGCGGCGATGATGGAAACCGGGAAAACGAATTTCATGTTTCACTTCGACAAATACGACACGTACGAATGGTATCTCGACCTGGGGCCGCTTTCGAACGTGGACAAGAAATATCTGCACGGCGAGCTGCCGACGTGGGAGGACTTCGTCAATCATCCGAACTACGACAGTTTCTGGAGGAAGCAGGCGTTCTATCCGTATCTGAAAAACATGCACTTGACGGTGCCGGATTTGAACGTGGCGGGCTGGTGGGACCAGGAAGATTTTTACGGGCCGGTAGAAATCTACGAGACGCTCGAGAGGCACGATACCCGCCATTTGAATTATCTGGTTGTGGGGCCGTGGAATCACGGCGGGTGGGCGCAGGGCGATGGAAGCAGCCTGGGGCGCGTGCAGTTCGGCAGCGCGACGAGCAAATATTTTCGCGAGCATGTGCAGGCGGCATGGTTTGCGTACTGGCTCAAGGGAAAAGGGCGCTTGCCATTCAAGAAAGCGCTGACGTTTCAAACCGGCTCGAACAAATGGGTGGCGTTTGATGCGTGGCCGCCCAAAACCGGCGTGACGCCAAAGAAACTTTATTTTCGCAGCGGCGGGAAGCTTTCGTTTGAGCCGCCGCAAGAAACGGGAGCGCGGGCCTTCGATAGTTATATTTCCGATCCGGCGCATCCAGTGCCGTACCGGCATCGGCCCATCGAGGAGACGTACGGGCCAGGCAGCCATTGGTACACATGGCTGGTGCAGGATCAGCGGTTCGTCGATTCGCGTCCGGACACGGTGAGCTGGTTGACGGGCGCGCTGGATCAAAATGTCTGCGTCGCGGGAGACATTGTGACGCATCTCTATGCCGCGACGACCGGCAGCGACAGCGACTGGATCGCGAAACTGATTGATGTGTACCCGGAACAATACGCGGCGGAGCCTTCGATGGGCGGCTATGAGCTGATGATTGCCGATGAAGTGTTTCGCGGGCGCTTTCGCCACAGTTTTGAAAAGCCGGAAGCGATTGTGCCCAATCGCGTGACGCCGTACACGATCGACCTGCACACGAACGATCATTGTTTCCTGAAGGGGCATCGCATTATGGTGCAGGTGCAGAGCACGTGGTTTCCGATCATCGACCGCAACCCGCAGAAATTCGTGCCGAATATCTTTAAGGCGAAGGCCAGCGATTACATCAAAACGACGCAGAGGATTTATCGTTCGAGGCAATATCCCTCGAATGTGGAAGTGCCGGTGCTGAATCGATAGCGGAAAATTTACCGCCGCTGCGCAAAGCGGCGAACGAACCGAGGAGGCAAACGTGAACGGACGAGTGGACATGTCAATGGTGACGACTGGGCTGGAAATTCCCGGCTATCGCATCGTGCGAACGCTGGGGCTGGTGCGCGGGATCGTGGTGCGCTCGCGAAGCATATTTGGAACGATTGGCGGATCGCTGCAGACCATCGTGGGCGGAAATATCACGCTGTTCACGGACATGTGCGAGAAAACGCGGGAGGATTCGCTCGAGTTGCTGTTGGAGCACGCCGCGGAACGCGGCGGCAACGCGATTATCGCCATGCGCTACGACGCCAACGAAGTGATGCAGGGGGTTACGGAAGTGCTGGCGTATGGCACGGCCGTTGTAGTGGAACGCGCGGCGTGAAGCGGGCGCGTGCGCCGGGCGTCTCCGGGGTTCGCGGGCAATGTGCTAAAATGTTGGGAAGTTATAGGCCCGTAGCTCAGTTGGTTAGAGCGCTACCTTGACACGGTAGAGGTCTGCGGTTCGAGCCCGCACGGGCCTACCATTTTTCCGTGTTGCGCATGGGGTTTCTGTACATTCTTCGGAGTGCGTCGAGCGGGCGCTTTTACGTCGGATCGACCAATGACCTCGAACGACGGATGAGCGAGCATAATCGCTCGCATTCACCGGCGACGCGCGGGCGCGGACCATGGGCGCTCGTATACAGCGAGGCGCTTCCGACACTTCTTGAGGCTCGCCGAAGAGAGCTGGAAATCAAGAGATGGAAATCGGCCAAGCTGATCGAGCAACTGATCCGCGATCAGTCTGGTTAGAGCGGGCCGGCGAGCCGGCCAGGTCTGCGGTTCGAGCCCGCACGGGCCTACCATAATCGCTGTTCCATGCGCCGCCTCTCGTTTTAGTCCTGCATGCAGGGCAATCTTTGCGTACGGGCACCGTTGGGTGTTTACCGACAAGGCGAGCGCGAAAGGCGCAGCCAGCGACATTGGCGTTTGTTGCATCGTACATTCGAGAGGCGGCTGAAATTTGGCGCGGGCGCATGGGCCGCGCTACTATTTTCGTTGAGCGGAAACGAAACCAATCAAAGGCTCCTCCGGAGGAAATTCCGAATGCGGGGAATCATCCTGGCGGTTTTGACGATTTTACCGGTGGCGATGGGTGCCATTCCAGCGTTCGGCGCTGTTTCCGCGCCGTGCCCAGGAAGCATCCCGGTAAGCACATTCAAACTTATGGTCGAGCCGCCCAAGGGCGGCGTTGCACTTCCCGTGAATTCGATCAACGCGATTGAACCGGGCGACAAACTGATCTACAAACCTGCCCATCCTGCCCGCAAGCGAAAAGGAAAAGCCAAAGTCGCGATTTTGCTGGCCCCAGCTTCCGGGGATGCGTCCGCGCACATCGAAGTTCTTGCCGTGAAGCCAGCGGACGCGCCGGCGGAATGGAAAGTGCCGATGCATGCTTCGGTGGTTGGGCTTGTTTTCGGGCCGCAGGGCCTGGACGTGCATAAAATCAATTCGCTGGTCAAAAAACATCCCGATCTGGTTCTGAAACTCACGGATTATGTCGAGCAGACGTCCAAAGTGGAAGCTCTGGTTCAAACGCTTTCCAAATACGAGCAATCCGCGCCCGGGAGCACGAATCTGCAATCCATGCTGAGCCATTTCTCCTCGCAGTACGGCGTAGCGCTGCCGCAACTGAGCGCGGGCATGCCATCGGATCAGCAAGCCGTGCAATTGCTGCATGCGGTTCTTCCGGCATTCTCGACGTCGGATCCGCTGACGCGTCCGACGATCACGCAGCAATCGACCGGCTTGGCCGCTTCGGTGGCGACGTTTTTCTTTGGCCCGCAGGTGATCGTGGCGGCGGGAGGCGCGAACCTGCTCGAAGAATTGCACGCCGCGTTTTTTCCGCATGCGGAGTTTCGTTCCGCGTTCGCCGAACCCGTTGCGTCGAAGGGAATGGATCTGTGCACCAGCCGGCCGAAATCGCCATCGAAGACGCGCGCGCGGATCGCGTATCTCTGGATGCTGCACATCCCCGACGCCGAAGCGCCGTCCGTATCATTGCCAAAGCCGGTGGATATCCCGGCGGGCTGGATATCGACGGTTAACGTTTCCTGCGCCAGCATTTCTCAATTACGGCTTTTGCCGCGGGCACGCGACTGGCACTTGGTTTCGGCAGCCACAAACGTGGCGATTCCGGTGAAAGTGAATGTCGGCCCGGAGGCGGATTCGCTGGTTCTCGATCTGACTCACACGAAGCTGCCGGCGGGGCAATATCATCTGGTGGCGCAGTGGGATTGGAGTCCGGTGAAAGTGGCGGGCGCGGTGAATTTGCTGAATTTCGCGGACTATTCCACGGTGAAAATTTCCTCGGATTCGGAGGATCATTTGGTTACGGGCAGCGGTTCCGTGCCGGTCGATCTGACAGGCGCCGACTTCGAATTTCTCGACAATATGACGCTCGTCGATGCGAAGCATCTGAGAGCCGCGCCCACGTCCCTTTCGTTTTCTCTACCGGGCACGAGTCACGCAGGCCCGTCGCAACGCATGACGGCAAACATTAACGCCAGCAAACTGCCGCCGGGCGCTTACTTTCTCCGGTTGAGCCAGCTCAACGGGCAAACACACGACGTTCCCGTGATCGTGCATCCGCCGAATCCATCCCTCGATCATCTGCCCGTGCGCGTAAATCTGGGCCAGCCGCAGCAAACTATTGAATTGCGCGGGACGAATCTTGATCGCATCGTGAAAATCAAGAGCGAGGACGCGTCGTGGAGGCTCGATCCGGCGAGCGCGGAGAGTTCCGGCGCGACGGAGCGGCAGGCAACACTGAAATTGAGTCCGAAGGCGAAAAAGGGCGCGCGCATCGGCGCGAAGATTTTCGTCGCGGGGATTCAGGAGCCGCTCGAAGTCGCGGATGTTCTGGAAGTGGCGGAACCCCGGCCGAAAATCGTCAGCGTGAGAAAATCGTTTGCCGGGGAAACAGGCGTGGAGCTTCGCAGTGGCGAAATTCCGGCGCAGTCGGCGGTCAGTTTTGCCATCGACGCGCAAAATGCGGATTCGCGTTCCATTTTGCGTCTCCAGTGCGGCTCGGCGGATGATACGAAGCGCGCATTGACGCTGACGCAGGGCGAAAGAGACGGCGCGAACGAACTGGATTTTGCGGGCGCGGGAGCTTTATTTTTGTCGCTCGATCCGGGCGACGTGGGGCACTCGGGCTGCCTGCTGATGGCGACGCTGACGAGTCATGCGACCGGCGCGTCCGATCCTTTTGCTTTGGGCCGGATTATTCGCCTGCCGCAGATCGATCAGTTCACGCTCAGCGACGAGAGCATCGGAAAATCGCTTTACGCCGGAATGCTGACGGGCAAGGATCTGCAAGCCATCGCCATGACCGGATGGAATGCGAAGAACGGCACGCCCGTGCAGGGCATTCCAACACCCGTGCCCGGCGAGACCGAGCAGCAAACACTGAAAATCGGCATGCCGTGGCCTCCGCCAGCGCCGCATGCGAGGCTTTACATTTGGCTGAGCGGCGAAGCGGAGGGTCGCGCGACGAATGCGAGGTACGAATGACGCGGCACGGATGCGCTCGCGAAGTTCCGCGGCAGCGCGAATCGCGTAAGTCCCGCGAGCCGCATTCTTGATTTTTTCAGGCGTAGCTTCGCAACCGTCAGATAAAATAAGGTGGAAGGTGTCACTTCCGGTGGCTAAGGTTTGGGAGAAACGCAGGCATGGCGAATGAGCCGAACGAGACATCGGGCATCGGCGCGATCTTCAAGTTCTCGTGGATCATTATCGGCATCGCCGCGCTGATCGTGGCGGGGATTTTCTACTCGCGCTGGCAGAACAATCGCAACATCGAGGAAAAAGCCGCGGCGGCGAAGCGCGCCCAGGCGCGGCAACTTGTGGAAGCCTTCGGCGGGAACGATTTCAAGATTCTCAGTTTTTACGCCGTGCCGGGCGGAATCCATCGCGGCGATGAAGCCGCGCTGTGCTACGGCATCTCGAATGCGAAGTCCGTGACGCTCGAGCCGAAGGCGGCCGACGGCGTTTGGCCGGCGCTGGACCGCTGCGTTGAGGTTTCTCCCCAGAGGACGACGACGTACACGTTGACCGCCGTGGATGCCGCCGGGCACAAGAAAACCGCGACGCTTACCCTCACCGTTGAGTAATATTCCGCGCGAACGGCGCGATCCCACAGTCGTCTATCAATGACGCCAGGAGCGTTGCGCTTGACTCGAAGGGCGCGGGGTTGGAAAATGCGCCGCGCGGGAATCGCCATGCTGAATGACAGGAAAATCCGATGATACGATCTCGCCGAGGCCAAGACAAATGCCGACATCAGAACCGAAATTAGCAATTGATCGCCGCAGGTTTTTGACGACGTGCTCGAAATTCGGAGCGGCAGGGACGCTTTTCCCCGGAGTGCTCTGGGCGCTAGCCGAGGGCAAACCGGAAGCAATCACCGTGGACATGATCCGCGAGGCCGCCGTGATCGCCGATGTGCCCATACCCGCGGAAGACCGCGAGATGATGCTGCGAAGCCTCCAAAGCGCGACGAAGGGATACGACGAGATTTACGCGCTGCACATGCCGAACAGCGTGCAGCCGGCGATGATTTTCGATCCGCTGACGAGCACGAATATGCATTTCGAGGAAGTAAAACGCCCGCTGCGAATGTCGGCGGCGCCAGCGATGGCGACGCGCGGTGCGCCGAAAAATCTGGAGGAAGTTGCGTTCTACACGGTGCGCGAACTGGCGGAATTGGTGCGCACGAAAAAAGTGTCTTCGATGGCGCTGACGCAAATGTATTTGGCGCGGCTGAAGCGCTACGACCCGGTGCTGCACTTCGTGGTGACGCTGACGGAGGAGCGCGCGCTGGCGCAAGCGAAAGAGGCGGACCGCGACATCGCGGCGGGAAAATATCGCGGCCCGCTGCATGGAATTCCGTGGGGCGCGAAGGATTTGCTGGCGGTCAAAGGCTACAAGACGACGTGGGGCGCGGAGCCTTACAAAAACCAGGTGATTGACGAGGACGCAACGGTGGTGAAGCGGCTGGACGCGGCAGGCGCGGTGCTGCTGGCGAAGCTGACGCTGGGCGCGCTGGCGAATGGCGATCACTGGTTCGGCGGGGTCACGCGCAACCCGTGGAATCCGGATCAAGGGTCGAGCGGTTCCTCGGCAGGGCCGGTGTCGGCAACGGCATCCGGCTGCGTCGGCTTTGCCATCGGGTCGGAGACGCTGGGCTCGATTTCGTCGCCGAGCACGCGGTGCGGCGCGACGGGCTTGCGTCCAACGTTTGGGCACGTGCCGCGCACGGGGGCGATGGCGCTTTCGTGGAGTCAGGACAAGCTGGGCCCGATTTGCCGCGCCGTGGAGGATTGCGCGCTGGCGCTCGACGCGATTTACGGCCCGGATGGCGAGGATCGCTCGGTGCAGCCCGCGGTGTTCAACTGGAACGCGCGACAGGACTGGCGCAAATTCCGTGTCGGCTTCCTCGAATCCGAATTCAAATTTGATCGAGCGGCACTCGAGGAGCGCGTGAAGAATTTCCGAGGAATCACAGATGCGGAGAAACAGGAATTCATCGCGGCGGCGGAATACGATCAAAAATTCAACGACGCTGCTTTGCGGAAATTGCGCGAGATGGGCGTGAAGATGACGCCCATTGAGCTGCCGAAACTTCCTTACGATCCGATGGTGACCATCCTCAACGTGGAAGCCGCAGCCGCGTTCGATGAGCTGACGCGCACGGGGCGCGACAAATTACTTGGCGATCAGGGTCCGGGCGGCTGGGCGAATATCTTCCGCGTAGCGCGTTTTGTTCCGGCGGTCGAATACGTGCAGGCGAACCGCGCGAAGTTTCTGGCGATGCAGGCGGTGGGAAAAACGTTCGAAGGCTACGACGTGATAGTTGCGCCCACAAATGGCGAGCAGCTTACCGTGACGAACCTCACCGGGCATCCGGCGCTGATCCTGCCGAACGGCTTCCGCGGCGCGGACGCGCCGGCCGCCGTCAAAGGGAAGGACGGTATGGTGGGCAACTACGGCGGGCCGGGCACGCCCGTGAGCCTGACGTTTCTCGGGCAGCTCTACGGCGAAGAAAAAATGCTGGCGCTGGGCCGAGCTTACCAGGACGCGACAAAATTCCATTTGCAGCACCCGAAGCTGCCGGCATAAGTAAATTGGGAACAAAGCGGCGCGGCGGTGTGATGCAATCCCGATATTTGGCCCCAATAGCAACAGTTTCGCGCACTATCTCGGTTCTGAATCCGGATTCGATGTATCGAGCCCACCAGGTGGATGGGGTTGGTGGTATCCACTATAGCTTATAAGTTGGCGCTTCACCGGTTTGTGTAAATGCTTGAATTACATTTTGGCCTAAGGCGTCACATCGGCGTAGGTTTCTGGATTGGTGTAGTTTTTCTGTGTTTGGCCGCCTTGCTATACGCCAAATCGGAATCGGAAGAACATGCCCGTAATTGGGAGCCGCTGGATATTCCGATTTCGCTGCATCAGGGAATAATCAACACTCCCACGCTGAGACCCGACCTCGATGGGGATTACGAAATCCTGATCGAATTCGACAAGAAATTTTCCCTTAATCGCATGGAGTGCATGCTTGGGGTTCTCACGCCAAAGGGCACGCGCCCGGACTGGTGCAGCGGGATACCCGATTTAATTAACATCTCCTGGACGCTATTCGAAGGCAAAAAGATAATTTCCCATGGCGACTCTAGCTACTACCCTGGTGGCGTATGGTCAGCGAAGGTTGACCGCCACATCGGAAGGTTCCAAGCTCGCAAAGGCCACACATACACCGTCGCCTTGAATGTGAAGAGAAATGCCTCTGAGTTGAACATTGCCAATCCACGGCTTGTAATCGGAGTTCCACAGGAGGAGGGCGAGGGGTACGGTGCGCTAATTGCTGTCGAGCGGCTTGGGGCACTGATTCTCGCACTGATAGGCGGGACAATTGTTCTTGGCCGACTTTTCTCTTTGGAACTCCGGCGCAGGAAGCGTACGAAAACGTAGACCTGTAAGGCAGTTCCGACCCCATATGGAAAATGCTACATACTTACGGAATACAACTCTAGTGGTAGGCAATTACAAAAATTCGCAGGAATGGAAATAGAATGCGTCCATCCGGCTGCGGGGGATATGCCGCGCGGATTTTTTCAAGATACTCGGCGACGAATCGCGCGCGTTCCGGCTCTTCCTCGATGGCCTGAAGATAGGCTCGCATGCCCGTTCCCTTGTACCATTCGACGACGGCTTGCGCGTCCGGCAAAACGTGGTAATACTCCGCTTCCCACAGTTCGACGCGCGAGGCCAGAGGCGCGAGAAGATCATAATAAAAAGCGGAATCGTGAGAGTGTCAGTTGCGCACGCGTCCCGTGGGAAACCAGCGCCGCCACGCAAGCGACGCGGCCATTTCGCGCAACAGGCGATGCGCGGGACGGTCGAGGCTGCTGGGAATCTGCACGGCGAGAGCGCCGGCGGGAGCGACGCGCGCGAAAAGTTTAGGATACAGGTTGGCG
>Ga0307372_10007897_pt1 | contig 15112 bp, 17 predicted proteins | sample OX1MG_FD_202533 | JGI IMG/M metagenome (GOLD analysis project Ga0307372, IMG submission 202533) | Soil microbial communities from Risofladan, Vaasa, Finland - OX-1 | ecosystem: Environmental > Terrestrial > Soil > Coastal area > Acid sulfate soil | place: Finland: Risofladan, Vaasa | collected... | reverse complement strand
TGCCCTGACCACCTCGGCATCGGGCACGGTCCACAGCCGGACCGTGGTCCTGCTCACGCCCGAGGACGTCGACGCCGCCTCGAAGCTCTCGCCGACCTACCGCCCGCCGGGCCGCTGAACCCCGAGGGCCTCGGGTCCGGCATCACATCGGAGGACCCGCATGACCCTTCGTGAGATCCAGCAGCCGATCAAGGCGCGCTATCGCGACGAGCCCGGAGCCGCCCGGATCACGCTTCGCGCGACCGGTCAGGCGGGTGACGGTGCGATGGCCTGCTCGGTCGACCTTGGGCGTGCCCTGTACGCAGCCGGAGCGCACCCGGGTGTCGGGGGAGCCGGGTCGGCCGCCTGCTCGGGCGATCTCCTGCTGGGCGCACTCGCGGCGTGCGCCCAGCTGACCTGCCAGATGGTCGCCGCCAACATGGGACTCGCCGAGACCAGGGTGTCCGTGACGGTCGAGGGCGATCTCGATCTCCGCGGTACGCTGGGCACCCCCGAGGTCCCGGTCGGGTTCGAGGCCATCCGGATCCGGTTCGCCCTCGGCGGCGAACTCGGTGAGGAGCAACGCGAGCGATTGATCGAACGGACCGAGCGCTACTGCGTGGTGCTCCAGACGCTGCTGCTGCCCCCGACGATCGAGACGACATGGGAAGCCACGGCGTAGTCCGCGTCGCGGATCGGGTCGGTGCGGATGCGCATGAGCGCTCGCTCGTCGGGTCTGCTGCCGCCGCTGCTCGCCCTGGTAGAGGATCGTCGGCGTCTGCGACGATGCGCGAACCCGGCATGCCGCCTGCTCTTCGAGGACGGTTCACGCAATCACGGGCGGCGCTGGTGCGGCACGGCTGCGGCAACCGCGATCGCGTCCGGCGAGCCCGAGGGGCCACGAACCTGTTGGGTAAGCCTCACTCGAGGGCCGCGCACCCGCCGAATGGTCGATCAGCGGCCGATGTCGCGGCGGCCATAGCCCTACGCTCCGCTCGTCTCCTCGGCAGCCCCGCCGGAGATGAACGTCGCTGCTGGACATCGAGGTCGACCTCGACGATCCCCGTTGGCTCCCGTAGGCCTTCGTCAATCGGTCGGTACGCGTCATCGCCGTCATCGTTGCATCGCCCTCCTCGCGGGATCGCCACGCTGCCCCTGTCACCGAGCTCGTCCGCGCTGTAGGGTTCGGGTGTTGAGCAAGGAGCAGCGTCCCATGGCGCCTCGCCATCGTCGGACCCCGTCGAGTCATCCGGTGAACCGGGCCCTCATCGACGACGCGCCGACGGGAGTCCGCATCGCCGACGCGGTGACCGGCTTCATGGGCAGCTGGCGCTTCATCGTCATCCAGTCCGTCATCGTCGTCATCTGGATCGCCGGCAACGTCTACGAGGCGTTTCATTTCGATGTCTACCCGTTCATCCTCCTCAACCTCGCCTTCAGCACCCAGGCGGCGTACGCCGCACCGCTCATCCTCCTTGCGGGAAACCGCAGTGCGGCTCGCGACCGGATGACCCTGGAGCACACCGCGGCCGAGGCAGACAAGGAGTTCAAGCAGAACCTCGACATCCTCACCGGCATCGCCCGGCTGGAACAGTCGAACAACGAGCTGCTCGAACGGGTGGTCGGGCTCGAGAAGGCCATCCTCGCCAACCAGCGGGACGTCATGGCGCGGATGCCCGCGGCGGGATCTGACGATCGAGGGAGTGGGTGATGGGCGAACGGCAGACGATCGGAGCCGTGCTGGAAGCCGCACGTTCGCGGCTCGATCGACTGACGCCGGAGGCCGCTCTTGCGGCGATGCTCGACGGGGCAGTCCTCATCGATACCCGCTGTGCGGAGCTGCGGCTCGAAGCGGGCGTCGTGCCGGGCGCCGTGCACATCCCCCTGTCGGTGCTGTACTGGCGACTGGACCCGAGTTCGCCGAACCGCATCCCGGCGGTCGCCGACCTCGACCGACAGGTCATCCTCCTCTGCGCCCATGGCTACTCGTCGAGTCTCGCCGCGGCGACCCTGCTCGACCTCGGCTTCGCCCGGGCGACGGACGTGGTCGGCGGCTTCGAGGCGTGGGCCGCGGCCGGCCTGCCGGTTGCCGCCGTCGTCGACTGAGCGGCGGCGTGGCTCGTCACCGCGACGTCGTCAGGCGCGCACCTCCTGGCGCATGAAGGCGACGTAGGCCGCACCGAAGCAGACGACCGTCAGCGCCACGAGGGCGACGCCCTGGGGCCAGCCAAGCAGCACGCTCTGCGAGAACGGGAGAAGCGAGGGGATCGCCCGGGCGTCCTGCTGTGACGGCAGGATGACGCCGACCGACTGGACCGTCGGGTTGAGCAGGTACGCCGTGGCTTCGCTGTACAGCTCGCCCGGCGAGATCCGGGCGAGGTCGAGCTGCAGCTGGGCGTTCGTCACCTGCTGGTCCAGGGTGGGGTTGGCCGGCACCGGCGCGAGCGCGGACGCCACGATCCCGACCAGCAGCGACGCGAAGAGGGTGAGGACGAGCCACGCCCCGATCGCCGCGAGCGCGGAGGTGGCGGCCCGCCGCATGACCACCGAGCAGAGCATCGCCAACGCCAGCCAGAAACCGATGTACGCGATCGTCGCGACGACCCAGGCCACGACGCGAGCCAGGTCGTCGGGACTCGGCACGACCCCGAGCTCGAAGAACGCGACTCCCGAGACAAGGACGGTGATGGCGACGAGCACGACGGCGATCGCGGCGAGCCCGGCGGCAAACTTGCCGTTGATCACGTCGTCCCGATGGATCGGTTGGGCCACGAGCCGCGGAAGCGTCCGCTCGGCGCGCTCACCGTTGATGGCATCGAACCCGAAGGCGATCCCGAGCAGCGGTCCCAGCAGCCCCATGAACGTGACGAACGAGGGGATCTGCGATGACGGCGACTGGGCGCTGAAGAGCAGCACGAACACGCCCGGCGAACCGGCCGCCTGCTGGGCGTTGCTCCGGACGAATGCCGTGGTCGAGTAGACGGCGGCCACCGCCGCGAGGCTCATGATCGCGATGAGGATGAACAGCCGGGCGCTGAGGATGTGGTCGCCGAACTCCTTGTCGGCGACGACTCGCCAGCCACCGCGCGGCGCGTACGGCTTCGGCAGCTCAGCCTGGGCGGTCATCGCCTGCCTCCACGGTCGCGAAATAGCGCAGGTAGATCTCGTCGAGGTCGTCGCCGACGCGCCGCAGCTGCCAGATGCCGAATCCACGCTCGATGAGGTCCGCCGCGAGTCGTGTCTGCATGGAGCGCTCGCCGCTGATCCGCCACAGCCGCGGCTCGGCCTCATCCCTGCGCACGTCGTGGACGCCCGGCACCGACCGCAGGGCGGACTCGGCGTCATCCGTCGGCGCGTCGAGCCCCACCTCGACCGTGACCGTTTCGCCGGCCATCTGCTCCGCGAGCCGGCGCATCGTGCCCTGGGCGACGATCCGGCCGGAGACGAAGATGGCGACCCGGTCGCAGACGTGCTGGACCTGCTGAAGGAGGTGGCTCGAGAGGAGCACGGCGACGCCCTGCTCCCGAGCGATCGTGCGAATGAGCGCGAGCACCTCGACGACCCCGGCCGGGTCGATCGCCGTCGTCGGCTCGTCCAGCACGACCACCACCGGGTCCTTCACGAGCGCGTCGGCGAGGCCGAGTCGCTGGCGCATGCCTCTGGAGTACGTTTCCACCGGTCGATCCGCCACGTCAGGAAGACCCACCTTCCTGATCAGGTCGTCGATCCGCTCCTCGCCGATCCGCCGCTCGATGCCGTTGAGTCGGGCCGTGTAGCGCAGGTTCTGGCGCCCGGTCAGGCCGCCGTAGAACCCGACCTCATCCGGCAGGTAGCCGACCCGCCGTTTGACCTCGAGCGGCGATCTCGTCGGATCGAATCCGGCCACCTCCGCCCGCCCGGACGTGGGCTCGGACAGGCCGAGCAGCATGAGGATCGTCGTGGTCTTGCCGGCGCCGTTCGGGCCCAGGAGCCCGAACACTTCGCCGGGTCGCACGTCGAGATCGAGGTGGTCGACCGCCGTGGTCGACCCGTACGTCTTCGTCAGGCCGTAGGTCCGGATGATCGCGGGCACGCGTTCGCGCTCGTCTCGTTGCGGCTGCCCGCTGCGGATGACCTTGGGGCGCACCATCAGCGGCGGCCGTACCGCCGGAAGATCCAGCCGAGCCCGATGAGCACCACCGCGATGAGACTGAGGCCGACGAACCCCCACAGCGGCGACGTCTGGACGGTGGTCCGGATGTCGAGACTCTGGGTGGCACCGCCTGACGTCGCGGTCATCGTGACGTCGTAGTCGCCGGCAAGCGCATCACTCGCCGGATGGATGGTCGCGGTGACCGTCTGGGTGTCCCCTGGCGCCAGCGCGGCCACGGACGAGGGTGCGTACGTGACGCTCCAGCCGGTCGGAGCGGCCGCCGTGAGGGTCACACCGGTCAGTGGCACCGAACCGCTGTTCGTGACGACGAGCGAGACGGAGCCCGTGCCGCCCGCCGTCACCTGGGCGTTGAGAACCTGGTTCGGCGTGCTGAGGGTGAGCCCTGGCGACCCCGTGACATCTGCCTCCAGCTGCGCCTGCGCCGACTGGGATCCGGCTGCGACCGTCACCTGGATCGGGTACGCACCGGCGGTGGCCCCGCTCGGTGGCGTGGCGGTGACGTTGAGCGTATCGGTGCCGCCGCCGGCGACCGTATCGGTGAGGGCCTGGGCATTGCCGGACGGGTGGACCGTCACCTGCCAGCCGGCCGGGCCCTGGCCCTGCAGGGTGAATGTCTGCTGCTGGGCACCGTTGTTGTCGAGGGTGAGGCTGTAGGTGAACGTGCTGCTCGCGGTGCCGGACAGCTGGGCGAAGTTCGTGGTGAGCGCCACTCCTCCCGAGGCGGTCGCGACGCGGATCGATATCGGGAGCTGGCGGGTTCCCTCGGCGGCCGTCGCCGTCACCGTGAGCGCCTGGATCCCCGGTGCCGCATCCTGGGGAACCTTGACCGTGAGCTGGACGGCGGGCGGGGTCGTTCCGCCGGTGTACACGGCGTCGATCGTGTTGCCACCACCGGTGATGCTCGCCGTCCAGCCGCTCGGCGTGCCGCCGACCGCCAGGTCGACCCGCTCGGGTGACGGCGTCGTCACCGTCAGCGCGAAGTTCACCGAGTCGCCGGGCTGGGCGGTGACCGCCGGGTAGGGCGTGAAGATGGCGAAGGACGCCGCGGCGGCTGCCACGGGCCCAACCCCCGAGAGGGCGAGCAACGCGACTGCGGTCGCGATCGCGATCGCGGTCGCTTTCGCTGTCGCGGTCGCTTTCGCTGTCGCGGTCAGGGATGCCGCACGAGGTCGTTTCATATGCTCCTCGTCAGATGCGATGCCAGGGTGCGGTCCACCGACCGCTGCCACCTGTCGAGGCCCAAGGCCTTTCAGCGCGAATCTTCGCATCGCGAGATGGCGGGCCGGATTCGTGGCGATCAAGATTGCTTAATCATGAGGTGGACACCGGAGGGCATCTGGCCTGGGCTGTTCGCGAACGGACAGGCCGATGCCGGGCGGCGGGCGTCGGGCGGCGCCGGCGGGCGGCGGGCGGCGGGCGGCGCCGGCGGGCGGCGGGCGGCGCCGGCGGGCGGCGGCCGGCGCAGCCTGCTTCGATACTCACCTCACGATTAATGGACGGCCATCGCTCGCGTGGCCACCTCCTCGGCCGTCGCGATCGCCTTGGTCGCCCGTGCGGGCCGCGTCAAACCACCGGTCAGGCCATGATCTGAAGCCCTGACAGTGGGCCGGCAAGCTCGACCAACCGCCTGCGGCGCCTGCAATCCACTGCGATCGGCCTGCGGCGCCTGCAATCCACTGCGATCGGCCTGCGGCGCCTGCGATCCACTGCGATCGGCCGCGCCCAGTAATCGTGGGGCTGATGGCGGCGCGGGCTCCGGGCGCGGGTCCCGATGGGGCAAGATTCGCCGGATGGCGAGCACTCCACCCGTGACTTCGACGACAACGCCGGTCTCGCGTCTCCCAGCGCTCGCGTCGCCTACGTTCCGGATCCTCCTCGCCGGAGTGTTCATCTCGAACGTCGGCTCGTGGATGCAGGTGACGGCCCTCGGATGGCTCGTGCTGCGCCTCACCGGTTCGGCAGGCTCGCTCGGTCTGGCCGCCTTCGCGGGCAGCGCGCCAGCCCTGCTCCTCACGCTCTACGCGGGAGCGCTCGCGGACAGCGTCGACCAGCGGCGGTTGCTCCTGGGTACGCAGGTCGCGCTCGCGATCCTTGCCGCCACACTCGCGATCCTCGACCAGACGCACGCGATCGAGTTCTGGCATGTGCTCGTACTGGCAGTCCTCGCCGGTGTCGCCAACGCGCTCGCCAGCCCGGCCTTCCAGGCCATCGTGCCAGCCCTGGTCGACCGTTCGACGCTCGGCAACGCGATCGCCCTCAACAGCGCCCAGTTCAACCTCGCGAGGATCGTCGGGCCGGCCATCGCCGGGGTCCTCATCGGCATTGCCGGCGAAGCCGCGAGCTTCTGGCTCAACGCGGCGAGTTTTGCCGCCGTGATCGTGGCGCTGCTCGCGATCCGGATGCCGACGCAGGCAACGTTCGAACGCGCACGCGCGGGCCTCTGGTCGAATCTCGGCGAAGGCATCGACTACGTGCGCGAACGGCGGCCGCTCATGGCGCTTCTCCTCCTTGCCGCCGCGCCGGCGATCTTCGTCCTGCCGTACCTCGCACTGCTTCCGATCTTCGCCGACGAGCTTGGCATCGGCGCGGCCGGGCTGGGGCTCCTCACCGCGTCGATCGGCGTGGGCGCGCTCGCTGGCGCCCTCGGCGTCGCGCTGCGCCGGCGGGGCGGGGCGAGTGGCCGGACACTCGCGATCGGGCTCTCGCTCATGGCGATCACGGTCTCGATCTTCGCGCTGTCGCGAAACGAGATCGTGACGTGCGTCGCGCTCGCCGTGCTCGGCGCGTCGCAGGTGGCCTACTACACGAGTACCAACACGCTCGTCCAGCTGCTCTCACCGGGCCGATTGCGGGGGCGCATCCTCAGCATCTACGTGCTGACGTCCATCGGGGTCTCGCCGATTGGCAGCCTGCTTGCCGGCGGGGTCGCGAATGCGATAGGCGCGCCGATCACCCTCGCGGTGGGAGGAGCGGTCACGATGATCGCCCTCGGCGTCGTGATGGCCTGGTACCCGGACCTCTGGCGTCTGCGTGTCGAGGGCATCGAGACCGCCGAGGGAGCGCTTCGCCCGACGACCGACACGGACGCCCGCTCAGGGTCCTCAGCAGGCCGAGGGCCCGTCGACACGTAGATCGGCGGGGCGGCCAGAACCGCACCGGTCATGGCGATGTCGGTCATGGCGATGTCGGTCATGGCGATGTCGGTCATGGCGATGCTGGTCATGGCCCGCTATCAGCGCCGCGATTAGCCTGTGCGAGAACGAGATCGTGCCGCGCGCCTGCAGTCGCGGCGACCCATGCGAGCCGCCTCGGCGCGGGCGCGTCATGCACGCCAGAGCATCGAAGGCGACTCGGGCGCCGGCAGGACGTCCGAGTCCGCCCCGACACGACGCCGAATCCACGCTGGTCGCCACGGACCACGCGCGGGTTAATCGTGCTGCCGATATCCGCGCGAGGACGCTGACGCAGCCGATATCCGCGCGAGGACGCTGCCGCGGCCGGCGCGAGGACGCAGCCGCGGCTGGCACTGGGACCGTGATCGCAGTCCGCCAACGGGACCGGACGGGCACCTACAGCGTCGGCGCGAGCGGGGCGGCCGCGACGGCGTGGGTCATCTCGGTATCCCAGAGCACGACCGTGTGGTACGTCACCGCGTCGGCCGAGGCCGGGACCGCGTAGTCCTGCATGCCCGCCGTACCGGTGAGCGGACCGAGGTCGACGATCGTCGTGCGGTCGATCTCGCCGTCCGTCGTCACGTCCCGGTTCGGCACGAGGATGACGTCGATGTGGCTGGCCGTCGGGGTGGAAAAGGTCTCGAACGTGATGACGAACGAACCGTCCGGCTTGTGGAAGAGGGCGGCGGTGCCCGACGCGGTCCCGTCCACGGCGTGGAATGGGCCGATGCCCACGGGCGCGGCGGCACTCGCTGCGGGACTGTGGTCGACCATCGATCCGCTGGGCATGGGCCTGTTGTCGGCCATGGACTCGCTCGGCGCGGCGGTCGCGCTCGGCGCGGCGGCGGGTGCGATTGCAGGCGCCGAGGTCGCCGCACCACTCGACGTGCAGGCGGCGGCACTGATCGCGAAGAGGGCCACGAGAAGAGGCGCGCCGATGGTTCGGCGGATCGGCTGAGGCATTTGTTGGACTCCCTGACTCGGTCGCTGAGTCGCGGAGCCTGGACGTCGCCCGTGACGGGAAGATGGCGGCCGGATGACGACGAGGTGACGATCCGATGACGACGAGGTGCCGATCCGCTGCGAGCGGGAGCTCAGCTCGCCCGGATCGCGACGATCGACGCGAGCTGCGTGGAACCCTCGCCGCCGATGAGATAACCGACGCCGGCGACCACGATCGCCGCGGCATCCGCGACGCGATATGGAAGGTGGCCGACTTCTCGAGCAGAGCCCGTCTGCGGATCGACCGCCAGGATCGTGTCGACCGGGACGCCGGCGCGTCGTCCGCCGAGGACGAGCAACCGGCCGCCGATGACGAGCGCGGCTGCGTCGGACAGCGCGAATGGCAGGTGACCCACGATCGCCACCGTGTGGGTGGACGGGTCGATCACCTGGATCGCGTCGCTGGCGCCGCCGGGCGTCGACCCGCCGATGACGTAGATCTTCCCGCCGACGGTCGCCACGGCTGGGTAGCGGACCGCCGCGGCGAGCGTCGCCAGCCGCGAAAAATGCACGCCGTCCGCCGTGCTGAGGACCGCCGGATCAGGACGGAGCGGGGTGCCACCGCCGACGACGATCGCCGCGCCGCCGACGTTGACGGAGGCGAGGTCCGCCCGAGGCGCTGGCAGGCGACCGACGAGCCGCGAACCGCCGAGCGGGTCGACGAGCTGCACCGTCGAGCCGGCCACCAACGAACCCCCGCCGAAGACGAAGGCTCGGGCGCCGACGGTCGTCGCCGCGGCATCGTGGACCGGCGTGGCGAGTCGACCGATCGTGGTGACGAGGCGGCCGGCCGGATCGAAGAGCATGACGTCGGCGGTCGTACCGGTCGGCGTCAGCCCTCCACAGACGAGGACCGCGTTGCCGAGGGTGACTGCGGCGGAACGGGACAACGGCCGCGGCAGACGGAATCGGGCGACAGTGGCGACGACCCGGATGGCTGCCGCCGACGATGGGCCCGAGGTCGAGGCTCGTGGCGACGCCGGAACGGGGGACGACGCCGGAGCGCTCGCGGCCGGCACGAACGGCGGGGCGGACGAGGTGGCCGGGGCCGCGGATCCGGGGCTTGCGGTCGTGACGGCGGCGCCGCACCCGTCCACCGCCATCGCGACCGCCATCGCGATCGTGACGATCGCGATGAGCGAGCGGCGCTCCGGCAGATGCGACATCGTCACCAAGCGTAGCCGCGAATCGCTCGTCGCGAGCCTGGCGGTGTCGCCAGCCTGGCGGCCATCGTGTAATCGGACCGAAAGGTCCCGCCCGGGACACTCCCGCCATGAACACCGCGATCCGCCACACCACCAGCGATCGGAACCGCGCCCTCGCCCGGCTTCGCACCTTCACCACCGGTACGGCCATCGCGAGCGTCGCGGCCTTCGCCGGGTTCGGATCCCTCGCCGCTCTGACCAACCCGGGCCATTCCGCGACGTCCGCCTCCAGCGGCGGCGCCACCCAGGCCACGGTTCCCTACGGCAACGGCGATACCTCCTCGAACGACGGGTCGAACGGCGACGACGGCACGAACGCGACGACCCCCCTGACGCCGAACCTCGGGATCCCCACGACGCCGTTCCTGAACGTGGCGGGCCCGGCCCAGGTGACCACGGGCGGGTCATGAGCGACGTCGCGTCGGCCCACTGGCGGGCGCTCGGCACGAGCGTCGATCTCCTTGTCCACGGCGGCGACCCGGACTCCGCGCGCGACGCCGTGACGGAGCTGCTCGACGCGGTCGACCGGGCATTCAGTCGCTTCCGACCGGACAGCGAACTGAGCAGACTGAACGGACTCGGCGGCCGGCCGTTCGTCGCGAGCGGATTGTTCGCACGGGCGGTCGAGAGCGGCATCCGAGCCGGGCGCGTCAGCGACGGCCTTGTCGATCCGACGGTGGGCCGGGCGATGCGCCTCGTCGGCTACGACGACGATTTCAGCCGCCTCGGGTCACGATCCGAGCCGCTGACGATCCACCTCGAGCCGGTCTCAGGCTGGCAGACCATCCGCTATGACCCACGAACTCGTACGGTCCGACTGTCGCCCGGCGTCGAGCTCGACCTCGGTTCGACCGGCAAGGCGCTGGCCGCCGATCTCGCCGCGCCCGCTGCACTCGACGCCGGTGGCGCATCGGGTGTGCTCGTCAGCCTCGGTGGCGACATCGCGACCGCCGGCTCGGCGCCCGCGGGCGGCTGGCGCATCCTCGTCGCGGAGGACAGCGCGACGCCTGCCGACGCTCCCGGCGAGGTCGTCGCGATCAGCGGCGGAGCGCTCGCGACCTCCGGCACCACGGTCCGCCGCTGGATCCGCGGCGGCGCGGAGGTCCATCACATCATCGATCCCCGCACCGGTGGCCCGGCTCAGAGCCCCTGGCGGACCGCCTCCGTCGTCGCCGCATCCTGCGTCGACGCGAACATCGCGGCGACCGCCGCCATCGTTCGAGGGCCGGCCGCGCCAGATTGGCTCACCGGCCGTGGCCTGTCCGCTCGCCTCGTCGCGCTCGACGGCGAGATCGTCCGGATCGGTGGATGGCCCGGTGCGCCGCGATGAGCGGCACCTTCCTCTGGTACGCGACCCGCGGCGCCGGACTCGTCTCGCTCGTCCTGTTCACCGCGGTGGTGTGCCTCGGCATCCTCACCGTCGGCCGCTGGGGTCGGCCCGGCTGGCCGCGATTCCTCACCGCCGAGTTCCACCGCAACCTTGCGCTCCTCGCGCTCGCGTTCCTCGCGATCCACATCCTCGTCGCCGTCTTCGATCCATTCACCTCGCTCGGACTGACCGCGGCTCTCGTACCGTTCTCGTCGCCATACCGCCAGTTCTGGCTGGGACTTGGGGTCGTCGCGCTGTACCTCATCGTCGCGATCGTGGCGACCAGCCTCCTGCGGACCCACCTCGGACACCGGACATGGCGGGCCATCCACTGGTTGTCCTATGCCGCCTGGCCGATCGCGGTCGCCCACGGACTCGGCACCGGGAGCGACACCGGCGCGCTCTGGGCGTGGCTTCTCAATGGAGCGTGCGTGGTCGCGGTCGGCGGCGCGATCGCCTGGCGGATCGAGGCGGCAAGCGCGGCCCGGGCACAGATCGAGGGTGCCCTGCCGGCAGCGACGCGGCGAGACCGACCACGATGACCGCGACCGCCACGACCGCGACCGCCACTTCGGACCGGATCCTCGGCGGGCCGCCCTACGCCGCGGGCGCGGAGTCGTTCGCCGAACATCGCGCTCGACTCGGCCCCCTGCCGACAGCGTCGGCTCCTGACGGCTTCATCGAGACGCTCGATCGGAGCGGCCTCCTCGGTCGGGGCGGGGCGGGGTTCCCGGTCGGCCGGAAATGGCGCAGCGTCGCCGGCCGGTCGGACGGTCACGCGGTCGTCGTCGCGAACGGCGCCGAGGGCGAGCCACGGAGCGCCAAGGATCGAGCGCTCATGGTGCTGCGGCCGCATCTCGTCATCGACGGGGCGGTCCTCGCGGCAGCGGCGGTCGGCGCTGACGACGTCGTCATCTATGTCGGAAGCGAGCATCGCGCGGCGGTGACCGCGCTCGGACGGGCTATCGCCGAGCGGCCCGCCAGCCACGACCCGATCCCGTGGGTCGTCGAGGCGCCGGTCGGCTACGTCGCGGGTGAGTCGTCGGCCGTGGTCCATTACCTCGAGACGCAGGATGCCCGGCCGACGACGGTTCCGCCCCGCCCGCACGAGCGCGGCGTCCGCGGCCAGCCGACGCTCATCCAGAACGTCGAGAGCCTTGCCGCTGCAGCCCTGATCGGGCGCCGGGGCGACGCGTGGTTCGCACGCGCCGGCCGCGACCGGACGCCTGGCACGGCGCTCGTCACCATCACCGGCCCGGTGCGCGGCACCGGGGTCCGCGAGATCGAGTACGGGACGACCCTCCGCGAGCTCGTCGCGGACGCAGGCGGGCTCACGGCCGCGACCGATGCCGTCCTCATCGGCGGCTACTTCGGTGGCTGGTCGGCGACGGCAGACCTGTGGGATGCACCGCTCGACCCGGCGTCGCTCGCCGATCGCGGCCTCGGATTCGGCTGCGGGATGGTGGCGTTCCTGCCGGCCGACGCCTGTGGCGTCTGGGCCACGTCGCGGATCATGGAGTACATGGCCGGCGAGAGCGCCCGCCAGTGTGGCCCGTGCATCTTCGGGCTCGGCGCCATCTCGGGAGCGTTGCGCCGGGTGGCGGCGGGATCCCCAGGCGACACGGACCTCGACGACCTCATCCGCTGGGCGGGCCAGATCGCCGGGCGAGGCGCGTGCCATCACCCGGATGGTGCAGTGGGGCTGCTCCAGAGCGGACTCCGCGTCTTCGCCGACGAGTTCCTCCTGCATCAGCGGACACACCGTTGCTCGCGACCTGCGACCGCCGCGAGGCACGGCTGAGATGGGCACGGCGCTGCGGATCGACCGGATCCGCTGCGATGGCTACGGGATGTGCGCGGAACTCCTGCCGGAGCGGATCGAACTGGACGACTGGGGATACCCGATCCTCCGACCGGGAGCGGTGCCCGAGCGGTTGCTGCCGCTCGCTCGGCGGGCGGTGGAGGTCTGCCCGGTCCTGGCCCTGACCCTGACCCCGGCCGACGTGACCGAGCGCGGCTCGGGCGGCGGCCGTCCCGATCTCACCGATCCCGGCCGCTAGGTCGTCGGGACGTGGAACGCCCGGCGATCCGGCTGACGCACGACAGGCGTGCGTGACCGCCCGTGAGAACATCGGCGCGGCGAACGTGGCCGCCACGGACGCGCCGGACAGGATCCGGCATCGACCCGCGGAGTGCCACGACTGCCGTGCAACGCAGAGGATGGACGAAGCGATGGACCACGCTCCGGGGCGGCGACAGACGATCGGGCTCGTCGCCCACGACCACAAGAAGACCGACCTCATAGAATGGGCCAAGTACAACCGCCTCACCCTGATACGGCACGACCTGGTCGCGACCGGGACCACCGGAACCCTGCTCGAGGACGAACTCGGTATCGGGATCGTCAAACTCCAGAGTGGCCCGCTCGGTGGCGATCAGCAGCTCGGCGCGCTCATCGCCGAGGGCGTGATCGACCTCCTCGTGTTCTTCTGGGATCCACTGGAGCAGCAGCCGCACGACCCCGACGTGCGGGCCCTGCTTCGCCTGGCGGTCGTCTGGAACATCCCGGTCGCGTGCAATCGGGCAACCGCGGATTTCGTCATCTCATCACCGCTCATGGGCGGCGATTACGAGCGACAGATGCCCGACTACCACGCCTACATCGACCGATTCGCGGAGTCGATCGACGAGTCCGGGACCATCGGCGACGAGAGACGATGACCAACGGACGTCTTAACGCCGCGTAACGCATCGGCTGGTCGGCCGTTTCTACGACCAAACCCCCCCAAGGCGCAGGCAGCAGCGCTCTATGCGTCTGTCGAACGCTGACCGCCAAAGGAGACACGATGAGCCACCGTTCGATCGCATTCGGGGCCGCTGCGCTCCTCACTCTCTCGCTCCTCGGAGTCGGACTCGTCAGCGCCACGGCCCCGAACGGTCATGGCGGATCGACGGAAGCCGAGAGCCAGTCGACGTCCGAGAGCCAGTCGACGTCTGACAGCGAGTCGACCTCGCGATCGAGTCAGGCCTGCGTGACCTCCAGTCAGAGCACGACTCAGACATCGACATCGACCTCCACGACCACGACGTCCACGACCACGACCGCCACGTTGACCGCCACGACGACGTCCACCTCGACGAGCACCTCGACGAACCATCCGAACCATCCGAACCATCCGAACCATGGTTCGTCGCACGCGAAGACGGCCACATTCAGCGCGAAGGTGACTCCGGGTCATCCCTGCGGATCGATCGGCGTCCAGGCCAAGGTGCTCCATCCGAACCGTCAAGCCTCGTTCAGCGCCTCGGCGGTCGCTCATTTCACGAGCGGCGACGTCACCGTGGCGCTCCGGCGGGCGGGCAAGTCGTTCGTTGCCATCGGTCGGATCGCGGTCCCCGCAAGCCAGGCGGCCGGAACGGTCAGCATCGACGTGACGATCACCTACAACGGCACGGCGACCACGATCACCCGCACCTCGACGATCACCGCACCGTAGCGGTCGGATCACAGCCACGAAGAGCGGCGCCCAGCGACCGGGCGCCGCTCTCGCACGTCCGGACAGTTCGTTGAGTCGCTGTTGATGCCGTCATCGGTCGTGGAGCGGGCGGCCTCTTGGAGCCCGGCCGGATGCTGGGGGCATGAGATCCACAGGCGACATGACGGACATCGCCGAGCGCAGCCTCCAGCGCGAGTACGCGGAAGTCCAGACGGCGATCGCCGTCGTCCGGTCGGGCGCGGCCCGGAGGGTGAGCCTCGCCGGACTGCGGTTCGGCGAAGCGATCGTCGAACGGCTCGGTGCGAACAGTCCCGATAGCGAGACGTCCGACCACGATGTCAGCGTCGAGCTCGCCCGGGATCCGGGCGGCGACGTCTACGACATCCTCGTTCACAGGAACCCCGACTGAGGCAGGCCGACCGCGGTGCGCCGACGGTCAGGTGATCCCCAGGCAAGCCGGACGGAGACCGATGCAGGGCTTTGCTCAGGCCCCATCCCTCCCACCCGCGCGACCGGCGTCGGGCCATGCCTCCGGAGGGATCACCCGGTAGCCGACGCCGGGTTCCGTCGCGATGACGCCCTCCGCCTGCCCCGTCGGATCGGCGGCGGCGAGCTTGCGACGGAGCCGGTTCACGTACACGTGGACGTAATGGCTCTCCTCGGCGTAGGCAAGACCCCACACCGCGCGGAGCAGGCGGCCCTTCGTGACGAGCCGACCGGGTTGGCCGAGCAGG
>Ga0307372_10007894_pt1 | contig 15115 bp, 19 predicted proteins | sample OX1MG_FD_202533 | JGI IMG/M metagenome (GOLD analysis project Ga0307372, IMG submission 202533) | Soil microbial communities from Risofladan, Vaasa, Finland - OX-1 | ecosystem: Environmental > Terrestrial > Soil > Coastal area > Acid sulfate soil | place: Finland: Risofladan, Vaasa | collected... | reverse complement strand
GCCCTCGTATCGGCTGGGTGACGTCAGAGATCGCCATCATCGCCAGCTACCGACAACTCAGGATGCAAGAGTCGTCTCACCGGAGCCACGCGGTGGATTCAGGTTTAGTGCCAACATGTATCCATGGCCCAGAGTTCAGACCCACGTACCGAGGCGGTGTCTGCTCCTGTTCCCAGTCGGCTATGGCGCCTGACGTGTTTTGCGCTATTTCCATTTTTGATCTCACTTGCAGGGGCTGCGGTTATTACTGCCTATCACGTGACTCGAAATGTTCCAGCCTTTAATTATCCTACTAACTCAAACGAACACTCTTCGCTCTCGCAGTTCATGAACCTCTCGCCCGTAGTCGAAAAGACCGCTCCAGGATTCACGCTTACCGACCAGCGTGGTAGAAGTGTCTCGCTGGCTGACTTTCGGGGAAAAGCTGTTCTTCTTGCTTTCTTCGATTCACGCTGTACTGAAGTATGTCCGGTAATCGCGACTGAACTGATCGCGGCCGAACATGATCTCGGCGCGAGAGCGAGCGGTGTCGCATTTGTGGCCGTAAACGTGAACCCTCTAGCTGAGTCTGTAGCAGACGTCCAACATTTCAGTCAAATACATGGTCTTAGTGCGCTACCAAATTGGTATTTCTTGACGGGAACGACAAAAGCGCTGTCGTCTGTCTGGAATGCATATGGCATCTTCGTCGGATTGCCGCGTCATGCAAAACAGACAGTTCATGCGGACTACATGTATTTTGTGAATCCCCTAGGCAAGGAACGGTTCCTCGCAGAACCGGACGTCTACCAACGCCCGAACGGAACGGGATACCTCCCCAAGAACGCCGTGGACCGTTGGGGAAATGGCATCGCGCTATATCTCAACCAGGCGGCGTCGGGATAGCGGAACATACCTCCTCGGGGTACCTGTAGGCTTGGACTCCGTGGCTTCAAACGCGCTGCTCCCGCTTTTTGCGATCATTGCTGGAATAGTCTCCATCACCTCTCCGTGCGCGCTTCCGCTTATTCCGAGCTATCTCTCCTATGTCTCTGGACTTCCAGTGTCGGAGCTGTCGGAGCGACGGGCGCGAATCTTGGTCTTGCGTTCGACAACCGTATTTATCGCCGGTTTCACTGTTGTCTTCACGGCGCTTGGCGCTACCTCTACGCTCTTTGGCTCGCTCCTCATACGCCACCTCCCGCTCATACTTCGAATTGCCGGCGTGATTATTGTCATTTTTGGCTTGGCGATGACGGGGCTTGTGCGTTTTCCATTCCTCGCTCGGGAACGCCGGATTGACCTCTCGCGGATGAAAAAGGGACCCCGCGGGGCCTTTCCACTGGGAATGGCCTTTGCCTTCGGATGGACGCCATGCCTGGGACCAGTGCTTGCCTCCATACTCGCGGTCGCGAGCGCAAGCAACACCGTTGCCTGGGGGGCTGTGCTCTTGGCGCTATATTCGCTTGGCCTTGGTATCCCGTTTTTGTTGTTGGCTTTTGGAGTCTCAAAGGCACGTCGCTCTCTCGTCTGGCTTCAACGCCGAGGAAGGGCGATCGAGATTGGGGGAGGTCTGCTCCTCATGGGGGTAGGAGTGCTCTTTATCTCGGGGATCTGGAAGGGGCTCTTTATCCCGCTTCAGGTGCGCTTTGCGCGTCTCGGGTGGCCCCCGATATGACAAATGACGAGGTGCCGACGAACAGTGGTGCTGGCCGCGAAGCGGCTGGTTCGATGCAAATTGAGCGGGCCGCCCGCCCGGGTCTGCGGTGGTGGCTGCTCGCGTGCGCCTCGGTCATTTTCGGCACCACGTTGGGCGTCTTCATTGCCAGAGAAACTCACCCGAGTCCGTTGACCCCGACTTCGTCGAACGTGTTCACGTCGACAGGCGGAGTCTTTACAAAAGAGTCAGGCGCCGAGGCGTTTCCCTGGACATTGCCAGACCTCGCAGCTCCGAATCGCACCGTTTCACTCAGTCAATTTCGTGGTCGACCGGTCATTGTTAATTTCTGGGCTTCATGGTGTCCTCCGTGTCGCAAGGAGATGCCTGCCCTAGAACATGTATCGCAATTGCTTAGAGGACGCGTCGCTATTGTTGGTCTCGATACCCAGGACGAGCGAAGTGCTGGTCTGGCCTTTGCAAAGGAGGAGCACGTCACTTATCCTCTTGCTACTGACAACGCTCAAGTCTGGTCTGGTTACGGCGTATTCGGTCTGCCGACCACATTCTTCATATCAGCAACTGGCGCGGTGATGGGAAAACAAGTTGGCGGGATGACCGAGAGTGGTCTCGAGAGTCTCGTACTCAAGGTTTTTGGCGTCTCGACGGGTAAATCTTGATTTGTTTTTGACGCAGATTCTAGAGAGACGAAGTTTGACCGAGTGCACCGCGATATCACTGCTCATGGGCGCGAGAAATGGTCGATCTCCTTGCATCGCGAACGACGTATGACCGTTCTCGATAATGATTCAAAATGAGGTCCAACACTGCAAGTGACGTACCAAAGCGTCGGCACAGGAGCCTTATTGCATCGCTCGGTGTCGGCTTGTTTAGTCTCGCGCTAGTTGGCGTATTGTTCGTATCGCGACCGATCGAAAATCTTGCCGCGACGACACCGTTGCTCGGCAAGATTGCGCCATCAATCGATACAAATACGATAACGGGCAAGCGCTTCTTGCTCACCAGACTACGCGGGCATTTCGTTGTAGTTGATTTTTTCGCCAGCTGGTGCGTGCCGTGTATAAAAGAGCAGCCTGAACTTGAGACATTTGTGATGGAGAACCGAAACGCCAGCGGAGCGAGACTGGTTGCAGTGATTTTTAATGACTCGGTCACCAATATCCGACGACTTCTCGGACCCGCGGTATCGCTCTTTCCCGTCGTTCCTGACCCGAGCGGGATCATCGGAATGAACTACGGAGTAGCCAACCCGCCAGAGAAGTTCCTTGTTGATCCCAGTGGTCGAATTGTCGCAAAGATTGTTGGAGGTGTGACTGCAAATGGTCTCGAAACTCTGATTGCGAGCGCACGAATTTCCGGCGCCGAGATCGTTGCGCGTTGAGCTCAAAGTCGGGCGTAATTTTCCGCACGAACCGCCGTGTTCAGGTCGCGACCGGTGGCGAGCGGCGCCGGAAACTATCACTACCGAATGCGGCAATCGCCTAAAGTGACCTTGGCGTTGGAGCGTAGAGGTGTTGGCGTTGCCGCGGGTGTCATTGCCGTATCCGGTGCACTGTTGGGATCCATCATCACGAGTGTCAATCCAGCCTCTGCTGACAGATCCACGAGCAAGCAAGATCAAATCAGCCGGGCGTTGGCAGACCAAGCACCGGTTGCACTCAGCAGTTATCTGGCACTTCGGATATGCGTGGGTAGGAGCCATCCGCGGCGCGAGACAGGAACTCTGCAAATCTGATTGGTATCCAACAACCGCCAGTCTTGAGAGTCCCTGTGGAACCAGGTGTTACGCGCATGTGCGCGCTGTTGGTTGGCTTGCCCGCGGACAATGCGCTCGGTATTGACGATGTTTCCAGAGACCCACTTTGCATTCAATCGAGCGCCGTAGTGATCGACCAGGATGTGTGGGCTGTCGGTGTTCGCACAGCTGGAGGATCGGCCAATTGTTGAGCTGATCGATCTGCCCGCCTTTGGGCGTCCAACACATCTTGTCCGTGATAAGCACCGCTGGCATGGTGCTCCGGCAGTCGCAATAGCAGGTGAGTGCGAGAACGACACCAAAATCAACATTCACCTGTGGTCCGAGACGGTAGGTGATCGGAATGAACCTATGAAATAGATCAGGTTCCGTAGACGACGGCACCGGTTATCGTGAGCACACCAGCCATCGGCCAACCGATCAGGATGTCCTCTAGACCAAGCGACATTATACGTAGTGTGCCCGTATGTTCGAAGAGGTGCGCAATGGCCAAACAGGCAGCGACGGACCACATTATCGCGGCCGAGATGTGCCGCCGACGCTTCCTCGCGAAGCCACCTTGTAGCCCAGCGCGCATATTTTGTGGCTCGATCGCGCGGTTCGTAGCGGTGTAATCGGCCCGACGATGAGCGATTGCTCTGCGCTCACGTTGGAGCTGGCGTTGTCTTTTGCTGGTCATTATTTGAGGTGTTCAGATTGTCGGAGGCGACTGAGGCGCGGCCGCAAGTATCGCAAGATATTTTTCTGGTTCCGCGTCGAAACGCTCAGCGCATCCGACGTTACAAAAATAAACGTCAATGCCACTCTCACATCGTTGGGCGGAAGCTGTATTTGGGTCAACAATCATTCCGCAGACAGGATCGACGACGATCGCGTTCTCCTGCTCCAGAGAGGGCTTCGTTCTCAAGCCTAGTGAAGCCACTTGGTGGCTGACAGACACGGAGGTCGAAGATGAAGTAAAGCGGCTGTGACACCGATCCGAACAGAAGTAGTGGGTTACTCCGTCTATGACTGCCGTTGCAGGAGCATCTGGCTTTCTCACCTGCATCCCGCACACGGGATCGATTGCATAGCCCTGACCTCCTCCAAATCGACTCTTGTTGCGTGCGAGCCACCATGCTCCAACTGTCACCACGAGAAAGATGATGTTCAAGTACGTCGTGTAGTTCCACGCGAAGCGTGCGGAGGTCACCTGGAGAGACCTGGTGGTCGGGACGCCGTTGAACAGCCGGAAGATGCCTTCGGTCGCGAGTCCGGCTGCTGCCATGAGCACATAGAAGAGCGCAACGAGTCGAAGGGTTAACTTTGTCCCGTAGAACTTCCGGTAGATGAGGATCAGCGGCATCGCGATGAGGTCGGCGAAGATGAACGAAATCACCCCACCGAAACTGATGCCACCGGACCACAGGGCAGCAGCCAACGGGACATTGCCAATAGAACAGACCCAGCTCAGAATGGCGATGAGCGGACCGACTAATGCGTTTTCGAGAATAGTCCAGAAGCCGTGACCATGGATGAACAGTGCGTTCCAGATGTGCGTTGGAACGAGCACGGCCAAGAAACCTGCAATCGTGTAGCCGATCACCAGCTCTCGTCGGAGCATCGTGACGTCAGCGACGCCGTAGCTCGCAGCGTCTGACCAAGCGGCCGGGGAGCGCACCTTAGCGGCCCATGAAGATTGCTCCAACTCCTCTTGTCTTTCGGTTGAGACACCCGTCATGGCCTCGTGATCATGTCCGTGGCCCCCGCCCTCTTGGATGCGACGACGAGCCGTCTCTACAAGACCAGCGCGAAAGACAAACCCGCCGAGAAGCGCGAGAAGGATGATCATGATCGGGCCACCGACGAACTCGGCAGCCATGAACTGCCAGCCGAGAAGCACGAGCATGACGATCCCAAGTTCGACTACCAGATTTGTCGAGGCGATCATGAAGACCATCGCAGCGATGAAGTCTGCGCCCTTGGCAAAGAGAGATTTTGACATCGCTGTAGCCGCATATGAGCAGCTCGACGACACCATGCCATAACCAGCGGCCCGCCCAACCGATGCGGGTCGATGGTTGCCGAGTTTTGCCTGCAGCTGCTCTTTCGAGACAAATGCCTGAACGACTCCAGACAAGGCGAAGCCAAGAACGAGCGCCCAGAGCGTCTCCCAGAACATGAAAAAGCCCTCGCGAAGGCTCCTTCCGATGTCAACGAGCGGCGAGACGACTGCGATGAGGTGCATCATGACCTGACCATTCGAGCAATGGCGGCGGACGCCTCGCCGATCTTGTCGTCGGCCTCTTTGCCACCAGCAGCGACAGCGTTAACGACACAGTGCGCCAGGTGGCCATTGAGCAGTTCAAGGGCAACAGCCTGCAGGGCACGGGTTGTCGCCGAGACCTGGTCGAGGATGTTGATGCAATACTTATCCTCTTCGACCATCCGTTGCAGTCCGCGGACCTGACCCTCGATGCGACGAAGTCGTTTGAGTACGACGGACTTTTCGTCGATATAACCGGGCATAGTCATAGGAGACCCTCCTTTTGAAGAAAGTATACCCCGATGGGGTATTGAGGCGCCGGATGGATCTCGCGTTAATTCACCGTAAAGGAGGCCGCCATCCCGTTGGCATAGTGCCACGGAATGTCACACAGCAGCTCGTAAGTGCCGGGGCCAAGAGTGAGGGTCACCCAGCTCCGTGATCCAGAAGAGATACCGTCACCCGGTCCAGCCCCACACGACGTCGAAGCTTCACCGAGGCTTTGTGCCTCGTCAATCTTGCCGCTGCCTGCGACGGGTCGGGTTCCGAGTCCGTCGGCGGGCATGGGCAGCACGAGGAACTCGTGGTTGAGCTGGCCATAGTTGGTGACGACGAAGGTCACCTGACCAGCCGAGCTGCCCGACGGACTCGGGATGATCCGCAGCATCGTCGGGGATTGACCCATCATTGCACCACCGTCGTAGAGACCGACCTGAACGACCTGAGTCGCCTCGTGCGATGGCTGGCACGAGGTCAGAGCTGCCGGGCCATGCCGATCAAAACCGCCAACCAGCCCGGCGACGAGAGCTACGGACGCAGCCGCAAGCATGACAATGGCAAACAACAGGATTCCGTGAGCGCGACTATGCGTGCTCATTAACGTTCTCTAAGTGTCGAGAGCGATTTCCGAAACTCCTCCTCGTTGATCTCGCCTCGCGAAAAACGCTCGCGGAGGATCGCTTCGGGGTCCGACATCGGCCCAGTGCTCTTGTCATGGCTATGTCCCAGATATCGCACGAGAGCGACGACGCCAAACACGACGATCGCCCAGAAGATCACCATGGCGATGGCCATGATGACCCACATTCCAGCTCCCCATCCTTGGTAACCCCATCCATACATCATTCGCAACTCCTCCATCCGGCTGTGTCCAGTCTGTGACGGGGCTTTCGAATCACGCCAGAGGCGAAAGTCCCTGGGACTGCCCCCGTCGCAAGACTAGATGACGCGTGCAAAATCAGATTTCGGTGGAGTCTCTCTTTTGGAGTCCACGGGAGCAACTGACTTTCGTTCGAAGTGATGCTGGCGAAGTCGGTTGGCATTGGTGACCACCGATAGCGACGAGAGCGCAGGGAACTTTAAAAAGTTCATTTCAGCCTCCATGCGGTGTCCACTTTTTCTGGGCAGCCTCAACTTGGGTTCAGGGGGTCATTCGGAGCAGCCCGACTCAACGGCCACGCCTGCGCCTGCACGTGGGTGGAACCTGTTTCTTCGCTCCACCCGACGTCGTATAGCCGAGCCGAATCGGGTAGCGGAAAGCCAAGAACCCGCTCAATCTCCGTAACGGACATGTCGAGCAGCTCGTCCAGGGCGAGATTCAGGTGCTGGCTCGACCCGTGGAGTCACCCCCGGTTTTGCAGCCACCCTGTCGTACACTCTTTATGTGGATGAATTCTGGATCGCAGCTGGCTCTATTGCCACGGCCATCATGGCTTCCGGCACCCTGTACCTGGCATTTAAGACTCGCAAGCTAGCCGACGCCACGATTGAAATGGCCAGCGAGACCAAAAAAGTTGCCGAGGCGTCAAAGCACGAGGCCGATGCGACGTTGGCTCTCGCCTTAGAGGCCCAACGTGACCGCGAACTCGCTTGGCGTTCGATCGTCCGTGTCGTCGATAGAAATTTCGGCACGATCAGCAATCCAGAGCTGCGACTAGAAAACCTTGGAAGTGGACCTGCTCTCGATGTTGTTTGGCTCCGTCTCGATAACCCACGATGGACGTTCGTCGATGACGTTGATCTCAAAGCAGGCAGCGAAATCCAAGTCCCAATCAACAGCGATCGAGATACTGCCGGCGGGTTCCCAATTGGGATCATCGATCCAATAGAAGATGGAAAAGGTAGGAAACGACCCCACGAGGCAATTCTTTGTGAAGATCTACTCGGGACTAGATGGCGCTTTTTGCCAGGCTGGCCACCTGAGCGCTATCGCCTAGGCGATCCCAACCCTCCTCGGTGGGCGATGTCGCCTTTCGCGTGGCGTCGATCTGGCATCACTGAACAAGAGCCAGTGGACCCTTCGTGAGGTTCGATAACGGAACTGTTCCTGATTGGGTAGGTGCAGTAGGCACGGTCGCAGCGTTTGGATTTGCAGCGATTATCTATTGGATAGACAAAATCATAAGTCGTGACACTGAAAAGAAATCTCAAGCCAAGCTATTTGATGCCTGGATATCGGGTGCGAGTTTTGAACCACATCAACCTGAGGGATACGCCGCATACGATCCCCTGCCCGTACTACTAAAGGTCATTGTCTCGCTGTCGAACGCGAGTGTTCAAAGCGTACGCAGCGTGGGTGCCTCAGTGCACTTTGGACAGACTGAGTTGTCGCCGTTTCACTAGTTGGGTGTGATCCCGCCGACTAGCCCGGGAGATTTCCAAAAGAGAGTCCTGTGGCTCTGTCCGACCGAACATATGGATATTGAAATGAAGAATCCACAGTTTCTTGTGGGCGGACTACGTCTCGACATCTCCTTCATCGACTCAAGCGGCATCTGGTGGGACCGCAAGGCAGGAGGCACACTCACTGCACGGTCAAAAGCAACAGACAAGGCCCTTCGAAAGAAACAAGCGGCCCAAGTCAATGCGATCGAGCCGACACAGGCTGAGGCCGGCGAGATTGATTCGCCAGTAAGTAGCAGCGAGGGCTAAGCCTCGATCCACCGCGCGGATAGCAATCTGACCACCGAACCATCCGCGGAAAAGGTGCCCCGATCAGGGAAAATGGGAGTGTCCAAACAACCCAGTTCCCCGATCAGAAAGGCACCTTTTCGATGCCATCTTCACACAGTCCATCGCGCTTGTCTGTGATGTTCGATGATCACCACGCAGTTGCTGACGCAGGTCTCGCCTTGATTGGAGTGCTGAGTGAAAAACTCGACCTCGAGGGCCTGACGCAAGAGTTCGTCTCCATCCGCCCCTTTCCTGGTCGTCGGGTGGCGACGCTCGTGCACGCAATGGTCGCCGGAGCAAACTGTATCGACGACGCGGATGTTTTGCGCTCGGGTGCAACATCTGCCGTGCTCGCCCACCAGGTGATGTCGCCATCGACGATTGGAACGTTCCTCCGACGCTTCAGCTTTGGCAACGTCCGTCAGCTCGAGAAGGTCGCCGAGGTGATGCTCACCCGTGCGTGGTCTCTTGGTGCGGGGCCAGGCGACCAGGCCATGACGATCGACATGGACTCGACGATCTGTCCCGTGCATGGGGACAACAAGCAGGGCGCGGCCTTTGGTTACACAAAGGTGCTTGGTTATCACCCGCTTCTCGCGACAAGAGCAGACACTGGAGAGGTGTTGCACCTTCGCTTTCGCAAGGGCTCTGCCGGCTCGGGCAGAGGAGCAGAGCACTTTGTCCGGGAGCTCGTTGGGCGAGTCCGTCGTGCAGGGTCGACGGGACCGCTCACGCTTCGTGCCGATTCTGGGTTCTACTCCCGCCACGTCGTCAAAGCCTGCCGGGAGCACAAGGTCCGTTATTCGATCACCGCTCCGCAAAATGTCGCAGTGAAAAGGGCAATAGACGCGATCATCGAAGACGCATGGATCCCGATCGACTACACCGAGGGTGGCGAGGCGTGGGTGGGTGAGACCACCTATGGCGACGGGCACCGCCTCATCGTGCGCCGCACGAAGCTCGCGGCTCCCCAACCTGCGCTCTTTCCGATCTTTCGTTATCACGCGTTTGTTACTGACCGAGAAGCTGACGCGGTCACCCTCGATGCGGACCATCGGCGCCATGCCGTTGTCGAACTCGCGATCAGGGATCTGAAGGAGGGATCGGGACTCAGTCACTGTCCATCGGGGAACTTTTCGGCGAACGGCGCCTGGGCGGTGAGCGCGACCATTGCTCACAACCTTGTGCGCTGGACTGCCTCGCTTGGCCTTGGGCTCACTGGACTAATCGTCGCAAAGACAATCAGACGACGGTTCGTCAGCCTGCCCGGCCGGATCACTCACCGCGCACGTCAACGCCAACTTCATCTGCCGATGAACTGGCCATGGGCAAATCAATGGGTGAGGTGCTTTGCAACGCTCTGCGCGTTAAAGACCTGACCGTCCCACGTTTGAGATTGTCTGTGGCATGCCCGACGATCTCCATCTTGAACACCATCGACAACATGTAGCACGATCACGCCCTCGTATCGGCTGGGTGACGTCAGAGATCGCCATCATCGCCAGCTACCGACAACTCAGGATGCAAGAGTCGTCTCACCGGAGCCACGCGGTGGATTCAGGCTTAGGCACCCTTGGATTTTGTGGCGCTGTCGCTCAGAGGCACACGAGTCGCAATGTGGGCCCCGGCTCACAGGCCATCTCCCGGAACGCTGAACGATCTTCGCCTGGGTGGACCATTCCCACTTCCGCGACGTGAAAGCCCGACGACGAGCACAAGGCCAAGGGGCTGCGATTATTTCGTCGAACACGACACCCTCTCTTGGGGTTCAAGGAAATCGTCGCATTGTCACCTCGTATGAACGAGCGTCGGTGCTCGTCGAGAACCCCGCCAGACGCGATGCAACAACGATTCGATCAGCGTTCTCGAAGTGATGTCTGTTCGAGGCGCCCCTAACTGTGGTGAAACGGGTGATTGCCAAGCCGACTGGTGACGCTCGCGAATACAGAACGGCACGCCAAACAAACGTGATTCGTGCCATCGGCAAGAGCGCCGACCGACGAATATTTGTGCGCACTTATGTCAAATAACGGTTTTTGTCCGTCAGTGTCTATTCGGGCGAGTGATGTTGGTAGCTGCGCTCAAGTAGACGTGTACGCGCTGGGCCTGTTGAGAGATCGATCACGGTCATCGCCATTGCCATAGCGCCATCGAGCAGCGCGCGGTCGGCCTTCTTGGAGACGCAGTGCGCAGCGAATGACGCCTGATGATTGACCGCAGGAAGTGCTTCGATATCGAGCGTGGGATGAATAGCAGGAATAACGAGTGAGACGTTTCCCATATCGGTTGAGGCAGCGACGAAACGCTCCGCGGGAGGGGCAAAGGCGCGTCCGAGTGCTTCGGCGTTCTCGCGATAGATCTTCGCCATCGGTTCGTCCATCAAGAACTCGGAATAGGGAGGCGAATGGGTGACGTATTCGACTGAGGTCTCCGTCGCGATTGCGCCAGCCTCGAAGCAGCGATGCACCCGTGGAAGCCACTCGTCAAGTTTTTCCAATGTGAAAGAGCGTGCGTAGTACTTGGCGGTGGTGTGTGCCGGCACGATGTTTGGCGCCGCGCCACCGTTGGTGACGATGCCATGGATCTGGTCACCGGGGTTCGCGTGCTGTCGGAGCAGTCCGATCGAAACCTGGGCGATCGTGATCGCATCAGCAGCGTTTCGACCTCGCTCTGGATAGGCAGAGGCATGCGCCTCAACACCGAGATAGTGCACATCGAAATGCGTGACTGCGAGACATGGCATTCCCGCCATCTCGGAGGTCCATGGGTGAACCATCATCGACGCGTTCAATCGATCAAATCCTCCGCGCTCGAGCATGAGGATCTTTCCGCCGCCGCCCTCCTCTGCTGGTGTGCCAAGGACGACGAGCGTGATGTCGAGCTCGTCGACGAGTTCGGCGATCGCAATTCCGGTTCCGACGGCCGCAGCAGCGATGATGTTGTGTCCGCACGCGTGACCAATTTCGGGAAGCGCGTCGTATTCACAGCAGATGCCAATGACGAGCGCTCCCGAGCCAATCGTGGCGCGAAAGGCAGTCGGGAGATCACAGATCCCACGTTCGACTGCAAAGCCCTCTGCCTCAAGTGCATCTGCACACCACGTGGATGCCTTGAACTCTTCAAACGCGAGTTCGGGATTGGCATGGATCTGATGGGAAAGTCCAATCAGCAGATCACGCGCGCTGTCAATACGGGAAATGATCGACTGCTTTTGGCGATCGGTCATCTCGCTCATTCGATGACCGCCGCGATGTCGCCTGGTCCAAGTGTGTCTCCGACGGCGATGCGAAGCTCGCGAATGGTTCCAGCTGCACGGGATCGGATCGGATTTTCCATCTTCATCGCCTCGAGCACGCAGATGACCTCGTTGATCTCCACATGATCACCGACGCTAACTGCTACCGACATGATCGTGCCCTGCATCGGTACGGTGACGGTTCGACTGTCGGGTTCAACTGCTACCGGTTGCGATCGCCGCTTTGGCGCGCTGTGTTTCGCGCTTTTTTGGCCAAGGGCGGAATCGAGCCATATCCTCACCCGATAGCGCCGCCCGTCGACCTCGGTCTCGATCGTTTCGAGCACTCGGCCGAGCCGGTCGATCGTGCCGTCTTTTCCAAGCGGTGGGGAGATAGAGGAGAGATCGAGCTCTGATTCAACAAAGCTCGTCGAATGGGTTGCGCTGATAAAACGAGCAGACTCAAGGATCAATCTCAGTGCGGGAATCGTTGTTGCGACGCCCTCGACGACGGTCTCATCGAGACAGCGCAGCATTCGCTTGCGCGCCTCCTCGCGATCTTGGCCCCAGACCGAGATCTTTGCGATGAGATTGTCAAAGTTCGCCGAGACCTCATCACCAGGGCCATAGCCGGCGTCGATCCGAACCCCGAACCCACCGGGGAAGTTGATCCTCTCGATGATCCCCGGGCTTGGCAGGAACGCGCCGTCCGAGGGATCCTCCGCGTTGATGCGACATTCGATTGCATGACCGTTCGCGACAACTTCGTCCTGAGTGACCGAAAGCGGCTCGCCCGTCGCGACCTCGAGCTGGAGCCTCACGAGATCATGACCGGTAACGAGTTCGGTGATCGGGTGCTCGACCTGAAGGCGGGTGTTCATCTCTAAGAAGAAGAACTCCTCGTTCTCATAGAGAAATTCGACGGTTCCGACGCCGCGATAGCCACAGCGCCGTGCAAGGGTGACCGCGGCAGTGCCCATCTCCTGACGGACTGCCTCGCTGATCGCTGGAGCCGGGGTCTCCTCGATGAGCTTCTGGTGACGTCGTTGGGAGGAACAGTCACGCTCGCCGAGCCAGACGACGTTGCCAAAGTTGTCCGCGACGATCTGCATCTCGATGTGACGAGGTGCCAAGAGATAGCGCTCGAGATAGACCTCGGAGCGACCAAAGTAGGCAAGCGACTCGCGAGTCGCCGCCTCGAACTGGTCCTTTGCCTCGCCTGCAGCGGTGACAACCTTGAGTCCGCGACCACCACCGCCATAGGAGGCCTTGATTGCGATCGGCCAGCCAGCCGTGTCGCCGAAGTTGATGATCTCTTCGACGCGCTCAACGGGATTGTTGTGACCAGGAACACCTCGCACACCTGCACTCTCAGCAGCGATGCGCGAGCTGATCTTTGAACCCATCAGCTCGATCGTCTCTGGCAGGGGTCCGACAAATACTGCACCAGCCTCGCTGACCGCTCTCGCGAACTCTGCATTCTCAGCGAGGAACCCATATCCGGGGTGCACCGCATCTGCACCTGCACGCACAAGCACCGCGACGATCGCCGCGATGTCGAGATACCCTGCGATCGGGTTGGGTCCATCGACGAGGTAGGCCTCATCACACGCGCGCACATGGGCTGCGTTTGCGTCGAGTTCGGAATAGATCGCGACGGTCGCGATCCCGAGCTCGCGGCACGTCCTTGCGACTCTGATCGCGATCTCTCCTCGATTCGCAATCAGGACTTTCTCGAACACGTGCTCCCCGCTCTGTCTTGTTCGGACTTCGTCATATGCTTATGTCATTCAAAATCTGCCCTGCCCGATCCGGGCCCGACAATGAGGCTAGTGCGGTGAGCAACCTCTTCGCGAGACCGACGCACTTCACTGAGATCGATTCAACGAATCGCTATCTTGCAGACCGCGCACGTGCGGGAGACCCCGAGGGCGGTGTCGCTATTGCAGATGTGCAAAGCGCCGGTCGGGGACGGCTCGGTCGCAGCTGGGTTTCCGCTCCGCAGTCTTCGCTTTTGTGCTCGATGCTCTTTCGTCCGTCGTTGGCGCTCGGCGAATTTCATCTCGTGATGACCGCCGTTGCGCTCGGCGCCCGTCAGGCGATCGATGAACTCACAGGAATAACCGTCTCTCTCAAGTGGCCAAATGATCTGCTCGTTGATGACAAGAAGGTTGCTGGCCTGCTCGCCGAGATCGTTGAGACCGATTCGGGCAACGCGCTGATCGTAGGCATCGGGATCAACCTTCAGTGGCCAGAGGGGAAGGCGCCAAGAGATCCGGCGACAGACACTGATGATCTCGCCTCGCGAGCGACGACATTGCTTGAGGCATCTGGACGAATGATCGACCGAGATCTGCTCGCAAGTTCGATGCTTGAACACATCGAGCGTGACTATTCCCGGCTCGCCGATGTGAAATTCCGGTCCGAACTGATGCAGCGCTATCGCGACGTGCTTGGCACGCTCGGACGCCGGGTGCGCATCGAACAGCGCAGCCGGACCTATGAGGCCGATGCGATCGGTGTGACCAATGCTGGGTACCTTCAGATACAAGAGGGCACCGAGGTTCGAGAGATTGACGCGGCTGACGTCATCCATCTCCGACACTGACACCAAGGACCCTCAGTCGCTTTTGGCGAGGGCCCACGGGGCTCGCAGGGGCGATCTTCTGTGCCGGCTAATGGCAAGATCCGCTTCGCATCCGCACCCTCGAGACGCGCGACTCAGCTCTTGGCAACTACCCTTAGATAACCATGCGACTTCTCGTTACCGGTGGCGCCGGTTTTATCGGATCCAATTTTGCGCACTACTGGTCAGCGCAACATCCCGATGATGAACTTTTCGTCCTCGATGCGCTCACCTATGCGGGAAACCGGACGACCATTGCAAATCTCGAGCACTCCGGAGCGGTGCGCTTTGTCAAGGGAGACATCGGGAATCAGGATCTGATCGAGCACCTGCTCGCGACCTTTGGCATCGAGACGATCGTCAACTTCGCAGCCGAATCGCACAACAGTCTCGCGATCCTTGATCCGGCGCGTTTTTATCGCACGAATGTGCTTGGCACCCAGGCTCTCGCAGATGCGGCAGTCCGTGTCGGAGTTGGACGTTTTCATCACATCTCGACATGTGAGGTCTATGGCGATCTCGCGCTTGACAGTGACGAGTCATTCAGCGAATCGTCACCCTATGAGCCCCGCACGCCGTATAACGCGTCGAAGGCGGCCTCTGACCATGTGGTGCGTTCATATTTCGAGACCTTCCACCTTCCC
>Ga0307372_10007893_pt1 | contig 15115 bp, 9 predicted proteins | sample OX1MG_FD_202533 | JGI IMG/M metagenome (GOLD analysis project Ga0307372, IMG submission 202533) | Soil microbial communities from Risofladan, Vaasa, Finland - OX-1 | ecosystem: Environmental > Terrestrial > Soil > Coastal area > Acid sulfate soil | place: Finland: Risofladan, Vaasa | collected... | reverse complement strand
AACAGGGGCTTTCCATGTCGAGCGCGTTTCCCGCCGGTGTGCGGATCACCGGCACGATCACTCCGGAGTTCTCTCAGATCCTGACGCCCGAAGCGGTGGCGTTCGTCGCCAAGCTGCACCGCACTTTCGAGGCGCGGCGCCAGGAGCTGCTGGCGCGCCGCGCCGCGCGGCAGAAGGATTTCGATGCCGGAAAGCTGCCCGATTTCCTCGCCGAGACCAGGCAGGTGCGCGAGTCGGACTGGACGATCGCCGCCCAACCGAAGGACATGCTCGACCGGCGCGTCGAGATCACCGGGCCGACTGACCGCAAGATGGTGATCAACGCGCTCAACTCGGGCGCCTCGACCTTCATGGCGGACTTCGAGGACGCCAACTGCCCGACCTGGTTCAACATGATCGATGGGCAGATCAACCTGCGCGACGCGGCGCGCCGCGCGATCACTTTCGAGCAGGCGGGCAGGCGGTACCGGCTCAACGACAAGGTCGCGGTGCTGATCCCGCGCCCGCGCGGCTGGCACCTGAGCGAGAAGCACGTGCTGATCGACGGCCAGCCGGTCGCGGGCGGGATCTTCGACTTTGCGCTGTATTTCTTCCACAACGCCAAGGAGCTGCTCCAGCGCGGCAGCGGACCGTACTTCTACCTGCCGAAGATGGAGTCGCACCTCGAGGCGCGGCTGTGGAACGACATCTTCAAGCTGGCGCAGAGCGAGCTCGGCGTGCCGCAGGGCTCCATCAAGGCCACCGTGCTGATCGAGACCGTGGTGGCCGCCTTCGAGATGGACGAGATCCTGTGGGAGCTGAAGGAGCACTCCGCGGGCCTGAACATCGGGCGCTGGGACTACATCTTCTCGTGCATCAAGAAATTCCGCTCCAACAAGCACTTCTGCCTGGCCGACCGCTCGCAGGTGACGATGACCGCGCCGTTCATGCGCGCCTACGCCCTGCTGCTGGTGAAGACCTGCCACCGGCGCGGCGCGCCCGCGATGGGGGGCATGGCGGCGCAGATTCCGATCAAGAACGACCCTGCGGCGAACGAGGCCGCGCTCGAGAAGGTGCGCCAGGACAAGCTGCGCGAGGTGACCGACGGCTGCGACGGCACCTGGGTGGCGCACCCCGGGCTGGTACCGATCGCCAAGGCGGTGTTCGACCAGCACATGCCGCAGCCCAACCAGTACGGCAAGCAGCGCCCGGACGTGAGCGTCACGGCGAAGAACCTGCTCGATTTCCAGCCCGAGAAGCCGATCACCGAGACCGGCCTGCGCAACAACATCTCGGTCGGCATCCAGTACCTCGGCGCCTGGCTCGCGGGCAACGGCTGCGTGCCGGTGTTCAATCTGATGGAGGACGCCGCGACCGCGGAAATCTCGCGCTCCCAGATCTGGCAGTGGGTGCGCAGCGAGAAGGGCGTGCTGGACGACGGACGCAAGGTGACCAAGGAGCTGTTTCGGACGCTGCTCGCCGAGGAGCTGCCCAAGGTGAAGACCTACCTGGGCGAGGCCGCCTATGCGGCGGGCAAGTACGAGGACGGCGCGAGGCTGTTCGACAAGATCACTACCGAGGACCACTACGTCGAGTTCCTCACCCTGCCGGCGTACGAGCTGATCGACTGAGCCGAAGGAGGCACAAACATGGCGGATGCGAACTCGCTCACCTTCCTGGGCCTTTGCGGCAGCCTGCGCGAAGGCTCGTACAACCGGGCCGCGTTACGCGCCGCGCAGGAGCTCGCGCCGGCCGACGTGCGCATCGAGACTTTCGATCTCGCGGCGATCCCGCCCTACAACGACGACGTGCGCGCGAAGGGCTACCCGGGTCCCGTCCAGGCGCTGCGCGCGGCCATCAAGGCGGCCGACGCGGTCCTGTTCGCGACGCCGGAATTCAACTACTCGGTCCCGGGCGTGCTGAAGAACGCGATCGACTGGGCCTCGCGCCCGCCCGAGCAGCCCTTCGACGGCAAGCCGGCGGCGATTATGGGGGCGAGCGGCGGGATGCTGGGGACCGCGCGCGCGCAATACCACCTGCGCCAGATGGGCGTGTTCCTCAACATCCATTTCCTGAACCGCCCCGAAGTGATGATCGCGCAGGCGGGCTCGAAGTTCGACGCGCAGGGCCGGCTGACCGACGAGACCGCGCGCAAGCTGATCGGCGAGCAACTCGTCGCGCTCGCGGCCTGGGTGCGCAGGCTGCGCGGCTGAGAGACCCGCGCAGTCAGCCGCTGCGTTTCGCGCTCTAGGACGAAGCGGCTGCCGGCGCCGCGACCCGGCCCGGCGCCGAGTCAACGTCGCCGGCGGGCAAGCGGATCGTGATCGCCAGGCCGCCGCCCGGCCGATTCGCGGCGCGGATCTGGCCGCCGTGGGCCTGGATCGCGCGCCGCGCGATGGCGAGGCCCAGGCCGTAGCCGCCGCTTGCGCGATCGCGCGCTTCGCCCACGCGTACGAACGGCTCGAAGATGCGCGGCAGCATCTCCTCGGGCACCCCGGCCCCGCGATCTTCCACGTCGATGCGGTAGCCGCCGCCGGGATCCGCCGCCAGCACCACGCTCACCTCGGTCCCCGGCCCGGCGTGGCGCACGGCGTTGCGCAGGACGTTCTCGACCGCGCTATGCAGCAACGTGGGGTCGCCTTCGACGCTGGCGGCAACTGACTCGAACACCTGCACTCTGCAGCCGCGGGCCTGGGCCTCCAGCGCCGCGTCGCCGGCGACCTCGCGCAGCAGCTCGTTGAGGACGACCGGCTCGCGCACCGACAGCCCCGCGCCGGATTCCAGCCGGGACAAGGACAGGATCTGGCCGATCAGTTCCCCCAGGCGCTCGGCTTCGTGCTCGATGCGGTCGAGCTCTCCGGCGACCGCGCCGGCCGAATGCTGTCTGGCCAGGCCGAGCGCTGCCTGCACGCGCGCCAGCGGAGAGCGCAATTCGTGCGACACGTCGCGCAGCAGCTCCTTCTGCGAGCGCAGCAGCCCGTCCAGGCGCTCGGCCATGTGGTCGAGGGCATACGCCAGGTCCACGATCTCGTCGCGCCGCACGCCGAGCGTGGGCCCGACGCGCTGGGAAAAGTCCCCGGCCGCGTAGGCGAGCGTGACCCGGCGCAGGCGCTCGATGGGCGCGGCGAGGTAGCGGGCGAGCAGCAGGCACACGAGCCCGCCCGCCAGCGCCGCGACGAGCAGCGGCACCGCGATCACGCGCGGCCGGGCGAGGAACCGTCCGAGGGTGACGCCCTGGAAATCGGGGATCAGCCACAGCGCCCGGCCATCGGGAAGACGGATGGCCGGGCGCTGCGTCAGCCCGGGCCGCGCGCGCGCGCGCAGGATACGCTGCAGGTGCGCAAGCGCGTGCGGCGGCACGTCGCGGCCCAGGAAGTCGTGTCCCTGCGCGTCGAGCACCAGGACGGGCACGAGCTCCTCTCGATCGACGCCCTTGGCCCAGTTGCGCAGCCCATCGCTCCCGCGCGCGTCGACCGCGGCTTGCGCCTGGAGGACGTAGCGCGCGTAGCGCTCGTAGAGCGGCGCGGCATCCTCGCGATGGCGCATCTGGTCGACGTAGAGCGACGCGGCGAGCACGACCGCCGCGGCGAACAGCACCAGCGCCGCCCAGAACGACAGGAACAGCTTCCAGAACAGCCTGCGCATGGCTCACTTCACCACGTATTGGTAGCCGGCGCCGCGAATGGTCTTGATGCGCTCCTCGCCGCCGGGCAGCGCACCCAGCTTGCGGCGCAGGTTGCTCACGTGCATGTCGAGGCTGCGGTCGAAGCTCGCCAGGCGCCGTCCGAGGGCGCGCTCGGACAGGCTCGACTTCGAGACCACGTGCCCCGCTTCGCGCAGCAGCGCCTCCAGCACGCCGAACTCGGTGCTGGTCAGCTCGACCGGGCGGTCGCCGCTGCGCACGCTGCGCGCGCCGGTATGCAGCGTCAGGTCGCCGATCTGCAGCGTCTCCGCCGCGCCGCTCTCGCCCTCCTGGGAGTGCGGCTCGGAGCGGCGCAGCACCGCGCGGATGCGGGCGCTCAGCACGCGCGGATTGCAGGGTTTGCCGAGGTAATCGTCCGCACCGAGCTCGAGGCCGAGCACGCTGTCGATGTCGTCGCCGCGCGCGGTGAGCATGAGCACCGGCGTCAGCGCGTGCGCCCGCAGCTCGCGCAGAACGTCGAAGCCGTTCTTGCCCGGCATCATGACGTCGAGCACGATCAGGTCGAAGCCGCCCGCTGCCGCCTTCGCGAGCGCGGCCTCGCCGTCGTGCGCGGTGTCGACGCTGAAGCCCTCCGCCTGCAGGTACTGCTGCAGCATTGTGCAGAGCTCGACGTCGTCATCCGCAAGGAGAATGCGGGCCATCGATCGATTGCGCGTGGCGTTCTGGCCGCTGCGTCGCGGCGACCGGGTGCAGTGTGCCACAGCGCACGCGCGTCACGCGGCCCGCCGCCCTGCTCTTTGCGCACCTTTGCGTACCTTTACATTGGCTTGGCCGAGCCTTACGCGCCGAGCGGTTATGGTTCAGCTCGCGGATGTGCGCCGAGCCGATGGAGAGCGAGCAGTGACGAATGGCGTGATGGCAGGCCTTTGCGCGAGCGCCCTGGCTTATGGATTGTCGGGCGGCGTCGCCGCAGGCGCGCCCGGGGCCGGGGTGCCCAAGGTGCAATGCGCGGCGTCGGGCGCGCAACCCGGCGGGCGCGCAGCGCGCATGCCGAGCCGCGCGGACGCGCACGTGGCGTCATTGGTCGTCGCCCACGAGCTGACGGTGATCGAGCTCGGAGGATCGGGCTTTGCGCCGCTGCACATGGGCGATCGCGCCGCGCTCAGGCAGCAACAGTCGCGGGAAACCGCGAGCGCAGTACCGGTGTCCAATTCGAACAGAGGATGCAAATCATGAAGCATGCACAGAAAGCCATCGTCCGGCGCTGGTTATTCACCAGCGCGCTGGCACTTGGCGTCGCCGGGTCCGTCACGGCATTTCAGAGCGCGGCTTACGCGGAAGGCAGGCCGGGGCCCGCGGCGCACCGCTGGCACAGGAGCCACGCGCGGCTGGACAAGCTGATGAACGAGCTCAAGCTCAATGCCGAGCAGCAACAGGCCTGGCACGCGATCGAAGCGAGGCGCGACGCCATGCGCCGGGAGCTGTACCACGGCCGGGCGGAATTGAGGAGGGCGCTCACGGCGGAGCTCGCCAAGCCCGAGCCCGATCTGGCGCGGCTGGCCGCCCTGCGCGACCGTGCGCGCGATCACGCCATGCAGGGCCGCAAGGAGATCGAAGACCTGCAGCTCAAGCTCTACGCCAGTCTCTCCCCGCAGCAGAAGACGACGGTGCGCGACTTTCTGAAGGCGCGCCTCGCGCGCATGGAGCAGTGGCGCAGGCACGAGCGCGACCGGCGCGGCGGGCACCGCGGCGACCAGCCCGCCGCGCGAGACCGGTCGTGACGCGATCGACGCAGCCCGCGTCGGGCCGGCCGGTTGGCGTGGCGCGCATGGGCCTGCGAGTGTCGATCGCTCTGACGCTTGCTCTCGCCGCCGCGCTGCCCGGTGCGGCGCACGCCGACCGCGATGCGCGCCGCTGGGGCGGTGACATCCGGCACTTCGACCGTCACGACAGGGGCGTGTGGCGCCGCGGGAGCTGGCATCACGGACACCACGACGGCCACCTCGGCTGGTGGTGGGTGGTCGGCGGAATCTGGTACTTCTATCCGCGGCCGGCGTATCCCTATCCGGATCCCTACGTGCCGCCCGTCGTGGTTCAGCAGCCGCCCGTTTATGTCCAGCAGCCGCCCGAATATGTGCAGCAGCCTTCTGCCGCGCAGCAGCCGGTGCCCAGTGCACCCCAGACCTGGTATTACTGCGAGCAGGCCAGGGGCTATTACCCCTATGTGCGGGAATGCCCCGGCGGCTGGAAGCCGGTTCCCGCCACGCCACCGAGATAAGCGGCGAGCGCAGCGGAACGCTCACTCGGCGCAGCAAACGCATGTCGCGCTCGTACCGCGCAACGCCAGGGCGTGAGGCCCTCGTACGCCCCACACGCGGACCAATTCGGATACAGTCGGCGCTCAGGCAGCGCGTTGCACCCGATTCATATCGGAAAATGCATGTGCTGCCTGTCTACGCGCAGCGGCTGCGTTCGCCCACCTTCTCTGATCTCTACCCATGACCACACCCGATACCCGCCTCGATCCGGACCCGACTGGCGCTGAGCGCACGGCCACGGGCCGGCGGCGCTGGGTGCTGATGCTCGTCGCCGCCATCGTGGGAGCCCTCCTGTGGTGGCGTCTGGGCGACGTGGGCCATGCCCAGCGCGGACCCGGCGGCGCTGCGGGCGAGCAGGGCCCGCAACCGGTGACCGCGGCAGTGGCCAAGGCCGAGGCGTTGCCGGTGTGGCTCACGGCGCTGGGCACCGTGACCCCGCGCAGCCTGGTGAACGTGATGCCGCGCGTGGCCGGCCTGCTGCAAAGCGTGGACTACAAGCAGGGGCAGATGGTCAAGGCGGGGCAGTTGCTGGCGCAGATCGACCCGCGGCCGTTCCAGATCGCGCAGGAGCAGGCGCAGGCCCAGATGGAGCAGACGCGCGCGCAACTCGCGGGCGCGCGGGCCGACCTCGCGCGCTACGAGACGCTGCTCAAGCAGGACTCGATCGCCGAGCAGCAGGTGGCCGACCAGCGCGCCACGGTGGCTCAGCTCGCGGCTACTCTGGAGGCGAACCAGGCAGCGCTCGACAACGCGAAGCTGCAGCTCACCTGGACGCGCATCACCGCCCCGGTGTCGGGCTTGGTCGGCCTGCGTCCGGTGGACGCCGGCAACATGGTCACCACCTCGGGGGCCGTGGGCGCGGGCAATGCCGCGACCGCCAGCAGCGGCGCCGCGCCCATCGTCACCATCGCCCAGGTGCAGCCGGTGGACGTCACCTTCGCCCTGCCGCAGCAGCAGATCGTCGAGGTAGTGGGGCCATTGACGGCCGGCAAGCAGCTCGAGGTGCAGGCCTGGGACGCGCGCAACACCAAGGTCCTCGCGACCGGCAAGCTGGTGGCGGCCGACAACCAGATCAACACCGCCACCGGCACGCTGAATCTGCTCGCCAAGTTCGACAACAAGGATCTCGCGCTCTATCCCAACCAGTTCGTCAACGTGCGCCTGCTGGCGCGCACCATCCCCGGCGCCGTGGTGGTGCCGACCACGGCGGTGGCGGTGGGCGCCCCCGGCACCTACGTGTACGTGATCGGCAGCGGCAACAAGGTGGCACTGCGCAAGGTCACGACCGGGGCGACTGACGGCAGCCTCACGCAGATCGTCGCAGGCCTGACCCCTGGCGAGCGGGTCGTCACCGACGGTCTGGATCGCCTTCGCGACGGCGGCGCCGTGCGCGTGGTGCAGGCGCAGAACGGCGCGCCCGAAGCGCAGGCAAGCCGATCGAAGAGCGGCCAGGAGGGTTCGAAGGGCGGCGCTCACGGTAAACCGCCAGCGGCTGCCAGCGGGGCGCACTGAGTATGGCGCAGGCCGCTCCGGATCCGGCGCCGCATCCCGGCGGCGAGCCGCGAGCCTCGAGCGCCGAAGGCGATCCGCAGGGAGCGGCCGATCGCCCCAGTCCGTCGCGCATCTTCATCCTGCGGCCGATCGCCACCACGCTGCTGATGGTCGCGGTGCTGGTGGCGGGCTTCTTCGGCTACAAGCTGCTGCCGCAGGCGGCGCTGCCCGAGGTCGACTACCCGACCATCCAGGTGACCACGCTCTACCCCGGCGCGAGCCCGGACGTGATGACCTCCTCGGTCACCGCGCCGCTGGAGCGCCAGTTCGGCCAGATGCCGGGGCTGGCGCAGATGTGGTCGGTGGGCTCAGGCGGGGCTTCGGTCATTACCCTGCGCTTCGATCTTGCGCTGCCGCTGGATGTCGCCGAGCAGGAAGTGCAGGCGGCCATCAACGCGGCCAGCAGCCTGCTGCCCTCGGACCTGCCGCAGCCCCCGGTGTACGCCAAGGTCAACCCGGCCGACGCCCCGGTCATCACCCTGGGAATCACCTCGGATTCGCTGCCGCTGACCACGCTGTACGACCTGGCCGACACGCGCTTGAGCCAGAAGCTCTCGCAGGTGTCCGGCGTGGGTCTGGTGACGCTCTCGGGCGGTCACAAGCCTGCCGTGCGCGTGAGCGTCAATCCCCAGGCGCTGGCGGCGCTCGGCCTGTCGCTCGACAGCATCCGCACGGCCATCGCGGGCGCCAACGTCAACACGCCCAAGGGCAGCATCGACGGCGCCACGCAGGCCTTCACCATCGACGCGAACGACCAGCTGGAATCGCCCGAGCAGTATCGGCAGATGGTCATCGCCTACGTCAAGGGCGCGCCGGTGCGCCTGGGCGACGTGGCCAGCGTCGACACCGGGCCCGAGAACGCCTGGCAGGCGGCCTCGGTCGACGGCAAGCCGGGCATCGTGATCAACGTGCAGCGCCAGCCGGGCGCCAACGTCATCGAGGTGGTGGACAGCATCCACGCCCTGCTGCCCAGCCTGCAGCAGCAGCTGCCGGCGGCCGCGCGGCTCGCGGTGCTGTCCGACCGCACCGTGACCATTCGCGCCGCCATCTCCGACGTGACCTTCGAGCTGCTGCTCGCCGTGCTGCTGGTGGTGGCGGTGATCTTCGTGTTCCTGCGCAGCGCGCGCGCCACCTTCATTCCCGCCACCGCCGTGCCGCTCGCCCTGGTGGGCACCTTCGGCGCGATGTACCTGTTCGGCTTCTCCATCAACACCCTCACGCTGATGGCGCTGACCATCGCCACCGGCTTCGTGGTGGACGACGCCATCGTGATGATCGAGAACATCGCCCGCTACATCGAGGCCGGCGAGCCGCCGCTGCAGGCAGCGCTCAAGGGGGCGGCGCAGATCGGCTTCACCATCATCTCGCTGACCTTCTCGCTGATCGCGGTGCTGATTCCGCTGCTGTTCATGGGCGACGTGGTCGGCCGGCTGTTCCGCGAGTTCGCGATCACGCTCGCGGTGGCGATCGTGATCTCGGCCTGCGTCTCGCTCAGCTTCACGCCGATGCTGAGCGCCAGGCTGCTGCGCCACGTGCCGCCGGAGCGGCAGGGCCGTCTGTTCCTCGCCAGCGGGCGCGCATTCGAGCGCCTGTCCGACGCCTACGCCCGCGCGCTGCGCTGGGTGCTGCGTCACCAGCCGCTGGTGCTGCTGCTGGCGGTGGGCACGCTGCTGCTGACCGCATTTCTCTACGTCGTCGTGCCCAAGGGCTTCTTTCCGGTGCAGGACACGGGCCTGATCCAGGCCGCCACGGTGGCGCCGCAGGACGTGTCGTTCGACGCCATGCAGCGCAGGCAGGAGGCGCTGGTAAAAGCGCTGCTGCAGGACCCGGCCGTGGCCGGCATTTCCTCGGTGGTCGGCGTCGACGGCACCAACACCACCATGAACACCGGGCGCCTGCTCATCAACCTCAAGCCGCTGGCCGAGCGCGGGCTGCGCGTGGGCCCGATCATCGAGCGCCTCGATGCGCGCGCCGCCAGGGTGGAGGGCATCCGCCTGTACATGCAGCCCGTGCAGGACCTGAGCATCGACGACATCTCCAGCCGCTACCCTTACCAGTTCAGCGTCTCGGCCACCAGCCAGCAGGAGCTGTCGGCGGCCAACGCGGCGCTGATGCAGCGCCTCGCGGCCCTGCCGCAGCTCTCCGGCGTGACCAGCGACCTGCAGGAGCAGGGCTTGCAGGCCTTCGTGGACGTGGACCGCTCGGCGGCATCGCGCCTCGGAATCACGATGAGCGCGGTCGACAGCGCGCTGTACAACGCCTTCGGCCAGCGCCTGGTGTCCACCATCTTCACCCAGTCGGCGCAATACCGCGTGGTGCTGAGCGCGGGCGACTCCGGCGAGCGCGGGCTCGCCGCCCTGGACAGCGTGTACCTCACCTCGAGCGGCGGGCAGTCGGTGCGGCTCTCGAGCATCGCGCGCGTCGAGCAGCGCGCCACGCCCCTCGCGATCGACCATCTCGGCCAGTTTCCCGCGGCGCTGATCTCCTTCCAGCTCGCCCCCGGCGTCTCGCTGGGCGCCGCGGTGAGCGCCATCGAGCAGGCCGCGCGCGAGGCCTCCCTGCCGCCGTCGGTGAGCATCGAGTTCCAGGGCGCCGCCAGCGCGTTCCAGGCGGCGCTGTCCAACGAGCTGTGGCTGCTGCTGGCGGCGGTGGCCACCATGTACATCGTGCTGGGCGTGCTGTACGAGAGCTACATCCATCCGGTCACCATCCTGTCCACGCTGCCTTCGGCGGGCATCGGTGCGCTGCTGGCGCTGATGGGCACCGGGCACGACCTTTCGGTCATCGCCATCATCGGCATCATCCTGCTCATCGGGATCGTGCAGAAGAACGCCATCCTGATGGTCGATTTCGCGCTCGACGCGCAGCGCCGCGAGGGACTGCCGGCCGAGACCGCCATGCTGCAGGCCGCGCGCCTGCGGCTGCGGCCCATCCTGATGACGACCTTCGCCGCGCTGTTCGGCGCGGTACCGCTGGTAGTGGGCGGCGGCATGGGCGCCGAGCTGCGCGAGCCCTTGGGGATCGCCCTGGTGGGCGGGCTGCTGCTGTCGCAGCTGCTCACTCTGTTCACCACCCCGGTGATCTATCTCGCCTTCGACCGCCTGTCCGCCTGGCGCACGCGGCGCTTCGGCGCCGCAGGCGAGGCGGCGGGGGAGGGCGGGGCGTGAACCTCTCGGCGCCCTTCATCCGCCGCCCGATCGCCACCAGCCTGCTGATGCTGGCGGTGCTGCTGGCCGGCACCATCGCCTTCCGCCTGCTGCCGGTGGCGCCGCTGCCGCAGGTGGACTTTCCGACCATCACGGTGCAGGCCAATCTTGCCGGCGCGAGCCCCGAGGTCATGGCCGCCACCGTGGCCACGCCGCTGGAGCGTTCGCTCGGCACGATCGCCGGCATCTCGCAGATGACCTCCAGCAGCACCCTGGGATCGACCCGCGTCATCCTGCAGTTCGACCTGTCGAAGGACATCGACAGCGCCGCGCGGCAGGTACAGGCGGCGATCAACGCGGCGCGGCCCTTGCTGCCCACGGGCCTCACCGGGAACCCCACCTATCGGATCGTGAACCCGGCCGACGCGCCGGTCATGATCATCTCGCTCACCTCCCGGAGCCTGACGCGCGGGCAGATGTTCGATGCCGCCTCCACCATCCTGGCGCAGAAGATCTCGCAGATCGCCGGCATCGGCCAGGTCATCGTCGGAGGCGCCGCGTTGCCGGCCGTTCGCGTGGAGCTCGACTTGCCGCGCATCAACGGCATGGGCCTGAGCCTGGAGCGGATACGCCAGGCCATCGCCGGCGCCAACGTGGACACGCCCAAGGGCGCGCTGGACGGCGCGGCGCACCGCTGGCAGCTGGGGGCCAACGACCAGCTCACCACCCCCGCGCAATACCAGCGCATCATCGTGGGCTACCAGAACGGGGCTCCGGTCCGGCTCGACCAGGTGGCGAGCGTCGTCGAGGGCCTGCAGAACGCCCAGAACATGGGCCTCGCCAACGGCGAGCCGTCGGTGCAGCTCATCATCTTCCGCCAGCCCGGGGCCAACATCATCGACGCGGTGGAGGGCGTGAAGGCCGCCCTGCCGCGGCTCGAAGCATCGATTCCCGCGGACATCCGCGTGACCCTCATGTCGGACCGCACGACCACCATCCGCGCCTCGCTGAAGGAGGTCGAAGACACGCTGATTCTTTCCGTGCTGCTGGTGGTGGGCGTGGTGTGGATGTTCCTGCGCGACTGGCGCGCCACCCTGATCCCGGCGCTCGCCGTGCCGCTGTCCCTGGTGGGCACCTTCGCGGCCATGTGGCTGCTCGACTACAGCCTGGACAATCTCTCGCTGATGGCACTGATCGTGGCCACCGGCTTCGTCGTCGACGATGCCATCGTGGTGCTGGAGAACATCATGCGCCACGTGGAAGCCGGCATGCGCCCGCTGCAGGCCTCGCTCCAGGGCGCGCGCGAGGTCGGCTTCACCGTGCTGTCGATGAGCCTGTCCCTGGTGGCGGTGTTCGTGCCGGTGCTGTTCATGGGCGGCATCGTCGGCCGGCTGTTCCACGAGTTCGCCGTGACGCTGTCGGTGGCCATCGGCATTTCGCTCCTGGTGTCGCTCACGGTCACGCCCATGCTGGCGTCGCGCTGGTTGCGGCCGCATCGCGCGGCGCCCGCGCGCCCCTCGCGCCTGGCGCGGGCGTGGGACTCCATCCACGACGGCTACGCGCGCAGCCTGCGCTGGGCGCTGGGCCATCCCCGGCTCATGCTGCTGGTGTTCTTTTCCACCATCGCGCTCAACGTGTATCTGTACAAGATCGTGCCCAAGGGCTTCTTCCCGACGCAGGACACCGGCCTGCTGATCGGCTCGGTGCAGGCCGACCAGTCCACGTCGTTCCAGGAAATGAGCCGCAAGCTCGAACGGATCGTCGCCATCGTGCGCAGGAACAAGGGGGTGCAGAACGTGGTGGCCTTCACCGGCGGGGGCACCGCCAACAGCGCCTTCATGTTCATGCAGCTCAAGCCGCTGAGCGAGCGCCCCGGGGTGCAGGCCATCATCGTTCAGCTGCGGCGCGCGCTCGCACACGTGCCGGGCGCGCAGACCTTCATGTTCCCGGTGCAGGACATTCGCGCCGGCGGCCGCCCCTCGGCCGCGCTGTACGAATACACCTTGCAGGCGAGCGACCTGAACGCGTTGCGCGTGTGGGAGCCCAAGGTGCTGGCCGCGTTCAAGCGCATCCCGGGCCTGAACGACGTGAACTCGGACCAGCAGGCGAGCGGGCTGCGGCTCGCCCTGACCATCGACCGCGCCGCGGCCGCGCGCTACGGCATTCCCGTCGCCGCCATCGACCAGACCCTGAACGACGCCTTCGGTCAGCGCCTGATCTCCACCATCTATGCGCCGCTCAACCAGTACCGCGTGGTGATGGAGGCGGCGCAGCAGTACCAGAACAACGCGCAGGCGCTGAACGAGATCTTCCTGGTGGGCAGCAACGGTCAGCGGGTGCCGCTGTCGGCGCTGGCGCACTACGAGCTGAGCAACACGCCGCTGGCGGTGAATCACCAGGGGCTGTTCGTCGCCGCGACCATGTCCTTCAACCTGGACAAGGGCGTCTCGCTGGGGCAGATCCAGGGCAGGATCGGCGAAGCCATGGCGGCGATCGGGCTGCCCTCCGACATTCACGGCGGCTTCCAGGGCACCGCCAAGCTGTTCTCCGACACGCTGAAGAACCAGCCGTTGTTCATCATGGCGGCGCTGCTCACGATCTACATCGTGCTGGGCGTGCTGTACGAAAGCACTCTGCATCCCATCACCATCCTCTCCACCCTGCCGCCCGCCGGCGTCGGCGCGGTGCTGGCGCTGATGGCCTTTCACGCGCAGTTTTCCATCATCGCGCTGATCGGCGTGTTCCTGCTCATCGGCATCGTCAAGAAGAACGCCATCCTGATGGTGGACTTCGCGCTGCAGGCCGAGCGCGAGCACGGCGCCGGTCCGCGCGAGGCCATCTACGAGGCGGCCACGCTGCGCCTGCGGCCCATCCTGATGACCACGCTGGCGGCGCTGTTCACCGCGCTGCCGCTGGCGTTCATTACCGGCAACGGCGCCGAGCTGCGCCAGCCGCTGGGGATCGCCATCGCCGGCGGGCTGATCGTCAGCCAGGCCCTGACGCTCTACACCACGCCGGTCATCTACCTGGAGCTCGACCGCCTGCGCCGCTGGACGCTGCGCAGATTCGGTTCGCGCGCCCGCCGTGCCGCACTCGACACGTCAGCCTGAACCCCATGTCCAAGACTCCGAAGCTCACAGCGCGCTCTCGCGTTTTCCCCGCATCCCTGCGCGGAGCGCGCCCGGCTCGCGCGCTCCTGCTCACCCTGCTGCTCGGCGCTTGCGCGGCCATCCCGCCCGAGCCGCCGCTGAAGGTGGCCATGCCGGCCGCTTACTCCAAGACGCAGGGAGACTGGCAGCCCGCGCAACACCTGGCGGCCACGCCGCGCGGTCCCTGGTGGCAAGTGTTCGACGACCCGGTGCTGAGCGAGCTGGAAGGCCAGGTCGCTCGGCACAACCAGAGCCTGGCGGCGCAACTGGCCGCCTACGATCAGGCCACGGCGGCGATCGCGCAGGCGCGGGCGACCTACTTTCCGACGCTGTCCGCCGGGGCCTCGGCCACGCGCTCCAAATCGGCCAGCTCCAGCAGCAGCACCGCGCGGCCCGGCGCGCTGTTCGACAGCGTCAGCGCCTCGGCCACCGCGAGCTGGGAGCCGGACCTGTGGGGCCGGGTGCGCCTGCAGGTGCAGGCGAGCCAGGCCAACGCGGCAGCCAGCGCCGCCACCTTGCAATTCACCCTGCTCAGCCTGCAGACCACGCTGGCGCAGAGTTATCTGCAGCTGCGCACGGTGGATGTGCAGGTCGGCCTCGCGCAGGACACCGTCGCTGCCTATCGGCGCGCATTGCAACTCACCGAAAACCGCTACCGGGCCGGCGTCGACACCGCCGCCGACGTCGCGCAGGCGCGCACCCAGCTCCTGCAGGCGCAAACCAGTCAGACCGATTTCGACGTGACGCGCGCGCAACTGCAAAACGCGCTTGCCGTGCTCGTCGGCAAGCCGCCGGCCGAATTTTCCCTGCCCGCGACCGGGGTCCTGCCCGCCGTTCCCGCCATCCCGGCCGGCATCCCGGCGCAGCTGCTGCAGCGCCGGCCCGATCTCGCGGCGGCGCAGGCGCAGGTGGAAGCGGCCAACGCGCAGATCGGCGTGGCGCAGACCGCGTGGTTTCCCAGCCTCACGCTGTCGGCGCAGGTCGGCAGCGAGGCCACGCGCATGGCCGACCTGTTCTCCGCGCCCTCGCTGTTCTGGTCGCTCGGGCCGGATCTGGCGGCGACGATCTTCGACGGCGGCCTGCGCCGTGCGCAGGTCGCCTCCAGCGAGGCCGCCTATCGGCAGACCGTGGCCAACTACCGTCAGGGAGTGCTGAGCGCGCTGCAGCAGGTCGAGGACAATCTGGCCGCTCAGCGCATCCTTACGCGAGAGGCGCAGCAGCAGGCGGACGTGGTGCAGGCGGCCGAAGTGTCGCTGCGCCTGGCCGAGAACCAGTACCAGGCGGGCACCGCGCCTTACCTCAACGTCATCACCGCGCAGAACACGGCCA
>Ga0307372_10007892_pt1 | contig 15118 bp, 13 predicted proteins | sample OX1MG_FD_202533 | JGI IMG/M metagenome (GOLD analysis project Ga0307372, IMG submission 202533) | Soil microbial communities from Risofladan, Vaasa, Finland - OX-1 | ecosystem: Environmental > Terrestrial > Soil > Coastal area > Acid sulfate soil | place: Finland: Risofladan, Vaasa | collected... | reverse complement strand
GGCACGCCTTCGGTAGGGTGACCTGACATGCTGGAGCGATGACTGACCCGGTAGCCGGCGGCGAAGACAAGCCAACTGGTCACCAGGGATCGCGTTGGAAGCGCCTCTTCAGTACGGCTCAGGACAAGGGTGTCCCCCTCCGCACCATCCTCACCATTGATGCGGTGGTCATCATCACCTGGGTGGCCTACCGCCTTCTCGGCCGCCTCCGGGAGATCATTCTCTGGATACTCATCGCCGCCTTCATCGCCCTGGTGCTCAACCCTGCGGTGGTGTTCCTCCAGCGTCACCGATTACGCCGGGCCCCGGCCGTGGGCATCGTGTTCCTGGTTGCGCTTCTGGCGTTCATCGGTCTTCTGGGCCTGTTCGGCTACCCACTCATCAATTCGCTAAGCCATTTCGCTACGAAACTACCCTCTATGGTCAACCAGCTCGAAAAGGGCCACGGCCGCCTGGCCCACACCCTGCAGCACTTCCACCTGCTCACCTGGGTACAGACCAACGCGCCCAAGCTGCAGACGGCGGCCCAGAAGCTGGGCAAGCCGGCACTGAGTCTGGGAGCCAACCTGGGCAAGGCCGTCCTCTCGACCATGCTGGCCCTGTTCACCATCGCCTTCCTGTCGCTCTTCATGCTCATCGAGGCGCCGGTCATGCGCGCTGCTCTCCTCCGGGCCATGGCACCGGAGCGGCGGCGGACGGTCGAGGAAGTGGGAGCCCGGGTGTCCCGGGCCGTGACCTCCTATGTGTTGGGCACCGTGGCGCTGTCCCTGGCCTTTGGGGCGGTGGTCTTCGTGACCCTCGCCCTCCTCGGGGTGCCCTTCGCCCTCCTCATCGGCTTGTGGGTCGCCCTGGTGGCGATGATCCCCTTGGTGGGCGGTTTGATCGCCGCCGTCCCCAGTGTGCTCATCGCCCTCCTCCACTCGCCGACCGCGGCAATCGTGATGCTGGTGGTGTTCGTCGGGTTCCAGCTGGTCGAGAACCACTTCCTCTACCCGATCGTCATGAGCCGGACCGTTCGCATGAACCCCCTCCTGGTACTCCTTTCGGTGTTGATCGGCGCCAACCTCGGCGGCGTGTTCGGATCGGCTCTGGGGGCGCTGGCCGGCGCCCTGGCGGCGATTCCGATCGGCGCCGCCATCCAAGTGATCGTCAAAGAGGTGTGGCTCCAGACCCAACCATCGGAGGAACCGACTGCCGGGGCCGGTGCCATCGGCCCCGGCCTGGCTGCAGTGGCCACCCGGCCCGAGAGCCCCGATGCCAATGGGATCGACCATGCCGAAGACCCCGCTCACGATGACCGCAGGCCGGTCCCCTAAACTGCCGAAGTGCAGGTTTTGGTCGTCATCCCCACTTATAACGAAGCCGAGAACATCGAGGGCGTCCTCCACAAGGTCCGCGGCGCTCTCCCCGATGCCACGGTGCTGGTGGTCGACGACGGAAGCCCTGATGGCACCGGGGACATGGTCGAGAAGGTGGGAACCCAGATCGGCAACATCGAGGTCCTCCGGAGATCCGAGAAGGCGGGGCTGGGAAGCGCCTACCGGGCCGGGTTCCGGTGGGGGTTGGATCGGGGGTTCGATGTCTGTGTCGAGATGGACGCCGACCTGTCCCACGACCCTGACGCGCTGCCCGACCTGGTGGCTCCGCTAAGCGGCGCCGGCAGTGGGGTCGAGCTGGTCATCGGTTCGAGGTACGTACCCGGGGGTTCGATTCCCAAGTGGGCGTGGCACCGGCGCCTCCTTTCCCGGGGCGGCAACGTCTATGCCTCTGCCCTTCTGGGCCTGGGTGTCACCGACTCCACCGCCGGATTTCGTGCCTATGCCGCCACCGTGCTCAACCGGATCGCCCTCGACAGCATTCGGGCCGAAGGGTACGGGTTCCAGATCGAGATGACCTATCAGGCCAAGCGGGCCGGCGCCGCGATTGTGGAAGTCCCGATTCGTTTCGTCGACCGGACCAAGGGTGAGTCCAAGATGTCGACGTTCATCGTGGTGGAGGCGTTTGGGCTGGTGACCTGGTGGGGGATCCTACGGATCTTCCACATCTCGGGCCGGCGCCGGGCACCCGTGGGTGAGCTGGGCCGCCGGTGAGCGAGCCGGGAACCGACCCCAGCTCCGGTCGCATTCTCATCGTCGATGATGAGCCGTACATCACCGACGTCCTGGCCGCGGCCCTGGAGTTCGAGGGGTTTGAAACCGAGGTCGCCAGCACCGGTTCCCAGGCCGTCACCATGGCCGGGGTCGGCCGGCAGGATCTGATCGTGCTCGACGTGATGCTTCCCGACATCGAAGGGACGGAGGTGTGCCGCCTCCTTCGTGACGCTGGGGTCGTCACCCCGGTACTGTTTCTCACCGCTCGCGATACCGTCACCGATAAGGTGGCGGGATTGGAGGTGGGTGACGACTACGTCACCAAGCCTTTCAGTATCGACGAGTTGGTGGCTCGTATCCGGGCCGTGCTCCGAAGGTCGCGGTCGGATTCGACCGAGACCGACAGCCGCCAGCGGTTCGCCGACCTGGTGATGGACGACGAGACCCGCGAGGTATGGCGGGCCGGAGAACCGATCATCCTGACCGCCACCGAGTTCAATCTCCTCTGGTACCTGCTGGTCAACTCCCGGCGGGTGATGTCGAAGTCGGACATCCTCAACGCGGTGTGGGACTACGACTTCGACGGGGACCCCAATATCGTCGAGACCTACATCTCCTATCTCCGCAAGAAGGTCGATTGTTACGATCCACCGTTGGTGCACACCATCCGGCGGGTGGGCTACAGCCTGCGGGAGCCCCGGAAATGAGCAGGCCAGGGGCCGATGGCGTGGTGGGCGTGGTGGAGCGACGGTGACTCTGCGGCGTCGGCTGGTTGCCTCCATGATCATCCTGGTGGCACTGGGCCTCGCCGCCATGGACTTCATCACCCTCAATTCGCTGCACTCCTATCTGTACGGTCGGACCGACGACCAGTTGAACGCCGCCCACGCCTTGGTCGAGAATTTCGTCCTCCATGCCGACCAGCGGCGTGTGAAGATTTCTTCCGGCGAGATCGACTCCCGGGTCAGTCCGGAGATCTATGTCGAGATCTTCGATGCCACCGGCAAACTCGTCGTGGCCCGGCCGTCGGGGTCGACCACCGCGTCCGACCCCGCACCTCGCCTGCCTGCCCATTTACCGGTCCAGCCCCCCTTGTCGGTCCAGCAACAGTTGAAGTCCCACGGGAGCTATCACCCGGACGACAACTCGGTGAACGTCACCTCCCAGTCGAAAGCCGGGCCCGAGTATCGATTGCAGGCTTCCGCGCTCCCGGGAGGGACGCTGGTCGTGGCCACCCGGCTCGACTCGGTGGAGGCCACCCTGGCCTCGTTGCGAAATATTGAATTGGCGGTGTCGGGCGCGGTGGTGGTGGCCCTGTTCGTGCTGATGATGCTGTTGGTCCGTCGGGGCCTGCGTCCGCTCGAGTCGATGACGAAAGAAGCCGATGCCATTTCCGCCGGAGACCTGACCCGCCGGGTGGAACCCTCCGACCCCGAGACGGAGATCGGCCGATTGGGCCGCGCACTGAACGCCATGCTCTCCCAAATTGAAGCAGCGTTCGCCCAGCGAACCATGTCCGAAGAGCGCCTGCGGCGGTTTCTGGCCGACGCCTCCCACGAGCTGCGGACGCCGTTGACGTCGATTCGCGGCTACGCCGAGCTGCTGCGGAAGGATGCCTTGAGCGGAGAGGACGACCGGGAGCGGGCCCTGGCCCGCATTGAGAGTGAGTCGGCTCGGATGGGCGTGCTCGTCGAGGATCTTCTCACCCTGGCCCGGTTGGGTGAGGGCCCGGAGCCGGAACGGGTCCGGATCGACATGGTGCCCCTGGTGACCGACGCCGCCACCGATGCCCGGGCCATGGATCCCACCCGTGCGATCACGGTGCTCGCTCCGGTGCCGGTTCCGGTGGCCGCCGACCAGCAGGGTCTGCAGCAGCTGATTCACAATCTGCTCGCCAACGCCCTGGTGCACACGCCAACCGGTACCCCGGTGGAGGTGCGGGTGGCCAAAGAAGGTGCCCGCGCCCTGCTCCGGGTCAAGGACCAGGGGCCGGGCATGGACGTCGAGCAATCGAAGCGGATCTTCGACCGCTTCTTCCGGGCCAGCGGCTCCGGTTCCGATGAGGGATCGGGACTCGGCCTGTTCATCGTGGCCACCGTGGCCCGGACGCTGGGGGGGTACGTGACGGTGGAGACCGCACCCGGGAAGGGCGCCACCTTCGAAGTTGTGCTCCCGGTGTACGGCTGGGGACCGATCGCCGCGCCCGGGGTGGAGGCGCCTCCCGAGCCGTCAGCGCCGTCTGACGGGTCGCTCGCCGAGCCGGCAGAGCGCCAACCTCCACCGGGCGAAGCGCCCCGGGCCGAGCCGCAGACCGGGGGCTCCCGTGCTGGCGACCGTTGACACCGGATCCGGTCACCCGGTCCTCCTGTTGCACGGGCAGCCGGGCACCAAGGCGTCGTGGGCGCCGCTGATCGGACTCCTGGCCCGGCGGTTTCGGGTGCTGGCTCCCGACCGTCCCGGCTATGGGGACACCGAGGGCGAGGCCATGGGCATGGCGGAGAACGCCGATGTGGTGGCCACCTTCCTTCGGAGTCGGGGTGCTGGTCCGGCCACGGTGGTCGGCCACAGCTGGTCGGGCGGCGTGGCCGTCTTGTTGGCCCATCGTCACCCGGACACCGTTCGGAGTCTGGTACTGGTTGGAGCGGTGGGGACCCGGGACAGCGTCAACGGTTTGGACCGACTCATGGTGGTGCCCGGGATCGGTGATTTCCTCACCGTGGGCGCCCTCACCGGTATCGGAGTGGTGCTTCCCCGGGTCCGGAGCCTGCTGAAGCGGACGAGCCGGAGGACGCGCCGGGAAGGGAGGAGGGCCGCGCCGATCTCGGGACCGGGTCAGGCGTCGGCGACCGACCGGCACCGACGGTGGGAGGTGCGGAGATCCAAGGCCCGCTCCTACCTGGCGGCCAGCTTGCCAAACGAGACGATGCCCGGGGGCTGGCGGGCACCGTGGGGACGGGAGCGGCGGACGTTCATGAGTGAACAGCGGGCTCTCCTCGCCGAGCTGCCCACCATCACCGGTTTGTTGTCAGAGATTCATGTTCCCACCTCGGTGGTGGCTGGCACCTGGGACCTGGTGGTGCCCCCCAGCGCCGCCCGTAGCCTCACAGCCGCCATCCCCGACGCGGAGCTTGTGGTCATCCCCGAGATCGGCCATTTCGTCGCCCGGGATGCGTCGGCCATCCTGGCCGAGGTCATCGCCGACACTGATCAGCGGGCACGATCAGCGTCACCCGAGTAGTCGCTCGATCACCCGAGTAGTCGCTCGGTTACGAGGAGACGACGGGGAGCTCGAGCTGGCGTGGCGCGGTGGTAAATGACACGCCGGGAGCCAGTGCGTCGAACACCGCGGTGAACTTGAGCGACGTCTCCGCGAGTTCGGCGGTCGGCTCCGAGCCGCTGACGATTCCGACACCGGCGGCCAACCGGGCCGTCGATCCGCGCAGGGTGGCGGCTCGGATGCCCACCACCCATCGCCCGTCGCCGTTGGCGTCCACGAACCCGACCGGTCCCGCGTAGGTTCCCCGAAGGTCGGACTCGAGCTTGCCGATGGTGTCCACCGCCCGGTCAGTCGGAACCCCGCCGACCGCCGGAGTCGGATGGAGGGCGGACACCAGGTGGAGGGCGGTCGGAACCCCGCCGTCGGGATCGCCGGGCGCCGGCCGCCGGAGGAGCACCCCATGGATGGCGGTTCCCAGATGAATGATGTTGTGCAGGCGGACCAGGGATGGCTCGGCCGGCACATCCAGGGACGAACACAAGGGAGCGAGCGCCCCGCCGATGGCCTCGGCCACCAGTCGATGCTCGAGGGTCTCCTTGGAGGACGAACGGAAATCGGCAGCATCCAGATCGGACATCTGCCCGGTCGTACCGGCCAGCGGCCGACAGTGCACCTGATCGCCATGGCGCTCGACCAGCAGTTCGGGGCTTGCCCCGACGAACTGTCCGTCGGGGGTGGGCATCGAGAAGACCGTGCAGTTCGGTTCCATCGCCCGCCACCGCTCGAGAAGGGCGGGAATGTCAATGGGTCGTGCGAAGCCGACATCGACCTGCCGGGCCAGAACCACTTTGGTCAGTTCGCCCCGCTCGAGGGAGGCGACGGCCTCACCCACGATGCCGATGAATTCGTCGTCGGACGACAATGGCCGGACAACGGCCTCGTCCGTCGATGGGTCGGCGTCCGGGTGCAGATTGACAACCGGAGCCGCACGGTCACGGCTGCCCGCGGTCAACTCGTCCCGGGGATCACCGATGAAGGCCCGTCCGACGACGGTCACCCACTGCTCGCCGCCCGGACGTCGCTCGTAGATGACTTCGGGGACTACCAGGGAGGTCGGCTCGGATCGGTCGAAGGGGAGTGCCCCGAACGCCACCACCGCCGATCCGGCCCCGTCTGCCCCGTCGGCCTCGTCGTCACAGGGGATGTCGGCCAAGATCCGCCGGATCCGGTCGAGGTCGGATGGCGAGTCGAGTCCGGTCCCGAGCGGGAGGGTGAGAGCCGAACCGAGGCCGACCAGGAGCCGTTCACCCGAGTCGTACAGGATCCCCGTGCTCCCGGCCAGCGAGTACGGGTCGATGGGCGGCCCCGGGGGGACCCGCCGGCGAATGGCGGAAAGCGGCGTCGCCGGGGTCACCGTCGACCCTGCCGGGTGGCGGTCAACAGTTGGCTGAGTCCCCCGGAGAGGGCGCGCCGGTTGACCGAGGAGAAGCCGGCGTCGTTGAGCATCGAACGGAGTTGGTCGGTGGGGGGAAGGTAGGCGGTCGAACGGGGGAGATAGCGGTAGGCAGCCCGGTCGGAGAGGACGCCACCGATAACCGGGACCACACGGCGGAACCACAGCCGATCCCCGGCGCGCAACAGCCCGTGGTCCGGTTCGGCGACCTCGAGGATGCTGAGGCGACCTCCCGGGCGAATGACTCGGCTGAATTCGGCAAAGGCCGGGGCGAGATCGGTGAAGTTCCGGAGGGCGTACCCGCAGGTGATGCCGTCGGCTTTCCCAGCGGCCACCGGCAACGAGGCGGCATCGGCCTGGGCCAATGGCGCACCCGTCCGATTGGCGGCAAGCATCCCCCAGGACAGATCCATGCCAAACGGTCGGAGCCCGGAGCGGGTAAGGATCTTCAGGAAGTCCCCGGTTCCACAAGCGAGGTCGAGGACCACCGAGCCGGCCGGAAGCCCGAGGGCGCTCACTGACTGTTTGCGCCAACCGACGTCAAGACCGAAGGTCATGAGCCGGTTCACCAGGTCGTAGCGGGGGGCGATGGTGTCGAACATCGTCCGTACCATTGCGGTCTTCTCTGCACCGGAGGGGAGGTCCTCCTCGGTGACCGGGGCGCCCACGTCGACGGTCGTCGGGGTCTGGCCGAGGCTCTGGCCCGCAGTCATCGCCGCGCCTCGGTCCCGGCTGATGCCACCGTCTCGGTTGGTGGGCGGGTCTGGTTGACTTGCTCCCACACCGCCTGACGTTCGACGTCGGAGCCGACCTGCTCGATGTGCTCGAAGGCTGCCTTCAGGAGGGTCCGGGTGAAATGATGCTCCACCAGTGTGGTGACCGCCGGCAGGAGCTCCATGAAGGCTTCGACCAGCCGGGAGGTGTCGTCCGACGTGGCGGTGTCGTCCGACGTGGCGGTGTCGTCCGACGTGGCGGTGTCGTCCGACGTGGAGGTGTCGTCCGACGTGGCGGTGTCGTCCGACGTGGCGGTGTCGTCCGAGGCCCGAAGCTTTCCCCGCACGTGGGTGGAGAACAAGTCGACCGCGGTGCGTGCCACTTCGACGGTGGCCGAATGGTGTCGCCGGGAGAGGTCGAGGAGCTCCGAGAGTGGTAGCCCCCATTCGAGCAGGAGCAGTCCCGCCCGGGCCGAGTCGACGTCCTCCTGGGTGTAGCGCTCGACGGGTCCCACCCGGCGGGGGATGAGCAGCTCCTCGGCTTCGAAGGCTTTCAGGAGGGCAAGTGGCACCCCGGTTCGATCCGCCAGTTCCGACAGGGTGAACAGTTCGGGCCGGGGAGCCCCCGCCTCGGAGATGGGAGCCGCCGGCGTCGTCGATTCCCCGGATGGCGTCCCCGTCAGCTTTCCGACCAGCGCCTCGTCGGCCGCATCCAGGTCGCCGTTGAGCAACCGGACGATGGTGGCCAAGGTGAAGCCACGGTCTTGCAGCGAACGGATCCGGGTGATGCGGGCCAGGTGATCGGGGCCGTACCACGCCACCCGTCCTTCCCGGCGGGGCGGGTCGAGGAGGCCCTTGCTCTGGTAGTAGCGGATGGTGTCCACCGACACGCCGGCCCGAGCCGACAGCTGTTCGACGCGAAGCTCCACGGCCCAATCCTACGAGTAATCGCTCTCATTGTAGGAGCGGGACCCCGATGGACTACTCACCTGGGCGTTTGCCACGATGGAGGGTGCCGATCAGTGGAAATAGCGGTAGACCACCTCGGCCACGCAACTGGGCTTGGTCGAGCCTTCGGTGTCGAAGGTCATGGTGAACACCACCTGGACGCCGCCTTTGACATCCTCCACCGCTTCCACCCCGACTCCCATCCGGAGGTTGCTGCCGACCGGGACGGGGGAGGGGAACCTGACCTTGTTGCAGCCGTAGTTGACCCCGAAGGTCATACCCTCGACGACCAGTACCTCGCCCAGCAGGACAGGGGCGAGCGACAGGGTCAGGTAGCCGTGGGCGATGGCCCCGCCGAAGGGGCCGGCCTTGGCCCGTTCCGGATCGACGTGGATCCACTGGTGGTCGCCAGTGGCATCGGCGAACAGGTTGACCTGGTCTTGATCGATCCGGTGCCAGTCGCTGTAGCCGAGATGCTGTCCGACCAGTTCATGGAAGGTGTCGATGCCATGCACAGTGGTTGCCATCCGGCGAGTGTACGGGATGGGGGGCCGGCGCCACCACCTGGTCCACAGGCAGTCCTACGCCCGAAGTTCAGTTGATCCTCACGATCTCACGGTCGCTACGCTGCCGTCAGTGGACCAAGGACATAATCACCGGAACTTGCAGGGCGGTGGCGCCCGGGCCGCAGTTTTCGGCATCAGCGACGGGTTGGTCTCGAACGTCGCGCTCATCCTGGGGATGGCCGGAGCCAACTCGTCGCCGGGCGCCGTGAGGCTGGCCGGTTTGGCCGGTCTGGTCGGTGGTGCCTTCTCGATGGCGGCCGGGGAGTACGTGTCGATGCGGGCGCAGTCGGAACTGTTGGAGCGGGAACTCAACGTCGAACGGGAGGCCATCCGCCACGCGCCCGAGGACGAGCGGCGAGAGCTCGCCGCTATCTACCGGCGGCGCGGCATCGACTCGGGGATGGCCGAGGAGTTGTCCGAGAAGATGATGAGCGACCCCGAGGTCGCCTTGGAGACCCATGCCCGCGAGGAGCTCGGCATCAATCCGGAGCAGACCGGTAACCCCTTCCAGGCGGCGAGCTCGTCGTTCGTGATGTTCGGGATCGGAGCGTTCATCCCACTGCTCCCGTGGCTCATCACCCATGGCTCGCTGGCCATGTGGTGGTCGGTGGTTCTGGGGGGGATCAGCGCGCTGGCCGTGGGGACGGCACTTGCCATCTTCACCGGGCGGTTCTGGCTGTGGTCGGCCGGCCGACAGCTGTTGATTTCGGGTGCGTCCGCCGCTGTCACCTACACCATTGGCCACCTGATCGGCGGCGGCGGCCACTGACGCGCCCTCACGCCCCGGTCAAGATCCTCATCGGCTCAGGTCGGCTCGGCTCGGCACCCGGGGTTCATGGGTCCGCCGGACCCCGCGGGTTCACGATGCCGGTGTAGGCCCGGTCGATGTGGTCCTCCACGAAGCCCATCGACCGATAGAGCGACAACGCCGGGTTGTCCCCGTCCACATAGAGCATGCCGACCCGGAGGCCGGCCCCGGCCAGGCTGTCGAGGCCGGCCACGGTAAGGGCCCGGCCGAGCCCCTGTCCCTGGAAGCCCGGGTCGACCGAGATGACGTAGATCTCGCCCATCGGCGGCGATGTGTCGGCGTGGACCTTGGTCCAGCAGGATGCCGCCAACCGTCCTTCTTGTTCGTAGAGCCGGAACCCGGCGGGATCGAACCAGGGTTCCGCCTCCCGCTCGAGCAGGGTGGCGAGGGTCCAGTTTCCCTGTTCGGGATGGGTGGCGAAGGCCCGGTTGTTGACGGACAGCCAGGCCGCCTCGTCCTGGCCGGGCACGAAGGAGCGGGTCTCGACTTTCGTCCCGGGATCCTCGAGTGGGAGCCGACGGCGCATCTGGATGAGATCCCGCTCTTGTCGCAGGCCGTGGGCGGCGGCCAACCGGTCGTCGCGTTGGGTCGCGTGGGTCGCCCAGTAGCGCAGTATCCGGCCCCGGCGGTCGCCGGCCATGCGTCCCGCTTCATCGAGGGCCGCCCCGAGCAGCGCATCGGCGACCCCCAGTGCCGGTTCCCGGAATTGCGGATGGACCACCAGTTCCAGACCCAGGGCTCCGTTGGTCCCGGCCGGGTTCAGCTGCGCGTAGCCCACCGGCTCGGCCCGGCCGGGGAGGCGGGCGAACACCGCGGCGAACTCATCGGGCGGTTCACCGTGGTCCGCCCCCGTACCGGCCCTGTCGGCGCCATCGGCCCCGTTGGTGGTGCGATCCCGGGCGTGGACGAGCTCCTGGCGCTTGTGCTCGCTGAGGGCGTCGTAGCCGTCCGCGCCCTCGGTCGCCGCCACCAGATCGGTGATGTCGGCCAACGAGCCGGCGTCCATCCGGTGAGCCGTCGTCAGTCGTACCCCGGTCACGGAGGTGACGCTACCGGTAGTCTCCTCGGGTGGCTCGACCCCGAACGCCTGCGGGCCGCGCCCGGGAGACCAACCTGCGCCTCGCCGCTGAGTACCCGGGGTCGGCTTCCGACCTCTGCGCACTGGACCACATTGGTCCGTTCCAGCTCCTGGTGGCCACCATCCTCTCCGCCCAGACCACCGATGAGCGGGTCAACATGGTGACGCCGGTGCTCTTCGCCCGCTACCCCGATGCCCCCGCGCTGGCTGCCGCCGATCCGGACGAACTCGAGGACATCATTCATTCCACCGGATTCTTCCGGGCCAAGGCCCGGAACCTGATCGGCATGGCCCAGGGGGTGGTGGCTCGCTTCGGGGGGGAGGTTCCCAGCCGCCGGGAGGACCTGGTCACGCTGGCCGGAGTCGGCCGAAAGACCGCCAATGTGGTGCGGAGCGTGGATTTCGGGGTCCCCGGGCTCCCCGTCGACACCCATGTGGGCCGGCTGGCCCTCCGGCTGGGTCTGACCACCGAGACCGATCCGGTGAAAGTCGAATTGGCGCTGAACAAGTTGATCCCGGAGCGGGATCACGGGTCGTTCAGCCTTCGGCTGATCCTCCATGGTCGGCGCATCTGCGTTGCCCGGTCGCCTCGTTGCGCCGACTGTCTGTTGGCGGATTTCTGCCTGAGTGCGTTCAAGGTGGCGGGCGCTGACCAGGCCGTTCGGCCGGGAAAGGGCAAATCCTCAGCCCGGGCCGAGAAGAAACCCGTCCGCTCATAAGAGTTGGGTGAAATTTTGGGTGGTGACTGGAACAAAGGCCCCTCCATGATGTTGTATTGAGTACTCGGAACCGGTTCCCGCCACCTGGTTCCGTGAAGAGCGGAGTCGGGCCCCGCCGCCCGATCCGCTCGCGCAAAGGCGCCCTCTGGGGCGCCTTTGCTGCTGTCCACGCTGAGTTGAGGCGATGGATCAGAGGGTTTGGGCGGGGAGATGCGATCGCTCGACGGCGATCATCCCCACCGTGGCGATGGCCAACCCGGCCAGCAACGTCCAGCCCACCCCGATGTGCTCGAGGACAGCCCCGAGCACGGCCCCACCGAAGAGCAGCACGATGGTGGCGACCCGGCGCCCGGCCCGCACCGGCCGCCCTCGAACTTCCACCGCGTCGGCGACCAGCCCACCCAGCGCGGTGGTCAGCACGGTGGTGTTCACATCGGGCAGGCCCATGCGGCGCACCACTGAGTTCTGCATCCCCATCGACGAGGCCAGAAGAGCGACGACGGCGTCAGCCCGCCCGGTCGGGCGCGAGTGGAACGCGAACAGCACGGCGGTGGCTCCGGCCAGCAAGACCCACTCGACCATGAACCCCCGGCGATAGTGGGGCTCCTGGACCCGACTACCGACCAGGAAGCTCCCTCCGACGGCACCGGCGGTGAAGGCGAGCAGCGCGATCAGGCTGCCGGTGAAGGAAAGGTGCGCGGATCGGTCGGTGGCGAATCCCAGCAGCAGCACATTGCCGGTCATGTTGGCGGTGAACACCTGCCCGAGCCCCAGGTAGCTGGCGGCGTCGGCCATCCCGGTCACCACTGTCAACAGAAAGAGGGCGGTCAACAGCCGGTGGTCGTCGCCCCTCTGGATCGACGACTCCGATGTCCGGTTCACCGGTTCAGTATCGTCGCAACCGGCCGAGATCATCCGGACCGTCGGCGCCGGCCCGGTCCCGCACGGGCTACACGTTGCGTCGGTAGGTGCCGCCGACCTCGAAGAGTGTCTGGGTGATCTGTCCGAGGGAAGCGCTCTGCACCGTCCGCATGAGGGCCTCGAAGATGTTGTCGCCGCGCAGCGCCGCCTCCCGGAGCTCGGCCAGGGCGGCCGGAGCGTCGCCGGCGTGCCGGGCATGGAACTCGGCCAACCGCCGGATCTGCCCCTCCTTCTCTTCCGAGGTGGCCCGGGCCAGTTCGAGGGGGTGGGGGGCCTCCGGCCCGGAATCGGCCACGAAGGTGTTGACGCCGACCAGTGGGAGTGAACCGTCGTGCTTGCGATGCTCGTAGACCATCGAGTCGTCCTGGATCCGGCCCCGCTGGTATCCGGTTTCCATGGCGCCGAGAACGCCCCCCCGCTCCGACAGGTTGTCGAGCTCGGCCAGCACGGCCGCCTCCAGAAGGTCGGTGAGCTCCTCGACGATGAAGCTGCCCTGCAGCGGGTTCTCGTTGGCCGCCAGGCCCCACTCCTTGGTGATGATGAGCTGAATGGCCAGGGCCCGGCGGACCGATTCCGCCGAAGGGGTGGTCACCGCTTCGTCGTAGGCGTTGGTGTGGAGACTGTTGGCGTTGTCGTAGATGGCGCACAGGGCCTGGAGGGTGGTCCGGATGTCGTTGAAGGCCATCTCCTGGGCGTGGAGGGAGCGGCCCGAGGTCTGCACGTGGTACTTCAGCTTCTGCGATCGCTCGTTGGCACCGTAGCGGTCGCGCATGGCGACCGCCCAGATCCGTCGGGCCACCCGGCCGATCACCGTGTACTCCGGATCCATCCCGTTGGAGAAGAAGAACGACAGATTGGGAGCGAAATCGTCGATGGCCAGCCCCCGGGCCAGGTACGACTCCACATAGGTGAACCCGTTGGCCAGGGTGAAGGCCAGCTGGGTGATGGGGTTGGCCCCGGCCTCGGCGATGTGGTAGCCGGAGATCGACACCGAGTAGAAATTCTGCACCTGGTTCTCGACGAAGAACTCCTGGATGTCGGCCATCACGCCGAGCGAGAACTCGGTGGAGAAGATGCAGGTGTTCTGGCCCTGGTCCTCCTTGAGGATGTCAGCCTGGACGGTGCCGCGCACCGTGCGGAACACCCGCCGGCGGAGTTCCTCGGACTCGGACTCGGTCGCCGCCCGGCCGTGGTCGGCCTCGAACTGCTCGAGCTGCTGGTCGATGGCGGTGTTCAGGTACATGGCCAGGATGGTGGGCGCCGGTCCGTTGATGGTCATCGATACCGAGGTGGCGGGATCGCAGAGGTCGAAGCCCGCGTACAGCACCTTCATGTCGTCCAGGGTGGCGATGGACACCCCCGAGGTCCCGACCTTGCCGTAGACGTCGGGCTGGGTGTTCGGGTCCCGACCGTAGAGGGTCACCGAGTCGAAGGCGGTGGACAGCCGGGTGGCCGGTTGCCCGGCAGCCAGAAGATGGAAGCGGCGATTGGTGCGGAACGCATCGCCTTCCCCGGCGAACATCCGGGCCGGGTCCTCGTTCTCCCGCCTGAGCGGGAACACTCCGGCGGTGAACGGGAAGTGGCCGGGAAGGTGCTCCGAACGCAACCAGCGGAGCAGGTCGCCCTGGTCGGTGCTGCGGGGGACCGCCACCCGGGGAATGCGGGTACCCGAGAGGGAGGTCTTCGACAGCGGTACCGATCGTGAGCCATCGCCGGAGGCGACGGTCAACTCATCGCCGGCGAACGTCTCCCGGAGGCCGACGAGTTCGGTGAGCAGGGCCCGGTTGACCGGGTCGAGGGCGCGCTCGCCCTCGACCGCCAGCGCCTCGAGCACCCCGGAGACCTCACCCGCACCGGAACCACGGGAGCCGCCGGAACCACCGGAACCACGGGAGCCGCCGGAACCACGGGAGCCACCGGAGCCACCGGAACCAACGGGCATCCCATCTCGGGCGGCCACCAACCCGGCGACATCCTCCAACTGTTGGATCCGCCGAGCGATCTCTGCCTGCTGAGCGGTGGCGGCGTGATAGTCGCGGACGGTCTCGGCGATCTCCGCGAGATAACGGGTGCGCTCGGGGGGGATGATCGCCGACCCGGCCTCCGACGCCTGGACGTCGACCGTGGCCAGCTGGGTTCCGAACACCGGGAGCTGGTGCTCGGCCAGGGCATCCCGCAGGTACTGGTAGAGCGCGGTGGTCCCCAGATCGTTGAACCGGGAGGCGATGGTCCCGAACACCGGGGGCGGTTGGTTCGATGCCGGGCCCCCGGGGCGTCCGGTGGATTGGCCCTCCGAGTGGTTGCGGGTCCACTGACGGCTGACCGCCCGAAGCGCGTCGTCGGCGCCCCGCCGATCGAACTTGTTGATGGCCACCACGTCGGCCAGGTCCAACATGTCGATCTTCTCCAGCTGGGACGGCGCTCCGTACTCCGGTGTCATCACGTAGAGCGAGACGTCGGCGATGTCCACGATCGCCGCGTCTCCCTGTCCGATCCCCGGGGTCTCCACGATGATGAGGTCGAACCCAGCAGCCCGGCAGGCATCGATGACGGAGGGAATCGGTGGCGGGATCTCCGACCGGCTGCCCCGGGTGGCCAACGAGCG
>Ga0307372_10007891_pt1 | contig 15119 bp, 10 predicted proteins | sample OX1MG_FD_202533 | JGI IMG/M metagenome (GOLD analysis project Ga0307372, IMG submission 202533) | Soil microbial communities from Risofladan, Vaasa, Finland - OX-1 | ecosystem: Environmental > Terrestrial > Soil > Coastal area > Acid sulfate soil | place: Finland: Risofladan, Vaasa | collected... | reverse complement strand
TCCTCGCAGCGATCAACGCCGTGCACACCTCCGCCCGCGACATACGCGACACCGACTGGTCGCAGATCGTCGCCCTCTACGACCAGCTCGCCCGCCTCGACCCCTCACCGGTCATCGCCCTCAACCGAGCCATCGCGGTCGCCGAGCTTGACGGCCCGGAGGTGGCACTGGCGGCCGTCGACCGTCTTGAGGACAAGCTGGCCGGCTATCACGCCTACCACGCGACCCGCGCCGACCTGCTGCACCGGCTGGGCCGCAGCCAGAAGTCGCGCGCGGCCTACGACAAAGCCATCGAGCTGGCGGGCAACACCGCCGAGACCGCCTACCTCACACGCCGCCGCGACCAACTGGGGTAGTGCCCGTGCGAAACCCCGTGCAAAGCGGCGCCTGTCCACGATGGGATACGCCGCGCGTGGCAGACGGCACGGTGGCGGGCCGAGCCTACCGGCGCCGGCCCTCCCCATTCCGGTCCAAGATCAGCTGGCGGCTGCCCGCGGCAGGTGCAGGCGTTCCAACGGCTGGCTAAGCGGCAAGCCCGGCGTGATTGGCATTAAGATCATGCAGGGTACTCGACCGCCCGATGCCCAAGGCCGCGCATTGCGGCATCAGATCAGAGTGCAGTTGGACTGCCCGCGGCCGGTGGCAGCGGCGATGATCTCCGCGAACAGGGGGCCACATGACGCCCGCGGGGCCGGACGGCGGAAGCCCCGTGAGAAATTTCTTCTCGCAGAGTGTCGGATCCGGAGCAAGTCGTTCGTAGATGAGGTGAGAGGCGGCCGGAGGGGTCGCCGGGACAAGGAGCCATGGGATGACGCGGTACCTGATCTCGTTCGATGACGGCGCGATGACCTTCCCCGAGGAGGATCTTCCCGACGTGGCCAAGGCCGGGCTCAAGGTGGTCCAGGAGGCCCAGGACGCCGGCGTGTGGGTTTTCGGCGCCGGACTGGAAAGCCAGCGGGCGAGCGTCGTGGCCACCGACGGGACGGTCACCGACGGCCCGTACCCGGAGACCAAGGAGGTCATCGGCGGGTTCGCGGTCGTCGACGTGCCCACACGCGAGGAGGCGCTGGAGTGGGCTGCCAAGATCGCCGTCGCGTGCCGCTGTGCGCAAGAGGTACGGGAGCTCCTGCCCGACCCGACCGCCTGATCGACGCAGACCCGCCACGCTAGAGCAAGATATGCCTCGGCCGGGGCCTGGCCACGCGGATCTGCGCATCGACCTGAACCGGGGACCGCGGACAGTGACCCTGGGAACGGGCGCGAGGCGAAGCCCGGTCCTCGTGCCTGACCGGATCCCCGCAGACACTAATCGCCCAGTGGAGCGACAGGGACAAAGGACAGGTCGATGAAGTTCTTCATGGCCAGACACTGCGCCTGCTTCGCTCCGCCGCGAAGCCCGCGTACCCGGCGCAGCAATTGAGGACGTTCACCCACAGTGCGGCCGGGAATTATGCGCTCTCGCGCGCGTTAACATGAGCGGTAGCCGAGAACCGAGCCGGTCGTCCGACGACGACTTTCCGTGCCGTGGTCACCAGCACCGGCGGCTCAGGGTTCGTGTAAATGGCCTGCCGGGGCCTGCCTGCGTCGATCGTCGGAGATCCCCAGGTCGGCTCGGCGTTCAAAGCGCCAGGCCCTCTGTTCGGGACGTTTCTCGCCCCGGCCGCGGGACTGTGCTGCATGCTGCCGTGGCCACCGTGTCCCGGCATTCCAGAGGAGAAGTCTGTGGCTCGACCAGGCCAGCGCCAGACGGGCGCTCGCCGTACCGCCCCGCGGGAGGAGCGACGCGTCCACCACCGCGGCGATGTCGTCCCGGTGCTCGCCCAAACCGTCCGTGAGGTCGAGGCGGCTGCCCGGCAGGGCCGCGTGACGCCTGCCGTGCACACGAAGTTCCAGGCCGTCGCCCTGCTGCTGCGGGACGAGCGCGCCCGCGTCCGGGCGGCGGCCGGAAGCGACAGTCATCGGGCCGAGCAGCTCAAGCGCCTGGACGGCGTCGCGGCCATCCTCGCGGCGACCGCCGTCCAGGACGCTGGGCTACTGGCGCTGCTCGCCGAGGGCTCCGGCGTCTCCGACGCGGCCCGGTCGCTCAAGCGGGCGATGCTGCGGGACCTCGGCATCGAGCCGGCGCCCGAACAGCTCGCGCCTACGGAGACCGCTACAGCTTCCGGCGGCCCGGAGCGGCGGGTCGTGCCGCAGTCGGTGATGTCCCGGCAGCTGGCGAACCCCTTTCTCGCCCCCGACTTCTCCGCCGTTCCGCAGCTCACCTCCCGTCCGCGCCGCCTGGCCGGCTGGGAGCTGCTCGGCCCGCTGCTGAGTTCCTTCGAGCGTGCCGGCGGGGGAGCCGCGGCGTGCATGGCGCTCCCGGCGCCGACGGCACAGTTCACCCCGGCGGGCCTGGAACTGATGCCGCACCAGGGTCAGCTGGTCGCCGCGGCCGCTGCCGGCCACCGGGCGTTCCTGCTCGCCGATGAGCCAGGTCTGGGCAAGACGGCCCAGGCGCTGCTCGCCGCGGAGGCAGCGAACGCCTACCCGCTGCTCGTCGTCGTGCCGAACGTCGTCAAGACCAACTGGGCCCGTGAGGCGGCCCGCTGGACTCCCCGCCGCCCGGCCACCGTGGTGCAGGGCGACGGCGAGGCTGTCGACGGCTTCGCCGATATCGTCGTGCTCAACTACGAGGTTCTCGACCGCCACATGGGCTGGCTCGGTGACTTCGGCTTCCGCGGCATGGTCGCGGACGAGGCCCACTTCATCAAGAACAAGACCTCGCAGCGCTCGCAGCACGTCCTCGCGCTGTCCGACCGCATCCGGTCCCGTACGGACCGGCCCCTGCTGATGGCGCTGACCGGCACCCCGCTGATCAACGACATCGAGGACTTCCGGGCGATCTGGCAGTTCCTCGGCTGGATCGACGACAGCAAGCCCCTCGACGAGCTGATGGCCGCGCTTGAGGACACCGGCCTGACGCCCGCCGACCGGGGCTTCTACGCCGCGGCGCGCCAGTGCGTGATCGACCTCGGCATCGTGCGCCGCCGCAAGCTCGACGTGGCCGCCGACATCCCCGCCCGCCGCATCGCCGACCTCCCCGTCGAGCTGAACGGACGGGCCGGCCGGTCGATCCGGGCGGCGGAACGGGACCTCGCCGACCGGATGGCGGCGCGGTACGAGACCGCGCTCGCGAACCGATCCCCCGACGCCGGCGCCGAGGGCATCGACCACGACCTCGTCCGCAGGGTGGCCCGGTCAGAGCTGAAGGACGCGACGACCGCGCGGTCCGGCGAGAACGTGTTCACCATCATGCGACGCATCGGCCAGGCGAAAGCTGAACTGGCCGCGGACTACGCGGCGCAGCTGGCCCGCAGCGCCGGCAAGGTCGTCTTCTTCGCCAGGCACGTCGACGTGATGGACGCCGCCGAAGAGACCTTCGCCCGGAAGGGGGTGCGCTTCTCGTCGATCCGCGGCGGCCAGACGCCCACGGCGCGGCAGGCCAACGTCGACGCCTTCGTGAACAACCCGGACGTCACGGTCGCGGTGTGCTCGCTGACCGCGGCTGGCGTGGGCCTGAATCTGCAGGTCGCCTCGAACATCGTGCTGGCCGAGCTGTCCTGGACCGACGCAGAGCAGACCCAGGCCATCGACCGCAGCCACCGCATCGGGCAGGCCGAACCGGTCACCGCGTGGCGCATCATCGCCGCGCAGACCATCGACGCCCGGATCGCCGGGCTGATCGACAGCAAGGCAGGGCTCGCCGCCCGGGCGCTGGACGGGGCCGGCCAGGATGCCTCCTCGCCGGCCGACGTGCAGCTCGAGGCGCTGATCGCATTGCTGACCGATGCGCTGCGGCGTCGGATCCCAGCCGACGTGCTCGCCAGGTACGAGTCCGCGCACTAGCCGCGGGCGACCGTCATGCAGCAGCACGCGCAGGACGAATCCGACGAGTCCGAGCCGCGCCGGTGCGCTGGTGGTAGGGCTTGGCACCGGCGAAGCTTGGCAGGAACGAGTGGTGGATGTTGATCGCGCGTCCCGCCGACCTTGTATTCCTCGACAAGGGACAGCAGCGTAGCTTCGGCGTCGGCTTTGCTGGCGGCGAGGTCGGCGTCCAGCGTCTTGGTCCGCCACCGGTAGAGCAGGTCGTTGAGGCAGTGATCGAACTTCGACACCATCACCAGGACCCGGTGGCGGGCTAGCACCGGTCTCGCGCATGGTCTTGATCGCCTTATCAAGGGAAACGTGATGCCGGCCGTTGCCACGCACGGCCATCCGGGCAGCGGTGATGGCCAGGTCAGGCGGTGGACCGTCACTGCCTGATCTTGACGTTGGAAGGGTCGAGCGGCGCCCTCAAGTGCAGGCTCCCCGAGCGCAGGCTGCCGCCGACATTGATCTCGTACCTGCCGGAATTGAGGTAGTCGCTGGTCACGGGGCCCCCGTCGCGGCAGCGCAGGTAGGCCAGCGCCACACAGGCGCCTGTCGTTTCGGCCCAGGCTGCGGAGGTGGCCTGTCCGACTGCGAGGCCGTCGCGCAGCACCAACTCGCCACCCCACATCATGGTGCCCGGATCGTCAAGCACCAAGGAGACAAGCTTGCGGCGTGGCCCTTCGGCTTTGGCCTTCTCGACAGCTTCCCGGCCCAGGAAGGCGATGCCGGTCTTCAGCTTGCACGCGAACAGCAGGCCAGCCTCGACCGGGTTGTAATCCGGGGTTAGTTCTGCGCCGAAGGCCCGGTAGGCCTTTTCCAGCCGCAGCGAGTTGATGGCGTAGTAACCGGCATTTGCGAGCCCGAATTCCTGGCCGGCCTCGGTAAGCAGTTCGTATACGCCAACGGCGAACTCGGTCGGCACGTACAGTTCCCAACCGAGCTCACCGACGTAGGTGATGCGGGTGGCGCGCACGGTGGAGTAGCCGAGGTCGATCTGCCGGCTGGTGGAGAAGGGGAATGCGTCGTTGGAGAAGTCCGCGCGGGACACCTTCTGCAGCAGTGCACGCGACTTGGGCCCCATCACGCCGTACACGGCGTAGGACGAAGTCACGTCAACGACCCTGACGTGCTGCTCGGGCCTGATGCGCTTGCTGATCCAGTCCAGGTCCCGCACGATCGAGCCGGAACTGGTGACCAACAGGTACTCGTCGTGGGCGAGGCGGGTGACCGTGACGTCCGCTTCGTAGCCGCCGCGCTCGTTGAGCAGGCCGGTGTAGACGGCCCGGCCCGGCTCAACCGCCACATCCGCGGTGCAAAGCCACTGCAGCAGCGTCTCCGCGTCGCGTCCGGTCACCAGCAGCTTGCCGAAGGATGTCTGGTCATACAGCGCGACATCGTTTCGCGTTGCGCGCTGCTCGGCGGCCGACCACGGCAGCCAGCTCGGCTTGCCCCATGTGTACTCCAGCGCCGGTTCGACGCCCGGCGGCGCGAAGACGTTAGCGCGTTCCCAGCCCATTTTCGACCCGAACGAGGCACCGGCTGCCTCGAGCAGGTGATAGGCCGGCGAACGACGGAAGGGCCGCGCAGTCTTGAGCTCACGATTGGGCCACGGCACCTCGTAGTGCAGTCCGAGGATCTCCCCGACCCGGTCGTGCAGCCATTGGTTATTGCCGTTGAACGGCGCGAAGCGACGGATGTCGACGGCGGATAGGTCACTGGTGGGCTCACCGTTGACGACCCATTCGGCCAGCGCCCGCCCCGCGCCGCCGGCTGAGGCTATTCCGACAGAGTTGAACCCGGCGCCCACAAAGTAGTTCCTCAGCTCCGGAGCTGCGCCGAGGATGAACTGATTGTCGGGCGTGAAGCTCTCCGGCCCGTTGTAGAACTTCTTGATCCCGGTGTGGTCGAGCGCCGGAATGCGCAGCAGCGCATTCTGCATCAAGATCGAGAAGTGGTCCCAGTCCTCGTCGAGCAGCTGGAACTCGAAGGGGTAGGGCAGCTGGTCGGGCCCGACCCAGGGCTTGGCTTCAGGCTCGAAGCCACCGACGACCAGGCCGCCCACTTCCTCCTTGAAGTAGGTGTAGCCGTCGGGGTCGCGCAGGATCGGCAGGCCCGGGTGCACGCCCTCGACCTGCTCAGTGACGACGTAGAAGTGCTCCGCGGAGTGCAGCGGGACATCGACCCCGGCCAGCGCGCCTACCGCCTTGGCCCACTGGCCGGCGCAGTTGACGACGACCTCGGCTTCGATGTCGCCGCGGTCGGTGCGCACACCGGTCACGACACCATCGTGGTGGGAGATGCCGGTGACACGGGTGCCTTCGAGGACCTTGGCGCCCAGGTTGCGGGCCCCCTTGGCCAGCGAGCCGGTGACGTCGGTGGGGTTGGCCGTTCCGTCTCCAGGCAGCCAGATCGCGCCGACCAGGTCCTCGGTCTCCAGGATCGGGTACAGCTCTTTCGCCCGGGCCGGGCTGATCAGCTCGCACTCCAGGCTGTAAGCCTCGGCGGTGGCGGCGGTGCGTTGCAGCTGCACCATCCGGTCCCGGGTGCGGGCCACCGTGACACCGCCGCAGCGCTTGTATCCGGTTGCCAGGCCGGTCTCTTCTTCCAGCCGGCCGTACAGCTCGGCGGAGTACTGCACCAGCCGGGTGCCGTTCTCGGTGGAACGCAGCTGCCCGACCAGGCCCGCCGCGTGCCAGGTGGTCCCGCCGGACAAGTGCCCTTGTTCGAGGAGGACCAGGTCGGTCCAGCCGAGCGTGGTGAGGTGATAGGCGACGCTGGTGCCGATGATGCCACCGCCGATCACGACAACGCGCGCGCGGGCGGGCAGGTCCTGGCTCATTGTGTGACTCCTCGAACAGGGTGTCGCGAATTAGTCGAGTGCGGGGTCGGGTGCGCCGTCTGCGCGGGTGACGCTGCTGTCGTGCCGGGGCACGACGGTGCGCGTGAGCGATGCGTCCGCGCGGTGCTCAGCCGCGATCTCGGTGGTCCTGTGCCGCTGGCTGGTCAGGTAGTAGGCGAGACCGATGGCGATGATGACGGCGACGACGATGACGCCGCCCCAGGCATACATGCCGGTGCCGTAGATAACCTGCCGTGGCCAGATCAGGTTGACGACCATGATCAGCCCGTAAGCCACGGCGATGCTGTTGATGATCAGGCCGCGGCGCCGGCCGAGCGTGAACAGGCTGGTCCGGCCGGCGTCGGAGGGCCACCCCTTGGCACGGCGTGCCAGCACCGGGACAGTGACCAGCAGGTAGGCGAGGTAGACGATGACGATCGCCACGCTCGTCACGATGAGGAAGATCTTCGCGTTGCCGACGTTGACGACCAGGATCAGGATCGCGATGATGCCGGACACGACCGACGGCGCGGCCGGTGAGTGGCGGCGTTCGGTGACGTGAGCCAACCGCTCGCCGAAGGGCAGCCTGTGGTCGCGGGCCATGGAGAACGCGATGCGGACGGCTGCGGTCTGGATCGCCAGCGTGCAGACGAAGATGGCGAAGGCCACGTCGACCAGCAGGATCTTGCCAACGGTGTTGCCCAGCGCCGATTCCAGGACCAGCGGCAGGCCGCCGGAGCCCAGGGCGGCGAGGCCGAGAGTCTTGGTGGCCATCAGCGCAAGGATCAGCAGCAGCGCACCCGCGCCTCCAGCCGCGCCCAGCGCCTGCATGATCGCGATCGGCGTGCGGCGACGCGGATCCTTGGTCTCCTCGGCCAGCGAGGAGGCGGTGTCGAAGCCGTACATGACGTAGGCGGGCATGATCGCGGCCAGCAGCAGCGGCGCGAGGTGACCGAGAGTGGTCCAGCCCGGCAAGCCTGGCCCGGCCCCCTGGCTGTGCAGCACGACCTGGGGACCGCGCTGAGCATGGATCGCAAGCAGCACGATGATCACGGCGACGCCGATCAGCTCAGCGGCGACACCGACGTTGTTGATCTTCGCCATGACTTTGACGCCGAGGACGTTGATGGCCGTTGTGAGCACGATCGCGCAACTGCCGAGGAATACCGCGTTCTTCGCCGGGTCGCTGAAGACCTCGAAGCCCGACCACACCGGCGGCAGTGCGACCTGCAGCGCGATGGCGACCGCAGCGACCGTGACCACCGAGCCGACGAGCATCATCCAGCCTGCGAACCAGGCGCCGCCCTTGCTGCTGACCTGCTTGGACCACTGATACACCGAGCCTGCGATCGGGTACCGGGCGCCGAGCTCGCCGAAGACCAGCGCCACACAGAACTGGCCGCCCAGCACGACGAGCCAGGCCCAGAACAGCAGTGGCCCGCCGAAGCCGTAGCCGAACCCGAACAGCTGGAACATCCCGGTCAGGATCGAGATGTAGCTGAATCCGGCCGCGAACGACGAGAAACCTCCCAAGCTCCGGTTGAGCCGCTGCCGGTAGCCATGTTCGGCGAGATCGTCGCTGTCACTCGAATGAGCTCGTCGGTGCGCTACGGGGCCGGGGTCGGTCATCGTGGATCCTCCATCGTGGGTGCTGCCTGAAGTCCAAGGCCGCGGTGTACGGCCGGCCGACCGGACGGGGCGGTCAGCGGTGAACGGGTCTAGTCGGGAAGCTCAACGATCTCGAGCAACTGCGGGAAGTGCGGGCTGCGGAACATCTCGACGGCCGACTCGTACTTCTCCATGCCCCAGCCCCAGAAGTCGAAGTCCAGCGCGCTGGACGCTTGCTGGATCGAGGCCCACAGGGTCCAGCCGTACTTGGACATCAAGCCCTGCAACTGCGCTCGTGCGACCTTGTTGCGCAGCGGGCGGCCGTAGTAGGCGGTGACGAGTTCCTCGAGCTGATCATGGCTGAGGTGGCATTCGCTCCAGATGTTGCCCAGCTCGAAACAGGCGTCGTTGTTGCCGGAGTACTCGTAGTCGATCAGCCAGACCTGCGTGCCGTCGTCGACGAAGTTGCCGGCGAGCAGGTCGTTGTTGCACGGCACGGTGCCCTCGTCGCGCACCGCCAGCGCCTGCCGGATCTGCTGCACCTGGTGCGCAAAGTCCAGGTAGCCGTCGGGCAGCCGGTAGCCGCGCGCCTGCACCAGGGACAGGTAGTCCCGCTGGATGTCGAACATGTTGAAGTCGTTGACGAAGCGCTGCCCCGCGTGCAGGCGGCGACAGGATTCCGCGACGCGGGTGAGGTTGCCCGGGACGCCGAAGCTCGCGTCGGTGAAGGTGATCCCATCGATGAATCCGACGACCATGACGCCGTCCTCGGGCCGGTAGGCCAGCACGGGCGCCCCGACGCCGACGGCAGCGGCGGCGACGGAGTTGTGGTACTCGTTGTCGCGGTTGATCGACAGCAGATCCGCCTCGCGCGGGGACACCCGCACCACGTAGCAGCCGTTCTGGGTGGTGACCTTGTAGTTGCGGTTGGTCAGCCCCCCGGGCAGTTCCGATACCTGCCGCGGCCCTGCGCCAAAGAGCGGGATCTTGCCCAGGAGCGGAGCCAGGCTTCCGGCGAGGGCAGCGCTGGCACCGGTTGCCGTATGGGTAGCCATTGCGGTGTGATCCTCCTTGGGCGGTGGCGTCAGGGCGGGTGGATGCCGGCGTGGGCGCCGTGGTGCACTGCGCTGCGGCTCAGCTGCGGATACTGCCTCCCTTCGGGTCATACAGCGGGCCGTCGTGCCGGGTCGCGGGGAAGCGTTCGGTGGCCACGTCGACGATGAAGTCGGTCTCCTCGGCCAGCTCGATCGGCAGGTACGCGGAAAAGATCGTGCAGCCGACGGTGTGCCCGTAGCCGGCGCTCTTGACCGTGGTCGTCAGCTGTTCGCGTTCGTGGGTGAGCAGTTCCCCGCCGTGCATGACCACGTCCGGGCCGGCGGAGAACCAGCACAGCTTCTGGCTGAGGCCGTCGTGACGGATCTTGCGCAGCGCTGGGCCGGCGAGCAGCTCGGGCTTGTCGAGCTTGACGGCGAAGCCCAGTCCCGCCTCGTAGGGGTTGTTGTCGGACTTGATGTCGGCGGCCCAGGCGAGGTATTGCTTCTCCAGCCGCAGGCTTTCGACGGCCTTGTATCCGACGTCGCGGATCCCGAATTCGGCTCCCGCGACGATGATGCGGTCGTAGAGGTCGAGCATGTACTCAGTCGGCACGTGGAATTCCCAGCCCAGCTCTCCCACGTAGGTGGCCCGCAGCGCGCGCACCGGCGCGTAGCCGAGGTCGATATGCTGGGCGCTCATGTACGGGAATGCCTCGTTGCTGAGGTCAGCCCAGCTGAGCTGCTGGGCGACGTCGCGCGCATTCGGGCCGCACACGTTCAGCACGCCGTAGGCGGAGGTGACGTCGCGGATGTGGGCCGACCCGCCCGCGGGCGCGTGCTGGAGGATGAAGGTCAGGTCGTGGCGGCCGAACGCGCTGCCGGTGACGAGGTAGAACTCGTCCTGCGCCAGCCGGGTGATGGTGACGTCGGCTTCGATACCGCCATTGGCGTTGAGCAGCTGGGTGTAGACGATCTTGCCGACCTTGACGTCCAGATTGGCGCCGGCAACCTTTTGCAGCAGTGCCAGCGCGCCGGGGCCGAAGATCTCGTACTTGGAGAAGCTGCTCTGGTCGATCACCCCGACCGCGGAGCGGACCGCCTCATGTTCGGCGGCGATGCAGGGGAAGGCGTTGCTGCGCCCGAAGCTGGGCGTCTCCGCCCGCGGGGCGCCGTCGGTGGCGAACCAGTTGGCTCGCTCCCAGCCGAACTTCGAGCCGAAGACCGCGCCGCGGCCCTCGAGGGCCTTGTACAGTGCGCTGACGCGCTGGCCCCGCGGGGCTCGGAGCTCCCGGTTGGGGTAGGCGATCTGGTAGTAGTGGCCGTAGGAGTCGATCGAGCGCTGCTCAAGGTAGGACGGCACATTGTGCGCCTTGCCGAAGCGGCGCACGTCGAAGGGCCACAGGTCCATGCCGGGGTCGCCGTCGATGATCCAGTTCGCCATCGCGTAGCCGGCCCCGCCGGCGGCCGCGATGCCAGCCGAGAACCCGCAACAGTGGAACAGGTTATCCAGGTCCTCGGTGATGCCCATCAGCGGTTCGGCGTCCGGGGAAAACGGGATCGGCCCGTTGACCCAGGTGCGGATGCCAAGTTCCCCGAAGATCGGAACGCGGTTCGACGCGCCTTCGGCGAGCCCCTCGAAGCGCTCGTAGTCCGGGGCGAACAGTTCCGGCCCCAGGTCGACGGGGATGCGCCGCCACGGGGCACGGGTGCTCTCCTCCCACCCGCCGATGACCAGACCGCCGGCTTCCGGCTTGAGGTAGAACCGGGCGTCGGGGTCGCGCATCGTGGGCAGATCCCGCGGGATGCCATCGGTCTTCTCGGTGACGACGTACTGGTGCTCGACGGCATTGACAGCCAGGTCGACCCCGGCCAGCCGGGCGGTCTCCGTGCCCCACATGCCGGTCGCGTTGACCACCGTGTCGCACTCGATGCGGCCCTGCCCGGTGACGACGGCGGTCACCCGCCGCCCGCTACGTTCAATCGCCTCCACGCGACAGTTCTGCACGATCTTCACCCCGGCGGCACGCGCGCCGGTGGCGAAGGAGTGGGTCAGCTGGTTCGGGTCCGCGTAGCCGTCTGAGGGAACCCAGCTGGCGCCATACACACCATCGGTGTTCAAGAGCGGGAAGAGCTCTTTCGCCTCCTTCGCCGACACGAGCTGCACGTCGAAGCCGAAGCTCCTGCCCGTGGTGGCGATGCGTTTGATCTCCTCCCACCGGTCGGCGCTGCAGGCCACCCGGATGCTGCCGACGCCACGCCAGCCGGTGGCATAGCCGGTCTGCTCCTCCAGCGTCTGGTAGGTCTCGACGCTCTTGCGCATCAGCTGCGTCAGGTTGCTCGAGCTGCGCAGCTGCCCCACCAGCCCTGCCGCGTGCCACGTGCTGCCGTTGGTGAGCTGCTTGCGCTCAACCAGCACGACGTCGGTCACGCCGCGCAGGGCCAGGTGGTACGCGATGCTGCAGCCCACGACGCCGCCACCGATGATGACGACCCGGCTGCGGTCGGGGAGGGTCATTCTCACCTTCTGTCTCCGCGTATGCATCAGTCCTGCGAACCCGGCAGTCGGCGTGACTGACCGTCGGCGCCGCGTTGCGTAGGTCACAGTCAGCCCTGCTGGGGCCGGACGCTACCAGTGAAAACCGCCTAGCAAAAGGTCTAGACGGAAACTTCCCCGCCGCACATATTCGGTCTAGACAGAATCGTTTGGCGACGGTACCTTCAGGCTCTCACCCAGCCGCCTGGGCCCCGGCCGCGGCGGCCACCGATTCCCCCGCCGCAACGGGATGGGAGCGAGGCCCATGCGTGCCGCACTGGTGGTGTGCGACGCACAGTGGGCGAACGGTGAGCCGGTCGCGCCGTCACCACGTCAGGTCCTCCAAGCTCAGCTGGCGCGGCTCGCGGAGCGGGACCCCGACAGCGAAGGAGGTCCGCGGCAGTGAGCCACCAGGGCACCAGCCCCGGCCCGAACAGCGACGCGCGCGCGGCCACCGTGATCGACGCATGGGCGTCCTCGCCGCACCGTGGTGTCATCTTCGACTTCAACGGCACCCTCTCTGACGACGAGCCGTTGCTGCTACGCATCTACAGCGAGATGTTCCTGCACCATCTGCAGTGGACACTCACCCCACGGCACTACTACGCCCGGCTGGCCGGGCGCAGTGACCGCGAGATCATCGACATCATCGTCGAAGAGCTCGCCGACGGCGACGAAGCGCTGGCAGCACGTCTGCTGCGCGAACGCCGCCAGCGCTACTGCGAGCTGGTCGAACAACGATCCCCGATCCTCCCTGCGACCGTCAGGCTGGTCCGCCTGCTGCATGACCAGAATGTGCCGCTAGGCATCGTGACCGGTGCGCAGCGCATCGACGTCGAGTTCGTCATCTCCCGCAGCCCCCTCGCGGACGTGTTCCCGGTGATCGTCACCGAAGAGGACGTTGCCCACGGCAAACCCGAGCCAGATGGCTTCCTGGCCGGCGCGCAGCAACTCGGCATCGACCCGGCACACCTGCTGGCCTTCGAAGATTCCGTGCCCGGCGTGCGCGCGGCACGCGCAGCGGGCATGCGCTGCATCGCGGTGGAAGGAACCCGAGACCGCGCCACCCTCGAGGGCGAGGCCGACGCGGTGACCGCACGGCTGAGCCCCGGCCTGTTCGGGGGCCTGCCCGCCGTCCGGCCGCTGATTCTGGAGAACCCGTGAACCTCTGTCATCGCCGCCAAGGCCGTCGCCTTCCGGATCGCCGCGACAGAGCGCATCCGCGTCTCCACCGGCGTCGCCGACCGCTTCCCGCTGTACCCGTCTATAGCCCACGCCACGGCCCCACACCCGCAAGGAGTTCCGGCATGATCATCGCTGTGCTGGTGAAATACGTCCCGGACGCCACCGGGGCACGAACCTTCACCGCCGCTGACTCAACTGTCGATCGCAGCGGCGCCGGGCTGTTGTCCGAACTCGACGAATACGCCGTGGAACAGGCCATCCTCGACGACGCGCTGCACGGCTCGGACGCGCCGGCCACCTCCCTCGCGATCGCCGAGACCATCACCAAGCTGGGTAACGTCGAACTGATCATCACCGGCATGGCCTCCACCGACGCCGCGATGAGCGTGGTCCCCGCGATGGTCGCCGAACGGCTCGGCCTGCCTCACATCGGATCGGTGGTCGAGTTCAGCCAGGCCGACGGCCAGGCGACGGCACGCCGCGACGTAGGCGCCGCCACCGAGACCGTGACCGCCGCGCTGCCGGCAGTCATCTCGGTAACCGATCAAAGCGGCGAGCCGCGGTATCCGAGCTTCAAGGGCATCATGGCCGCCAAGAAGAAGCAGGTCGACACCTGGGGCCTCGCCGATCTCGGCGTCGCACCCGACGCGGTCGGGCTGAGCAACGCATGGACCTCTGTAGTGGCCATCACCAGGCAACCGCCGCGGGCCAAGGGTGAGATCGTCACCGACTCAGGAGGCGGCGCTGCACAGCTCACCCGATTCCTCACCTCGCACCAGTTCATCTGACTGGTCGGCCTTCCCCCCTTTTCCAGGAGATCCCGCATGTCCGTCATCCTTGTTCTCATTGACCACGCCGGCGGCAAACTGTGCCGCACCAGTCTCGAGCTGCTCACCCTCGCCCGCAGCCTCGGCGAGCCCACGGCCGTCTTTCTCGGCCCCGGCTACGACAGTGCGCAGTCCGAGTTGGCCGGGTACGGCGCGGCGGCGGTGTACGTCGACGAGCAGCCGGAGTTCACCGAGTATGCGGTCGTGCCCAAGGTCGACGCGCTCGCCCAGGTCGCCGCGTCCACGGCACCCGCCGCAGTGCTGATCCCATCCAGCGCCGAAGGCAAGGAGATCGCGGCCCGGCTGGCAGTCCGCCAAGGCTGGGGTCTGATCGCCGACGCGCTCGATGTGCGTCTCGCCGATGCCCGGCTCGAGGCGACCCAATCCGTCTTCGGCGGCACCCACAGCGTGGCCAGTTCCGTCACCGTCGGCACCCCTATAGTCACGGTCAAACCCGGCGCGATCACCGCCGAGCCAGCCCCCAGCCAGCCCGCGGAGCACCGGATCGACACCACATTCACCGACCACGCCCGGGCAGTGCGCGTCATCGAGCGCTCCCCGCGCACGGTTAGCGGACGACCAGACCTTGCCGAGGCCAAGATCATCATCTCTGGCGGCCGGGGCACCGGCGGAGACTTCTCCCCCATCGAGGCGCTCGCCGACGTGCTGGAAGCCGGAGTTGGCGCCTCACGCGCCGCCGTCGACGCCGGGTGGTATCCCCATTCGCAGCAGATCGGCCAGACCGGCAAAACCGTCTCTCCGCTGCTTTACCTCGCCTGCGGTATCTCAGGAGCGATCCAGCACCGCGCCGGCATGCAGACCTCGAAGACCATTGTCGCCGTCAACAAAGACCCGGAGGCGCCGATCTTCGACATCGCCGACTTCGGCGTTGTCGGCGACCTGTTCACGATCGTGCCGAAACTGACCGACGCGATCCAACAACGCCGGGCAACCGGCTGACGTGTCCGTGCCGTACTGAGCGCTCTTCAGCCACGTCGGGCGGAACCGCGCGCCGCAGCCGTGATGCCGGTCCGCAGCGAGATCTTCACCCGGTCCGATCGGAACAGGTCGCGGGCGAACTCGACGGCAAGGCCCGCTGAGGTGAACGCGGTCCGCTCGATGAGCATCAGCGGCGTCTGCGTTTCGACGTGGAGCAACTCCGCCTCCGGCGCACGGGCGATCAC